>Ga0068856_100001676_pt1 | contig 23216 bp, 20 predicted proteins | sample KBSCornC62_FD_66595 | JGI IMG/M metagenome (GOLD analysis project Ga0068856, IMG submission 66595) | Corn rhizosphere microbial communities from Kellogg Biological Station, Michigan, USA - KBS Corn C6-2 | ecosystem: Host-associated > Plants > Roots > Rhizosphere > Soil ... | reverse complement strand
ACGCGGCCGACAAAACGACCTTGCCGCCAGTCGGCAGGCAGAAAATCGGCGGAAAAAGTTTCCCAGCCGGCCATGTCCAGCCATCCCCTCGTTACTTTGGTAACGCTACCTTTACCGGGAAGGCCGGCATGTCAAGCCTACCCATCGCCATTTGGGGCATTATGGCGATCTTACACGCGCCCTTGTCGGCGTCGCAATGCCTCCGCCGAAGTTCCAGGATCGAGCAGCCCGCTGATCGCCGATAGTAGACGCGACGCAAATGCCGTGAAAGCGAAGCAAATCAATGGCAGCAATTCGCGAAGGTGTTGTGGGCGCGCGGCAAGACGACGCGATCCTTCGGACGCCGTCGAAGCGATCCACCAAGCGACTGCTTAGGTGTTTAGTCCCGGCATTTGATGGTGTGGATCGAGGGTGAATCGTTTCGGCTCGATTGTCCAGATTTTGCAGATGTATTCGAAGGGGGTGAGGTCCTTGAGGGTTTTGAGACGCCGGCAGTAGTTGTAGGCGTCGATGAAGTCGTGGAGGTGCGTCTTGAGCTGCCGGTGGCTATCGTGATGGTAGCGTTTGACGGTGGCTTCCTTGATGTACGGTTCATCCGTTCGACCTGGCCGTTGATCAGGGGGGCTGATTTTGGTGAGGCGGTGCTCGATGCCGTTCTCGCGGCAGCGCATGTCGAACATATGGGAGATGTAGCGCACAGTCGGTCCATCAGCATATCGCGACGGGAAAGTGAACTCGGTGCCGTAGCACATTGGGAAGCGCCAGATCAGGGCAAGCCATGGCCGGCCAGCAGGTGTCTAAAGTGAAGTTGTCGAGACAACACTTTGGAGGCCGACCGACCACGACCAAGCTCTGTTCTACACCCGCCGGCGCTGTGCTGGTAGCGATCGATATGTCCAAGAACCGGCAGGAGGTACTCATCAAGCGACCGGAAGGAGGCCGGCGCCGACGTATGACCGGGGAGTGTCAGATAATCTGTGTAAGTGCGTCGGCGGGTCATTGATTGCGGTCTCAGCTAGCTGAGACCGCGAAGCGATCGCCGAACAGGACGGCAAACTGGCCCATCGCGGCGGTCCATTCAATGGGCCTTCGCCATCTGACCCCGGCATTGCGGATGGCCAGGAACAACAGCTTCATCGCCGCCTCGTCATTCGGGAAGCTGCCGCGGGTCTTGATGATCTTGCGCAAGCTGCGGTGGAGGCTCTCCACGGCATTGGTCGTGTAGATCGTCTTGCGGATGTCGGGCGAAAACGCGAACAGCGGGATGACATACTCCCAGGCACGTCGCCAACTGTCGCCGATCGCCGGGTATCGGGTGCCCCAGGCGGCTTCGAAGTCGGCCAGCCGATCCCGTGCGGCCTCGGCGCTCTCGGCCCGGTAGATCGCCTTGAGGTCGGGCATGATCCGCTTGCGGTCCTTCCACGATACGAACGCCAGGCTGTTGCGGATCAGATGGACGATGCATGTCTGGACGACCGTCTCGGGGAACACGGTGCCGATCGCTTCGGGGAACCCCTTGAGGCCATCGACGACGGCGATCAGAATATCGCCCACGCCGCGGGTCCTGAGATCGTTCATGACCTTGAGCCAGAACTTCGCGCCTTCGCTGTGCTCGATCCACAGCCCGAGCACGTGCTTGCGCCCTTCGGCGTCGAGCGCCAGCGCGACGTAGACCGCCTTGTTGCGAACCAGACCTTCGTCGCGGACCTTCACCCGCAGCGCGTCGAAGAACACGATCGGATAACAGGCATCGAGCGGCCGAGCTTGCCACTCCTTGACCTCGTCCAGCACCGCGTCGGTCACTCGGCTGATCAGGTCGGGCGATACCTCGGTGCCATAAAGCTCCTTCAAATGTCCCTGTATCTCGCGAACTGATGGTTCAACGCCTCAAACGCGCCCGTGTCGCGCAACTCGCAAAACCAGCGATAGACGGTGCGCCACGGCAGGAAACTGTCCGGTAGATATCGCCACGGACAGCCCGTGCGCAGCACGTAGAAGATCGCCTCGAGTATCGCGCGCCACCCCTAACGTCGGCGCCGGCCGCGGCTACAGGCTCTGGGCAGAAACGGCTCGACAATCTGCCACTCGGCAACGGTAAGGTCACTTCCATAGCGTACGCTCGCGCGGTTATGGTGCGCACGAGCGATGGGGTTCCACATGAGCCGCTCCAGATAAGGTCTCGCAACCCTCTGGAATCACATCGATACCCGATCGTCCACCGTTATGACGTCGCTATGACATAGCCCCTTAAAGCGCTCCGCAACCCGCTATCATGATTAACGCTATACTCCCACTGAGAAGGTCGAATAGCCAAATGAACTGCACGTCTCCAGCCGACGCGCAGCGAGGGGCTGGTATCGGCCTTTCTCCAGAAAGCCTCAGCCGGAACAGCCAGCTTATTCAGATGCATCAATACTTTGGCCCAATGCGTGGGAAGTTTGCAGCCTGAAAAGACCCTCCAACCACAAGCACCGCCCACTATCGGGGCGCCCTTCAACGAATTAGAATAGAGGTCGCCGAGAGTAATATTGCGATTGGCGTGCCGCTTTATACGAAACAATATCGCTGTAGATATTACGACATTTTTCAGATATATATAAATTATCCAACATAACTAGCAATATTTCAACACACTTATTGAATAATACTTCCACTCCGACATTAAACCAAAATGAACTTTTACCCGCGCGGGGCGTGGATCGTTGCATAGGTGTTACAGGAGAGCGACGGACAACGGGCCAAAAAGGGGTGTGCTACTTGCATTGACAATCCGATATCGCGGCGACAGAAGGCACCCCGGATCAACGGAGCAGTTCTTTGTCACGTGTGGTACTTCTCGCTGGCGGCTTAGGAACACGTCTCGGTGAAGAGACGAGCATACGCCCAAAGCCGATGGTCGAGGTCGGAGGCATGCCAATCTTGTGGCATATCATGAAAATTTATTCCCATTATGGCCTAAATGATTTTATCATTTGCCTGGGGTACAAAGGGTATTTGATCAAAGAATACTTTGCGAATTACTTCCTGCACACTGCCGATGTGACGATTGACCTGCATAGCAATTCAACGACGGTACACCATAAACGTAGCGAACCTTGGCGTATAACCATGGTTGATACGGGTGCTGCGACGATGACTGGAGGCCGCCTCAAGGCTATCCGCCCCTATCTCACTGAGGGGGAACCCTTCTGCTTCACGTATGGCGACGGTTTGGCCGCAATCGATGTACGTGAACAATTAGCGTTCCATCGAAGCCACGGTCGCAAAGCGACTATGACCGCCGTGGCACCTCCTGGCAGATTCGGTGCGCTCGACCTGGATGGCGATCTGGTCGTCGATTTTAAGGAAAAGCCCGCCGGTGACGGCGGCCTCATCAATGGCGGCTTTTTTGTTGCAGATCCTTCGGTCCTTGACCTAGTCGAGAGCGCCGATACCGTCTGGGAACAGGAACCATTGGAGCAACTCGCGCGGAGTGGCGATCTCGTTGCTTACCGGTATGACGGCTTCTGGCAGGCGATGGATACGCTGCGGGACAAGGTTCACCTGGAGCAGTTGTGGGAACGGGGCGCGCCGTGGAAGGTCTGGTGAGCCCCGAAGGTTGGGCCGGGCGTAAAGTCTTCATCACCGGCCACACTGGATTTAAGGGTAGCTGGCTTGCCCTGTGGTTGGCGCAAATGGGGGCTGACGTCGTCGGGTTCTCGCTCCCAGCCCCGACGGAACCGAGTCTGTTCGACCTGGCTCGAATCAGCGAGTTGATAACCCATGTGGAAGGCGACGTGCGCGATTTTGCTGCTGTCGAAGCAGCGATGGACCGGGCTCGCCCGGAAGTCGTCTTCCATCTGGCAGCTCAACCGCTGGTGCGTCTCTCTTATGAGCAGCCTGTCGAAACCTTCGCGACCAACGTCCAGGGCACGGTCCACGTGCTCGATGCCAGCCGCCGCGTGCCGGGCTTGCGCGCTGTAGTCTGCGTAACCAGCGATAAATGCTATGAAAATCGTGAATGGATCTGGCCCTATCGCGAAAGCGATCCGATGGGTGGATACGATCCCTACAGTAGTAGCAAGGGCGCCGCAGAACTGGTGATTTCCGCTTATCGGCGAAGCTATTTCGAAAACGGGCCGCTCGTAGCCTCGGTGCGAGCCGGCAACGTTATCGGTGGCGGGGATTGGTCCGCCGATCGGCTTATTCCCGATATCATTCGCGCGCTGACGGCCGGAGAGCCGCCTTTGATTCGTTCGCCGGCGTCGGTGCGACCATGGCAACACGTTCTCGATGCACTCAGCGGCTACCTTTTGGTGGCGCAACATCTCATGCGCGGTGACAGATGGGCGGCAGACGGTTGGAACTTCGGACCTTCTGATGATGACGCTCGACCTGTTCGCTGGATTGCCGATCGACTGGTTACGACGTGGGGCGGGCTGCCCTGGGATGGCGCTGCGGGCGCACAACCGCACGAAGCGCGGATGCTCAGGTTGGATTGTTCCAAGGCACGCAACGAACTGCGCTGGCGGCCGGTGCTGGGGCTCGACAAGGCAATCGACATGATCGTCGAATGGCACCGCCAGATGATCGACAAGGACGACGCGAGAGCAATATCTCTCGCCCAGTTAACGCATTACAGGGCGCAACAGCGCGCATTGGGGTTAGATTAAATGACCGTTGAAGAAGCCATTCCCAACGTGGCGGCGCTGGCAAATCTTGTTGACGAGGCGCAGCTAAGGGAGCTGATCCTCGACCTCACGGGGGAATATGCGCGACGCTTCCATGCCCCCAAGACGTTTGTGCCGGGCACCAGTCCGGTGCCCGTTGCGGGCAAGGTGTATGACGAGCGCGACATGCGGTCGCTGGTCGATTCGGCACTCGATTTCTGGCTAACCACGGGGCGCTTCAACAGCGCCTTTGAAGAGCGGTTGGGGCAGCGGCTCGGTGTGCCGCATGTTCTAACGACCAACTCGGGTTCGTCGGCCAACCTTTTGGCCTTGTCCACGCTGACCTCGCACTATTTCCGCGGCGACGCTCTCGTCCCGGGTGACGAGGTAATCACCGTCGCCACCGGATTTCCGACCACCGTAAACCCTTCGCTTCAATATGGGCTCGTTCCCGTCTTCGTCGACGTCGATATTCCGACGTACAACATCAAGCCCGAGATGATTGAAGCCGCCGTAACGGATCGCACGCGAGCGATCATGATCGCGCACACGCTCGGCAATCCGTTCGACCTCGGCGAGGTCATGCGCGTGGCCGAGAAATACGATCTCTGGGTGGTGGAGGATTGCTGCGACGCTCTCGGCGCCACCTATAGCGGCAAGGGCGTCGGTACATTTGGTGACATCGGCACGCTGAGCTTCTACCCAGCACATCACATTACGATGGGCGAAGGCGGTGCAGTTTTCACTCAGAAGCCGCGTATCCGGCGCGTGATCGAGTCGATGCGCGATTGGGGACGTGACTGTTGGTGCGCCCCGGGCATGGATAATACCTGCGGGAAGCGTTTCGGCCGCAAGCTGGGCTTATTGCCGGAAGGATATGACCACAAATACACCTACAGCCATGTCGGCTATAATCTGAAAATAACCGACATGCAGGCGGCGGTGGGACTCGCGCAGCTGGATCATCTCGAAAGTTTTGTTGACGCGCGGCGACGCAATTTCGATTGCCTGAAAAGCGCACTTGCTCCTTTCGAGGACATATTCATTCTGCCGGAAGCGACGCCGAACAGCGAGCCTTCCTGGTTCGGATTTCCAATCACGCTGCGTCCTGGGGCACCATTCACGCGCGACGCGCTGGTCAAGCATCTCGACGCGAACAAGATCGGCACGCGCCTCCTATTTGGCGGCAACCTGATCCGTCAGCCTTATATGAAGGGACGAAACTATCGGGTCGTCGGGGATCTCACGAATGCCGATATCGTTACGGAAAATACGTTTTGGATCGGCGTTTATCCGGGTCTGACCGAAGACCACATCTCCTACACAGTAGAAACCATCGCCGGGTTTATTGCCGGGCAGGGTCGCTAACAGCCAATTCGACGCATGGGCGCTAGGCGCCATGCCGTTAGGCGGCAATGGAGCATCTATGAATTTTTCGAGAATCGTAGCGCTCAAGGGCGAGTTCGAAGCTGAAGGTCTGTCGCGTGACTGCGTCGCGGCAGAGGCGGCTTTCGCGGCACGCCATGGTTTGCCTTACCTCGTCAAGATCGGCGGTTGCGAAGCCAAGTCGGACATCAGATTTCTGACGCAGATCGGCGTGCGTCACGTCGTGGCACCGATGATCGAGAGCGCCTTCGCCATGCGCAAATATATGCAGATGCTTCCGGAGGACGCCTTCGATCACGTCGGCGTGACGATAGAAACCATCGATGCGGTGCGGCGGATAGACGACATTCTCGATGCCGGCGTGAAACTATCTGAGGTCACTGTCGGGCGCACCGATCTCACCGCCAGCTTCGCAGGGACGGGCGTCGACAGCGACGAGACCATCGCAATGGTCAAGACAGTGGCAAAAGCGGCCAGGGCGCGCGGACTTAAGACGACGATGGGCGGATCTGTTGGCGCGGGCACCCGTCAGCGGCTCGAACGGGACGAGGAGTTGCGTGATTCGCTGGCCTGCCTGGAGACCCGCAAGTGCGTGATGCCGGTCGCAAAGTTTCTCGAGGAGGGAGCGATTTCGGCCGCCTTCGCGATCGAGGAAGCGCTGCTGGAGATGCAGTTGGCACATCATGGCCTCATCGCACAGGCGGCGTCTGCCCGAATCGACCAAATTCGGAGCCGCCTCTGATGCAGATCAAATTCGTCCTCGATTTCGACGGCGTGTTATTCAACAGCGCCTTTGAAGCATATACGGTCGCTAACAGAGCGACCGCCGGCCGACCGGAATTCCGCCAGGACGTCAGTTACGAAGAGTTCCTTGCCTTCCGGGCGGTGGTGACCGACGCTTGGCATTACAACCGCCTTTACAGCGCGAGCCACGCGCTCCCGGCGTCGATGGTCAGCAAGTTCGAGCCTGAAGAAATCGATTGGGCCTTCGCTCGCGAATTCTTTGAAGCGCGTAAGGCGATCATGGCGGATCCAGAGTGGCCGAAAGTCATGCCGCCCTATGACTTTTTTCTGTTGCTCAAACCCATGCTGCTCGAAAGCCCCGATCGCTTCGCTATACTGTCGACACGCAACATCGAGTCGATTCGAGAGACGATGGCGTTCCACGGAGCCGACGTTGTCAAGGTGTTCGGCCAACAGGACATCCGCACCAGCGGCAGCAAGCTGGCGGTCGCCAAGTCGCAACACTGGCTGGATCGTGGCCAGTTCCTCATCGTCTATGTCGATGACATGAATAGCCACCTCGAACCTTTTGAGGGTCAAATCCACCTGCCTCTGCATGCCGACTGGGGCTATGACAACGGAACGCCAGGCAGCCTTTCAGCCAACCAAATACACACGATCATTACGTCACTGCTGACGATCGCGGAAAGGGATAGCGCGTGAAGTACAGCGACCAGATCGGCGCTTGGCTCAAGGCTGCGGGCTATACGCACTATTTCTATGTCGGCGGGGGCAATATCATGCACCTGACCGAGAGCCTCGATCGCTACCTGACCGGCGTTCCAGTTGTGCATGAGGTAGCCGCGGGCATCGCCGCCGAATATTTCAACGTTATCGCCGCGCCGCGCAAGGCGCTCGCACTAGTAACGGCCGGCCCCGGCCTGACGAACGCTGTGACCGCCATCAGCGGCGCTTGGCTTGAGAGCCGCGAGCTTTTGGTGATCGGAGGGCAGGTCAAGACGAGCGATCTCGCTCGGCAGCAATTACGATCGAGGGGCATACAGGAAGTCGATGGCATCGAACTGGTGCGCTCGACCACCAAACTGGCCTATCGTTTCGAGGCGCCCATCGCTGCCGCCGACTTCTTGCACCTGATCGAACAGAGCTGGACGCCGCGCAAGGGACCCGTATTCCTCGAAATGCCGCTGGACGTGCAGGCCGCGGCGGTGGATGAGACTGGACTCCCGCCTATCGCTCCGCCGGCGCTGCCCCGCGCCGACGACAGCGACGTAGCGCAAGTCGCCGCATTCTATCGTGAGGCAGAGCGTCCGATTCTCCTGGTTGGCGGCGGCGTCGATTACGAGACGGCGGATCGATTGCGCGATCGTATCGCCGCGCTCGGCATTCCGGTCATGACGACCTATAACGCGGCGGACCGGTTCGATGGCGACGCCACCAATTATCTCGGTCGCCCGAATACCTGGGGGCAGCGCAGCTCGAACCTCATCATCCAGCAGTCGGATCTGATCATCGCGCTCGGCACGCGACTTGGTCTGCAGCAGACTGGTTTCAATTGGCAGGAATTCGGCCGATCGGCGCGAGTCGTGCAGGTGGAGATCGATCCGCGTGAGCTAGCCAAGGGCCATCCACATGTCGATCTCGCTCTGGCGGTCGATGCCAACGACTTCCTGCAACGGCTCGTTGCCGCCGATCTCCCGCCCAAGGAGGCCTGGCTTGCCCGGTCACAGCGTGTGCGCGGCGCTGTGCCCAGGGTCGAGCAGGTAAACGTTACGGGCGCGGGCTATATCTCGCCCTATGACTTCATCGTGCAGTTGGAAACGCAGACCAGGCCGGACGATCTGATCATCCCCTGTTCGAGCGGCAGCGCGTTCACCCTGTCGATGCAGCTTTACAAGCAGAAGCTTGGCCAGCGGGTGATCACCAACAAGTCGCTCGCGTCGATGGGCTACGGGCTGTCGGGCGCGATTGGCGCCGCGATCGCCGATGGCTCCAAGCGAACGATCTTGATCGAGGGCGACGGCGGATTTGCCCAGAACATGCAGGAACTCGGCACCGTCGCGATCAACCGCCTCAATCTCAAGATGTTCATCTTCGACGATCAGGGTCACGCGTCAATCCGCATGACCCAGCGCAGCTATTTCGGGGGCAAGTATCTGGGTTGCGACACGCGCTCGGGTCTCGGTCTGCCGCGGTGGGACAAGCTGTTTGACGCCTGGGACATCCCAGTCATGCGCCTTCCGCTCGACTTTATCCAAGATGCCGATTTCCAGGCTCGCATGACAGCGGCAGGACCATTCGCGTTCATTGTGCCGATCGATCCCGAACAGACATATTTCCCCAAGATCAGCAGCCGCATCACGGCGACCGGTTCGATGGAATCCAATCCGATCGATCGGATGACACCGGAGATCGACTACCTCGAAGATCAGAATGCTTGACCACGGCTGATGCCACTCGAGAACGATCTTGACGTAAAGCAGTCCCGTTTCGCCGAAAGGGTGCGCCGTGCGGTACGCGATGACGCGCGGCGCATCGTGATCGTCGGAGCACGCGGGTGGATCGGGCGCACGGCGGTCGCATTGCTCCTAGAAGCTTTGGGTGCTGATACTTTTGCCGCACGGGTGAGTTGTTTCGGGTCGTCCGAAGGGATAGTTCGGGTAGGAGCCATCGACGTACCGCAGCGTGCGCTCAGCGATCTGGCGACGCTCGACTCGCGGCCCACGTTGCTTTTCCACCTCGCGTTCCTGACGATGGACAAATTCGGCACAATGGACGCGGACGACTATGTGGAGGGCAATCGCGCCCTGTCGCGCACCGTGCTGGCCGGGTTGGATCCGATCGGCGTGGACAGGTTGTTCGTCGCGTCATCCGGTGCGGCAGCCTTCGCCAACGACGCGAGCGCCGCCGATAACCTTCGCTGCTATGGCCGACTGAAACTGGACGACGAAGCCCTGTTCGCCGGTTGGGTCGAAGCGGCGGACAGCCGCCGTGCGGCGATCGCAAGAATCTACAGCGTATCGGGTCCGCATATCAACAAGCATCAGACCTATGCCTTGGCCAGCCTCATCCTCGCCGCGCTGGCGAACCAGCCTATCGAGGTTCATGCGCCGATGCGCGTTATCAGAAGCTATGTTGCCGTACGGGATCTACTTTCGTTAGTCTTTGCCGCACTTCTCGCGCCGGAGGGCGATCGGGTGCTCCGGTTTGACACCGGCGGAGAAGCGCTCGAACTGGGGGACGTGGCTGCCTCGGTGGCACGGGCACTAGGCGGCACGGTGCTGCGCCGGCCAATTAGCGAACCGCGAGAGAACCGATATGTTGGTGATGCCAGCAGTTGGGCCGCATTGCTTGCCCGGTTCGAACTGACGGAATTGCCGCTCGATCGGCAAATCGCCGAAACGGCCGCTTGGCTGGCCCGGCAGACGGAGCCAACCACGTGATACGGCTGGTTAATCGCCTGGCGAACTGGTAGCGGCGCAGCCAGACACGTGGCGGCGTCCAAAATTGTTGCACATGCATCCGCTCGCAGCGGAATTGAGTTAAGGGGTTGAGAGAGTGGCATTCGCCAAGACATTCATGCGCGGAGGGAAAGTCGCGGTTGCCGGTATTTGGCTGAGCCTGGCGTCAGCGGGTTTCGCGCAGGTCGCGAATTTACCGAGCGGCTCGCCGGTTTCGCCCGATCAGTCGACGTCGTCGAATTCCGGTACGAATGCGCAGCCGAATTCGACGAGCGTCAGTAACAATAATAGTAACAACAATCCTTACACCAATAATCAGACCATAAGTTCATTGGATGTCAGCGAGAAGGGCCAGAGCGACCTGCTGACTCTGGACCAGATCCTTTCGGCAAAGAACGCCCCCGGCGACAAAACCGACAACATTATCAAGAAGCCGCCCCAGCCGGGTGAGTTCGAAAAGTATATCGAAGCTCTGCTTGGCCGCAAGGTGCCGCTGTTCGGCACCAAGCTGGTGCTGCCATCACTGCGCGATTTCGCCGCGCCCGCGACCGCGACGGTACCGCCCGATTACATCGTGCAGCCGGGCGACAAGATTGACATCGCCTTATCCGGCTCGCTTGAAGGATCGGTCGAACGGGAGGTCGATACCAACGGCAAGATCTTCCTGACCGGAGTCGGCGCGGTGCGCGTCGCCGGCGTGCGCAATTCCGATCTGCATGACTTGGTCGCACGTGCGATCGGCACCAAATTTCGCGGTTTCACCGCGTCGGTAACAATAACCAAGCTGCGTGGAATCCGCGTCTACGTAACCGGTCTGGCCAATAACCCGGGCGCTTTTACGGTTAGTAGTCTGTCGACCCTCGCCAACGCGGTATTTCAGGCAGGGGGCCCCAGCGAAGGCGGCAGTTGGCGGACGATCAAACTCTATCGCAATGGACGCCAAGTCGCCGACTTCGACCTCTACCAGTTAATGCGTGGCGGTAGCCGGGTCAGCGATGTTCAGCTGCAAAATGAGGACGTCTTGTTCATCCCACCGGCAGGCCCGCAAGTAGCGGTGATCGGCAGCGTCCATGAAGAGGCCATCTATGAGGCCAAGCCGGGCGAGAGTGTCGCCGACATACTAGCCGCCGCCGGCGGGGCGAACACGGTGGGCGATCCGGCGCATTTCGTGCTCTATCAGACCGGTGATCCCGAGCGGGCTGGCCCGCAGTGGCTGGCGACCTCGCTAGCGGCTGCTACCCCTATTGGAGCGGGGGACATTGTCCAGGTCCTGTCGACCGGCACCTTGGCCATGCCAATCGCCCAGCAAAAGGTTCTGGTGCGAATCGAAGGCGAAGTTCAAAAACCGGGCGTCTACTTTGTGCCCCCCGGTACGACATTTGCGGATATTGTCGGCCAAGCTGGTGGGCTGACGTCGAAAGCCTATTCATTCGGCACGAAGTTCACTCGTCAGTCTGTAAAAATCCAACAGCAAGAAAGCTTCAAGGAAGCGCTCGATCAGTTGGAAATCTCTCTGGCAGCAGCCCCGCTGAGCCAGGATCCGACACTCGCTGCGGGCGATCGGGATTCTCAACTGGCCGCCGCGCGCGCAGTTCTCGTGCGATTGCGTGAAGCCAAACCGGACGGACGCGTCGTTCTGGGGATCGCGCCCGATGCCACGACGCTGCCCGGAAATGTCGTGCTTGAAAACAATGATGCCATCTACATCCCACCACTGGCATCAACAGTGGGGGTATTCGGTGCGGTATATCGCCCGGCGTCATTTCTCATCGATGCCGACCACAAGGGAAAGCGCGTGAGGGACTATATCGACCAGGCTGGCGGCAGCCTGCGCTCCGCGGACAAAGGTGGCATATTCGTGGTGCGCGCGAACGGCGAAGTCATTTCGAAGAAGCGCGGCTCGCTTAATACGACAGTGCTGCCCGGCGACGTCATCTTCGTGCCGGTGCGCACTCAGCCAAATCTGTTTTGGGCCCATTTGCGCGACATAACATCTACGCTGTTTTCATTCGGGCTGAGCGCTGCCACGCTTGTAGCGGTGACGAAATGAGGCCACGACACAGCGCATTGGGCGCATTGGCTGGCTGGAGCTGGTTCGCGCGCTTTCGCTATCGGGCCCTCGTTTTCGGGGTCGCAATCGCTGTTTCGCTGGTGCTCACTTTTTTCCCGCAACGCTTTCGCGCCGAAGCGCTCCTTTCGCCGACTGACCCGAGCAGCCTCGGGTTGAGTGGCACGCTCGGACAACTGGGCGCTTTGGGAAGTGTCTTTGGTAATCAGGCCGCGATCGAAGTCGCGCTACGGATCGCCGACAGCTCCGAAGTGCGTGAACGTGTCATTGCCGATGCGCATCTGCAGGCGCGATTGGGGATGACGCCCCTCCAATTGCAGCGCTGGCTCCGACGCAATATCGATGTCCGGTCGTTGCGGGGCGGGATCATCCAGGTCGACGTCGACAACACCGATCCTCAGCTTGCTCAAGACATCGTCACAGCGTTTACCAATTCATTGCAGCAGCGATTGGGCGAAATCAGTCGCCAACAGACGTCCTACAAGCGCCAGATACTCGAGAAATTGGTGCGCGACGCCTCCGAGGGGCTTGCGCTGGCGCAAACCAATTACGACAATTACCGTCTCACGAACCAGGAGGCCGTGCCCGAACTCCAGACCGGCAGCGTCGCCGGCCGGATTGCGCAGCTGGAAGCGGGGATCAAGGGCAAACGCATTGCGTTGTCGCTCGCGCGTCAGATGTATACTGACGAGAATATTAACGTAAAACAGATACTTGCTGAAATATCAGCGATGCAGCAGCAACTTAGCGAAGCTAAAGCGACCAGTCCGCAATCGTCGCAGAGCGTTGGCAGCGTCGTCGCAAGCACGAGTAAACTCTATCGACTGCAGCGAGAGCTTGGCCTTCAGCGCGCGCTCTATGATAGCTATATGCGTTTTCTGCAGGGAACTTCGGTAGAGGACCTGACCTCGACCGCGAATATGCGCGTACTCGAACCGTCGCATATTGATTCTCAGCGACAGCATTGGCTCCCCGCCCTGGCGATTGGGCTCGCGCTCATTCTGTTGTGGGCCATGATAGAATTCTATCGTCTGCGTCCGCCGCTGGGCGCACCGATCGCTTCGAAAGAACGCCTTCCGATCAACGAAGCGCGAGAGGGTCAACATGCGTGATACGCTGCGCGACGCACCCGAAGTCTCCGTGGTCCTGGCCTGCCGCAATGAAGAAGACAACGCGGAGGCGATCGCCACGGCGGTCATCGAAAAGCTAGAGCCGATCGTTAAAGATTTCGAGCTGATTTTTATCGACAATGAATCGCAGGATCGCACGGTCGAGATCGTGAGAGACCTGTGCGCGCGCGATCCACGAATCCGCCTGATCATCAACACGCGCAACTTCGGCCAGATGCGGTCACCTACATACGGAATCTATCAGGCGAGCGGTCGCGCGGTGATTTCAATGTGCTCCGATTTTCAGGACACGCCTGATTTGTTACCTGAATTCGTCCGACGCTGGCGTGGCGGGACGGACATCGTGCTGGGAGTACGCGAAAGCGAGAAATCCGGCGCCATCCTGACCCTGATGCGCGGACTGTCCTACCGCCTCCAGAAGCGCTTCGGCGATCATCCCATCATTCCCAATGCTACCGGTTTCGGCATCTACGACCGCCGCGTGGTGGAGGCGATCCGGGCGCTCAATGAACCGGAACCGTTCTTTCGCGGTCTGCTGGTCGAGACCGGTTACGCAATAGAAACGATCTCTTTCAAGCGTCCGCCGCGTGCGGGCGGCAAATCGAACAACAACTTCTTCACTCTGCTCGATTTCGCCCTCAATGGCCTGGCAGGATCCTCGAAGAAGCTGCTGCGCGCGCCACTCTACGTATCGTTCTTTATCGCCTTGCTAACCTCTTGTTGCCTGTTGGGTGCAATGGTCGCCGCGTTCACAGGCCATTCGTGGCAATTGTGGTTATTCGCCGCCATGCTGGAGGGACAGTTTGGCCTTTTGTTCCTCTTTATGGGACTCATAGGCGTCCAAGTTGCACTCGTGTCTGAGCGCACGCGTAATCAGCCGTTGGTGATCGAACGCGAGCGCATTAACTTCCCGAATGGAGCCTGAGGTAATGTTCGATTGGAAGTCCGCCAAAGAATGGAAAAGGGTATTCCGTTATTACCAGGCCGGTCTACTCAACATGGCGTTTGGTTTCGGACTTTACGCGTTATTTGTTCGTCTGGGGATGAACATCTATTTTGCCCAGATTTTGAGCCATTTTATGGGCGTGGCTTTTAATTATTTGACATATAGCCGCTACGTGTTCGCCGACAATGCCGACAGGCGAAATTTGTTCATCGCTTCATATTTAGCTAACTATCTATTAAACCTCGCCACCCTTGCGCTAACTTCCACAGCCATAAAATCCCCCTATTTAGCGGGCCTAATAGCAACGGCTTTTGTTTCGCTTGTAAACTACTTCGTTTTAAAGAACTTAGTCTTTCGCGAGCGTGGGGTATGATAGCCAAGCATTCTGTGTTCCGTGCATTCGAATACCTTATGGCGCTGACAATAATAGCCGCCTTGGTATATGATTTTTGGTATTTCTTTACGTATAAATACTTCCCACAGCCATTCTTCTACGATATGGGCGATACGTGGATGGATTGGTTCAATCCGGCATACTGGTCGCACGTGTCTGGAACCTATGATTCCTATCTGACGATTTATCCGCCGCTGACCTACGTCATTCTAAAAGGCATAACTTGGGGGCCTTGTTATCCGGGCGCGCAGGGCGGATGGTCGCGTGAATGCGATGTGCTGGGCATTGTTTCGTTACACATAGTCTATCTCCTCTGCGTTATACTAACCGCTTGGACCTTTCTTAAAGTTGACCGCCGCACCGCGCTGCCTCGCTCTCTTGCAATTTCTATCGGTTTGCCGATGTTATGGGGACTCGACCGAGGAAACGTCATCCTCATTACCTACATCTTCATGTTGCTTGCTTATGGCCCGTTGCTTCGGAGTGCGCGCCTGCGCTGGCTATTCGCAGGCCTCGCAGTCAACATGAAGGTCTACCTTATCGGAACGATCGCCGCGCAGCTCCTCCATCGTCGCTGGCGCTGGGCCGAGGGCGCACTGATCGCCACGGCGTTGGTCTATCTCGTTACCTACGCGCTGTTCGGGTCCGGCACCCCAGTCGAAATCTACCATAACATCACTGCTTATGCCGATGGCCTGGTCATCAACAATCCGCTCGACATTTGGATGGCATCGACCCTTTTGCCATTACAGCAATTGACCTATTCGGATGTATTTCCCACGTTGCTCATCCTCGGCTCCAGGCTGACGGTCCTTATAGACACATTGGTCCCGATCATCATGCACTCGGCTCAGACCATCATCTTAATAGGGGCATTTGCATGCTTCGTTCGTCCTGAGGTGATTCCTCGCAGTCGCATGCTGGTCTTGAGCGTCGGTCTCGCCGTTATGTCGACGGAGGTCAGCGGCTATACCGAGATCATAGTCCTGCTATTCGCTTTCATGGAGCCGGCACGTGGTTTCCTGCGGCGCTACGCGCTGGCGGCGGGATATTTGGTTTGTATTCCCTTTGACATCAATATCGACTCTCTTCCGCCGCTCGCCAAGGATACCTTCTTCTTCGGCACAAGCGTGATCGTCGAATACGCTGTCCAGATAGGGCCGTTCATTCGCCCGTTGGTAACGCTTTCCATTCCGGTCGCGCTGGCACTGCTCACGATTATCGAGGTTTGGCGCGACATTCGCCTCCAGGGGTGGGCGGCTCGTTGGCGTTTTCGCCATGACGCGCCGCTCCTGCCTGGGGTCCTTCGACCGCTTCAACCGGCCGGACGGGCGATTGCCGGTACGGGCGAATGGACGCCGCGGCCGCCAAGCCTGCCAGTCTAATCAGCAATGTGTCGAACAAATCGATTTCGGCGGCGGTATATTACCGCCGCGATATTGCTGGTCGCGCTGGGGTTGCGACTACACGCAGTGTCGTTTGGCCTTCCTGCGCTAAACGATCCAGACGAATTGATGTTCGAGCTTGGCGCGGTCCGCATGTTGCGCGGCGCGACGCTCAACCCGGGATGGTTCGGGCACCCGGCGACGACGACGATGTATGTCCTCGCTCTGATCGACATCGCTGTATTTGGCGTAGCTTGGCTCGCTGGCTGGGTGGCGGGACCGGCAGGTTTCGCCGAGGCGATTTGGCTCAACCCCGGTCTGATCGTCCTCCCCGGGCGCGTGATGATCGTATTGTGCGGTGTACTCACGGTCGCATTGACCGCGCGATTGGGAGAGCGACTGTTCGATCGTCGGACAGGCCTGGCGGCAGCCGCATTCCTGGCGATTGATCCCGTACATATCCTTTGGTCGCAGGTGATACGCTCGGACATCATGGCCAGCATGTTTCTCATGTTGTGCCTGCTTTCTACACTCAAGGTCGCGCACGAGGGAAAACGGCGCGATACGCTGCTGGCTGGTCTGTGGGTCGGACTTGCCGTCGCGACGAAGTGGCCGTTCGCCGCCGCAAGCCTCGGCATGGCGGGAGTGGTGATGCTGCGGATTGGCGAGGACAGCAGCCAGCGAAATCGCGAGATACTCCGGGTCTCGATATTCGGAACCGCGGCGCTTGCCACGCTCGTCATCGCGTCACCGTTCCTCCTGATCGACTATCCGACCGTTGCTCGCAATCTGGTGGGGACGGTGGAGCCGTATCACCTAGGCGCGACAGGGGGATCTCCATTGTGGAACCTGGGCTGGTATCTTGCGCACCCCTTGCGCATGGGGCTGGGGCTGGTCGGTCTGGCGCTGACCCTGATCGGGCTGGTACTCGCCGCGCGGCACCGAGAGGCGCGCGCGATTCTCGCCCCCCCGGCAGCAGGCTTCCTGATCATGTTGCTCGTACAAAGGACGGTATGGGATCGCTGGGCGCTCCCGCTCTTCCCGATTCTGGCGATCATCGGAGCTTGGGGAGCTGTCTGGCTGATCGACAAGGTCACGCTGCACAGGGCGAGAGGGTGGAAGATTGCGGCGACTATCGTCATGGCCATCGCTGCCGGCGGCCCTCTGCTCGCGACGGATATCGCGCAGGCCAGGGAACGACTGAATGACACGCGCCAACAAGCGTCGCGCTGGGCGGAAGCCCATATCCCGCCCAACAAGAGCGTTCTGCTGGAACATTTCGCTTTCGATCTGGTGAGGCGGCCTAACCCCTTCCTGTTCCCTCTCGCGGCCGCAGGATGCGTCGACGCCATGTCGCTCCTCAAGGGCAAGATCGCGTATTCCACCGTCGACAGGCTTCGTCAGACGCGGTCGAATATCGATATCGGCACGGTCGCGCATGACAAGTTCGAAACTTGTCGCGCCGATTACGCGATCACCACGCAGTTCGACCGCTATGCCGCGGAGCGGGAACGTTTCCCCGCGGAATATGCGCAATATCGCAACTTGCTGGCGGGCGCACGGCAGGTTGCGGTGTTCGCTCCTCGACCTGGCGCGGTCGGCGGCCCGGTGACGCGGATCTTTAAACTAAGTCGACCGACCGCTCCGCCGCGATAGGCCGGCCTGCCTGACAGCGGCGGCACAGACCCACCTCTCGGTACGTTCATCCGCTCGCTTCAATATTGTGTAGCAAACTTATCACAATCTCAGAGAAACCCCCGCGGCATGAGGCGATGCCCGAGGTTGGACGTTGGACCTCTTGGTTTCAGGAGAAAAAAGTATGCGTTCATCAGCAGTTATCTGTATCGCCGGAGCTCTGCTGGCTTTCCCCCTCGTGGCATTGCCTGCGAGCGCCCAGTCCGACGATCAGCCCTATAGCGGCCTTTATGCCGGAGCCACGGTCGGCTACGATTTCCAGGGCAACGATGTTGGCGAGAAGTTCGATTTCGATCGCGACCTGAACGGCACGTTCGGCGATACCGTCACCACCGCGAGCGGCGCCGATGCGTTTTCCCCAGGATTCTGCGACGGACGCGCACAAGGCGTGACGCGGTCGTCCGGGGGCGGCTGTGAGAATGATCGAAGCCGTATAAGCTATAGCGGAAGGATCGGGTACGACCGCCAGTTCGGAAATATCGTGGTGGGCGTAGTAGGCGAAGTCGGGAAAACGAACATTCGCGACTATGTGTCCGCGTTCAGCATCGAGCCCGCGGATTATATTCTAACGACGAAAGTCAACTACAACGCTTCGCTCAGGGGGCGCGTTGGCTACGCCGCCAACCGAACGCTATTCTATGCCACGGGCGGCGGAGCATATGCGCGTCTCGGCCAACGCTTCGAGACATCCAACACGACGAACAGCTTCTCGACCAGCGGCAAGCGAGATGCTTGGGGCTACACCGCCGGCGGCGGTCTTGAGCAAAAAATCACCAAGCACGTCTCCTTCAATGTCGAGTATCTCTTCAACGATGTGAAGGCGGACCGCTACATCGTTCATGCCGGTGCCGGCACGGCCGGGCCGACAAACCAGTTTGTGCTGGGCAACGCCAACGGCACAGACATGACCAGGGTAGATCGACGGCTGCGTTGGCAGTCGATCCGCGCCGGCCTAAATTTTCGCTTTTAGTACATCACGCGTTTGGCTGGTGGCGACGGCGCACGGAAAAGCGCCGACGTTGCCAGCCGAGCCCGCCAGCCCATGAGCGGAGCCGGGATAGAAACCGTTGGACCTTGGCCTCCCTCGCCGACGATCCATTCGGCCCATTCGGCGATTGATGACCACCACACGCTTGTTATATTTGTAGATATAATGGATTGATGCTCCGTTTCGGGCCGTATCGCCGAACGCGAGAGCGACATTCAGATCGGCTTGTGGCAAAAACACGATGAGCGTCTGCGATGGATGGCGCCGCCTTATTCGTGCAAACGCAGGCGCGAATGCCGGGTTTCTTCGCCAATCACGATCATTCCAACGGAAGACCAAGCACCCAAGGCTAGGCTGACGGGGGTCGGCGGTTCGTCCCGATCCAAGCAGCTGATTCCGGTGTTTTTTCTGTAAGATCACCCATTTGCCCCGCCTGTCTGCTAACGCGACATTTGCAACCGGTAGAGATTGTCGGCCAGATCATTGTTACGGCGCATTCATATGCTCAAATTCCCCCGAAAGGTCGCCATCGCCGTTGGCCTGATCGTTCTCGCGGCGGCCGGCAGCGTGGTTTGGTTGCTGGTGACGCTGGGCTGGTTCACGCCGCCGCCGACAAAATTCGGTTGGCCGGTCGCAATGACCAATGCGGCCGGCGAGGGAGCGCGAGGACTGGCTGACGGCGGACGAGCAAAGGCGCGCTTCAGCGACCCCTTCGCGGTCGTCCTGGATTCACGCGGCACGCTCTTCGTGGCGGACGCCGGCGACGTCGGCCGCATCCGCAGGATCGACCCCGATGGCAAGGTGACCACCTTGCCGGGATCGTTCGATACGCCGTCGGGCCTTGCGCTGGACGCCGCCGGCAACCTCTTCGTCGCGGACACCAGCGCCAATACGATCCGCAAGATCAGTCCTACCGGGAACGCGACGACACTCGCCGGAGACGGAACCGCGGGGTATCGCGACGGCCCCGCCGCGACGGCGCGCTTCAATGGGCCGATCGGCGTGGCAGCCGATGACAAAGGCAATGTCTATGTCGCGGACAGCTACAACGATCGTATCCGCGTCATCACGTCGGAAGGTCAGGTGCGGACGCTGGCGGGGCAGGACGCGCCGGGCTTTGCCGATGGACAGGGCGCGGTCGCGGCGTTCGACACGCCGACCGGGATCGCGCTCGACCGCCACGGCATGCTCCTCGTCGCGGACTCGGGCAACGATGCGATCCGCAAGATCGAAAAGGACGGCCGTGTCTCGACTCTCGCCCGTACCGATCCCAATGACGGCGCCGGCCTGTTGCAAGGGATAGTTGGACTGGCGCCCACCTGGGACGGGTTCGTTTATATCGCGTCCTATCGCCGCGGCCGGGTCGTCGAGATGTCGCCGGCGGGATCGCTGCGCGTGCTCGCCGGGCCAGGGTCGACGATCGACGGCAATGCCGCGCTGCCGCTAACGGGACCGGCCGGGCTCGCGGTCGATCGTTCGGGCGGCCTCTACGTTGCCGATGCCTCGGCTTATGCGATTCGCAAACTCAGTCCGCGTCGTGCGGGTGTTGCCCCGATCCCTGCCGCTATTCCCGGACCAATTGCCCCCGCGCTGGTCGGCAAGCCGGTCTTCCCTTGGCCGGTCGATCCGCAACTTGGCTGGCACGAAGTGGTCGGCGACATGGGCGAAGTGCGCGGCAATTATGACGGAGAGAGCCGCGACCATCTCCATGCCGGCCTGGATATCAGCGCGCCGGTGGGAGGGACGGTACTCGCCTCCGCGGACGAGACGGTGCGGGATCCGCTGCCCAATTGGGATGTCGAGGGCCTGAGCGAAGGCCTGCGCGTCGACCAGATGACCTATATCCATATGCGCGTCGGCCGGTCGCTAACCGGCGCGCCGCTGGACACGAGCAGGTTCCAGATCATCCGTGACGGCGACGGCCATGTCGTCCGGGTCCGGGTCAAGCGCGGCACCCGTTTCCGGGTCGGTGATCCGCTTGGCACGATCAACCGCATGGCGCATGTCCACCTCGAACTCGGCCCCCCCCGCGCCAAGATCAATGCGCTGTTGCTGCGTTTTCCCAATTTTGGCGATCACATCGCGCCGCATATCGACGACATTTATGTGCTCGACGCCAATGGCCAGCGCCTGAACCAAAAGCAGAACGGGCGGCTAGTCGTCCCCGCCGGCGGCGTCGGTATCGTCGCGGAGGCCTGGGATCAGGTCGACGACAATGCCGCGCGCCGCCGCCTTGGCCTCTATGCGGCGGGCTTCCAGATCCTGAAGCCAGACGGTACGCCAGTGGCCGGCTTCGAACGGCCACGCATCACGATCGAGTTCGATCGCATGCCTATCACGCCTTTTGCAGCGAAAGTCGCTTACGCACCCGACAGTGGCGATACGGTCCATAGCGACCAGCGGACGCGCTTTCTCTATGTCGTCACCAACGTCGTGCGGCATGGTCGCGTGAGTCCGGGCGGCTGGAACCCGGCGGATGTGGCGCCCGGCAATTACATTATCCGCATTCATGCCGCCGACCGCGCCGGAAACGTCGCCGCGGCCGGGCGTGATCTGCCGATCACGATCAGGTGATCCGGGATGGCGGACGGGATTTCTCCGCGTCACGCGTCACTGGACGGCCTTATCGTTTGTCTCACCGAGGAAGACGACTGCCCGACGCGGTAGGTCGGCAAATACCGGCACTTCGTAGCCGGTCAGATCATGTTCCCGAAGAAGCCGAGACGCTTGTCGATGGGGCTGGGCGTGACAAGAGGATCGATCATGCCCCAGGTGGCCCCGACCGCTGTGTGATCATCGATGAAGGCAAGTGGAAAGCGGCCCGAAGGCCGCTCTCGCGATTTTCAGATCGTCGGCGTCGCGGCGTGCGGCTGTGCTGCCGTGCCGTTGCCTGCGGCCACGGTCTTCGCCGCTGCGCCCGCGCTGGCCGTTCCGGCCGACGGATTGCCATCGCCAGCGCAATCGCCCGAGCTGGCCGAGATCAGTTTCGGGCGCTGCTGCGGCCCTTGCGACGTCACTTGCCAGGACCGGCTGCAGACGCGGCTGCCATCGCTGGTCGACACGAAGCGATAGCTGACCGTCCCGGCCGGAAGGTCGCCGAACGCAGCAAGATCCGGCCGGCCCGCCTTGTCGGCCGGGACCGGCTGGAGCGCGGCCTCGGCCATCGCGGCAGCCTGGCGGTCCATATCGGCCATGATCCGGTCGATCATCGCGAATGGCGCCGCATCGAATGGATCGGCCAGCCGGACTGGCACGATACGCTGCGCTGCCGTCGGGTCGATCCGCACGCTCGGCGCGACAGGCCCCTGATATTCGATCCGCGCGACCGAGCCATCGGGCAGGCCGACCGCCATCACATGAATGTCCTTGGTCACCGCCATCGCGGTTCCCGCGACGCCCAGCGTCGCGATTCCCGCCAAGACGGCCGTACGAAGTTTTCGCATCAATCGTCCTCCATCAGATGACATGGGGTCCGGAAATTTATCTGGCGTAGCTGAACGCCGGATGACCGAACGCGCCGCATGTGCGACTGTCTCGGCTGGCGCATGGAACTGCTCGGCAGCAGTCGAACTGCCGCGATCTCGATCCTGCGCGGCTTCATCGTTTCGGAAAAGACTCGCCGCAGGGCGACGGTCAGCAGGCCATTCTCGAAATTGGCCGAGCTGACCTCGACGAAATCCGTGAGCTGGAAGCGGCGCTCAAACGGACGCGCGGCTATACGGCGGTGCAGATATTCGCCTCGGCCTTGGCCTTCGGCGCTTGCCGGTGATCGCGGCGTCCAACCGGACCCGGTGAGGCGTTCGGCAGCGAAGAGGTAAGTAATGGTCTTTTTGGCCAAGAACTTCATTAAAGTTAAATTTCGGGAGCACCCCGGCCGCTGGCCCCCATCAATCAGCAATACTGGCGAATCTAACGAAAGCTGATAACGCTCAGCGGTCGGTAATGGGTGACCGATATGCCAGGGGCGGATGCGTGACGGACTATGTCTTCAAGCCGCACGAAAGGCCGACGCTGCCTGGGTCGCCGGCCAATCCCGATCATCCGGCGAGCCGACGGGTGGTCTATTTCCTGATCGGCTGTCTGATCGGGATCACCGGCGGACTGGGCAATGCGCTGGTCACGGTGAATCTGAACTTCGCGCAGGGTACGCTCGATCTCTACAGCAACGAAAGCGCCTGGCTGACCGGCGCCTATTTCATGACCAACGTCACCGCCAATTTGTTGCTGGTCAAATACCGTCAGCAATTCGGGCTGCAGCCGTTCATCCGCTATTCGCTGGTCGTTTATGCCGCCACGACGCTGATGCATCTGTTCGTTCACGATTTCTGGACGTCGGTCGCGGTGCGGGCGATGAGCGGCATCGCGGCGAGCGG
>Ga0068856_100001674_pt1 | contig 23218 bp, 21 predicted proteins | sample KBSCornC62_FD_66595 | JGI IMG/M metagenome (GOLD analysis project Ga0068856, IMG submission 66595) | Corn rhizosphere microbial communities from Kellogg Biological Station, Michigan, USA - KBS Corn C6-2 | ecosystem: Host-associated > Plants > Roots > Rhizosphere > Soil ... | reverse complement strand
TGCGAACTCTACTATTAATTGTTTGAACTAAGATTTGCAGGATTTAAAGATTCCTAGATCATGGCGGTTATCATCTCAAAAAGGTTAGACAACATGCAGGCATCCTATCATTCTAAAATCTTAAAAATCCTGGTCACGGATACCGTTTCATGCTCATCATGATCACCGTGGCACAAACTAAAATCATGGCAATAAGGAACACTATCATGATAATTTTGATTACAATGACTAGAAAATTTGATGAAATCCGGTGGATGAGACTTACGAAGTCTTCAAGACTTCGTAAGTCTGTTCTGTATTAATTGAATGCGTTCTTCAACTGAACGTATTTGTTAATATCCTTTGAGACAAAACCTTTCGCTTTCATTTCCTTAACATATTCTGGAGTTACGCCGGTGGCTTTCATTGAGGTAGCTTCGTTGATAGAAATATTATTAAAGCCGATATCTTTAAATCCTTTAATAAATTCGGGCGTTACATGCAATGCTTTAAGTGATTGCAGATCATTAATCGAAATGGTTTTATATCCAGCCTCCTCAAAGCTTTTTATATAATTTGCAGTGATACTCAATGATTTTAGTGTAGTGATATTATCGACCGAAAGATTTTTATACCCTATATCAGCGAATTCTTTAATAAACTCAGGTTTAACATTAAATACTTTCAATGATGTCAGTTCGTGGATCGGTATATTTTTATAACCCATATCGCTGAAGGTTTTAATAAATTCACCGTTAATGCCAAGAGCTTTAAATGATATCAGGTCATTTGCCGAAAGATTCTTGTAGCCCAAATCGGCTATTCCTTTAACATAGTCTGGTGTTATTCCTTGCGCCTTAAATGATACGAGATCATTGGCTGTAAGATTCTTATAGCCCATATCACTCACTTCCCTGATATAGTCCGGAGTAACTCCAAGTGATCTCATTGAAATCAATTCGTGAGCGGGAAGGTTCTTATATCCGATATCCGCCAAGCTTTTAACGTAATTTGGTGTCACACCAACGGCCTTCATACTAGTCAAATCATTGTAAGGAACATCACTATAACCCGCATTCTGCAGTTCACGAATATAACTTGAATCGATATGCATCGCTTTAAACGAGGACACATCTTCGGGACGCGGCAGCTCATTCCCATTATTTTGCTTCTCTTCTATGTTTAGATTTATATTTGATTTCTTTAAACCAGCAATGTATTTAGCATCGATCCCCTGTGCTTTAAAGCTGATCAATTGATTGAAATCGATATCCTTATAGCCAGCTTCGCGAATTTCGTGTACATATTCTTTGGTAACACCCAATGCTTTTGCCGACACTAGTTCATTCGAGCTTAAATGCTCATAACCTTCCTGCTTCCAGAATTTGATGAAAGGCTCATCAACCTTCAATGCTGCCATGGATATCAGCTCGTTCTTATCGATATGCCCGTAGCCGTTGGCTTTCAGCATAGCAACATACTGTTTGGTGATGTTGATAATGAAGAAAGCAAAATCATCGTCATCCGCATTATTCATGTCGCCGATACCTTCATTTCTCAGGTATTCATCGAACGATTTATCGGCGGTGAATTTATAATGGCCATAGCCCTGATCACCGTCAAACTTGCCGTTGAATAAAACAGTGCCCGCATCCCGTTTCACCGTAAAATCGGCCTTGGTATCTTTAGGTAAGGACGAGAATTCACTAGCCAGGAAATTATCGTTATTCGACCAGTTGTGATCATCCTCATCGCTCCTAAACTCCATGCGTACCTTTTCGCCTTTAATGGTGGCAAACCATCTGCCTTCCGTACCCAAACGCCTTTCGTGATGGATATTTATTTTTTGATGAGCACTCGTTTTGGACTTTACAGTCTGGCTATACGCCACAGTCTGATTTAGCGCACAAGCCAGACCGGCCATCAATGGCGCCAATATGAAGTACTTCCACATCGTATGGATGTTGGATTTCTTAGCATTCATCATAACAATACGTTTCTTTAACAGTGATTGATTATAATTGGTGGTGACGCTCAATGCCAGATGTGGAGCCGATACCTTCAGCAGGCTCATCTGGTAGCTTTCTTTTTCTACATCGTGATCCAGCACGGCCTTATCGGTCAAAAACTCAAGGTTGTTTTCCAGTTCGCCTCTGTAGAGCCAGGCAAAGGGATTAAACCATTGGAACACGATTACCAGCTCGGCCAATAAAATATCCAGGCTGTGCCCCTGTTGAATATGAACCTTCTCGTGCAGCAATATCTGGTTGTAAGTATCCCAATCATATTTCTCCGGATTGATGAAAATATTGTTACCGAATGAGCATGGCGCCTTATCGCCCGTAACTTCTATGATCCGGAACTTTCCATCGCGGATTACCGGGTTGGAATAAGCCCTATATAACAATACGATAACCTGCAGCAGCAAATTAAGTCCAAATGCAGCCACACCGGCCCAATACAAATAGAACATCCATTTGATGGCAGTCGGCAAATAATCAGACCATCTTGAAGTAGTCGGTGCTTCGGTTTTTACCTGGGTTGCGGGTTGAGTCACCGGTTGTTGTTTTGTCAATACATCTTTTTGCACTGGTTGTATTACCGGCAGCTTCACCTTTGTATAATCGATCTGCTGTGGAGCGGGCGCATTTACAACAACCTGCTCAGGAGCGTTTCTCAACGTCCATGCCTGTGGTATGGTAATCAGGGGAAGCACGAATGACAATCCCAAACAGATAAGTAACACCAAGCGGTTAAGGCGGTAAAACGTTTCCCGCTGAAGAAATATCTTATAAAACAGCAGGCAGATTGAAATCAGCAGGGCTACATGCAGGACGTACGGTATCATTTTTTCGATGATTTAATGATGTCTAATATTTCGTTCATTTCTGATTCGGTTATCTTTTGCTCTTTCGCAAAAAAAGCCAGCATACTGGGATATGAGTTATTAAAATATTGACTCACAATATCCTTCATCGCATGCTTTTGGTAGTCTTCTTTTGATATAACCGGGTAATAGCGATAAATATTCCCAAACGTTTCATGGGCCAGGAATCCCTTCTCTTCCAAAATCTTCACCATCGTCGCTACTGAGTTGTAGTGCGGCTTTGGGTCAGGCAACTCCGGGATGATCTCTTTGATAAACGCTTTCTCCAATGTCCAGAATGCCTGCATGATTTGTTCTTCTCTTTTAGCCAGTTTTTGCATGATTCAATAAAATTTAGGACCAATCTAATACTAATCTATTAGTATCACAACTAATCGATTAGTATTTTTTGTAATTAACTGATATTCAATAAGATTTTTTTGAATATGATACCTATGAGCCTTAAAACCAAAGCCTCATTCAGCAGGCTCATCAAACAGTTTTCATTTTTCATGGTTCATAATATGTTAAGACGCGCGTAACATTTGGAACGTGAACAACGTCAAAGAAGAAATTTTAATAAGAATTATTTAATTTTAGTTTAAAGATAATTTCACACAAGCCTTATCTTTATTAATTTTGCACCCCGATCGGGGAAACTAAAAATATAGTGGCACGCACAACAGCAATAGCATTAAAAAAGAACTGGAAACGAACCTGGAACTCATCCAATCAACGGTTATTGATCATTATCGGATCAATTATCATGGTTGTTATTTTATGTATGCTGCCTACTTTTTTTAATGCCATTCAAAAAAGAACCGGGCCTGTTTTAAACGACTGGGTACTATCTTCGATACCGGCCTACAATGTTTCCTGGGCTATTTTCCCCATTATTTGGGGCTGGGGTCTGTACTCGCTTTGGAAAGGCATCGAAACGCCCAGGATATTTATTGCTTACGTGTGGACGTTCATCTTCGTCAGCATGTTACGTTTGCTCACAATATCCCTGATACCACTTGATCCGCCGATTGGCCTGGTTGATTTGAAAGACCCGCTTACAGGCGTTTTTTATGGCGAGAGTACTATTACAAAAGACCTGTTTTTCTCAGGGCACACTTCGGTGCTCTTTTTGACTGTTCTTTGCCTCGAAACCAAACGCGACAAAATACTTGCCGGCTGCGCTACTTTTGCCGTGGCATGCTTGCTCCTGGTGCAACATGTGCATTACACCATCGATGTTATAGCTGCCCCGATTATCATTTACCCGGTGCACCGCCTGGTCAAATACTTGCTGGGTTAAGCAACCTCCTGTAATTTCTTAACGTTAAGGGATAAAAAAAGCCCCCGCCTGGCAGCGGGAGCCTGTTTCGGTTTTTACACCGAAACCAACCTAAACCTTATCACAAACACATAACGGGATATCTTGTTAACTTAGTTTGCTCAAATTGCGTTATGACTTTGAAATGATATTGGCCCAACAATGGAAATAGAGGAAATAAAACGTTTAATCAGAATAAGCCGCGAGCGCCCGCTCCTGCCGGAAACCTATGTACCCTGGAGTGATGAATTACAGGCAAACGAATATTTCCTTCCCGAACATCTGAATTCATTAGAAGGTACCGCAATCTATGAGACGCTTACACCCAAACAAAAGCTGGAATTGGGCCGGCACGAAATAGTACAGGTAATGTACTCCTATGCATGGGGCGAGGGGTTGTTTTGCCTTTTCATGAATAAGTACATCCTCGGTTTATCGCCTGACAATCTCGAATATCAGTTTTTGCTAAGGGAACTAATCGAAGAATTCCGCCACCAGGAGATGTTCGCTCAATCAATTCTGAAACTTGGTGGGCAGCCTATCAAAATAAGCCGCGCACACCGCCTCATCGGCAATATCACCACCAAACTCCTTCCCCCTGACTGCCTGTTTATGGGCAGCCTGTCGATCGAGATCGTGTCTGACCGTTATGGAAACTATGGCCGCAAGGATCCACAGCTATATAACGTGCTTAGAAAGGTTTTCGAATTGCATAACATTGAAGAAGCCCGCCACATTGTTTTCACAAAAGACTTGCTCAAAAGATACACCGTCAAAGCAGGGTTTATCAGGCGCACGGTTTACAGCTTTGTGGTGCTATTTAATATTTATTTCCTGCGGACGCTATACGTAAAAAAAGAAATATATCAGCGCATTGGCATGGAAAATCCTGACCTGGCCCATAAACTGGCTTCCAAAAACTACAAAACAAAATTTACCAAAAGCTGCCTTCAGGATATTATTGAATTTGTGGATAGCTGGCGCGGATTTAACGGCGCTACCCGCTGGGCCTGGCGATGGCTGATGAATGCTGCGGTATAGATTTCAAAGGTTGCATTGGGAAGAAGGCATAATGGCCTCTTTGTGCGTGGTTGTATCCAGGGTGGCAACTTTATTATTGTAAGTAATAACCCAAATGCTATCGAAATCCTTCCCGTTCCAGGCCGGTGCGTTACTTGCGCCAAGCGCCTGTGCCAGTCCCTGGATATTGGTGTGTTCCCAAACCATCAAAACAATGCCCTTGCGCGTCTTTACGTCAGTCGCCACGTTTACGTGATCGGTCTCCTTATAAAAGCTATTGACCGCAAGACTATGCTTAACTGCATAAGGTGTTATGGTTTGAAACATACGTACCGAGCTGGTGTTGGAGCCTACTTTTATTCTGGGCACATAAACAAATGAAGCAACTCTAAATTGACTGTCAAGTGATTTAGGTATTTGAAGCGATCGGTTGAATCCCTTGCAGCTAAGGTTATTGCCGACTTTCGGCTTTTCCCCATGCCTGATAATTACCACTGTCAGTGAATCAGATTGGCCGTAGGAATTTGTCGTTAAGACACAGGAGAATACAAGTAAAATTGCGATGCTTAGGTATCGTTTCATAGTAAAAAGGTTTACCTAAAGTTATAGAAAATAATTTCCTAATAATTAAGCAAATAGGAAATTATTTTCTATTCTTTAATAATCTTCTTACCGGTTAAGACGTGACAAATACCTCTTATTTGAGATGGTTAGCGGGCCAAGGTTAAATTCTTTTATGACCACACGCAGCGCAAAATGAAGCTTTAGGAGTTCTATAAGGTTTTCCGCAATTTTCGCAAGGTGGTCCGTATTGGGATATTTGATGATGCATGATTGCATTACATTCGCCTTCTTCAAAGCCAGTTAGTTTTTTATAATAATCGAGCAGAGGCTGAAACCTGTCAGGCTTACTATTTCTAAAACCAGCACTATGAAGTTCCTTTGCCCTAGAAAACTCCTTATCATCGAGCATAGGCACTTCCATTTTGCATCGCCAACACCAAAGAACTTTCATGTTTTCATTGGTTCATAACCAACCTAGTGAGCAAAAGGCGCTGATTAGACAATATCAAGTCATCTTTTGGTTTGGGTAACTTGCGAAAATTGGAGAATTTTCACGTTTTTATATAATACTGCAACCGCTTTGAGTAAGAAAGCGAGGCAAAAAAAAGCCTGCGTTCTTCCTCGTCCTTCTCAAACGTGGTATTTATTTTAATTCGCTTCAACTTTATCAATATCTATATATTCCTGCACATGCTCCTGCTGGCCAGGCTTACCATTCTTAAATGCGGCTCTTGGTTTCAGACCCAGTATTTCAAACATCGCCATATCGGAATCGAATGACGGGTTCGGCGTAGTCAATAGTTTATCGCCTGCAAATATCGAATTGGCGCCGGCCATGAAGCACAACGCTTGTTCTACAGTAGTCATTTCTGTTCGGCCTGCTGAAAGGCGAACAACGGTCTTTGGCATCACGATACGCGCTGTGGCGATCATCCTTACCATATCCCAAACCGGCACGCGGGCTTCGTCAGCCAATGGAGTACCTTTGATAGGCACCAAAGCATTGATCGGCACTGATTCTGGATGTTTCGGAAGACTGGATAGCGTTTTCAGCATCGAGATGCGATCTTCCACTGTTTCTCCCAAACCAATAATGCCGCCGCTGCAAACGGTTATTTTGGCTTTACGTACATGCTCGAGCGTTTTTAAGCGATCATCATAAGTACGCGTAGTAATAATGCGTTTATAGTCCTCTTCCGAAGTATCCAGGTTGTGGTTGTAAGCATAAAGACCAGCATCAGCCAATCTTTGTGCCTGCGATTCAGTAAGCATACCCAATGTGCAGCATACTTCCATATCCAGCTCATTAACGGCTTTCACCATGTCAATCACCTTATCGAAATCGCGATTGTCACGAACCTCGCGCCAGGCTGCACCCATGCAAAGCCTCGAAGCGCCTCCGGCTTTCGCCTTTTCGGCAGCAGCAATTACCTCTTCCTTGGGCAGGATAGCGTGAACACCAACTCCCGTATTGTAACGCGCTGCCTGCGGGCAATAGGCGCAATCTTCGGGGCAGCCGCCGGTTTTAATGGAGATAAGTGAGCTTATCTGCACTTCGGAGTAATCCTTATTTTCGCGGTGTATGGTAGCCGCTTCGTAGATCAAATCCAGCAGCGGTTTATGGTATATTTCTGAAATCTCTTCTTTCGTCCAGTCGTTTCTGATCTCGGCCATTCTATAGGTTTTATGATTCTGCAAATATGTGAATTTGCAAAGGGATTAAATAATCTTACTTATTTCAAAAGTTTAGTGGCGAACCATAGCGGCAGTAAAAACCCCGCGCAGTCAGTAAAAGTAGTAATGATAATTGATGAGGCTACCGCGGGGTCTATACCCACGCGTTTCAATATCAGCGGGATAGATGAGCCTTAAACCTGCCACAATCAGGTTGCCTGTCATGGCCAGGAAAAGCACCAGGCCCAATTTCAGATTAGCGTCATATATAAACGCGATAACAAATACGATTATACCGTTAGCTGCCCCATTAAGCAACCCAACCAGAAACTCCTTGATAACTGTGTTATAGGCCTGTTTATCCGTAAGATCCGTCAATGAAATACGGCGCACGGTAACCGCCAGGGCCTGCGTTGCTGCGTTGCCACCCATACCGGCAATGATGGTCATGTATGCTGCAATGATTGGAATACTTTCAACCGTTTTATCAAAATGACGGATAATGGATGCTGCAAGATAGGCTGTCGCCAGGTTTATTATCAGCCATGGCAAACGGCTCTTTACTGCTTCTACCCAGGTACCGCTCAGTTCCTCATCTTCAGATACACCCGAGATTTTCAATATATCCTCGGTGCTTTCTTCCTCCATTACGTCGATGATATCGTCGACAGTGATGCGGCCGAGCAATTTCATTTGATCGTCCACAACCGGAATAGCGGTGAGGTTGTATTGCGAGAATAATTTAGCTACCTCCTCCTGGTCGAGTTCAGCCTTAACGAACACAAAATCCCGGTTCACCAATGTATCTATCCAGGTATTGGCGTGAGCTTTCAGTATATCTTTGATGGATATTATTCCCTTCAGCACATTATCGTTGTCAATCACATAGACGGTATTGAATTCCTCCATCTCTTCCGACTGCCGGATAATCTCATCCAAAGCGCTCATCTTCTCCAGGGCGATGTTCACCTTGATGACCGAGGTGTTCATCAAACCACCTGCGGTATCTTCGTCGTAGCTTAGCAGCGTGCGGATATGGGAAGCATCTTCCTGGTCGATATCTTCCAGAATCTCCTTTTGTTCCGCTTCATCTAATTGGGAGATAAGGTCAGTTGCATCATCATAATCCAGTTCTTCTACAATCTCCGAACGCTTTTCAGGATCAAGGCCGGCCAGGAGCTCAGCCGGATCCTGTTCCTCGTTCATTTCCGAGATTACATCCGAGGCCTCCTCGGTTGGAAGTATATTGATAATACGCTCGCGGGCCTCAAGAGGAAGCCGTTCGAATAAAATAGCGATCTCGGATGCGTGATACTCGGCCAGAACTTTCTCTAACTCAGCATCATCGCCTTCGAGCGCAATTTTGATGCGCTCAAGGTCTTCTCTTTTGATCTCGAAGGATTCCATTGCCGACTAAAATACATAAATGCGCGGCAAATTACGGACGAAAAATTGAACAAAAAAGCGACGCTGGAAAAGGCTATTGGAGAACTTTTAAATCAAATGGTATAATCAAATTTCACCTTAACCGAATTTAGCTTTTGAAGTTTATCTAAAGCTTGATTCACTTGCATCTTCCGAATCGAAACTCTGATCTCGCAACTATTATCGAATTGCTGATTCAACACCTGCAAATTGTCTTCTTTGATCAGCCGCATTACATCGTTCATCTGCAAATAGTCGAATGCTATGGTATAAACATCATTGACTGTTTTCTCGATCACTTTCGCCTCATTCAACGCCAATTCGGCCGTTGTTTTATAGGCATTGATCAATCCCGGAACCCCAAGAAGCGTTCCGCCAAAATAGCGGACCACCACAATAGCAACATTGGTCAAATTTTTTGATAATAACGTATTCAGGATTGGTCGCCCTGCTGTGCCTGAGGGTTCACCGTCGTCATTCAAACGAAACACCGAGCGATCCGTACTCCAGCGCATGGCCCAGCAATGGTGATTGGCCTTGGGATGTTGCTGCTTGAGATTTGCGATGATATTTTTTATATCCTGATCGGAAGTAATGGGATAAGCATAGCCCAGAAATTTGCTGCCTCGATCGCGAAAAATGCTTTCAGCCTGGGCTTCAATCGTTAAATAGGTATCCTCAAAAAGCATCAGAAAACTGCGGTAAATAAATGGGCCAAAGAGTCGTGAAACGAATTGATGACAATAGCCAGCAGGCCCAATGCAATGCCGGCGAAATTGAGCAGGCTCAACTTCTCACGGAATATTGCAAGCCCCACAACAGCACCTGCAATGATCACACCAATATCCATTGACGAAAATACATAAGACGGCTTGGTTGCCAGCGCCTGGTGAGCCTTAATGAAAAACAGGATGTTGCCAAAGTTAGCTACGCCCAGTATCCAGCCAATAGGAATATGCGGCCACGAAAACCGCATTTTCTTTGTTGCAACCTGGTAGATGAGGCCAATAAAAGCGACTGCAAAGGCTAATAAAAAGACAACAAATAACGAGGTCGACAAATTACTGGTTTTCGCCACTTGTTTCAACAACACATCAATCACACCCATGCCGACAAAAATAAGCACCAGGTAAAACCAGGAATTTGTTGGCCTGCGCCGAACCGCATGTCTTTGTTTCCAGGGGATGAGACAAATCATAGCAATAACGCCAATGGATATGCCAACGATTTTGATAGCATCCGGCTTTTCACTAAAAATAGTAAATGCAGATAATACCGGTATAAAAAGCGACAAGCGCTGCGCGACATCAGTGCGAACAATCCCCGTAAGCCTGATAGAAGTTGCAATAACGAGGAAAAGTAGCGGAAGCAATACTCCCAGCACAACATAAATAGCGATCGAAGAGCTTTGGATAGTGCTGACATGCGGATGCAGAAACAACCAGGTAAGCAGGATAGCCGCCGAGTAGTTCCAGGTGATGGCCTGATAAACATCGATCTGGTATCGCTTAGCCAGCTTAAGCATCACCGAAACAGTAACGCTGCAGCAAATACTTAGTAGAATATAGAACATTTAGTTAATAGGGTTATTGTATAAAATTTGCAGCCGGTCTGCGCCGGATAAAGACTCCTCAAATTTGGCACCTGTTACAAACGGAGCCTTTATTCCCTTCCCCAAAACCGCTTTACCCGTAAATATCCTCGCCTCGTCCCACAACCCGGCTTCCATAAAACTTTTCAATGTTTTTGCGCCGCCTTCTATAATCACTGATTGTATATCTTGCAAATAAAGCTGAAACAGGATGTATTGGGGAACGAAACGGTCAAAGTCTTCCAGTGCAATATACTTAATTTTCCCTTCAATGTCGGTCTTCACTTCGTTGAACACAATGGTTTCAACACTCTGGTCGTAAATATTTAAATCTCTGCCAAGCTCCAACTTACGATCTATCAAAACTCTTTTGGGCGATTTACCTGGCCAAAGCCGCGTATTCAGTTGCGGGTTATCAATGGCTACTGTGTTTTTTCCAACCAGGATCGCATCTTCTTCACCGCGCCACTTATGCACAAGCCGGCGTGATTCTTCCCCCGTTATCCAAAATTGCTTACCATCTTCCGGGGCGAAAAAGCCATCTGCAGTTTGTGCCCACTTGAGGATAACATATGGCCTTTTCTTTTGAACACGTGTAAAAAAACGCCGGTTTAACTGTTTGCATCCATCCTCAAGCACGCCACTCATTACCTCGATTTCCGCGGCCTGTAATTTGTCAATCCCTTTACCGTTCACCTGGTCAAATGGGTCGCGACAACCAACGATTACATTAGGAATACGGTGTTTGATGATGAGATCGGCGCAGGGAGGTGTTTTGCCGTAATGCGCACAGGGTTCGAGCGAAACGTAAATTGTACTGTTTTGCAGCAATTCTTCCGCGTTTTGGTATTTCGATAGCACCGCATTTACTGCGTTAACTTCGGCATGCGCCTGTCCGTATTGCCTGTGGTAGCCTTCGCCGATGATCTGCCCATCAAGCACAATTACCGCTCCAACCATGGGGTTGGGACTTACGCTGCCAATTCCTAGCGCGGCAAGTTCCAGACAACGCTGCATGTAAATTTCGTGACTGGGCATGGAGCAAAGATAGGGATTAGTTAACTTGTGATTGGTTAACTAGGTGGAGTTACCACTTATTCTGTAAATTCTCAAATTCTGTTAATTCTGATTCAGACTTCGTTTCTTTGTTGGATGACTTCGGTTAAACAAGCTTTAAATAAATTCAAGGACCAACTGGCTGCATTATATGACGTTCGTGAAGCAGAATCATTGGGCATCATTACGCTGACCGATGTTACCGGTTTTTCGTCTGCAAAACTTAAAGCCTTTCCGGACGGCGAATTAACAAAAGAGCAATCCGGTTCGATCGGCAAAATCTTAACCGAGCTCAAAACCGGCAAACCAATCCAATATATCTTAGGCCGTACTGAGTTTTACGGCTTACCATTCAAAGTAAACTCTTCAGTTCTCATCCCACGACCGGAAACTGAGGAACTTGTTTACTGGATAATCTCCTCAGTTGGCGGTTCGAAGTTGGCAGCTGGCAGCATTTTGGATATTGGCACTGGTTCCGGATGCATTGCTGTTAGTCTGAAAAAGAATTTGCCTGACATTAATGTATCGGCAATGGATATTTCCATCGACGCGTTATTAACCGCAAAAGAAAACGCGGACCTAAACCAGGTCGATATTCATTTCATAAACCAGGACATACTCGCCCCGCGCCATGCGCCCGACGCCGTGCGTTACAACATAATCGTAAGCAATCCGCCTTACGTAACGATGGAGGACAAAACAAAGATGCACCGAAACGTAACTGATTTTGAGCCGCACACTGCCTTATTTGTCCCTGAAAACGACCCGTTGATATTTTACAAAGCAATTGCCGATTTTGCCACTGAAAACCTTGAATCGGGTGGATTACTTTTCTTCGAAATCAATGAAAGTTATGGTGAACAAATAGTTAAGCTACTAGAAACTAAAAAATTCAATAACATTGAGTTAAGGAAAGACATGGGTGGTCGAGACAGAATGGTGACAGCTATTTTTAAGTAGCAGTTGCGGTAGCAGTCCAAACCATTTTAAACCTTACTGCCACTGCTACTGCCACTAACTTCTGGGGTGATGTTCTGTGATAACCGTCTTCAGATACTCTCTATCCAGATGCGTATAAATTTCAGTTGTAGTTATGCTTTCATGCCCCAGCATCTCCTGCACGGCGCGCAAATCGGCGCCACCTTCAACCAAATGCGTAGCAAATGAGTGGCGCAACGTATGCGGGCTGATTATCTTTTTAATCCCGGCCAGTTCTGCTAATTGTTTAATCAGCATAAATACATAAACACGCGTCAACCTCGAACCCCTGCGGTTGAGAAAAACCATATCCTCCTCTCCTTTTTTTATGGGAATATGCACACGCACCTGTTCGATCCAGATCTTTAGCGCGTTGATCGCTTCGCTACCTATGGGCACCAGTCGCTCTTTACTGCCCTTGCCCAGCACCTTTACAAATTCGATTTCGAGATAGAGGTTGGATAGTTTTAATTCGGTCAATTCTGAAACACGCAGTCCGCAGCTATAAAGTACTTCTATGATGGCTTTATTTCGAGGCCCTTCCGGCCTTGAAAGGTCGATAGCGGCAATCATCTTTTCTATATCGGCAAGGCTTAGAGTGACGGGTAATTTCCGCTGTTTTTTGGGCGATTCCAGCAGTTCAGCCGGATCATTTTTAATAACATCCTCAATGAGCAGGTATTTATAAAATGATTTTACGCCAGATAAAACTCTGGCCTGAGATGATGGCAGCATACCCAGTTCATTAACCCAACTGATAAATTCCCGCAGATCGGAAAGAGCAACTGAATCAGGCTTCAGTCCCTGAGGTTCGGCATATTGTTCCAGTTTTTCGATATCGCGGCTGTAAGCCTCGATTGAATTAGCCGAAAGCCCCTTTTCGAGTTTCAAATAAGCCTGAAATCCTTTTATTGCAGATCGCCAATCCATATTAAGAGCCACGAATTTCACGAATTTATGCGGATTGCACGAATTTATGATTCAGTTAATCTGGCCATGCAATTTGCGTAATTAGAGATAATTCGTGTAATTCGTGTCTATTTTTTAGCTAATGACTATACAAATTATCAACGGCCCTAATTTGAATTTACTCGGCGTTCGCGAAAAGTCGATCTATGGCGACAGCAGCTTTGAAACTTATCTTGAAGAAATTCGCAAACGCTACACAAACATCACTATCAATTACTACCAAAGTAACGTTGAGGGCGAAATCATCAACAAGCTCCATGAGGTTGGCTTTTCAATCGACGGCATTGTGATGAATGCAGGAGCTTACACACATACCTCCGTTGCCATTGCCGATGCTATTGCTGCCATTAAGACCCCTGTTATCGAGGTACATATTTCCAACGTGTATAAGCGCGAAGAATTTAGACATAAATCGCTGCTGGCCGCCAGTTGTAAGGGTGTCATCGCCGGTTTTGGCATGGACTCATACCGGCTGGCCATTGAAAATTTGGTTAATGGTTAACTTTATTTTGTAACTTGCCCTTATACATTTACCCCGTTCCCCTCAACTGATTGCTATGTGCAGGACCATCAAGATCATCGCATTAAGCCTGATTGTATTCTTTGCCGTCTCTATTGATTCCGGCTTTGCTCAAACACCCACAAAAAAGAAAAAACCAAAAACTGAGCAGGAAAGCGCACGGAAATCGATGCGTAAGCGCGACTCCCTATTCCAGGCGTTGAACAAAAGCGATACCTCCGCAGCGACAATGTTTCAGCACCTGCAACAGTACACCACAACGTTTAACCAGATTAACAATAGCCTCGCCGAGGGGTTGGATACCGCCGATGAGAGCGAACAACTGCCACTTGTACAAAGGAGGCTCAGCAGGATAAAGGCCCTTGCAAATACAAAGAAATCGAGCACCTTGCGCTATCTTTTTGTGCTGCGCGACAACCTGGACCGTTTGCAAGATATGATGGGCGGATGGCAGGACGACCTTGACGACGTAAATAATAAGCTGGTACAGAATCAGCACGATATACTAAAATTCAGATCTGATTCGGCATTGGCCAATGCGATGCCTTCGGATACTGCTTTGAGGGACGCCTTTTTCGATAAGCGTGCCGAATTGGGTGCACTATGGAAAAAAACTGATTCGGCAAACAGAAGTGATTTGTTTAAGGTAAATCTGTTGCAAAATAAAATTTCAACAGCTTATTCAGGCGTACTCGATGGAACCGACCAGATAGATAATAAGATAAAAAAATTCGCCAACAGGGCATTCTCGGGCGAATTTGACTATATATGGGTACCAGATAAGGTTTATAATCATGCAGATTCGGCGCTAAAAGGAACAATCAGGTTAAACCAGATACAGGCAAATTACTTTTTCAAAAATGAAACTGTCGTCCACCTGATAGCTATTGGGTTCCTTTTATTGATTGCAGTCTGGATATTGTATAGCAAATACAAAATGGTTAACCATTTTGAGCATAAAGAAGTGGTGATAGACCATGCACGGTTCATTTATAAAAAGCCTATTGTTTCCGCGCTTTTGATGGCCACGACGATAACACCTTATTTTTACAATCACCCGCCTGTTTTCTTTCTCGAATGTGTTTTCCTGATAACGACCTTATTGGTACTCATCATGGTCAGGGATCACTTTCCGCTTTCGCTCTTTCACTTTTTGCACCAGCTATTCTGGATAACGGTGGTTTACAGCCTCAGTAATCTGCTGATACAAATCACCAGCCTCGACAGGTTTGTGATACTTATCCTGAGTATTGCATGTATCGTTTTTGCCGTAATATTTTACAGGCGCACCAAAAAGGAGCCGCAGGGACACCTGAAATATACTCAGCTTACCCTCAAAGTATTTATAGCACTTCACATTATTTCGCTGTTCCTGAATATAACCGGGCGGTTTAGTCTGGCTAAAATTATCGGTATCACAGCGGTATTTAACCTGTGGATGACGATGAGCCTGTATTTTATCATCCGCATCATCATTCAGGGTTTATACCTCCAATTGCACACCAAAAAGGCTGCAAAAAGTTTCATCAGCTTGGTTGATTACAATACGATCCAGAAAAAATTCCGGGCTATACTATCAGTTTTTGCGACTGCACTCTGGCTGTTCTTTTTGTTGCAAAACCTTAACATTGACGACTGGGTACATGATTATCTCTCGGACCTGCTTACACAACAACGAACGATCGGCGGCTCGACCTTTACCTATGGCGGATTTGTAATTTTCTTTGTAGTGATTTGGATCTCGTCCCTGTTATCCAAACTGATCAGCTATTTCTATGATATATCCTCACAGCATGCCAGCGATATCGATGTGCTGAAGAAGAAAAACCGAGCCTCTACCCTGCTCATCAGGATCGGTGTGTTTACCATTGGCTTCCTGCTGGCGGTTGCTGCATCGGGTTTTCCGCTGGATAAGCTAACCATTATTTTTAGCGCCTTTGGTGTTGGTATAGGCTTTGGCTTACAGAATGTGACCAATAACCTTGTATCGGGTATGATACTGGCTTTTGAAAAGCCTATTCAAATCGGAGACGTTATCGAGGTAAACAATCGCACGGGAACAGTAAAAGAAATCGGCATTCGTTCCAGCAAACTCGCAACCGGCGACGGTTCTGAAGTGATCATACCCAATGGCGACCTGATATCACAGAATGTGGTAAACTGGACCTTGAGTAACACCAACAGGCGTGTCGAGATCCTGATCAGCGTAGCATCGGGTACCGAAATCAGCAAAGTAACCGAAACGCTGAAGAATTTACTGTGCAACCGGGATGATATTATGCTGAGTCCTGAGCCGCAGGTATTTCTAAACGGCATTACTGATAAATCGATTGATTTCAGGGTACTTTTCTGGGCAGCCGACATTTCGCACTATATGGAATTGAGGAGCCGAATCTTAAGCGATATTTCGGGTGCTTTCAAAAAGCAAGGCATCGAAATGCCAAAAAGCTAGTAGAAATCCGTAGGATCAAGGGCATCAAACGTGTGCTTCTTTTTCATAAAGAAGTCCCAAACGATACTGCGCCGATAAATGCCTTTTAAGGTGTGCAGGTTGCTTCGTTTGTATCTGGCTTTAGGGCCGCCGCCTTTAAACAGCTGCACCACAAAGTTTTGATGAGCTCGACTGATGGCCCAGGCGTCTTTGCGTTTACCTTCATTCAGAAAGCGAAATATCGCCAACAGGTCCATCCAGAAACGGATAAATATAACGACCATAGCCCGCCATATAGACAGGTTATTTTTGAGGAGCAGCAGATTATTCCTGAAGTTGAGATAGGTCTTGAAGGGATTTTCGGTATTCAGGGTCCCACCGCCAACGTGGTATACCTCCGACTCGGCGCAATACATCACCTTATAACCCATGTTCTTTAAGCGCCAGCAAAGATCTATCTCTTCCATGTGCGCAAAGAATCGGTCGTCGAAACCACCGGCCTCGCGCCAGCATTTGGCCCTCACAAACATCGCAGCGCCCGATGCCCAGAAAATCTCGTCGGATTGTTCGTACTGCCCTTTGTCCTTCTCTATCTCGTAAAATATACGCCCGCGACAAAAAGGATAGCCATAAACATCAATAAATCCGCCCGCGGCCCCGGCATGTTCAAACTGATCCTTTTCGGCATACCACTTTATCTTTGGCGCAGCTGCAGCTATCAGCGGGTCGCTTTCCATTTGGGCTATTACCGGTTCTATCCAGCCTGCAGGAACTTCAACATCTGAATTGAGCAGGATGAGATAATCAGCGTCCACTTGTTCGAGCACGCGGTTATACCCCCCGGTAAAGCCATAATTCTTATCGTTTTGAATGATTTGTACTGAAGGAAAATTCTGTTGCAAAAACGCCACCGAATCATCTGTCGACCCATTATCCCCCACGATTATATCCAGGCTGGACCAGGTTGAGGCTAGTACCGAGGGCAAAAATTCGCGAAGATGTTTGATACCGTTCCAGTTCAGGATAACAACGGCAACTTTAGGCGTATTTGTCATTGAGCATTTATCAGCCGGCAGCAGCCGAAACTTTGGTGCAATTATAGGTTTTTAATCGGACATAGCGAGAAGGGGCATTAATCAAAAAACACGGGCTTAGCAACATCGCCGGGTTTAATCTTCCATCTCCGATGCGACCACAGCCAATACTCGGGTCTTTCTTTGATCAAAGTTTCAAGATAACCAATCTGCGCTTTGGTGATCTCGAACGGTTTGGTCTCTTTCGGATTTTCGATGAGAGGCACAAGCGTATAGGTGTAATGGCCGCGTTTTACAAGGTCAATCCTGTAAAATATCACCACGCAATCTCTTATAGTACTTAACTTTTCGACACCAATAAACACTGCGGTGGGCTGATTTAAAAAAGTAGTAAAATAAAGCGCCTCATTCCTCGCCGGCGTCTGGTCGGCCGCCAGCACCGTAAAGGTTAACTCGTTCTTATATTCTATCATTTTGCGCAGCGTTTGCCGCATCGAGATCATGATCGCTCCAAATCGCGAACGGGTTTTGTTGATAAAATCCGTAAAAACCTCACTCGACTGAGGCTTGTAAACTATTAATTTGGTTTTATCGGTTAAAAATCCAAAATCAAGGCAGGCCATTTCCCAGTTACCATAGTGCCCGGCGGCCGCAAGGATGCTTTTATTCTGTTTGAAATAATGCTCTACCAATTCCGGGTTAGTACATACCATCCGGCGTTTAACCTCTTTTTTGGACATGCTGACCGATTTGATCGTCTCCATCATCAGGTCGGCCATGTATTTAAAGTACTTTTTCTCGATAGTCTTCCGCTCTTGCTCCGATTTCTCAGGAAATGAGTTTCTCAAATTTTCCTGCACCACGTTTCGCCTGTAGCCCACCAGGTAGTACAGAATAACGAAAAGCAGATCGGATACCAGGTACAAAAACCAAAAAGGCAACAGGGAAAGGAGGTATAGAAAACTAACACCGAGGTATGAAAACCCTCTTTTTATCATTATTTTATCCGAATTTTGGCACAAAAATAAAGTATATGATCGAGAATGGCGCTGTGCTGCCCATGTTTTATCTCCCGCCGGTTGAATATTTCACAGAGTTGAATATTTACAACCCGGATTTTATCATCGAAAAGCATGAGCACTTTCCCAAGCAAACCTATCGTAATCGCGCTAATATCTATTCACCAGATGGCATGCTGACACTCGTGGTGCCCGTAGTTAAAGGCTCCAAGGTGCACACACCAGTAAAAGATGTAAAGATCAGTTATGATTTTCGCTGGCAGCGCCTGCATTGGATGAGCCTGGAGGGATGTTATCGACGGTCAGCTTATTTTGAATACTACGAAGACGAGTTTGCTATATTTTACGAAACTAAAGAGCAGTTCCTGTTCGACTTCAACGAGAAACTGCTGCGCCTGATATTGAATTTGCTCAAAATAAAGACAACGCTCAAATTCACCACAACCTACGAAGAAGAATATGCGGATTTAAAGGATCTGCGCAAAACTATCCATCCTAAAAAACCATCGGCCTATCCTCAAAAAACCTATTATCAGCTTTTTGAAGACCGGCACGGCTTTATCAAAAACTTGAGCATCATAGATCTCCTGTTTAACCAGGGGCCACAATCGATAAATTATCTGTAGGGGTTGAATGGTTGATTGGGTTGGATTAAGGTGATTGGGTTAGGTTTTGCAACCCAATCACCTTAACCAACCACTTAAAACTTAATCAACTATTTCTGGAACTCCGGCTTAAGCTCGGCTTTCATTGCCTTTCTGAATTTCTCGACTTTAGGTTCAGAAACAGAACTTAAATAGGGGTTCTCGCCCAGGTGAAGGCGGTAATAGCCTTGGTGATATTTCTCAGCCGGATAGAAAACCTTGAATGGCTCAACCTGTGTTACTATCGATCCGGAATAATGCTTCAAAGCATTGATCTTTTTGATCTCATCCTGGATAACAGCCTTTTCCTGGTCGTTGCGATAAAAGACTATGGAGCGATAATCAGTGCCTACATCAGGACCCTGGCGGTTTACTTCCGTAGGGTCATGTGCAAAAAAGAAACCATGCACCAACGTCTCAAAGCTTAATACTTTAGGATCATAATACACCTGCACTACTTCGGCATGGCCGGTTTCGCGGGTGCAAACATCTTCATAAGTGGGATTTTTGGTTGTGCCGCCGGCATATCCCGACACCACTTTATCAACTCCTTTCAGTTCAGATAGTGCCTCGCTCATGCTCCAGAAACATCCGCCGCCAAATGTGGCAACGGCCTCACCCGCTTTAGGTTGTGGCACAGAAGCAAAATCATGATTTTGCGCACCGGCGCAACCGCAGTACAGTAATATCACTGCAAAATATATTGATAGTTTTTTCATAATTGTGTTTATCAGATTTTAACAGACCTACGCAAACTTAGCATGGACAGTTGTCTGATATTGTCATTAGACGGCAATAACAAAACAACCTTACAGCTGATTTTTTATCAGCGTCAATATTTTCGAAAGCCCATTGATCTTGATCTCGTAGGTGGTTGAGAGCATCATCCCCATTTTGCCGGGCGGGAAGCCCTTGTTCTTCATCCATTCAAGATAATAAACCGGCAGATCGCAAATCAGCGTGCCCTTGTATTTACCAAAGGGCATTGGGGTTTTCACAATATCGATCAGGACGGTGCGATCAGGCGTTACATTTTCCACGGCGGTAAAAATAAGCGATAATGATTAATATCATATATCGCCAAAGTCAAACAGAATATTTTTACCAAGTGTTATCACATCTGACACGAACCTATTATGAAAGAACAATTAGAAGCTTTTCTTACCGGATCGGATAATCCGATAGAAGGCATTGTAACACCAATTGACTACGCTCAGTATGGGAAGGCCTATGATTTTCAATCGATCGACGGAACCTTACATCTGATAATCGGCAAAGATAAACAGGGCGATTGGGTGAGGATAGACGGCACCGAGCCTTACTTTTCGAGTTGGGTCGATGAACTTGTGGAGCAGATTGGAAAGCATGAGCACGTCTGAATCCCCTGCTCGTCACCCCGTATAACATAAAAGGCCATCCGGTAGCTAGCGGATGGCCACATTATTAAGCATATATATTGGGGGAAATTATCTTTCGTGACGGTCGTTCCAGTCGCGGTTGTCGCGTCCACGATCATAGTGACGGTTATCGTTTCTCCAGCCGTGATCAAATCTGCGATCTTCAAAGCGACGGTCATCAACTCTGCGGTCGCCGTATCCACCGTAATTGAAGTCACGGTTGCTATGGTAAGCCGTTACATATCCGCGATCATATGCCCTGTTATCCCACCTTCCGTTGAAGGCTACACCGTTAAACCTGTTGCGATAAAAATCGGCATGCATATATGGACGTGGTGCACGAACTTCGTAGCGGCGGCATGACCTCCAGTCATAATCCCGGTAAGCACCTGGCAGGTAAGCTGCTGATACCCACGAACCGCCGTCGTTATAGTAGTAGCATTGCTGACCAACGTTATAGTAAGCGTCGACATCCGGCAAGTAGTAATAATCATCGTTATTGTCATTATAGGCTACCGGTTGATCATCATAAACTACCGGAGCCTGCTCTGACACCACAATTGGGGCGCCACCAAAATGAACACCTACATGTAACCTGATCTGTGCATTTGCAGTGTTATAAAATAAACCGCTCATTGCTATTGCTGATATAAATAATAACTTTTTCATTTTCTTATCAATTTATATCTATGATCGTTGCAGTTTGAAAAGGTTTAATATATCAACACTATAAAACACAAACCACCTATAAATAAGAATAATATTTTATTTAATCAAAAAATAACAGAATATTATATTTTACAATATGAATTATAGATGAAATTTTTTCACCTTCCGGTTCAGGGCGTCTTGCTGCTGCAATCAAACTTTCCTACCCTGCAATTGTCATTTTAAATTAAAATAGCTACGCTCTGGGCACTATGTCATTTTATTGATACAAAACGCACATCAGCATTTGTCACACAAACCTTTAACTTTGGTTATCAAACAACACTTCAACTGTTATGAAAAAGAGAATCCCCGGGACAATTCTGCTGTCCTTATTGGCGGTTTTTGGATTGACCGCGCTGGTCGCTTTAAAAACCGACGTCAAAAAACACAATAACTCTAGTCGTCCCGATGCCGGTAATGCCGGTTTAACCATTCCGGCAGGTTTTAGCGCGGCTATTATTGCAGATAATATTGGCAGTGCCAGGCACATTACCGTGACGCCGCAAAACGAGATCTATGTTAAACTTCGCGGTCCGGAGCACGGCAAGGGCATCCTGTTGCTGCATCAAAACGGTGATAAAGCAGAGGTAAAAATGGGCTTCGGCGATTTCGGTGGAACCGGTATTGCTGTAAAAAATGGCTACCTTTATGCGTCGTCGGATGAAAATGTATACCGTTATAAATTAAACGCTCAAAACGAAGTGATCGATCCGAATAAGCGTGAAACCGTAGTTGAAGGATTGCTAAACCGTCATGAGCACGAGGCAAAAGCGATTACACTGGATAATGCTGGACATCTGTATGTTAACATCGGCGCTTATTCCAATGCCTGCCAGGTAAAGGATCGTACAAAAGGTTCGCCTGGTCAAAAGGGCTGCCCTATCCTGGATTCAGCAGGTGGTATCTGGCAGTTCAGTGCCAATAAACTGAACCAGCACTATGGTGACGGTGTGCGTTACGCTACGGGCTTGAGAAATGTAGTAGGCCTCGACTGGAACAAACAGGACAACGAACTTTTTGTGATGCAGCATGGCCGTGATCAATTAAATGATCTGTTTCCCCAATATTTTACAGCAAAACAAAACGCCGAACTACCTGCCGAATGTATGTATGCTCTGAAAAAAGGCGACAACGCCGGCTGGCCCTACATGTATTATGACTGGCAGAAACACAAGAAAATGCTGATGCCTGAATACGGTGGCGATGGCAAAAAAGAAGGCGGTCAGAATGCAATCAATCCGGCTGCGGCTTATCCAGGTCACCTCGCTCCTAACGGACTGCTGTTCTATACCGGCAACCAGTTCCCTGCAAAATATAAAAACGGCGCGTTCATAGCTTTCCATGGCTCTTGGAACCGCGCACCGGAGCCACAGGCTGGCTACTTCGTAGTATTTCAGCCGTTTGTTAATGGCAGGCCTTCAGGCAAATGGGAAGTTTTTGCCGATGGCTTTGCCGGTACTGCCGAGCAAAAAGCTAAAGGGTCGGCCATCCACCGCCCTTGCGGATTGGCACAGGGCCCGGATGGTTCGCTTTATGTAAGCGATGATAATAAAGGAACGATCTATAAGATCACTTACAAGAAATAAATCTTTTAAACTAAAAGAGCCCGAAAACCGGGCTCCTTTTAGTTAGTACATCTCGCTGCTCTTCTTTTTACCCTGCTTCTTCTTAGCCTTCACACGTACGATACTTTCTTCAATATTATCCTTTTCGGCTTTTGAAGTCGTATCCATGGCAGCCTGGCGATAACCTTCAAGCGCGGTATTCCAATCCCTTTGCTTCTCGGCATATAATGCTGCAAGATTGTAAACAGAGGCCGTGTCTACGCCGGGTACAGTAAGCGCCTTTTCTTTTACTGATTGCACAGCTTTTTCCATATTAAGGAAAACCACTAAATGCAGGTAATGGTAGTACACATCCGGGAAATCGGGCGCCAGTTCGGTGCAGGTCCTGAAATGATAGCCCGCTGCCTGGTAGTCCTTTATCTCGTAATAGTAAAGCTTACCTAGCTGGTAATGT
>Ga0068856_100001673_pt1 | contig 23229 bp, 18 predicted proteins | sample KBSCornC62_FD_66595 | JGI IMG/M metagenome (GOLD analysis project Ga0068856, IMG submission 66595) | Corn rhizosphere microbial communities from Kellogg Biological Station, Michigan, USA - KBS Corn C6-2 | ecosystem: Host-associated > Plants > Roots > Rhizosphere > Soil ... | reverse complement strand
TTCCAATAGCGTTCGAGTGTTGAAGTTGGCCGCGGCGCCTCCTGTGGAATGGAAGCAACCCTGGCCAGCCTGTCCGCCCGCCGGCATCGGTGCCTCGAAGCCGGCGGGCGGCTCGGCCTTCCACTGCAACATGCCACCGGGGCAGCTCGCCATGCGGTCGGATGACGGTAACCGCTTTGCGCGAAGCGCCATTGGCGAGAACAGATCGCCTTCCAGCCAGCATTAAAGCGACCGCGTCGCGAACATCGCCCGTCTTCCGGGTCGGCGCTTCGCAACGTGTTTCCCAAGCGAATGCGGCCTATGAAAAGCCTCCTCACCGATAAAAAGATCACGCCCGAACAGTCCCGCCCGGCATAAGGCTAGCAACAGTCAATCGGGAGCAATGCAATGTCGGGCGCGCGACCTTGCGCTCCGGAGACCAATTGCATCCCCAATGGTCATACAATTGCTCCGGAAGCTTATTGCAGCGCAGCATTGCGTGGCATTTTTGCACACTCCCGGAGCGAATATTGCCATGACCGCGCTGTCATTCGACGTGTATGCGTTTACATTTTTCGGGGCCGTTGACTTCGATTTCCTGCTGGTTAGGCCCTGCTGTCGATGGCCGCGGGTCATCTTCACCAACGGACCAGCGACCGCAAAGAGTCGTCTGGCATGGGGGGAGATTTATCATGAAGAATTCGAGATACTTGCTCGTCCGCTCTACGTCTGCGCTGGCGGTGGTCGCCTGCCTGATCATGCCGGGCGCAGCCAACGCCCAGGCAACCGGCGCGAATGCCACCGATGCGCAGCCTGCCACGGCAGCCCCTGCGGCCGCCTCGCCCACGCCTGCGGATGCAAACAATGTCGCCGACGAAGTCGTGGTGACCGGCATCCGCGCATCGCTGGAGCGGTCAATCGCGATCAAGCGGGACAGCACTGGCATCGTGGACGCGATCTCGTCCGAAGATATCGGCAAATTCCCCGATACCAACCTCGCCGAGTCGCTGCAGCGTATCACCGGCGTGTCGATCAACCGCCGCAACGGCGAAGGCGCCGAAGTGACCGTTCGCGGCTTCGGTCCGGACTATAACCTCGTCACGCTGAACGGCCGCCAGCTCGCGGCGTCCGACCAGACGTCGGTTGGCGGCGAGAACGACTTTACCCGCAGCACTGGCCGCTCCTTCGACTTCTCCAATCTTGCGTCGGAAGGCGTGAAGACGCTTGAGGTCTATAAGACAGGTCGCGCCGCGGTCTCGACCGGCGGCATCGGCGCGACCATCAACGTCGTGACCCGCAAGCCGCTCGATTCGCGCCAAAGCGGCTTGAACGGTTCAATCGGCGTCAAGGCCGATTACGACACCTCGGCCGATGCCTGCATCAAGTGCGGCAGCCACGTGACGCCACAGGTTTCGGGTCTACTGAGCTGGTCCAACGAAGACCATACCTTCGGCGCGTCGCTGTTCGGAGCCTATCAGACGCGGCACTTCTCCGCGATGAGCGCGTCGGTCAACGGCTGGAACATCACCACTCTGTCAGAACTGCTCGACCCCCATGGTCAGCATGTCAGCACCGCGACCAAGCTCAACAACACGCCGAGTGATCCGAATGCGCTGGTCGCGCGGCCAGACGACGCTCGCTACCACTTCGCTGAAGACAAGAACACGCGCATCAATCTCGAGGGCTCGGTTCAGTGGAAACCCACCGAGCGACTGACGGTTACCGCCGACGGCTTATTTGCGCAGAATCGCGCATCGGAGCGGCGCTCGGATGAGGCAAATTGGTTCGCCGCGTCGCCGTTCGATGTAATCACCTTCGACAGCGGCTATAAGGGCGTCTACACAGCGACCTACCTGCACGAGACCAATACCGGCTCCCAGAAGGACTCCGGGGCCGAGCAGCAATATCGCGCGCAGAAGAACCGGCTGTGGGACGCCGGCCTGAACCTGAAATGGCAGGTGACGGACAATTTCACGATCACTGCCGACGGCCATCTCGGCAAGTCCAACAGCACGCCGGACAATCCCAATGGGATGAGTTCGACGCTGATCTCGCTCAGCCTCCCGATTCTTGCACAGCACAGCTGGGATTATTCGAGCGGCTTCCCCGTGCAAACGGTGCAGTTCAGCGATCCGGCGACCACGCCGTCGGGTGCTCCGATCAAGGGCAACGGCAATGGCCACGTCGATGTGGGCGATCTGGGCAGCCAGGTCGGCCGTCAAATCGCGACAAGTCTGAGTCAGAAAATTCATGAGGCCCAGCTCAACGCGGGCTGGGATTTCGGCGGCGGGAGCCGCTTCGATTTCGGCGGCGACTATCGCAAGACCGACACCCATTCGGTGCAGACGACCTGGTATCAGACGCTAGGTGACTGGGGTAACGCTTTCCCCCGTGACGTCGACCAATTGGCCGCCGGCCAGGTCAGCCAGTTCTGCCTGGTCTGCAAGTTTACCCATTTCGATCCGAAGGCATCGGGGGACGACCTCGCCGCATTCCGAACCGAGGATCCGACCAAGCTCTACAATGCTCTGAGCTCGCACTATGGCAGCATGTCAGGGCACACCAATGCGATTAACGGCTACGGCAATGATCGCGTGAGGGAAGAGATCTGGGCCGGTTACGGCCAGTTCACTTGGAAGGGCCAATTCGGCGATCATGACGCCAGCATGGTGGCTGGTGTCCGTTACGAGCGGACCACGGTCCGCGCTAACGGCATCACCTACGCCCCGGCCGATCTTCGCTGGCAGGCTGATAACGACTGGACGACCGACCTGATCTTCGACGCCAAGTATCTGAAACCCACGTCCGGCAAGGGCAGCTACAACAACCTGCTGCCGTCACTGGATTTCCAGATCAACTTGAAACAGAACCTGATTGGGCGTTTCTCGTTCAGCCGCACGATCGCACGTCCGACCTACAATAACCTGTTCACCTCGGCTGGCGTCAAACCGCCGAACGATGCGACCTTCTCGGGCGGCAAGGCTACCGGCGATCAGGGCAATCCGGGCCTGAAACCGCTGGAGTCGGACAATCTCGATCTGTCGGTGGAATGGTACTTCAAGCCGGACAGCTATGTGTCCGTGGGCTTCTTCGACAAGCGGGTGCATAATTTCATCGGCAACTCGGTCGTGAAGAAGCAGCTGTATGACCTGCGCGACCCGTCTTCGGGCGTCGCGGGCCGGTCGGGCACTGCCAGGACGCAGCTGCAGGCGCTGGGCCTGGACGTGACCGACGCCAACCTGTTCACCTACACCGCCTTGCTGGCGAACAACGGCGGCGACACCGCCGCGGCCAACAAGACGATCCAGGCGAACTACGATCCTACGACCCACGGGATCAATCAGACGTTCATCGACGCCACTTTGAACGCATATGATATCATCGCCGATCAGAATGACCCGTTGTTCACATTCAATGTGAATACGCCGACGAACGCCAAGGATGCTCACCTGTGGGGCTTCGAACTTGCGGGGCAATACTTCTTCGGACGCACCGGCTTCGGTGTTGCCGCGCAGTATACGCATGTTCGCGGCAATATCGGCATCAACGTGGCCGCGCCGGTCGACGAAAATCAGTTCGCATTGCTGGGTCTGTCAGACACCGCCAATGCGACCCTGATCTATGACAAGAACGGCATCTCGGCTCGCGTATCGTACAATTGGCGCGACAAGTTCCTGTCGCAGATCAATGCCGATCCTTATCATAGCCCGCGCTTCACGGCCGCACATGGCCAGGTCGACTTCAACGTCAGCTATGACATTACGCCGCGGCTGGCTGTGTCGGTCGAGGGTATTAACGTCCTCGAATCCGGCATGAGGATCTACGGTCGTTCGCCGACGCAGTTGTTCTTCATGCAGGAAGGCACTGCCCGCTATCTGGCGGGGCTCCGCTTCAAGTTCTGATCGACCGATCGATTCTTTCCGGAAAAGGCCGCTGCTCTGGCAGCGGCCTTTTTCTTTGCCCGCTCAGGGCCGGCGCTCTATGCCCGACGCCAAGCGCGCCGGTAGAACCGCGCTGAAGGCAGTGCTGGTGGATGCCCCAAGATGACCAACCGTATCGTGCTCAACAACGTCGATCATGGCGACATGACCGTCAGCCCCCGCTTCGGGGAGGCGTTCGGCGACCGGGTGAATTCGGTCCGTCTTTTCCCAACAGAATATGAAGATGCGAGCCGCGAATATGCGATCCTGTTCCGCCACGATGCGGAGAGTGGCCAGGATTTCGCAGTTGCGCTGCTCGGTCTCGATCTCGACGAAAACCTGTTTCTCGACGGCGAGCGCTGGGATGCGCGCTACATACCGGCTGTCCAATCGCGCGGACCTTTTTCCATCGGCCTTCAACGCAATGGGAATGACGCAGAGGCATTGATCCACGTGGACCTGGACGATCCGCGGGTCGGCAGCGAGGAAAGGGGCTATCCATTATTCCTGCCACAGGGTGGCAACGCACCTTACCTGGACAGAATGGCGAATATATTGCGGGCGATCTCTGACGGGCTCCAGATTGAGCCTGCGATGTTCGCCGCGTTCAAGGAACTGAACCTTCTTCGACCGATCGAGCTTCAGATCCAAGTCAGCGACACGCGCCGCTATGACCTCATCGATTTCCTGACGATCGATACCGAGGGACTAGCCACGCTGGCCGGATCGGCCCTCGAGAAGCTGAACCGTTCCGGTTTCCTGCGGCTTGCGTTTCTTGCCGCCGCCTCCTTGGGAAATATCAGCCGACTGATCGAGCTCAAGAATCGTGCCCGCGTCGAGGCCTGATCCGCTCAACATATCCCGCGGTGTCCGCGAGCTGACGGGAATCACCCCCGATGCGATTCCGTTCGACGGCCTCATGGCCGATCAGCAGCCCACGATCCTGAAGGGCATCGCACATGATTGGCCGCTGGCGGCAGCGGGACGCGAGGGGCCCGAAGCCGCGATGGACTATATTCTGCGCTTCTATGGCGGAGCGCCCGTGGCCGGCTACACGACCGCTCCTGAGATTGGAGGCCGTTATTTCTATGACGAAACCGCCACCCGACTGAACTTCGACCGTGAGCGCGTCCAGCTGGACGAATATCTCGGCCGGATACGCGCCCATCTGCATGACGATCGCGGTCCTTCTTTTTATGTCGGTTCGACCGATCTCGACCTCTATCTTCCGGGGTTCCGGGGTGAGAATGACCTAGCTCTCAATCACCCGATGTTTGCAGCGCATCCACCGCTGGTCAGCATCTGGCTTGGCAATCGAACGATCGCCACCGCCCATTACGACATGTCGAACAATATTGCCTGCTGCCTCGTTGGACACAGGCGGTTCACACTATTTCCGCCGGAACAGGTAGCTAATCTCTATCCAGGCCCGCTCGAGCCCACGCCAGGCGGACAAGTGCTCAGCATGGTCGATTTTCGCGCGCCCGATCTGGACCGTTTCCCCCGCTTTGCCGAAGCGCTGGCGGCAGCCCAGGTGGCGGAACTGGAGCCGGGCGACATCCTTTTCTATCCTGCGCTGTGGTGGCACCATGTCGAGGCGCTCGATCGCTTCAATGCGATGGTCAATTATTGGTGGAACGACGCGCCCGCATTCCTCGATTCCCCGCAAAATACGCTACTTCATGCGATGCTCAGCCTGCGCGATCGACCGGAAGCGGAGAAGCAGGGGTGGCGGGCGCTGTTCGATTACTACATTTTCGGGCCATCCGACCGCCCTGCGGAACATCTGCCGGAAGCCGCGCGCGGCCCGTTGGCGCCGCTGGATGCCGTCGGCGCGCGACGGCTACGCGCCATGCTGCTCAACAAGCTCAATCGGTAGCGGTGCGCAGCCACAACCAGGCAAGCCAGGCGGAGATCGCCAGGAAGGTGCCCAGCGGCAGGCGGGATGAAAGCGAGATGTCGCGCCCGCGCGCATGTAATCCGGCTGCGACCGCCAAACCCAGCAGCCCTGCTCCCGCAATGACAGCAGGGAGACCTTGCCACCCCGTCCACGCGCCAATGGCGGCGACCAATTTGGCATCGCCGGCTCCCAACCCTACTCGCCCGCGTAGTCGCCGATAGGAGGCGCCGATCAGCGCGATCGCGGCAAACCCCGCACCCGCACCGATCAGGCGGTCGGCGGTCGAAGGAGGAATGCCGATAATTCCACCACCTATGCCCCCGAGCAACAGCGGTACCGTCAGCGCATCTGGCAGCCAGAAGAACCGAGCATCCAGCAATGCCAATGCGAGTAGCGCCCATCCGAACAGAGCTCCAGCAACCCCGCTCCAATCGGGTGCGAGGGCGAATGCCAACAATCCGATCGCTCCTCCGGCCAGTTCGGCGGCGAGATGAACCCGCGGGATTGCCGCGCCGCAGGCTGAGCATTTCCCCTTGGCCAATATATAGCTGAACACGGGCACGAGATGGCGCGGGTTGATGACGACGCGGCACGAATCGCAGCGGGACCGGCCCAGAAGGACGCTCTCGCCTGAAGGCCAGCGGATCGCCAGCGCACCCACGAAACTGCCGACGAGCAGGCCGAGTACAAGTCCAATGAAATCCCAGACGATCATCGCCCCCGGATAGGGGCGGAATGCCTGTCTTTCCAGATTTGGCGGCGGCCTCCCGGAGGCGGGGAGCCATCGCCTTTCGAACAATGACTCGAAATGCGAACCTGTCGGGCCGATTCGGCTCCATTGCCCTTGCTCCGTTTCGGATCAAAAATTCGGGCTACGGGCCGGGCGCGATGCAACTTTCTTCCACTGCCCTTGTCCCATGCTCCCGGCATCGCGCGGCGTCCGGAGCGATCCGCGGTTTTCTGGGATGGTTTCGTTCTCGTATCGAGTCGACCAAATTACATTGTAATCGATTTATCCAAAAAGACGCCTCCGAAACGAACAAATCTGTACTGATTCGGGACCATTGACGCCTGATCAGAGCTTGGATAGTTGTTGGTTCAACAAGGGGAGAAGCATGATGGCTCCATTGGTCCTGATGCAGGGTCAAAAGTCCGCCGATGCCTTCGGATTGGCAAGCGAGCCGCCGGATATCCTTTCCCGTAATCCATAATCACTGATGCCAGGCGCGCTTGGCAGGAATAAATCTGTCGTCCATGGCGGCTTATTGTCGAGAGACAGGACGGGTTTTCTGTTCCCGTCTTCGGTGATGCACGTCATTCCGGGTTGAAGGGAGAAGGCCATGATCATGCGAAAGCTCCGTTCTTTCTTGCTGCTGGCGATCGGCGCCGGTGCCGGCAGTCCGGCGCTCGCGGGCGAGACCATAACCTATACTTATGATGCCAATGGGCGTCTGGTGCAGGTGGTGCACACCGGTACCGTGAACAACAATCTCCAGACCACCTATACGCACGACAATGCGGACAACCGCACCAACGTGACGGTGACCAACGCGTCGCATTAACCCGGTCCCGCCGTTTCACGCCGGCCGTCGATTTGAGGCCGGCATCAGCTTGATTTCATAGCCTTTCCCCGCGGCGATGCCGCAGCGGGCGACGGCTTTTGGCTTGATCACAGGCGGCGGCGACGCGGCCAAGGAGGACCTATGTCTCGACTGAGCAAGAACTGCATCCGCCTGGGACTGCTGCTCGGCAGCACCGCCTTGGCCAATCCCGCCTTCGCCGATACGGTCGCCAAGACCCCGCCACCGGTCGCGGAAAGTATCGATGCCAACGGGGTCGACGTGCTTTCGGGCCAATATTCGCCGCTCACGCCCAAGGCGCAGATCGGCGACGCGGTCAACGGCATCGGGCTCGACCGCAGCATCCTCGGCAAGTCCTATGTCGACAGCTGGACCAGCTATATCATCGACACTGGCAACAGCGCGGCGGTCACGATCAACGGGTCGAGCGTGAGCTTCACCGAGAGCAACGGCGTGTTCACCCCGATCGAGCAGAATGGCGACACCTTGGTCAAGGACGGCAGCGGCTATACTTATACGACGGCGGACGGCACCGCCTATCGCTACAGCCTCGATACGACTTATTACATCGCGCATTTCGGCACGATCTTCGGCAGCCCGCTCCAGACGGTGACCTACCCGACCGGCAAGAAGCTGACCTTCTATTACACCGCTGCCTCATTCAGCGGTACCAACGGTCAAGATGTTGGCCTGCGGCTGCAGGCGGTCAAATCCAACACCGGCTATGAGGTCCATCTGGCTTACGCCCATCCCGACGTCACCGCCCAGGGCGACGAAGCACCCTGGTCGGATGCGATCCTGGTCTATGCGTTGAATAGTCTGGTCGATCCGTGCCCCGTGACGGCAAACGACTGCACCAACACTACCGGCTATCCGATGTTCGCGGCCAGTCCGCAGACGCAGACGCAGAAGGATTATGCCGACGCCAAGGGCAATCAGACCAATTTCACGATCGATGGTTTGGGCAACATCACCGGCGTCGCGCCGCCGGGCGCGACCAACAATGCGGTGATCGCCTATAATGCGGCATTCGGCGCGACCAATTATGCGGTGAGCTCGGTCACCAACGCACGCGGAACCACCAACTACACTTATTCCGTATCCGGCAATATCGGTACGGTGGTCGCAACCAATGGCTCCAGCAGCCGCACCTACCGCGTCGACATGGCGAACAAGCATGTGCTCGCCGTGATCGACGAATTGAACCACGAGACCGATTATCAATATGATTCCGCCCAGCACCTGGTCCAGGTCACCTATCCGCGCGGCAATTACGACGTGTTCACCTATGATACACGGGGCAATCTCACCCAGACCACGCGCCATCCGGTGCCGGGATCTTCTCAGGCGAGTATCACCACCTCGGGAGCGATCTATCCCAGCGCCTGTACTAACCCGCTGACCTGCAACAAGCCGACCGCGACCTTCAACTTCATCGGCGGCCGCACCGACTATACCTATGATCCGGTGCATGGTGGAGTCACCAGGGCGCAGGAGCTTATTGCCGGATCCTTGACGTTCCCGATAGCGCGGGTCACTAATTATAGCTACACGCAGGTCGACGTGAACGGATCGCCCAGCAGCTCGGGCGTGTGGGTCGTCTCGAAGATCGCCGTCTGCACCAACAACAACAGCTGTGCGGGAACCGCCCAGGAAAAGGTGACGACCTTCACCTACGGCCAGAATTACCGCCCGGTCACGATCACCACGGCGGCCGGCGACGGATCGATCTCGTCGACCCAGACGCTCAGCTACGACAAGTTCGGCAATGTGACGGCCAATGATGGGCCCCTGGCCGGCACCGGCGATACGACCTATTTCCAATACGACGCCAATCGCCAGCTGACCGCGACCGTCACGCCCGATCCCGATGGCGCGGGCGCGCTCAAGCAACGCGCCACCCGCATCACCTACAGCCCGCGCAATTTGGTGACCAGGGTTGAGGTCGGCACGGTCTCAAGCCCATCCAATGCCGATATCGCCGCCATGTCGGTGCTGCAGCAGGCCGACACCGCTTACGACAATTACGGCCGCAAGATTTCGGACACCTTCTCAGGCGGCGGCACGACCTATTCGGTCACGCAGTATAGCTATGACTCCCTGTCGCGGCTGCAATGCACGGCGGTACGGATGAACCTGGCATCGCTGCCAAGCAATGCGTGCACGGCGGGAACGCTCGGGAGCAACGGCCCCGACCGCATCGCCCAGAATGGCTATAATGCGGTTGACCAGCTGACCAGCGTCACGACGGCGCTCGGCACTTCGGCCGCAGAGACCGTGAACTATATCTATACGCCGAGCGGCAAACGGCAGAGCTTCAGCGACGGCAAGAATAACAAGACCACCTACGTCTATGACGATTTCGACCGTCTCTATCAGCTGCAATATCCAAGCCCGACCACGCCGGGTACGTCGTCGACCACCGACTATGAGCAATATAGCTACGACAATGCCGATAACGTCACGACACGGCGCGTGCGCAACGGCAGCACCATCACCTATGGCTATGACTATCTGAACCGCGTCACGACCAAGACGCCCTCGTCAACGTCCAATCCGACCCTGACCTTCCAATATGACCGGCTGGACCATCTCACCCAGGCGACGGCGACGACGAGCGCAACCAACCACACGCTCACCGATTATTTCACCTACGATGCGCTGGGACGGAAGCTCACCGACGAAGGCCGGCTCGACGGGACGAGCGCGGGCGTCAAGACGATGCAATATGACGCCGCCAGCCGGCGCACGCGCCTGACCTGGAGCGACGGCCTCTATTTCACCTACGATTATGATAATCTGGGCGAGATGACCGGCATCCATGAAAATGGCGGCACCAAGATCGAAGGCTTCGTCTATGACGATCTTGGCCGCCGCACGTCGCGCACCGCGAGCAACGGCACGAGCCAGGGCTATAGCTACACCGGACCCAACCTGACCGGGCTGACCCTGAGCGGCGGCGGCAACCCGGCTTCGATCACGATCGGCGGCTACAATCCGGCAGGCCAGCTCCTGTCGCGTACGGTCGATAATACGGCCTACTCCTGGAATGCCGCAGCCAATGCCAATCGCGGCTATTCGACCGACGGCCAGAACAAATATACGGCGATTGCCGGCGTCACCCAGACCTATGACCCCAAGGGCAACCTGACCTCGTCGGGCGGGCTCAGCTACACGTATGGCATCGAGAATACGATGACCACGGGCGGCTCGGCCAACTTCCTGTACGACGCGCTCGGCCGACTCGTGAACAGCAGTGGCGGCGTGCGATTCGACTATGACGGCGACCAGATCGTGGGCGAGAACACGGTCAGCGGCGGTCTGCTACGGCGCTACGCGCTCGGGCCGAGCCAGGATGAGCCTCTGGTCTGGTATGAAGGCGCCGGCACCGCGACCAAGCGGTTCCTGGATGCCGACGAGCGCGGCTCGGTCGTGCGCGTCACCGACACCAGCGGAACCGCGATCACGATCAACACCTATGACGAATATGGCATCCCCGGCACCGCTAATAGCGGCCGATTCCAATATACTGGCCAGGCCTGGCTGCCGGAGATCGGCCTCTATTATTACAAGGCCCGCATGTACTCTCCCCAACTCGGCCGGTTCATGCAGCCGGATCCGCTTGGGCTTCAAGCCGGCCCAAACATTTACAATTATGTCGGTAGTGACCCCATCAACGCAGTGGACCCATTGGGCCTTGATGATGTAACCATAACCGGGGACCCGTCTCGCTTGAGGGACGCGTTGCTCGCCGCCGGATTACACAACCTTGCATTTCAACTTGGTGTGGCGGCTCAGGTTGGCGGTGAGGAGTTCGCAAAACTCCGAAATATCGCGATCAGAGAATTAAAAAGGAAGCGCAATTGCGGCAGATTAGCGCGAGCTGCCCGTGACGTGGCAGGCCAGTTGGCAAAGACATCAGCCGCGGCTACCGCTCTTGGGCTGCTCACATCCGGACTCACGGCGCTTTCCGCCGCAGGAGAGGTAGAAACGGCGGGTGCCGATACAGAACTTACCATTAGTGGTATTCGGGCCACGACCCTGCTCGCGCATATAGCGTATGTGACAGGCTCAACCTCGGCGCTTTTGTACAAAGTTTCTGGTGGAGACGAAAATGCCATTTTGCGATTTGCCGCCAACAATGGGCTTTCAAATCGAATTGAAAAATTCGCCGCTTCCAGTTCTCTCTTGAAACCGCTGTCGGAGGATTTGTCCGCCATTTCTGATAAGCTAGAGGAAATCTCAGAAGGAGAAAAGGAGAACAAATGCGGTGAGTAAATTTAACTTCCGGCGAATGGTTCGCGCCGCAATTCTACTCATAATTGCCATTATACTGGCATTAAACTATACAAATCCTTTGGTGATAATGGCGTGCACATCAATGATGTTGATGTTCAATTTTGCGGTTAGGAAAAGATGGATTTAGTATCATGGGTATACTTTAAGATCGAAGATAGATTGAGCCGAAAGAGACGAGCTCCTCAACGAAACAAGAGTGATGGCTCCGGATCAGGAGCGCCACAGCCTTTAAATCACAAGCAAACCCTTCTTGAGAGAACGAAAGAAAAGCGCAAAACACCCGCCGCCCTTAGACGAAACAATATTTATGGCTTAACATGAACAGTCGCGATATATTTCCGGTCCTAATTCTCACCATCATGGCGATGCTGATGGTTTACGTACCAAGATGGCTCAGCCTTAAGTGGCGAGTTGTTGGGGGCGCCGTACTTTTTATCGTCGGATGGGGCGGCATTTTGCTAGGCTTAAGATCGAGCGATAATCCGTACTTTCAGAGAGAATCTGTAGCATATGTATGGGTGGTCGGCTTCACTGCGTGTGCGCTGGTCTCGGCTATCCTATTACTCTCCGCAGCAATAGAATGGCTGCGATCGGGCTCGTCGCGCAAGCGCCGTTGAGAGCACCATCTGGGCTGGTATCGTTCCATGATCTAACGACCGGTGAATGGACGGGTTCCTCAAGCACGGACTTGCGTGACCCGGTAAGGATTATGCGAGAATAAACGATTCATCCGATCGGTTCCGGCATTTTGCCTCGATCTTGGTTAGACAAAATGGCGTGGTAGTTTGGAAGGAAAAGCTCCTTCTGTTCTCCTTTATTCGCCACAATCACCTTCGTTGGCATGATCACCTTCACCTCCCATCCTCCCACCACGTCGCCAAGGTGGGCGGCTGTGGTCTGGGAAGATACATCGCTGAGCAGGGCCACAGCGTTGGTCCTGCTCCAGGCAATACCGACCAATGTCGGGAGAGCGGCCGTCTGGGCCGGGCTTTGGGAAGCCTCGGCGTTGACCAGCGCCGGAAATAGGGCGCGCGACGTAGCAGGCGAGGCAGGCAAGCGGGGCAGCGCTATGCGAAGCGGCTGCGGCAGCGGCTGAACCATTGGTCCCGGCGCAGGCGTCAACGTTGCGGCAAATGTTACCGCCAGCATGACGGCCGCCGCCGCGCCTGCGGGCCACCATTGCCGTATGATGCTCATCCCTCATGCTCCCATACCGCCGCAATCCGCCCGGACAGGATAATCGGCTGCCCGGGCGTAGCGGGCGCCTGAAGCGTCCAGCGCTCGAAGCGGATCAGCGGGTCGCCCTGTTCGATCATCTGCGCGAAGCGCAACAGGCCTTCCTCCGATCCGGAAATGTTGACCTCCACCCGCATCAGCTGCGGCGCGTCCGCCGCACTTGGCCGGAACATCAGGCCGTGAATCTCCACCGAAGCAGCGGTGGCGGCCTGGCCGATGGCGAGCCTCAGCCGCTGCTGTGCCGCCGCGGCGCCGGCGGCCCGGATGGTGGAATGGGGCGGAATGGTGGAGAGCGGCGGTACCGCTTGCCGGTCGACCGCCTTCAGGTGGGCAACGCGGCCGCGCAGGGTCGCCAGCTCGTCCCGTTGCGCGCCGATGATCGTGAACAGGGGCACGACCACCAGCTGCAGCAGCAAGAGCAGCGCAAGAACCAAAAGCCCCACTGCCAGGACGCGCCGGGTCAAAGGCGAAAAGGCTGAGATCATCGCCAGACCCCTTGATAATGAATCAGGAAGCGGCCGTCGGGCGTCTTGCTCTGATCGGTTTCCCGCAAAGCCGCGCTATGCCGATCGCCAGCCAGGACAGGCCGCACCACATCCGGGTCGGCCGCGTCGAGCGTGATCGAGAAGGTGCCGTCCTCCGCGCGATCGAGCGAATGAACCGTGGCCGTGCTCGGCAGGTGCTGCGCGAGGTCCGCTGCCACGCCGCTGAGAGTGGGAAGACCAACGATATGGTCGAGCGCCTGCGCCGCATCATGACGGGCACGGACGGTGCGCGCGAGTTCGATCCGGGGGCCGACCCGCTGTTCCAGCGCGGCGACTTCGGACCGCTTCGCGGCCAGCAGGATCGTCAATGCCAGCAGGATGCAAAGCGGCGTGACGGCAAGCAATCCGAGCGCGACGATCCATGGGGCACCCAGGCCCAAACCGACACGATCCCGGGTTCGCAGAACCACCTGCCTGTCGTCGGCTTCGGCCAGGATCGGCGGCGCTGCCGCGCCTTGCGTCGCGAGACCGTCGACCAATTGATCGATCAAGGCGGCCCGTGCGAGCGCGACGCGGACGTCGATCATGGTGCCATTCGCCGCCACGTCGAGCACGCGCCAGGTCAGCCGGGCGGGGTCGACCGGCGCCGCATCGCGCAATTGGAGCGGGATGGCCGAGGCGAGGTGCGGACGCACCTCCTTCGGCAGGCGCAGCGTCAGGACATGCACCAAGGGCGGGACGAGCACGATCCGCGCATGATAGTCGCGCGTGAGCGCCGCCATCTCCGCCCAGCTTTCGTCATCCAGAGCATCGAGCGGGGTGCGGTCGACCAGCTTCTCGCCGCCATTCGATCCGAAACGGATGATTTCCACCCGGTCGCGGTGGGGGCGAATATCGGCCCAGTGCCTGGCTCTGCGGGTGAATGGCAGGGGCCCTCGTGGCAGCAGTCCCGCCAGTTCCCCGAGCCACCAGCGCCAGAAACCTGCGGCGCCCGCACGGGCGCGATCGAATGCGCTGTCGGTCATGTCCGGCACGCCAGGGAAATCGGATCGAACACGCACGCGGCTCCCATGTTGAGGCGCGGCGCAAAGGCAAGCGGCAGCGTCGTGCCGTCGGCCGTCACGAAGAGGATCGAGATCAGGCGCGGCAGTCGCTCCCGCGGATCGCCGGCACGGCGCAGATAGCCAAAGCGGATGGTCTTGAAACCATGTGCCAGCACCCGCCCGGCCACGGCGCTTGGCGGGAGCGTCTGGCCCGGTCGGCTCGGCTCGAAGCGGGCGGTGAGGGCTGCCCCATCCTTCGCCTGCTCGACCCGCAACAGCAATCGCAAGGGTCCGATGAACCCGAAGGACTCGGGCGGCGGAACGGTGATGTCGAGGCTCGCGGGAGACCCCGCAAGCGTGGCGCCCTGGTCCAACGGGGTCGCATGGGCCAACATGCCGGCGAGGAAAGGCTGCACCGCGATCAACTGGGCGGAAGGGGGTGCCGACGCGCTCCGGCGGAACTGCGCCTCGAGACCCCGCAAGGCGTATGAAAGGCCGATCAGCAGCATGCTTGCCGCGACCAGGGCAAACAGAAGTTCCACCAACGTGAATCCGGCCTCGCGCGCATCGCCCTTCATTGCGGGAGCGCCTTCAAACGCAGCGCCGAATGCTCGAACAGGACAGTGCGGCCCGCGTCGGCGACGATCACATGGACGCGCGCCAACACCAGGAGCTTGCGAGGATCGGTGGAGACAGCCTGCTCGTCGCTTGCCCAGTGCAATCCCCCTACGGTCCCGCTGCGGGGCGCGTCGGAAAAATCCTCGACGCTGCGCGTGGCGAGCAGATAGCTTCCCTGGATCAGCGCCTGTCTTTTCTCTTCGGTGCGACGCAGGCGTGCCATGGCCAAGCCCGACGCTTCGAACACGGTGGCGAGCAGCAGCGCGCTGACGACCAGCGCGACCATCACCTCGATCAGCGTGAACCCCCGCTCGCTAGCGCGCATCGTCGCCTACCTGCCCGGTTGCCCAGTCGAGCACGGCCACCACCTGTCCGTCGCGCCTGAAGCTGCCGCCGCTCGCCGAACCGTCGGGATAGAAAGCTGGTCCCGGTTCAAAGCCGGGGTCGGCTTCGAATACCGTGCCTCGCATCTGGCTGCGGGAGAGGTCCATCATGGTTTTCCGTCCGCTTGCCTGCGCTCTGGCCCTCGCCTCCTCGGCAGCGATCGCGAGCGTGGCATGCAGCTTTCCGCGATCGAGCGACGTCGAATGCCGCAAGCCCCCGATCGCGATGCCCGCGAGCAGACCGATGATGGTCAGCACCACCAGCAGTTCGATGAGCGTAAAGCCTTCCGCTCCCTTTCCGGCAAGCGGCGCGGCCGCGTCTGCGCGCTTCACGACGGCTCCGCGGACGGGCAGCTGCCCTCATACCAGTCGAGCACGCTATATGGCTCTGCGGCAAGGCCGGTCAGCCGGATCGTGGCGGTGCGCTGGGCGTCCTCGGCACCGACGGAGATTCGCAGCGTGTCGCCCGCGCGGATCGGCCCCTGCCCCATCAGATCGCTGCCGGTGCTGGCAATGTCCTGTGCATTGCTGAACGGCGACAGGAAGGTGGCAAGGCATATCTGCCGCGCCGGCGGCAATATGCCCCGGCCGAGCGCGACCAGGTCCGCGAAGGTTCCGATCAGTCGATGGGCTGCGCGAGCCTGGGCGATACGCGTCAGAATGGCCGCCCGCTGATCGCCTGGCATGCCGCGATCGTGCAACTGGCCATCGATCTGGGCGAGCTGCGCCTTGTTCACGTCAAGCCGTGTCGCCTCGTTATCGATGGCGATGGCGATCGGCCCTTGCGGGAGAGACAATTGCCCGTGCGCCGGAACCCGGCCCCATGGACTCCGCGGCCCCTCGAACAGGGCCGCCGCCATGACCTGGGCGACGATATCGTCCATATCCTGTTCGGATCCTGCGCGGGCCAGAGCCGACGCGACGACGCGGGCCTGGCGCACCGACTGCAGCATCAGCAATGCGGCGATCGAGGCGGCAAGCGTCAGCAGCCACACCGCCGAGATGAGCGCGAAGCCATGCTCACTTTCGCGAGCCATTGGCCGCTCCGCCAGTCTCCTCGGGGAAAGCGCCGCGCAAAATGTCCATCCTCTTCAGCAGCTCATCGACACCAGCCGGGGCTTCGGCTGGAGAGCGCATCACCATCGGCGTCAGCAGGATGATCAGTTCGGTCCGGTCCCCTTTGTTGACGTGCCGTCCGAACGCGGCGCCGAGAACCGGAATCTGGCTCAGGATGGGGATGCCCTGCCGGCCGCGGCTGCTATTCTCCCGGATGAGTCCGCCCAGCGCGACCATCTGACCCGAGCGGGTGGCGATCGTGCTGGTGAGCCGACGCTGCGCGATCGTCGGAGAATTGATGTTGGATGTCGTCGTCGGCGTGACGTCGCTGACTTCCTGCGCGATATCGAGCGTCACGGTGCCGCTGTCATTGACCCGGGGCGTGACCTTCAGGATCACGCCGGTGTCATGCAATTCCACCGTGTTGACCAGCGGCGCCCCGGCCGCGGAGACGCTCTGTGATTGTTGCACCACGATCGGCACTTGATCGCCGACCTGAAGCGTCGCGGTCTGGTTGTTGAGCACCATCAGCTTGGGCGCGGACAGCACGCGGACCTTGGTCTTGGCCTGAAGCGTGTTCAGAACGGCATCGACGCTCTTGCCGATGTAGGAATAGGAAAATCCGGGAAAAGACGCAGCCGGCGTGGCCGACGCCGTGTTCGACAGCGTGAATGCCGAATTGCCGCTGAGCACACGCCAATCCACCCCATAGGACAGATCGTTCGTCAGCGTGACCTCGGCCAGGGTCGCTTCGATCATGACCTGCGCCACGGGGCGGTCGAGCTGGTCCAGCGCGTCGCGGACGAAGCCGAATTCCTCACCGTCCGCATAGATGAGGAGCGAATTGTTGGTGTCGACGGGCACAATGCGAGGGCCGGCCCCATCTTGCGCGGTCGCCATGGTAGACGCATTCACCGCGCTGGCATTCGGCCCGGGCAGCGGCGTCTCGGGGCCGATCACGTCCGATGGCTGAAGCTGACCTAGCGGCGCACCGGTTCCCCCCGACGTCGAGCCGCCCGCTGCGGGTCCGAATTGCGGCATGGCGCGCGGGGCCGCGGTTTGCTGATCGGCGACCGGCTCGCTTGCTGCCGTACCACGGCCCAGCACCATCTGCAGCGACGCTGCGAGGTCGCGCGCACGTCCGTTCTGCACGGAATAGCTGTAGAGCCGCCGCTTGGTGCTCGCCGCACCTTCGTCCAGCCGCTGGATCCAAGGCTCCACTCGAGCCAGGTCAGACTTGGATGCGCCGATCACCAGAATCGATCGCATGCGCGGCAAGGGCACGAACCGTACCCGGCTGCCAGGCCCGAACGGGGGCTGCAGCACCCGCGACAGCTCGCGCTCCAACGCCTCGGCATCCACATTCTGCAGGCGATAGACCTGGAAGCTCGCGCTGCTCATCGTGTCGACGTCGAACCGTTTGATCACCGCAAGCGCCGCGTCTCGCTCGCCGCTCGATCCGGCGAGCATGATCTGATTGGTGGCAGGATCGATCCCGGCGACGACATTCTTGCCGACGAATTGGCTCAGCAACCGTGCCATTTCGGCAGGGCTGGCATATTTCAGGGTGACGACCTGGCCGCCATAACCCTGGCCGCGCGAACTGCTGTCCGTCCCAAAGGCGGACACGCGCGCATTCTCGATCGGCACGATCCGATAGGACGAACCCTCGACCAGAACCGCTGCACCGATCGGCTCGAGCGCCTTTTCCAGCAGGGCGATCACGCCGTCGCGATCGACCGGCTCGGCGGTGCGCAATGTGATCGTCCCGGAAACCTTCGGGTCGATCGTGTAATTCGCATGAAGAATGTCGCCGAGCACGGCATCCAGCACGTGGCGGGCGTCGGCGTCGACGAAGGCGAGGTTGTAGCCGGATCGTGCGCTGCCGGCAGCGCGCGCGGATCGCGCCGGCGCCGCACCAAGCGGCGTCACGACGAGTGTTGCGAGAAGGAGCAGCGCGGTTGAGGAACGCAACCCTGCATGAGACGCCATCAACCAGAACCGTCCTGCCACACTTGCTGGGAGGCGACGTTATCGCGGGGCAATGGACAGAACAATCCATCTTGGGGAATGGGATAACGGCCCCGACTGACGATTTCCTCCGAAATGGTGGTAACAGCCGTGCCGCCTGCCGCGTGGCGGATTGACCAGCGCACGATGCGCTGGCCTTGATGGCAGGGACCGAGAAGCCCAAAGCCGTTTAATGGATCCTCGCATGGATGCAGATGCCAAGGAAACCCTGCAGGATGCCTTGCTGGCCGCGGGCATCCTCTCCCAGGAGACGGCAGATTATGCCAGCGAGGCCGCCAGGCGCAGCGGACTGGGCCTGCCGGCCGCACTCGTCAGACTTGGATTGGCCGACGAGGAAACTGTCGCCAATGCTCTGGCTAAGCGCCACGGTCTGGCGCGACTGTCCCCAGTCGAAAAGCCCTCAGCGGCGCTGGCTGACGATCTGAATGTTCGTTTTCTGCGCCGCCGATCAATCGCAATATTAGACGGCGACGAAGGGCGTTACAGGCTGGCCGTAGCCGATCCAGAGGACGAGGAGGGGATCGCCGCACTCGGCTTCGCGCTGCCCCACTCATTCGAGTTAAGCGTGGCCACCTTCTCGGAAGTGGAGGCGTTGCTCGGCGGCGGCGAAGATTCGTTCGACCTCATCGCGGCCGCGGGCGAACATGGCGGCGAGTTCGACCGCCTGTCGGATGCCGCTTCGGAGGCTCCGGTCATCCGGCTGGTGCAGACGCTGCTCGGCAACGCGGTACTGCGTCGCGCATCCGACGTTCACATCGAACCCATGGCCCGCCACCTGATCGTCCGCTATCGAATCGACGGCCGGCTGATCGAAGTCGATCGCCTCAATTCCGCGCTGGCGGCACCGGTCGCTTCGCGCATCAAGGTCATGTCGGCGCTCGACATTGCCGAGACGAGGCTTCCGCAGGACGGCCGGCTCAAGGTCACGGTTCGGGGCCGGGATATCGACGTGCGCGTATCGACGTCGCCGACGGCCTTCGGCGAGAGCATCGTCATGCGTCTGCTCGGGCGAAGCGAAGTACCGCTCGACCTCGAGCAGCTGGGGCTGCCGCCTGTCGCGTTGGCCAAGCTGCTGCGCGCTCTGGCGCGGCCGCACGGCATCGTGTTGCTGACCGGCCCCACCGGGAGCGGCAAGAGCACCACGCTCTATGCGGCGCTCAGCCGCCTGAGAAGCCCGGAGGTCAAGATACTCACCGTCGAAGATCCGGTCGAAGTATTGCTCGAAGGGGTCAATCAGGTGCAGGTCCGCCCTGAGATCGGGCTGGATTACGCCGATACGCTACGCGCTTTTCTCCGCCAGGATCCCGACGTCCTGATGATCGGCGAGATCCGGGATCGCGAGACGGCGGACATCGCACTGCGCGCCGCGCTGACGGGACACCTGGTTCTTTCGACGCTCCACACGAATAGTACGATGGGAGCCTTCACGCGGCTGACCGATATCGGCATCGAACCCTATCTTTCGGCGTCGACCGTCATCGCGGTTATCGCGCAGCGGCTGATCCGTACCTTGTGTGCCGAATGCAAGGTCGCCTCGGTGCCCAGCCCGCATGACATGGCGGCATTCGCGCAGGCGGGCCTTGCAATGCCCGCCGCATTGTTCGAACCAGGCGGCTGTCCGGCGTGCCAGGGGAGCGGCTATCGCGGGCGCATGCCCCTGATCGAATTACTCGAGGTCGATGCCACGCTGCGGGACCATGTGCGCGCAGGCACGATCGAAGAATTGCCCAACCCCCTCCCCCCCACCGAAACGCTGCTCGGCCATGGGCTTGCGCTTGCGGCGACGGGCCGAACCTCACTCGCCGAGGTGCATCGAGCCGTGCAGGCCGCATGAGCCTCTGGCGCTGCCTGGTCATCACCGCCGACGGGCTCTCGGACTGGCGGGAGGTCGAGGCGCTGGACGAGGATGCGGTGCTCGCCCGCCTTCGCGCGGAAGGCGTGCTGCCGATCGAGATCAGTGGGAGCAGCGGCTCGCTGCTGGCAAAGCTCAATCAGCCGATCGTCCTGCGACGCAAGCTCTCGGTTGGCGATCAGGCGTTAATTCTTTCGCGGCTTGCCACCCTGATCACGTCCGCGTTGCCGGTCGACCGTTCGCTCGACCTGCTGCGCGAGCAGGCATCCCGCTCCCGCCAAAGAGGTGTCCTCACGCGTATGCTCGCGACCGTGCGGGAAGGCGGGGGGCTCGGCCGTGCCTTTGAGGCGGAAGGACTCTTCCCCGCTTATGTCGTGGGCGTGATCCGGGCCGCCGAGCGGGGCGGCGGCTTGGGCGATGCCCTGCGGTCTGTCGCCGAAAGGCTCTCGCTCGCCACGTCGACCCGGCGCCAGATGATCACTGCGCTGACATATCCCGCCGCCATATTGGCGGCCACCGTCGCCGCGCTGGCGATCGTGCTGATTTTCGTCATTCCGCAATTCGACATGCTGTTCGCCGGGCAGGAAGACAAGTTGCCGCTTGCCACCCGGTGGGTCCTCGCCTTGTCGCGTGCCCTGAGCGGACATCCCATGTTGGTGCTGGCCTCGGTGGTTCTGCCACCGCTGTTGCTGATCCTCTTCGCCCGGTCGGTGCGCGGCCGGCAGCTCGTCGATCGCCAATTGCGGCATTTGCCGCTCCTCGCACTGCGTGACCAATATCTGGCCGCGCAGTTCGTCGGGATATTGGCCACATTGCTGACGAACGGGATCAAGATTGTGGAGGCGCTGCCGCTTGCGCGCGACGCCATGGGTAGCGAACGCTGGCGGCGCTACGCGTCCCGCGCGGAGCAGGCAATCCGGGAAGGAACCTCGCTCTCGACCGCGCTCTCGCGAGATGCCTTGCTCCCGATAACGGCGATCCGGCTGATCGAGGTCGGCGAACGCAGCGGCCGGCTCGCCGAAACCTGCGCGCAAGCCAGCAACATCATCGGTGAAACGGCGCGAGCAAGGATCGAGCGGCTCGTAGCGCTGGCCAACCCGATCGCTATCATCATGCTAGGCGGCCTTGTGGCAGGCCTTGTTGGAAGCGTGATGCTCGGGATCTTCGCTTTGGGGGATTTGGCAGGATGAACTGGGCTAAGCGTGAAGGTGAGCGAGGCTTCACCTTGATGGAAATGTTGATCGTGCTGGTCGTGATCGGCCTGATCGCGGCGGTCGCGATCCCGCAGGTCATGAAATTGCTTGGCGGAGCCAAGGCCAAGGCCGCGCGGATTCAGCTGCAGACGGTCGAGAACGGTCTCAATTATTTTCAGCTGGATATCGGCCGCTACCCGAACGACACGGAAGGGCTGAAGGCGCTTGTCAAGGCGCCGCCGAACGTGCCGGCGTGGTCCGGCCCTTATGTCCGCAACGAAAAGCAGCTTGTCGATCCCTGGGGAAGAGCACTGATCTACAAGGCCGAGGCAAATGGTCATCCATATTCGCTGGAAACGCTCGGGGCAGACGGCAAGGAGGGCGGCACCGGCGACGACGCCGACATTATCGCAGAGCCTTGATCCAATTCTAAATCGTCAATGTCAGTGTCGTTCTGACCTGCTGCGGCCTTGCCGGATCAGGACTGAAGAGCACCGTCCCACGAACCGCCTGTAGAACAATCGCTCGAGCCGGCGCAGCGAGGGGCGACAACAGCTCGGCCTGGCCGATGCGACCCTCCTGATCCACCAGCATCTGAAGTTTCAGATTGGTCGTGCTCGCCGGAAGGTGCGCGCGGATTGCCTGCTCCAGGGCGGCCAGTGCTGCCGCGTCGGGCAGGAGCGTGCGCGTCGGGGCCATCTGTACAACCAGCTCCGGCCGGTAGGAGGCGAACGCATAGGGATCCACACCGGCGCCGGTAGACGAGCCGGTATTTGCTTCCCCACTGGCCGGAGATTGTGCCGCCTGCGGCGTCGGTTTGGCAGGTGACAGGGGTGGAAGTTTGGCAAGAGACCATTCGTGCGGCAGATCGGTGTGATCGGCCACCTGAAGCTCGGTTGGCGGCGCAATCGGTGTGTTGTTGATATCCGCCACCCGATCCACCGCGCCGGCCTCACTTTGCGCGGGCGAAACAAGGTCGAGCAGGATCATTCGAGGTCCGGACTGCTGTTTGGACGGCTGGACCACACCAGTCATGATCAGCAGCATTGCGATCATGCCCGCTTGAATCAGGATGCTGAGCAGCAGCGCACAGATACGTCCCATCCACCCGGGAAGGCGTATCGGCGAGCGGGCATCATTAACAGCTCGCCCGAGGGACACGGGGGCGAATTCAGCTTCGACAACGAATCCCATAGCTTATTCTATGTTGCGGCGGCCCGCGGTGCCATAGATTATGTGACCAACCGCTCTTCGAATTCGGGGCTCGCTTGCAGTCCTTCCGAACGCCTCAGCCGTCGACCTGGCAGGCACTCCGGTGATTTTTCCGGCCGCCGTCAAGCCCTTCTCAGTTCGCCTCCCGAGCAATAGAAGCATGGCGTGCCGGCCAGCAGAGTGACGGGAAATAGAGTGGGGACCGAGATGATAAAGCGCGTGGTCATCGCCGGCGGAGGGACCGCGGGTTGGATTGCGGCGGCGGCCTTGATCAGGCAGCTTGGCCCGCTGATCGACATCACCTTGGTCGAATCCGACGAGATCGGCACGGTCGGCGTGGGCGAATCCACCATCCCGACCGCGCGCACCTTCCACAGCCTGCTCGGCATCTACGAACAGGCCTTCATCAAGGCGACCACCTCCAGCTTCAAGCTCGGCATCG
>Ga0068856_100001657_pt1 | contig 23339 bp, 23 predicted proteins | sample KBSCornC62_FD_66595 | JGI IMG/M metagenome (GOLD analysis project Ga0068856, IMG submission 66595) | Corn rhizosphere microbial communities from Kellogg Biological Station, Michigan, USA - KBS Corn C6-2 | ecosystem: Host-associated > Plants > Roots > Rhizosphere > Soil ... | reverse complement strand
GCGGATCGCGCGGTCGATCACGTGGCGGATCGCCTCGGGCGACATGACGACCTCGACGTACTCGCTCGCGACGTCCTTGAAGAGCGTCGTCAGGTCGACCTCCTGCTGGTAGCTGCCGCCGATCGCCGCGCGCGACGACTGCCCGACGATCGCGACGACCGGCTGGTGGTCGAGCTTCGCGTCGTAGAGACCGTTCAGCAGGTGGATCGCACCCGGCCCAGAAGTTGCGAGGCACACGCCGACCTGCCCGGTGAACTTCGCGTGGCCGCACGCCATGAACGCGGCCATTTCCTCGTGACGAACCTGAATGAACTCGAACTCGTCGCCGGCGCGGTTCAGCGCACCGAGGATTCCGTTGATGCCGTCGCCGGGAAATCCGTAGATCCGCTTGATGCCCCATTCGGTGAGGCGGGAAAGAAGGAAATCGCTGACGGTCTTGCTCATCGTTCGCTCCAAGGCAACGGGATGCCGGCGCGAGAAGAAGCCATGCATCCGGCGTTCGGTTGGAGCAGGTGGCGGCGGCACGAGTTCAAACGCGCCGCGCATTGCAAGAGTTACAAAGGACTTTCAGTGCACGGCGCGCAGCGCGTCGGCGAGCAGCGTCGTATCGGCGTCGGCGAGGCGCCTTGCGTCCGACAGCAATTGCCGGAAGCGCCGTCCGCCGGGCCGGCCATGATAGAGGCCCAGGACGTGGCGCACGATCGCTCGCAATGCGACGCCCCGCGCAAGCGCACGTTCCGCGTACGGCATCAGCGCGTCGATCACGTCGGCCCGCGAACGCACCGGCGGCTCGTCCCCGAAAAGATGCGGATCGACACAGGCGAGCAACCACGGATCGTGGTACGCCGCGCGTCCGAGCATGACGCCGTCGACGTACGCGAGCTCGCGATCGATTGCCGCGAGATCGGCGATGCCGCCGTTCAATATGAACCTCAGTTGCGGAAAATCAGTTTTCAACCGATGCACGTATTCGTACCGCAGCGGCGGCACCTCGCGGTTTTCCTTGGGCGACAGGCCCTTGAGGACCGCGTTTCGCGCGTGCACGATGAAGACATCGCAGCCGGCCTGCGCCACCGTGCCGACGAAATCGCGAACGAACCCGTAGTCGTCGTTGGCGTCGAGTCCGACCCGGTGCTTCACCGTCACCGGCACCTGCACCGCGTCGCGCATCGCGCGCACGCAATCGGCGACGAGCGCGGGCTCGGCCATCAGGCAAGCACCAAAGCTCCCGGTCTGCACGCGCTCCGACGGACAGCCGCAATTCAGGTTGATCTCGTCGTAGCCGAAGCGTTCGCCGAGCCGCGCCGCGCGCGCGAGCTCCGCCGGATCGCTGCCGCCGAGCTGCAGCGCTACCGGATGCTCGGCCGGGTCGAACTCGAGATGCCGCGGGACGTCGCCGTGCATGAGCGCCGGCGCGGTGATCATCTCGGTGTAAAGCCGCGCGCGCCGCGAGAGCAGCCGGAAGAAATAGCGGCAATGCCGGTCGGACCAGTCCATCATCGGCGCGGTGCAGAATCGCCACTGCGTAAGCGATTGATTACGTGATGTTTTGTGCACCACTGGACCAGGTTGAATTGAAGCGGTATGCGAAGACGCGCGCGCGGTGCCGGCGGTATCGTGCGGCCATCGTAGCGCCTGTCGCCATCGCGGCGCTCGTCCGACCGTCGCTTTCTGCTGCAGTACCCGTGCTCGGCTTCGTTGCCGGCATCAAAGCGGGATCGTCGAGCGAGGCGGCCCTGTCGCGACGCTGGCGGCGTACAGCTACCGATTCAAGGTTGACGAGTGGCAGCGGGCGCCAACCGGATCAGGCCTTCTGATTTCTGAGGTACTTGCGCACTTTGTCGACTATCGGCCCGACCGCTTTCACGGCGTTGCGAAGTTCAGTGGCCGTGCATCCGAAGTTCGGCGTCCAGTAGCGCAGTTCGTGTTCCTCGTCGACGTTGACCCGTGCTCGGTCGCGCGGTCCGCAGTCTCTCGGGTCGTCAGCCATTTTAAACTTCCTTCGCGGCTATTCGCCGGCGAATCAGCGCACGCCAACCCAGTCAATGAGGCGGGTGACGAGAAGGTCTGTGGCCGCGGTCAGCCAGACGGCGGCGACAATGCAGGCGAGTATCTGGAGCGTCACCGCCAGCACCGGTGATCGCTCGATCGCGACGAACCTGGAGAAGTCCATCCGTCATTGGGCGCCTTGGTACGGGACGTCGTCTGTGCGTTGTCGTGCATACACCGAATTTGTCGCAAGGATTCGCAGGGCGTCAGGTGCGCAGCGATCCGGGACCTTTCGTCGCGCGCCGCCGAAGATTCCCGCAACGGGCTAAGATCGCGTTTCCCGCCCGAGACGCTTCCGGCCATCGACGTGCGCGACTCCATCGTAAGCAGCCTCGCGGAAGCATGCACCCCGGTCGCCGACAACGGCAGCGCCGAGGCATCTGCGCCGGGGCTCGCGTTCCTCGATCGCGGGGGCGAGATGGGCCGGCGCATGCGCGCGTTCGACTGGACGACGACGCCGCTCGGCGCGCCGCGAACGTGGCCGCAAAGCCTCAGGACCGCCGTTCGCATCCTGCTCGACTCGCGCTACGCGATGTGGATGCTGTGGGGGCCGGACCTCACGTTCTTCTGCAACGACGCGTACCTGCCGACGGTCGGCATTCGCCGCGACTGGGTGCTCGGCGCGCGCTCCGACAAGGTCTGGGCGGAGATCTGGCCCGACATCGGGCCGCGGATCGCGCACGTGCTCGCGACCGGCGAGGCGACCTTCGATCAGGGGCTGATGCTGCTCCTCGAACGCAGCGGCTATCCCGAGGAGACCTATCACACGTTCTCGTACAGCCCGCTCCACGACGATGCGGGCGTGGTCGCCGGCATGCTGTGCGTCGTGACCGAGGACACCGAGCGCGTGATCAGCGAGCGGCGCATCGCGCTCCTCGGCACGATCGGCACCGAGCTCGCATCGACGCACTCGGAGCACGACGTCTTCGCCGTCGCGTCGCGCCATCTCGGCCCGGGTCTTGCCGACGTGCCGTGCGCGCTCGTCTACATGCGCGACGATCATGCCGCGAAGTGCGCGCTGCGCGCCGGCTTCGATGCCGCGCATCCGGCGGCAACGTTGCGCAGCGCCGAAGGGCCGTGGCCGATCGCCGACGTGCTCGCGTCGGGCGTCGAGCGGATCGTCGAGCTCGACGAACGCTTCGGCGAATTGCCGCGCGCCCCGTGGCCCGAGCCGCCGCGCACCGCGCTGCTGTTGCCGATTCAGCAGCAGGGTCACGAGGCGCCGGCCGGCGTCTTCGTCACCTGCCTCAACCGTTATCGCCCGCTCGACGACGCGTATCGCCGCTTCCTCGAGCTCCTTGCCGCGCAGATCGCGTCGGCCGTCGCGAACGCCCGCAGCTACGCCGAGGAGCGCCGCCGCGCCGAAGCGCTCGCCGAGATCGATCGCGCGAAAACCGCGTTCTTCTCGAACGTGAGCCACGAGTTCCGCACCCCGCTCACGCTGATGATGGGTCCCCTCGAGGACGCATTGCGCGACGGCGATCTCGACCGGAAGTCGCGCGAGAACCTCGGCGTCGCGCATCGCAACAGCCTGCGCCTGCTGAAGCTCGTCAACTCGCTGCTCGACTTCTCGCGGATCGAAGCGGGGCGGTTACAGGCGCATTTCGCGCCGACCGACGTCGCCGCGCTGACGGCGGAGCTCGCGAGCGTGTTCCGCTCGGCGATCGAGCGCGCCGGCGTCGGCTTCGCGGTCGTGTGCACGCCGGTCGCCGACGCTTACGTCGATCGCGACATGTGGGAGAAGATCGTCTTCAACCTGCTGTCGAACGCGCTCAAGCACACGCACCGCGGCGAGATCCGCGTGAGCGTCGCGCCGGTCGACGATGGCTTCGCGCTCGTCGTCTCCGATACCGGCATCGGCATCCCCGACGACGCGTTGCCGCAGGTATTCGACCGCTTCTACCGCGTGCCTAATGCGCGTGCGCGCACGCACGAAGGCTCCGGCATCGGCTTGGCACTCGTGCAGGAGTTCGTGAAGCTGCACGGCGGCACCGTGAGCGTGACGAGCGAGCTCGACGTCGGCACGACGTTCACCGTCGTGATCCCGTGCGGACGCGCGCACCTGCCGTCCGAGCGTACGTCGGCGGCGCCGATTCCCGCGACCGCTCCCCGGCACGCCGAGGCGTTCGTCGAGGAGGCGCTGTCGTGGCAGCCCGATGCGCTGCCGCGCGCGGCACTGCCGCCGCTTCCGGAGAACGCCGATACGGTACTGCTGGTCGACGACAACGCCGACATGCGCGAATACGTGCGGATGCTCTTGTCGGCGCGCTTTCACGTGCGCACGGCGGCCGACGGCGTCGAGGCGCTGCAGGAGATCGAGCGCCAGCGTCCCGATCTCGTGCTGGCCGACGTGATGATGCCGCGGCTCGACGGCTTCGGGCTCCTGAAGACGATTCGCGGCAACGAGGCGATGCGCGATCTGCCGGTCGTGTTCCTGTCGGCGCGCGCGGGCGAGGAAGCGCGCATCGAAGGCATCGATGCGGGTGTCGACGATTACCTCGTGAAGCCGTTCTCGGCGCGCGAGCTGCATGCGCGTGTCGCGAACACGCTTGCGATGTCACGGGCGCGCCGCGAGTACGTGCAGGCGATGCGCGCCGACGAAACGCGGCGCCGGTTCCTGCTCGAGTTCGCCGATGCGCTGCGTGCCGCCGGCTCGCCCGAGGAGGTGATCGCGACCGCGACCTCCGGCGTCGGCCGCGCGCTTGCTGCAACGAACGCCGGCTATGTCGAGGTCGATGCCGGCGGCCAGACGTTTCGTGTCGTCACCGAGTGGCGCGCGGACGGCGCGCGCGGACGCGATGGCGAGCGCTTTCCGATCGACCGCTTCGGCGAAGAGGAGATGCGGCACGCGGGAGCGCCGATCGTCATCGACGACACGCGGACGCATCCGCATGCGAACGCCTGGCTCGCCGAAGACACGGGCGCCGTCGTGACCGTTCCCTGCGTGACGCCGGCGGGAAGCCGCGCTGCGCTGTGGGTCAGCATGCCGGGACCGCGGGTCTGGAAGGCCGACGAGATCGAACTGTTGCGCGAAGCGGCCGAGCGCGTGTGGGCCGAGCTTGCACGCGCACGCGCCGAGAGCGCGGTGCGCGAAAGCGAGGCGCGCTTTCGCACGATGGCCGACAGCTCGCCGCTGCTCGTCTGGGTGCTCGATCCGCAGGGCCGGACGCTTTTCGCCAATCGCGCCTGTCACGAATTCTTCGGCGGTATGCCGGAGTGCGCGGGACCGGAAGGCTGGCGTGCATTCCTGCATCCGGAGGATGGCGATGCGTTCGTCGACGAGGTGCTCGCTGCGCTCTCCGCGCAGCAGCCGTTCAGCGTCATGGCGCGGATGCGGCGCAGCGATGGCGCATGGCGGTGGATCCAGTCGATCGGCGCGCCACGCTTCGCCGAGGACGGCCGCTTCCTGGGCGCCGTCGGCAGCAGCCCCGACGTCACCGAGCTCATCGAAGCCTCCGACGCGTTGCGCGACGCCGATCGGCGCAAGGACGAGTTTCTCGCGACGCTCGCGCACGAGCTGCGCAATCCGCTGGCGCCGATCCGCCAGGCCGCGCGGCTCGCCCGCTCGAGCGACGCGAGCGCCGATCAGCGCCGCTGGAGCCAGGACGTCATCGAGCGCCAGGTGAAGCACATGGCGCTCCTGCTGGACGACCTGCTCGACGTGTCGCGGATCACCCGCGGCAAGCTCGAGCTTCGGTGCGAGCGCGTCGACTTGCGGTCGGTGATCGCGATGGCGCTCGAGACGGCGAAGCCGCTGGTCGACGATCGGCGCCAGCGCGTGATCCAGCGGCTGCCTGCGGCGTCGACATGGCTTGACGCCGACCCGATGCGCCTCGCGCAGGTGCTCGCGAACCTGCTCACGAACGCGGCCAAGTATTCGGAGCCGGGCAGCACGATCGAGCTTGCCGCTGCGCACGAAGGCGACGCGCTTCGCATCGACGTCGTCGACACCGGCATCGGCATCGAGCCCGCGCTGCTGCCGCGTGTATTCGAGATGTTCTCGCAGATGCAGGGGTCGCTCGACCGCGCCGAAGGCGGCCTCGGCATCGGCCTCGCGCTCGTCCGGGGCCTGGTCGAGTTGCACGGCGGCCGCGTCGACGCGCACAGCGACGGGCTCGGACAGGGCGCGCGCTTCACGGTGCGCCTGCCGCTGCCGCCCCATGCGCATCCGCGCGAGCGCGACAGCGCCGATGCGCCGCAGACGATACGGCCGAGAAGCGCGCGCATTCTCGTCGCCGACGACAACCGCGACGCCGCCACGAGCCTCGCGACGCTGCTGTCACTGGACGGCCACGACGTGCGCGTCGCGAACGACGGCGCGCAGGCGCTCGCCGAGGCCGAGGCGTTTCGGCCGGACATCGCGCTCCTCGACATCGGGATGCCGAAGCGCAACGGTTACGAAGTCGCGCGGGCGATCCGCGCGGCGCCGTGGGCGGTCCAGCCGGTGCTCGTCGCCGTCACCGGGTGGGGGCAAAGCGAGGACAAGCGGTTGGCGCTGGAAGCGGGTTTCGATCGTCACTTCACGAAGCCGCTCGACCTCGACGTGCTGACGACGTTCGTCGCCGACGCGCTGGCGCGCGCGCCGCGCACCTGAGTCCCGCCTCGCGCGATTCCTATCCGCGGGAACGCCGCCGCCCGCGCGCGCATCGAATGGGCATGTCCAGAAGGCTGCCCGCAGTGACCGCTGCGGGCCTTCCTGCGCGCGAATCAGCCCCGCAGCGCGTAGCGCGGAGGTAGACCGGTGACCGCCTTATCGAAACAGCTCGAGACCGAGGACGACGCAGCCCTCGTCCTGCGCGTCCAGCGCGCCGACGCTGCGGCGTTCGCCGTGCTGATGCGCCGCTACAACCGCCGGCTTTACCGCACGGCCCGCGCGATCCTGAAGGACGACGGAGCGGCGGAAGACGCGGTGCAGGAAGGCTATCTGGCGGCGTGGCGGCACGCCGGCGCATTCCGCGGTGATGCGCAGATCGGCACGTGGCTCACGCGCATCGTCGTCAACCAGGCGCTCCAGGCGCTGCGCCGCAAGCGTCGCGAGCAGGTCGTCGTGCTGTTCGACCAACCGGCCGCCGAGCCTGCGGATGGCGAGGACGCCGTCACCGATCCACTCGCCGCCGACATGCCGGAGGACGCGATGGCGCGCACCGAGATGCGCCGGCTGATCGAGCGCAAGATCGACGAACTACCCGAAGCGTACCGGACCGTCTTCGTGCTCCGCGAGGTCGAGGACATGACGGTCGACGAAGCCGCCGCGGCTTTGGGCATTCCCGCCCCGACGGTACGGAGTCGTCTCTTCCGCGCGAAGGCGCGCCTTCGCGCGTCGCTCGCCGAGGAGCTCGACAGCGTGACCCAGCAGGTCTTCGGCTTCGACGGCGAGCGGTGCGACCGCATCGTCGAAGCGGTGCTGGCCCGCATCCAGGCGATGCATCCAAGCGGCTGAAACACGCGTAAGACCACCCGTAGTCCCACTTCTTTCGAGGAGGAAACGATGAAGCAAGTGCCATTGGTGCTGGCGGCCGCCCTTTTTGTCGCCGCTTCCGTTGCAAACGCCCAATCGGGCGGCCCGAACGACGCGCAGATCGCCGCGATCGTCGTCACGGCGAACCAGGTCGACATCGACGCGGGCAAGCTCGCAGAGTCGAAGGGCAAGCACAAGGACGTGCGCGCGTTCGGCAAGATGATGGTCACCGACCATACCGGCGTGAACAAGTCGGCGAAGGAGCTGGTCGCGAAGCTGCACGTCAAGCCCGAGGACAATCCGACGGCCGAAAGCCTGAAGAAGGGTGGGCAGGAGAACGTCGCGCACCTCAAGACGCTGAAAGGCGACGCGTTCGACAAGGCGTACATCGAGCACGAGGTCGCGTACCACCAGCAGGTGATCGACGCGATGGACAAGACGCTGATCCCGAGCGCGCAGAACGCGGAGCTCAAGGCGCTGCTCGTCAAGGTGCGACCGGCATTCGTCGCGCACCTCGATCACGCGAAGCACGTGCAGTCCGAGCTCGGGATGTAGCGTGAACGGCGCTCGCCTCTCCCGGGCGACGCTCGTCGCCGGCGCGCTCGCGTTTGTCGTCGCGAGCAGCGGAGCCGCGGCCGCCACCGTGCACACGGTGACGATCGACGGCTTCGCATTCAAGCCGGCTTCGATCGTCGTCAAGGAGGGGGACAGCGTCGAGTGGCGAAACACCGATCCCGTGCCGCACACCGTCACGGCGAAGGACGCCGGGCTCGATTCGGGCGAGATCGCGGCGAACGGGCACTATCGTTTCACGGCGAAGAAGAAGGGACGCTTCGCGTACATCTGCACGCTGCATCCGATCATGAAAGGCGAGCTGGTCGTCGAATAGCGTCGAGATCGCCGAGCGGGCCGATCGCCGCCGGCCCGTTCAGATCTTCGCGTCGCGACCTTCCCAGAACGGGGCGCGCAGCTCGCGCTTGAGCGTCTTGCCGGCCGCGTTGCGCGGAAAATCGCCGTAGAGCACGACGCGCTCGACACGCTGGTACTGCGCGGCGACGCGCGCGTTGATCCAGTCGCGAAGCGCGTCCTCCGGCACGACGCTCCCGATGCGCAGCACGATCGCCGCGACGGGCGTCTCGCCCCATTTCGGATGCGGCACGCCGAACACCGCCACCTCGCGCACCGCCGGATGCCGCGCCGCGACCTCCTCGATGTCGCGCGGGTACACCTTGATGCCGCCCGAGTCGATCATGTCTTTCTTGCGATCGACGAGGTACAGATAGCCGTCGCCGTCGACGTAGCCCAGGTCGCCGCTGTGGAGCCACCCATGACGCAGCGCCTGCGCCGTCTCCGCATCGCGTCCGAAGTAGCCGTGCATCGTGATGGGACCGCGGCCGACGATCTCGCCGACCGTCCCCGCCCGCACGTCGTTGCCGTCGTCGTCGACGATCCGCAACGCGTAGAACGGGGGCGGCACGCCGACGCTGCCCGGCTTGCGCTGCACGTCGTCGCGGTCGAGGATCGTCACGAGGCCTTCCGTCAGGCCGTAGAGCTCATGGAGGCGGCCGGGCAGCAACGCTTCGAGGCGATCCTTGTGCTCGCGATGCAGTGGCGCGCCGAGCGACAGCAGCATCGTCAGCGAGGCGAGGCGCGCGGGATCGAAGCCCGGCGCTTCGAGGATCGCGACGATCTGCGACGGCACGAGCATCGCGTGCGTGACACGCTCGCGCGCGACGGTCTCGACGAACGCGGCCGGATCGAACGCGCGATGCGCGATGAACGTCGCGCCGAGCATCATGGCGGGCAGCATCGTCACCATCGCGCCGTTGAAGACGAGCGAGCCGGAATGCAGCACGACCGAGTCCGGCGTCATCCGCCACGCATTCGCCATCAGCGTCGCGTACATCGCGCGGATGAAATGCGTGTGCACGATGCCCTTCGGCGCTCCGGTCGTGCCGCTCGTGTACATGATCGTCATCACGTCATCCGCGCCCACGGCGACGCACGGCGCATCGTCCGCGACGCCGTCGAGCCACGCGCCCGGTCGCAGTGCGTCGGTGTCGTTCAGCCGATCGCCGTCGGCGAAAACGACGACCGGCATCGACGCACCGAGCACGCCGCGAACTTCGTCGAGCGTCGCCGACCGGGATTGCGCCGACACGATCGCCTTCGGCTCCGCATCGCGGGCGAGCGACGCGACGCCGGCGGCGTTCAACAGCGGCGACATCGGCACGATCGCGGCGCCGAGCTTCGCGCATGCGCCATAGAGTCCGACCAGGGCGAGCGAGTTGCCGAGCAGCGTGCTGACGCGATCGCCGCGCCCGATGCCGGACTTCGCCAGCGCGTTGGCCACGCGGTTCGCGTAGCGGTCGAACGCCCGCCACGTGAGGCGCGCGTCGCCGGCGTCGGTCGGCGCGATCACGCCGATATGGTCGCCGCGAAACCGCGCATTACGCTCGAAGAGCGTCCCGAACGCGAGGCATTCGTATCCGATCCGGCGGTCGATCGCAGGCTTCGGCATGCCCGCCATGGTAGCGGCAGCGCAGCATGCGGCCAAGCCGCGCCGGAGGTAGACTGGCGCTCGAGCGGCGCCGGCGACGATTGCGCCGGGTTGCCGCCATCAGGGGGAACCATGAATCGTTCGAATGCATCGAGAGGCGCGCGGTCGCGGCGCCGCTTCCTCCAGCATGCGGGCGCGATCGGTGCGGGCACTCTGCTCGGCGTGCCGTTGCGCGCGGTTGCCGCCGACGACGTCACGCTGCCGATCGCCAACGGAATGCGGCCCGTCGTCGCCTATCCGCAAAAACGGCCGCTAATCGTCGTCACGAGCCGGCCGCCGCAGCTCGAGACGCCGTTCGACGTGTTCGACGACGGAGTCGTCACACCGAACGACGCGTTCTTCGTCCGCTATCACCTCGCCGGCGTGCCGACGACGATCGACGTCGACAGCTACCGGATCACGGTCAAGGGCAAGGTGGCGACCCCGCTGTCGCTGTCTGTCGACGACCTCAAGCGGATGGATGCGATCGAGTACTACGCGGTGAATCAGTGCTCCGGCAACAGCCGCGGCTTCTTCGAGCCGCGCGTCGCCGGCGGCCAGCTTGCGAACGGAGCGATGGGCAACGCGAAGTGGCGAGGCGTTCCGCTCAAGGCCGTGCTGGCGCGTGCCGGCATCGACGCGAGCGCGCGACAGGTCACGTTCAACGGTCTCGACACGCCGGTGTTGCCGACGACACCCGACTTCGTCAAGGCGCTCGACGTCGATCACGCGATGGACGGCGAAGTGATGATCGCCTACGCGATGAACGGCGCCGACCTGCCGATGCTGAACGGCTACCCGGTGCGCCTCGTCGTGCCCGGCTGGTACGGCACGTACTGGATGAAGCACCTGACGGAGATCACGGCGATCGAGGGCACGCTCTCCGACTTCTGGATGGCGACGGCCTATCGGATTCCCGACAACGCATGTGCCTGCGTGCCGCCCGGCGCCTCGCCCACGAAGACGGTTCCGATCAACCGGTTCGACGTACGCTCGTTCACGACGAACCCGCGCGACGGCGCCACGGTGACGGCGAACGCGCCGTTCACCGTGCGCGGCATCGCGTTCGACGGCGGCTTCGGGATCCGTCACGTCGACGTGTCGACGGACGGCGGCTCGACATGGCGCGAGGCGACGCTCGGAGCCGACCTCGGCCGGTTCTCGTTCCGCGAATGGAAGACGACGGCGAGCGTGCCGGCGGGCACGCACGACATCAAGGTGCGCGCGATCAACGCGATCGGCAACTCGCAACCGTCCGAGCCATTGTGGAATCCGGCCGGCTACATGCGCAACGTCGTTGAAACGACGCGCATTCGCGCAGCGTGAGGAGGTGACCATGAGACCGAATCGAAACGTTGCGCGGGCCGTGTCGGCGTTCGCAACGCTCGTCGCCGCCTCCGCGTTCGCGCTGACGATCGACCTGCCGAAGGAGACGACCCGGCTCAAGGACGCGCCGGGCGTCGACCTCGTGCAACGGACGTGCTCCGTCTGCCATTCGTACGACTACATCGTGATACAGCCGCCCGGAAAGCCGCACGCGTTCTGGAAGGCCGAGGTCGAGAAGATGAAGAAGGTTTACGGAGCGTCGATTCCCGACGAGCAGATCGAGCCGATCGCACAGTACCTGACCCGCGCCTACGGCGACGGCAAGGTCGAGCCAGGCGCGAAGTCGGCCGCGCGTTGAATCGAAAGCCGATGCGACTGGTCGCGCAGCGCTAGCGCGCGCACGTCGCTTCGCGCGAGCAGCAGCACCTTGAAGAGCTCGCCCATTTCGGCCGGCGACAGGAGCTTCTGAACGGCGCCGGCCGCGCGCAGGTACGCGATGCTTTCCGGCGCTCCGATATCGCGCAGCAGGTCGAGGATCCCGCAGCCCAGCAGGAAGGACGCCTGCGTCGCGAAACCGGCGACGCGCAGTCCGCCGCGCTCGCCCGCCTGCGCGACCGCCGTGAAGTCGACGTGGCTCGTGAGATCGGAAAGGCCCGGCCACAGGAACGGATCGGCATGCACGCGGTGGCGGTAATGGCCGACCAGCGTCCCGCCATTTCGCTGCGGGTGGTAATACTCGGCGCGCGGAAACCCGTAATCGACGACGAGCAGCGCGCCCGATGCGAGCCGACGCCCGACCGTCGTCACCAGCGCCTCGGCCGCCGGGTTCACTTCGCTCGCATAGTCGCCGCGCGGCGGAAAGCGATCGCGCGCGAGCGCCTCGACGCGCGAATCGGCGAGTGGTTGCACCTGCCATGCAAATGCGCCGTCGTGCCAGGTGACGCCGCGCTCGAGCCACGCGCCCTCCCGCCGCTCGACGAGCCGCGGCGCAATCGCATCGAGCACCTCGTTCATCACGACCGCGCCATCGATGCGCGACGGCATCCGGTCGAGCCACTCGACGCGCGGAAGCATCGCCGGCACGCGCGCCGCGATCGTCGCCCGCTGCGTCTCGCGAAGCGACGGGCTCACCTCCAGGATCCGGTAGCGGGAAGCGTGCGCGTCGAGCGCCGCGAGCGCCACGAGCACCGACGCCGCCAGCGCGCCGCTTCCGGCGCCGAACTCGACGATGTCGCGATCGGCGCTCGCGTCGAGAATCAACGTCAACTGGTGCGCGAGTGCCGCACCGTAAAGCGGCGAAAGCTCCGGGCCGGTCACGAAGTCGCCGGCATCGCCGAACTTGCGCGAACCGGCGACGTAGTAACCGAGACCCGGCGCGTACAGCGCGAGCTCCATGTAGCGCGTGAACGGAATGCAGCCGCCCGTGCGTTCGATCTCGTCGCGAATGTGCGCGACGACGCGCGCGCTGTGCGCACGGGCGTCGGCGGCGGGCGCCGGAAGCGTTCCACTCTTCATCGGCGCGCCGGCACGGCGCCGGTTCGCGCCTGCGTGCCGTCTGTGCTAGATTGCCCCGGTTTCACGGGATAAGGCTTGGCGTGGAAGGCAAGGTCGTATTGATCACCGGCGGCGCCAAGCGGGTCGGAGCGACGATCTGCAGGCGCCTGCACCGGGCAGGTGCCTCGATCATGCTGCATTTTCGCGCATCGGCCGGCGAGGCGCGGCTGCTGCAGGCCGAGCTCAATCACGTACGTGCGAACTCCGTCGCGCTGATCCAGGCCGATCTTCTCGACGTCGCCAAGCTGCCGTCGCTGGTCGAGCAGACGGTGCAGACGTTCGGCCGGCTCGATGCGCTCGTCAACAACGCGTCGACGTTCTATCAGACGGCGATCGGCGAGATCGGCCTCGAGGACTGGAACGACCTGATCGGCGCGAATCTGCAGGCGCCGCTGTTCCTGTCGCAGGCGGCGGCGACGGCGCTCAAGAAGTCGCAGGGCGCGATCGTCAACATCACGGACATCCACGCCGAGCGGCCGCTCAAGAGCTACGTCGTCTATTCGGTTGCGAAGGCGGGGCTCGTCGGCCTCACGCGCTCGCTCGCGCGCGAGCTTGCGCCGGACGTGCGCGTCAACGCGGTTGCGCCGGGCCCGATTCTCTGGCCCGACGAAGAGGTGTTCGACGAGCTCGCGCGGCAGCGGATCATCTCGCATACGCCGCTCAAGCGCGAAGGCACGCCCGACGACATCGCGAAGGCGGTGCAGTACCTGCTGTGCGACGCGCCGTACGTGACCGGCGAGACGATCAGCGTGGACGGCGGCCGGCATATCGCGCTTTGAGCGCGTCAGACCGGCGCGACCGTTTCGAGAGCAGTCGCCGGCACGCAGCCTCTCGCCGCAATGCGCGAGGCAAGCCGCTCGAGGTACAGGTCTACGACGCCGTGCGTCGCGAGCGACACGCGCGTGCGCTCGAGATAATCCGCCGACGAGCCGAACGCCCCGCACGCATGTGCGATCACGTCGGCCTGCGCGTCGATCGTCAGGTGCCCCGCGTATTGCGCGTGCGCTCGCTTGACGACGAAGCCGAGCGCAACGACGTGGCGTCCCTCGCTTTCGACGTGCAGCCACCGCGGAGCGTAAGCCCCGGTCACCATCTCGCGCCGCCACAGGAGGTGCAGCTCGGCGATGGCGCTCGGCGACGGCAGCCGGTAGACGACGCCGCGACACGAGCCGCCACGATCGAGGCCGAGCACGAGACCCGGCGCATGCGGGGTGCCGCGGGACGCGAGCGACCACAGGCAGAAGCGGCGATGCAATCCGTGCACGGACGCGCGCCGCGCCTCGGCGAACGGAAACAGCGGATTCCACAACAGCGACCCGTACGCGAACACCCACCAGCCCGCGCCTTTCGGCTTGTGCTGCAATGTAGACCGGAGCGACGCCAACAGCTCCTCGTCGGTGAGCGCGTGACCTTCGGCGAGCGCCTCGACGTACACCTCGCGCATCCGGCCTTCCTCGAGGTCGCGGCGAGACAGGGTCATCTTCCGTCAAGCGTCATCGAAGTTCTTCGGATCCCGTGCGAGCTTGCGCAACTCGACGTTCGCCTCGCGCCGCAGCGCACCCTTCGACTTGCCGTGCACGCCGCCCTTGTGCAGAAGCGGCGAGCGCGCGACCGGATTGCGTGGCTTCAGCGCGTGTCGCTTCGCACGCTTCACGGCAGGAACATCGACTGGAGGTCGTTCAGGAAGCGGCGACCGAGGGGCGTTGCGCGAAGCCTTTGCGGATCGGCGTCGAGCAGGCGGCGCCGCGTCGCTTCCGCGATCGTATTCGCGACGACGGCGAGCGGCAATCCGGTTCGCTCGGCGAAGAGCGGCGCGGGCACGCCGTCGGTGAGCCGCAGCGCATTGAGCATGAACTCGAACGGCAAATCGGCGCGCCGGACGCATGTCTCTTCGTGGATCGGCGTCCCGTGCGCGACGCGTTCGAGATATTGCTTCGGCTGCCTGTAGCGAATCTGCCGCACGACGCGGTCCGGAAACGACAGCTTCGAATGCGCGCCCGCGCCGATGCCGAGATAATCGCCGAAGCGCCAGTAATTGACGTTGTGCCGGCACGCGAAGCCGGGCTTCGCATGCGCCGACGTCTCGTAGTGCTCGTAGCCGGCGCGCGCGAGCATCGCGACGACCGCATCCTCGATGTCCGCCGCCGTTTCGTCGTCGGGCAACGGAGGAGGATCGCGGTGAAAGAGCGTGTTGGGCTCGATCGTCAGGTGATAGAACGACAGGTGCGGCACGCCGAACGACAGCGCCTCGGCCGTATCGCGGCACGCGTCGTCGACGCGCTGCCCCGGCAACGCGAACATCAGGTCGAGATTGACGTTGCCGAAGATCATCAGCGCCGATTCGATGGCGCGGCGCGCCTCGTCGGCATCGTGCACGCGGCCGAGCGCGCGCAGGAAGCGGTCGTCGAAACTCTGCACGCCGACCGACAGGCGGTTGACGCCGGCCGCGAAGAAACCGGCGAATTTCTCGCGCTCGAACGTGCCGGGATTCGCTTCGAGCGTGATCTCGGCGTCCGGCAGAAGCGGAAGGCGCGCGCGGAGCGCCGACAGCAGGCGCTCGATCGTGGCGGCCGAAAACAGACTGGGCGTCCCGCCACCGATGAAGACGGAGCCGACCTTGCGTCCCCATACCGACGGCAGTGCCGTTTCAACGTCGGCGATCAGCGCCGAGACGTAACCGTTTTCGGCGTCTTCGGACGGCACCCCGGCTCCGGTCCCGCCCGCAGGGCGCCACGCGTGCGAGTTGAAGTCGCAGTACGGGCATTTGCGAAGACACCACGGAATGTGGACGTAAAGCGCGAGCGGAGGCAGCGCCGCGAATCGCGGACCGGCGATCGCGTTCGCGTCGATCGCCGCCGCGGCCGATTCCGCCATCATGCGCATGCGAGCGACCCAAGGCGGGCGAGCAGATGCCGCATCGCCTTGCCGCGATGCGACAGCTCGTTCTTCCGGGCGAGCGGCAACTCGGCGCCGCTCAGACCGGTCTCGTCGTCCTGGAAATGCGGGTCGTACCCGAAGCCGCCGCTGCCGCGCGGCGCATCGACGATGCGGCCGCGCCAGACACCCTCGGCGATGATCGGCTCGGGATCGTCGGCACGGCGCATGAGAACGAGGACGCAGTAGTAGTGCGCGCGCCGGTCGGCGATGCCTTGCAGCGCGTCGACGAGCGCACGGTTGTTGCGCGCGTCGGATGCGGGGTCGCCTGCGAAGCGCGCGCTGTGCACGCCCGGCGCGCCGCCGAGCGCGTCGACGCAGATGCCCGAATCGTCGGCGAGTGCGGGAAGGCGGCTCTGCGCGCTTGCATGGCGCGCCTTGGCGATTGCATTTTCGACGAAGGTCGCATGCGGTTCGTCGGCGGCCGCGATGCCGAGTTCCGCTTGCGCGATCACGTCGATGCCGAGAGGCTCGAGGAGTCGCCGAAGCTCGCGAAGCTTGCCGGCGTTGCCCGACGCCAGCACGATCCTTTCGATCATGTCGCGAGTGCCGCGCGCTGCGCCTCGTGCAATTGCGCGACGCCGCGCTGTGCGAGCGTCAGCAGCGCGTCGAACTGCTCGCGGGAAAACGGCGTCCGCTCGGCGGTGCCCTGCACTTCGACGAAGCCGCCGGCCCCCGTCATCACGACGTTCATATCGGTATCGCAGCCGGAATCCTCGGCGTAATCGAGATCGAGCATCGCCACGGCGTCGACGACGCCGACCGATACCGCGGCGACGCAGTCACGCAACGGCTCGGCGACGAGCACGCGGCGCGCGCGACACCACGCGACGGCGTCGGCCAGCGCGACGTAACCGCCGGTGATCGACGCGCAACGCGTGCCGCCGTCCGCCTGCAGCACGTCGCAGTCGACACGAATCGTGCGCTCGCCGAGTGCTGCGAGGTCGACGACCGCGCGCAGCGACCGCCCGATCAGCCGCTGGATTTCCTGCGTGCGTCCCGATTGCCGCCCTTCGGCCGCCTCGCGGCGCGTCCGCGTGTTCGTCGCGCGCGGCAGCATGCCGTACTCGGCGGTGACCCAGCCCTGCCCCTTGCCTTTCAAAAACAGCGGCACGCCCTCCTCGACGCTCGCCGTGCAGAGCACGCGCGTCTGCCCGGCCTCGATCAGCACCGAGCCTTCGGCGTGCCTCGTGTAATGGCGGGTGATGCGGACCGGGCGCAGATCGTCCGCTGCGCGGCCGCCTGCGCGCGTCTTCGAAGGGGGATCGATGTTCGCGCGTCCTTCCTGCAATGGCCGCCCATTATAAGTCGCGCGCGTGCGCGGCGGTCGCGACCGTCGCGGCGTCGACCGCGAACGGTTGCGCTCTCCACGCGGTGACACGCGAAAGCGACGTCGGATCGACCTCGAGCGAGTCGATCAACCGCGCGACGGCCTCGCGACGCCCGCAGAGCACACCGGCGATCCGCAACGCCGACACCGGCATCGAAACGAGCCGCGGCGCGACGCCGAGCGCCGACGCGATCGCGCGGACAAGCGCAGGCGTCGAGACGCTCTGCGCATCGGCGACGAAATGTGTGCCGATCGCGGCGGCCGGCGCATCGATCACCGCGTCGAACGCGTCGAGCACGTGGTCGAGCGCCACGAGAGAACGCCGGTTGTCGATCGCGCCGAGCGGCAACAAGCGGCGCGCGGCGATCGCGTCGACGAGACGCCTGAAATTGCCGCGTGCGCCTGGCCCGTAGACAAGCGGCAGCCGCAGGTTCGTCGCGATCATCGACGTACCGCTCGCCACCTGCGCCAGCATGCGCTCGGCGGCGAGCTTGCTGCGGGCGTACGCATCGCGCGGCGACGGCGCGTCGCCCGGCCGAAACGGTTTTCCGGGCAACGTCGCTTCACCGTTGACCTTGACGGTGCTCGCGAAGACGAAGCGCCGCACGCCTGCCGCGACGGCAGCGAGCGCCACGCGCTCGATCATGTCGACGTTCGCGATTTTGTACGCCGCGTCGGCGTCCGGCGCCGTTTCGTTCATCACGTGCGCGCGACCTGCGAGATGCACGACGGCGAACGCGCCGTCGAGCGCGCGCGTCAATGCGTCGGCATGCGCGCGCGCGAGATCGAGCGCCACGACATCAACCCGCGAATCGGCGGCGCTTCGCGCATGCACGAGCCGGCGCACCGGCTGCCCGCGCTCGGCGAGCCGGCGGCAGTACGCCGCGCCGATGAATCCATCCGCGCCGGTGACGACGACGGAGCCGCTCAGATCCATTTCCAGCCATGCTTCGAATAAAAGCGCAGCGCGCTCGCGACGAACCAGCGGATGTGCTGCAGCCCCTTTCCCGACGCGCCTCCGCCGTGGTGCACGACGCGAACGCTCGGCACGTACGCGGTCTGCGTCAGCTCGCGCAAGCGCATCGTCCAGTCGTAATCCTCGAAATAGAGAAAGAACCTCGGGTCGAAGCCGCCGGTGCGATCGATCGCTTCGCGCCGCACGATCATGCAGGCGCCGGACATCAGCGGCACGCCGATCGCATCCTGCGGCGGCTCGACGTCGACGATGTCGCGCATCTCGTAGCGCTCGAGCCTCCGCGCGAAGAGGCGCTGCAGGAAGCGCGGCGCGAATCCGCGCAGCATCAAGTCGAACACCGCCGGATAGCGTTTGCAAAGGTACGCACGGCGACCATCGCTGTCGACAGTGAGCGGTGCCAGCGCGCCGACGTCGGGATGCGCGTCGAGCCAGCGGATCGCGTTCACGAGCGCATCGGGCGCGAGCTCGGCGTCGGGATTCAGCACGAGGTGGTAGTCGGAGCCGGTTCCGTGCAACACCAGGTTGTGCGCGGCGCCGAAGCCGATGTTCGCGTGGCCGTGCAGATACATGACGTGCACCGGCATCTCCGCGAAGCGCGCGCGGCCGAGCTCGATCACGCGCTCGGCGACGCCGCGGTCGCCGGTGTTGTCGATCAGCGCCAGGTGCACGGTGCGGAGCACGTTCGCTTGCTGCGCGGCCGCGATCGCGATCGCGAGCGTGTCGAGCGTGCGCGTGAAGAGCGGCAGGTCGGGAAGGTACGTGACGATGCTGATCTGCAGCGACGACGGCAGCACGACTCGGCGAAGGGTGGCGCTCGCGACCGCGACAGCATACATTGCGGCGAATCCCTGTTGCGATGGAGCGTCGCGTGCCAGCCCGTGAATCCGTTTCGATCGATGCAACGACGGCACAACCGAATCAGGACGAGCACAAGCGCTACGCCGCGCACGCGCTCGACGCTTACGCTGCCGCGCTGCTGGCAGCCGCCGGCGCACGCGACGACATCGCGCGCGATACCGCATCGGTGCTGCTCGACGGCGACCTCATGGGTCACACGACGCACGGGCTCGCGCTGTTGCCCGGCTATCTGCAAGCGCTCGGCGACGGCAGCATGCGCAACGATGGCGAGCCGACGACGCTCGGGTCGTCACCGGCCGGAGCGACGTGGGACGGTCACCGCCTGCCGGGACCCTGGCTCACGCTGCGCGCGCTCGAATCGGCACGACGGATGGCGTCGACGCAAGGCTCGGGCACCGTCGTGATCCGGCGCGCGCATCACATCGGCTGTCTTGCGTCCTATGCGAAACGCGCCGCGGAGCGCAGCGTGATGACGCTCGTCTGCTGCATCGATCCGGCGACCCACAGCGTCGCGCCGCATGGCGCCGTCACGTCGGTGTTCACGCCGAACCCGCTCGCGGCCGGCATCCCGACGTCGCGCGATCCGATCCTGCTCGACATCTCGGCGAGCTACACGACGAACGGGATGACGATGCGCCTCTACCGCGGCGGACAGAAGCTTCCGCATCCATGGCTGCAGGATGCCGTCGGTAACCCGACATCCGACCCGGCCGTGCTGTTCGGGGAGCCGCGTGGAACGCTGCTGCCGCTCGGCGGCCTCGACGCCGGTCACAAGGGATTCGCCCTCGCGCTGCTGATCGAGGCGATGACGGCCGGGCTCGCTGCGCACGGCCGCGCCGATCCGCCCGAAGGCTGGGGCGCGACGGTGTTCGTGCAGGTGCTCGATCCTGCCGCATTCGGCGGACGCGACGCGTTCGCGCGGCAAATGGACTGGCTCGTCGACGCGTGTCACGACGCGACGCCGCGCCCCGGCGGCGAGCGCGTGCGCCTTCCCGGCGAGCGCGCGTTGCGCCTTTATCGGGAGCAGCGTGAGCGCGGCGTTGCGCTCCATCACGAGATCATGCCGGCGCTCGAACCGTGGGCGGCGAAGCTCGGCGTCGAGGCCCCTGTCCCTCTCCCTGCACGCGAGGAGAGGGCGTAACGTTACGAGCCGCCCTTCGCCTCCGCCGCCGCGACGGCCTTCTTCGGATTGATCAGATGGCGGCGGCCATCGGGCGTCTTGTCCGCCGTGTCGCGGATGAGCGCGATGACCTGCGGCGGCGTGAGCTTCGGATTCACCGCGAGTATCTTGGCTGCGAGGTTCGCGACCTGCGGTGACGCCATCGACGTCCCCGACTCGGCCAGCTCGTCGCCGCCGGGGATCACGCTGTCGACCTGGTAGCCGTTCGCGTCGACGACGACGGTTGGCCCGTAGCTCGTGAACGACGCTTCGTCGCCCGCCTTGTCGACGGCTCCCACGGTGATCAGGTTCGGTGCCGAGATGCCGGCGGGAATGTCCTCGGTGAACGACGCGTCCTCGTTGCTGTTGCCCGCGGCGGTCACGAACAGGATGCCGGGCGCGCTCGCGAACGCCTTCGTGAGCGCGTCCTTCTGGATGTCGAAATACTCGCGCGCGATCTTCTTGCGCTCGTCGGGCGTCTTGCCGACGTTGCAAAGCTCGAGCTGCCCTTCCTCGTCCTTGACCGAGCCGCCCCAGCTCATGTTGACGACGCGCACGTGATGACGCTTGAAGAAATCGACGTACGACTGCGCGTTCTTCGCGTCGCGCAGCACGAGGTCCTTCGTCGGGCACGGATCGGGCAGCAGGTGCCAGTCGAACTCGATGCGGCCGACGACGAGGCGTGCGTACGGATTGCCGGCCATCGTGATGCCGGCGACGTGCGTCCCGTGCATCCAGTTGCCGGCGAGGTCGAGGTCCTCGATCGCCGACTTGTATTCGTCGGGCTTGAGCGTCGACAACCACTGCTTGACCTCGCTCGCCTCGGGACTGTCGACGTTCGAGCGCAGGTCCGAGAAGCCCTTGAGCCGCGTCTTCATCTGCGGAATGCGGCCTTTGAGGTCCGCCGGGATCGGCTGCAGCGTACCCTCCGCCGGCTTCGTGTAGCGGTCGAACGCGATCACGGCCGGTTGCGAGCCGTCGTCGACGACGCGCTTGCCGAACAGCGACGTGTCGACGCCGCTGTCCCAGATGCCAACGTTCACCGTCGCGTAAGGCTTGTCGGGCGGCAGGACGACGTCGCGGGCAGCCCAGATGTCCGGCTTCTCGACGTGATGCGCGTCGAGGTACGTCGTGTAGACGCCGACCAGCGTCGACTTGAGCGGCAGCGTCGCGACGAGACGGTACTTCGCGTTGACGACCGCCGGCGCGAGGTCGGAGGAAAGCGCGCCCGCCTTGTCGGCCGTGGGCTGGATGACGTTGCGAACATAACCGAGCGTCAATGCCTCGCTCATGATCTCGGCCGACGCTTTCGCCTCGCGCACTTCGTTCTGCACGACGTCGTACGGCATCTTGGCGAGATCGGCCGCGATGAGGCGCCCCGTTTCCTGCCGATACGCGTCCGACTCATGGTTGCCGACCTTGCGCTGCGCGGCGATCATCGCGCGAAGCTGCAATCCCGACATCAGCTTGTCGGCGGGCTTGTCCTGCAATTCGCGGACGTGCTCGGCGCGTTTCGCCGCGCCATCGAGGTTGCCGTCGAGGTAGTCGAGCAGAGCAAGCTCGCCTTCGAGCTGCCGCAGCGTCGCGCGGTCGTCGATCTCGTAGCCGTCGAGCACCGATTGCGCGTCGTGGCGCACGGCATCGGTGAAGCGCTTGAACTTCGCATCGTTGCGGATCATGTCCTCGATGCCGCCTTCGACGCGATACGAGAAACGCGGCAGGTCGGCCGCCTTCTCGATCTTCGGCTTGGCCTGAGCGACGGCGCTCGTCGCGACGAGCATGACGAGTGCCAGCAGGAGTGACGCGTAGCGATTCGGCACGAAGGAATCTCCGGGAAAAAGGGGCGCGGCCGGCGCGCTCGGGGAAGGTCTCGCAGTCTAGCCAGGGCACGCCTATGCGGCGCGCCCGTCGCGACGAACCGCCCGCATCGGGGACAGGACGCGCCGCAGCGCGACGACCGGTAAGCGGGACAAGGCGTCAGCCGCCGGCGAGTGCCGCGCCCGCGGGAATGATCGCGAGCAGTGCGACCGCGATCCACGCCCAGACCGCGGGGTCGCGAAGGATTTCACGTGGAGTCGGGAAGGGTCGGATGAGATCGGGGCTGCGTGCTTTCATCGGTTCAACGAGCGTTGGTCGGGGCGCGGTTCTGCTTGCGCCTCCGAAGATGGCTTGATCGCGACGCACACCCGCGGGATGCCGGCGAGGTCGCGAAAGGTACGTGGATTCTCGAGGCCGGCAGCCGCGACGAGCCCGCGCACCGCCTCGGCCTGGTCGAAGCCGTGCTCGACGACGAGCGCGCCGCCGGGGACGAGCCGCGCGGGTGCGCCGGCGACGACGACGCGGAGCGCCAAAAGACCGTCGGGTCCCGCGCGAAGCGCGCCGGCGGGCTCGAAGCGCAGGTCGCCTTCCCCCAGATGGGGGTCGCCGTCGGCCACGTACGGCGGATTGCTCGCGATCAGGTCGAAGGGCGCGCCGCCCTCTTCGAGGCCGTCGTACCAGTCGGATTGGAGCCAGCCGACGTTCGCAAGTTTCATCCGCTCCGCGTTGCGAAGTGCAATACCGAGGGCGGCTGCCGACGTATCGACGCCGATCACCTCGACGTGGGGCCGCTCGTGCGCGATCGCAAGCGCGATCGCCCCCGAGCCGGTGCCGAGATCGAGCACGCGCAGCCGCTGCTCACGCGGCAGCGCGCGCAGCGCACATTCGACGAGCGTTTCCGTCTCGGGTCGCGGGATCAGCACCGAGCGGTCGACGGCGAGCGGCAGCCCGAAGAATTCGCGCGTGCCGGTCAGGTAGGCGACCGGCTCGCCGTCGCGACGTCGCCGCGCGAGCGTGAAGAACGCTTCGACATCGTGCGGCGTGAGCGAATCGGTTGCGTGCGCGGCAAGCCATGCACGGCCGACGCCCAGCACGTGCGCGAGCAGCACCTGCGCGTCGATCGGCGCGAGGCTCGCCTGCGCGAGGGCCTGGCGAACGGTGAGCGTGGGGGCGGCCACCCTCACCCTACCCTCTCCCGCATGGCGGGACAGGGTGCGAGACGCGCAGCGCCGAGCGGGTGAAGGTGCTCACGCCTGCCACTGCGGCCGCCACGCGGCGTCGCGCACGCATTCGAACACGCGCACCGGCCGGTTGTAGTAGTGCCCCCAGCCGGAATCG
>Ga0068856_100001655_pt1 | contig 23351 bp, 21 predicted proteins | sample KBSCornC62_FD_66595 | JGI IMG/M metagenome (GOLD analysis project Ga0068856, IMG submission 66595) | Corn rhizosphere microbial communities from Kellogg Biological Station, Michigan, USA - KBS Corn C6-2 | ecosystem: Host-associated > Plants > Roots > Rhizosphere > Soil ... | reverse complement strand
AGCTCTTCAAGGAGAAACGACATGACCCAAGCCGCATTCGTCGTCGCTCTCAGCCTCGCCGCCTTGCCGCTCCCTGTCGGGAACGCCGGGACGGCAGGCGCACCCCCCGGAGACCCAAATACTCGCTATTGTTTGAGGGTGGATCCTCCCACGGGCAGCCGCATCGAGACGATTCAGTGCATGACCCGCGAGGAATGGGCTGACCTCGACGTCAATGTCGACGCGGAGTGGGCGCAGAACGGCGTGAGAGTCATCGCCTAGAACGCCAGCTTCGCGAAAAGCAGCGCGATGTAGAGCAGGAACTCCGCTGCTCCGATCAGCGCAATCCATGTTTGGATGCGCCTGTCGGCAATCGATATGCCCGCGACCGCCGTTGCGGCGAAGGCTGCGTGAAAGGCAAGATTCTCGGGCTCCGGCAGATGGTGGCTCAGCACCAGGTCTTTGAGGACGCTCACCACCAGCATGGCGATGAGGAAACCGTAGAAGATCTTCCGGTGCCGGTCGAAATGATCGACGAGGTCAACGCGGTCGTCGGAGCCGATCTCGGGAAAGACGACCGCGGAAAGCATGTAGAGCAGAATCATCTGCAAGAGGATGATCGCGAAGCTTAGAAAGTCCCAATGCGCCCGGTCGCGAAGGCCAAAGCTCGCCCACCACGCTTGCGTGGCGAACAGCAGGACGAGGCCGCTCCAGATCAGGACGGGAGCGGACAGCGTTACTCGCCGGTGGGCCAGGAGCACTGCCCGATAACCCTGCAGGACCTGCGCGATTGCGAGGCCGAGGATGATCGACAGCAGGACGGACAAATAGCTGAACGGGTCCATCGATTCAGGCTTTGATGCGATGAGCGGCCAGATGGTCGTAGTAGGGCTTGCAGCACTCCGCTAGGCGGCGGGCCTCGTCGGGTAGGTCGACAGGACCCGTTTCCGCCGGACCGAAGCCGGTGCTGCGCTCAACGGCGCCGTACCAGTGCGGCGCCCAGGGTCCATCGGTGTCGCGGCGGCCCGGAGCCCAGCTCAGCATCGCCGGGTCCCAGTCGATGTCGAGCGCCTGGCAAAGCTTGGACAGCACGCCTTCAGGGTTCGCGAGCACGTCATTGGCGTCGACCACCGGCGGAGCATGACCCAGGCGATCGGCCTCCCGGTCGAAGAATTCCGCCTGGCGGTCGAGGCCGAAATTCTCGAGGGCAGCGGTCTCCCGCTTGCGCAGGTAGGAGGCGATCATCCGCTCGGGCTCGCGGATCAGGAAAGCGTGTCGAAAGCCCTCGAAGTCGTCGTAGCCGATCGGCCCGGCCATGTGATGCCACATATGCTTCTGGTACCAGATCGGCGAACCGTCCGGCGTGGAACCGCGCAAAGTCCCCATCACGCTGTTCCAGTCGCAATTCATCGCGCCAATCGTCTCTTCGCGCATCGGGTGATCCGCGCCGGTCGTCCTCAGGAAGCAGCCGTAAAACGGTTCGTCGGAGACGAAAGTGTCGGAGCGGCTTCCAAAGCTGCGCATCATCGCGGTGGAGAGGTTGCGGGGACCCGACCACATCGCGATGCGGACGGTCACGGACGCCCCTGCTCCTCGGCGTCGCGCTCGACGCGCGCGGCGTAGAGATTCTGCAGCCGCTCGACCATCGGGCCGCGGCAGATGAGCTGGCGGCCGTCGATCTCGCGGACAGGAACGATGCCGGCGAAGGTGCCGGTGACGAACGCTTCGTCGGCGCCATAGACGTCGGTCAGCGAGAAGTCCTTTTCGATCGCCGAAATGCCGGCCTCGCGCGCGACCTCGAGCGCCAGCCCTCGCGTGATTCCGCCGAGGCAATATTTGCCGCTCGACGTCCACACCTCGCCCTTCCTCACGATGAAGAAGTGGGTCGAGTTGCACGTCGCGACGAAGCCCAACGGGTCGAGCATCAGCGCTTCGTCGGCGCCCGCCTGAGTGGCCTGGATCGAGGCGAGGATGCAGTTGAGCTTCGAGTGCGAATTGATCTTCTGGTCCTGAACCGCCGGATCGCCGCGGCGGACGTGGACCGTGAAGAGCTTGAGGCCGCGTTCGTAGATCGCCGGATCGGGCTCCTTATACTCGGGGATGATCACAACGGTTGCGCCGCCGACCACCACGCGCGGGTCCTGGTAGGGCGTCGAGCGCACCCCGCGCGTGACCATCAACCGAACGTGCACGCCATCGCTCATGTCGTTGGCGTCGAGCGTGTCGTAGAGCCGCTTCGTCAACTCCTCTGGCGACAGTCCGATGTCCATCGCGATCGCCTTCGCGCCTTCGAACAAGCGGTCGAGATGACGATCGAGAAACGACAGCTTGCCCTTGTGAACGCGCAGCCCTTCCCACACGCCGTCGCCGAGCATGAAGCCGCTGTCGAAGACCGACACGACCGCTTCGGCGCGCGGTTTCAGCTCACCGTTGACGTTGATCAGGATCGACGCGTTGCGCGGGTCCGACACGTCGTGCATCGACTTCGTCATCACCTAGCTCCGATCGACCTTGCTGTAGGGCCGGATGTAAAGCCGGTGGACGATCGGGAACTGCCGACAGACTTCCTGCTCGATCGAGTAGATCACCGCTTCGACTTCGCGCGCGCTGATCTGGTCCTCGAAATCGACCGACAGCATCGCCGTGACCCGATCCGGCGCGCCGTGGATCGTCAACACCTCTCCGACGGACGTGACCTCTTTCCTCGATTCCACGAGGCGATGGAGTGCAGCCACGATGTCCGGGTCGGCGGCCTCGCCGATCAGCAACGCCTTGGATTCATAGGCAAGCAACGCCGCAGTGAAACCGAGAATGATCCCGATCACGACCGAGGCCGCGCCATCGTAGAAAGGATTGTGCGTCAGCTGCGCGAGGAGCAACCCGAGCGTGGCCGCGATAATGCCCGCCATGGCCGCGCCGTTTTCGAGCAGTACGATGAAGGCCGGCGGATCTTTCGACTGAAGCACCGCCTGAACCCAGCCGAGCTTGCCCTTGGACTTCCTGAAATCGCGGTAGGCTTCGATCGTCGACCACCCTTCGAGGAGGAAGGCAATCAGCAGCACCGCATAAGCGATCACCGGCGACACTGCCGGCTCGGGGTGCAGGATATGGATGATGCCCTCGTAGACCGACACGCCCGCGCCGACCGAAAAGACCAGCACCGCGACAACGAAGCTCCAGAAATAAAGCTCGCGGCCGTAACCGAACGGGTGGCGTTTATCCGCCGGACGCTTCGATGCGTGCCGGCCCCACATCAGCAGGAGCTGGTTAGTGGAATCGACGACGCTGTGAACGCCTTCGGTCAGCATCGCCGACGAGCCGGTGATTGCCGCAGCGACGAACTTCGACGCCGCAATGCCCAGGTTCGCGAGAAGCGCGACGACCAGGGTTCGAGTGCTGGCGGTATGCGCGCTCACTGGGTTGCGCCCGGTCCTTTCACCAGCTTGCCGCCCTTCACCACGGCGTCGACATGCTCCAGCAATGCGACATTTTGGAGCGGATCGCCGCGCACCGCGACGATGTCGCCATAGCGCCCCGGCTCGAGGACTCCCACGTCGCTTCGGCCAAGCGCTTCGGAGGCGTTGAGAGTCGCCGCCTGGATCGCCTGGAGCGGAGTCATCCCCCACTGCACCATCTTGGCGAACTGCTTGCCATTGTCGCCGTGCGGATAAACGCCGGCGTCGGTCCCGAAAATCATCTTCACTCTGGCGCGGACGGCCTTCTGAAAGGTCTGCCGCTGCTTGAGGCCCACCATCCGCTCCTTGTCGAGGCTCTGCTGCTCGGTGCCGTTGGCCGTGCCCGTCGCGAGGATATAGTCGTCGTTGTAGATATCCATGTCGAACCAGGTGCCGTGCTGCTTCGCGAGCTGGATCGTCGCGTCGCTGGCGAGGCTCGCGTGCTCGATCGTGTCGATCCCGGCGAGGATTGCCGTGCGGATTCCTTCATCGCCGTGGGCGTGCGCCGCGACCTTGAGGCCGAGCATGTGCGCCTCGTCCGCGATCGCCTTCATCTCGTCATAGTCGAGCTGCTGCGCGCCGACCGCGTCGCCAAGCGAGAACACCCCGCCCGTCGCGCAGATCTTGATCACCTCGGCGCCATATTTGTGCACCCAGCGGACCTTCTCGCGGGCTTGGTCGGGGCTGGTGACGATCCCCGGCGACTGCTTGTCGCCGATCGAAGGCGGAAGACCGTTGGTGTCGTCGCAATGCCCACCGGTCGCGCCGAGCAAATAGGTCGCGGGAATGATCCGCGGCCCAACCACCCAGCCGCCGTCGATCGCCTGTTGAAGTCCCACATCGTCGAAGTCCGGCGAGCCAACGTTGCGGACGGTCGTGAAGCCCGCGTCGATCGTCTTCAGCGCATTGTAAGGGCCCACCGATGCCCAGAAGGCGTCCGTATATTTGAGGCCCTGATAACCGCCGATTTCGGCGAGGCTGTTCAGGTGGACGTGCATATCGATGAGGCCCGGAAGCAGCGTCTCGCCGGGAAGATCGATGTGCTTCGTCCCCGCGGGCAGCTGCATCGAGGCGATATTGCCAACCTGCCGGATCCTGCCGTCATCGCCGATAAGAATCGCCGGATGGTCGACGTAGCGGCCGCTCGTCACGTCGAGCATGCGGTCGGCCGTAACCACTGTCACTGCCTGCGCCGACGTGATGCTCATAAAGGCCGCACCGGCAGCCAGAATCCACTTCTTCATCCTATCCCCACCCTTCGAAACGCAGTGATTGCAGCGGCCCGACGCGCGTGCATGCGCGGGGTGCCTGCTCAGTTTCGCCGCGCATAATGTCTGCGAGGAAGACTGCAACACCATCATGCACTCCGCATCGCATGGGTCGCGGGCTGTAGGACAGACATTTTGTTCGTCAGATGTGGATCACACGCCCGAATGCGGCGAGCACGCTTTCGTGCATCATTTCGCTGAGCGTCGGGTGCGGGAAGACGGTCTGGATGAAGTCGTCCTCGACCAGCTCCGCGGTCTTGCCGATCGTATAGCCCTGAATCAGCTCGGTGACCTCGGCGCCGATCATGTGCGCGCCGAGCAATTCGCCGGTCTTCGCGTCGAAGACGGTCTTCACGAAGCCCTCGACCTCGCCCAGCGCGATCGCCTTGCCGTTGCCGATCGCCGGGAACTTGCCGACCTTCACCTGATAGCCTTTCTCCTTGGCCGCGGCCTCGGTGAGGCCGACCGACGCGACCTGCGGCCGGCAGTAGGTGCAGCCGGGGATGTTCTTCGGATCGGTCGGGTGCGGGCGCGCGTCCTTGTTGCCGAGCTCCTTCGCGATCGCCTCGGCGGCGGTGACGCCCTCGTGGCTGGCCTTGTGCGCAAGCCAGGGCGGAGCGGTCACGTCGCCGATCGCCCAGATGCCCGGAACGCTGGTGCGGCACATCGGATCGGTGTCGATGTGTCCCTTGGTGGTTTTCACGCCGAGCGCCTCGAGCCCGATGTCCTCGGTGTTCGGCACGATGCCGACGGCGACGATGCAATGGCTGAAGCGCAGCTCCGCCGACTTGCCATCGCTGGTCTTGATCTTGGCCGCGACGCCCTTGGCATCCGCTTTGAGACTCTCGACACCGGCGCTGGTTAGAATCGTCAGGCCCTGCTTCTGCAGGCTCTTGGCGAGCTGGGCGCTGACCTCGGCATCCTCGACTGGCACCACCCGGTCGAGCATCTCGACCACCGTCACCTTGGCGCCGAGGTCGGCGTAGAAGCTCGCGAACTCAATGCCGATTGCGCCCGATCCGATCACCAGCAGCTCGGTCGGCATCTCCGGCGGGGTCATCGCGTGGCGGTAGGTCCAGATGCGCTTGCCATCGGCTTTAGCGAACGACAGGTCGCGCGCCCTGGCGCCGGTCGCGACGATGATGTGCTTGGCCGTCACCTCGGTCGTCTTTTTATCCGCGCCGGTCACCGACATCTTGCCTTTGCCGGTGAGCTTCCCCTCGCCCATCACGACCGTGATCTTGTTCTTCTTCATCAGATGCGCGACGCCTTGGTTGAGCTGCTTCGCGACCGCGCGGCTCCGAGCCACCACTTTGGCGATGTCGAACGAGGGCTTCTCATTGCTGAGCCCGTAGGCGTCCGCGTGCTGCATGTAGTGGAAGACCTCGGCGGTGCGCAGCAGCGCCTTGGTCGGGATGCACCCCCAGTTGAGGCAGATGCCGCCCAGGAGCTCGCGCTCCACGATCGCGGTCTTTAAGCCCAGCTGCGCCGCCCGGATCGCCGCGACATAGCCGCCGGGCCCCGAGCCGAGGACGATGAGGTCGTAGTTGTCAGCCATTGATTGCTCCTATCCCTCTCCCCTTGAGGGAGAGGGCGACTCGCGCGAAGCGCGAGCGGGGTGAGGGGTCGAAAGTGCGTCTGCGATGACTTGGGCCACGCCATCAAGATTCGTCAGAATGTCGTCGTTCCAAAAGCGCAGAACCCGGTAACCCTTGCATTCGAGAAACCCAGTTCGCCGCCCATCCGCAGCGCACTCGGCATGCTGTCCACCATCGGCTTCGATGATGAGCCGCTGCTCCTGACACACCAAGTCGGCGATGAACGGCCCAATCGGCTGTTGGCGGCGGAACTTGGCACCTTCCAGTTGTCGGTTGCGCAGCACAGACCAAAGCTTGCGCTCCGCATCCGTCATCTCGCGGCGCAGGCGTTGGGCCTTCCTAAGCGTTTCGCCAGCGTACCCCGTCACGCCCTCACCCTTCCGCCGCTTTGCGGCTCCCTCCCTCTCCCTCGCGGGGAGAGGGAATGGGGCGCGGCTTGCCCGCTTCATCCAGCGCGACGAAGGTGAATTCGCCCTCCGCTACGGTGGTTTCGGTTTCGCCGTCGCGCTGGCGGGCGATGGCCTCGGCCTTGAGGCGGAGCGACGTGCGGCCTTCCTTCAGCAGGTCGACATAGACGCTGAGCTCGTCACCCACCGCCATCGCGCCCGGGAACTTGATCGCGTCCGCCGCGACCAGCAACGCCTTACCGTGGGTTCGCCGCGACACGAAGGATCCGCAAGCGAGCCCCATCTGCCCCATCAGCCAGCCGCCGAACACGCCGCCATAGGGGTTGGTGTCGGCGGGCATTGCGGTGACTCGGATCACCGCCTCTCGGCTCAAACCAGTACCCAGCCGGTCTCTCCCGGCATTCCCTGAAATGCCTGTGCGATCCACAGGCGAGCCATGCCTTCGAGTTCACGCGCATATTCGAGTGGGCCGGCGTCGCGGGCGTCGAAACCGGCGTCTTCGGCCAGTTTGAGCACCTTTGCTTTCGCATCCGCGTCGTCCGACGCGACGAATTGCAGAAGCTTCGGGGACCGCTTCGGCGCTTCCGCCATCGCCGCCGCGCCCACCTGATTGAAGGCCTTCACCACCACGGCATTGGTCTTTTTCGCGATGATCGAAGCGGCGGATTCGTCGAGGGGGATAAGGGGCCTGAGATTGTTTTGGAAATCGTAGGCGTTGGTGCAGTCGATCAGGATCTTGCCCGAAAGATCGCCGGCCTCCGCAAAGACGGCGTCGACAGCGTCCCAATGAACAGCGAGCAGGACGGCTTCGGCGTTCGCGACTGCCTCGGCAACCGTGCGCAGAGCAACACCGTCATCGCTCGCATATTTCGGGTCGGATGGATCGCGCACGCCATAGACGACGTCGTGCCCCGCGGCGGCGAAATTCGGCGCAAGCGCCGATCCGACATTGCCCTTCCCAATCACTGCAATGCGCATGATCAGTGCTCTCATTCGTTAGGCCAGCATCGCCAGCGGGTTTTCAACCAGCCGCTTGAACGCCTGCATCAGCTTCGCGCCGTCGGCGCCGTCGATGGCGCGGTGGTCGAAGCTTCCCGTCGCGCTCATCACCGTCGCGATCTGCAGGCTGTCATTGATCACGTAAGGCCGCTTCTCTCCCGCGCCGATGGCCATGATCATGCCCTGCGGCGGGTTGATCACGGCCTCGAAGTTCTTGATTCCGTACATGCCCATGTTGCTGAGGCTCGCGGTGCCGCCCTGGTATTGCTGCGGCTGGAGCTTGCCGTCGCGGGCAAGGCCGGCGAGCTCCTTCATCTCGGTCGAGATTGCGGACACACTCTTGCTCTCCGCACCGACAATGATCGGAGTGATTAGGCCGGCGGGGATCGACACCGCGACCGAAATGTCGGCGCGCTGGTATTTGAACAGCTGGTCGCCGGCGAAGCTGACGTTGCATTCCGGGACTTCGATCAGCGACTGGGCGAGCGCCTTGATCAGCAAGTCGTTGACGCTGAGCTTCACGCCGCGGCTCTCGAGGCCCGCGTTCAGCTCGCTGCGCAGCTTCAGCAGCGCGTCGAGGTTGATGTCGACGGTCAGATAGATGTGCGGGATTTGCTGTTTCGATTCCGTCAGACGGCGAGCGATGGTCTTGCGGACGTTTGAAAGCTTGATCGCCTCGTGCGGGATGGCCTGCTCTATGGGGCCCGGAAGCACTGCGTGGGTTGCGAGCGCCGACGCTGCCGGAGCGCCCGAGGGCGCGGCCGCTGGAGTCTTGCCAACCGCGGCGTCGATGTCGGCGCGCACGATGCGCCCGCCGGGGCCGCTGCCCTGAAGCGTCGAAAGGTCGATGTTCTGCGCCTGGGCGAGCCGGCGAGCGAGCGGCGAGGCCTTGATCCGCTCGCCTTCGGCCCGGGCGGGTTGCGGCGGAGCGGCGGGCGTCTCGACCGGCGCCTGGGGTGGCGGAGCGGTCTTCGGAGTCGCGTCGGCCTTGGGTTCGGCAGCGGCCTTCGGTGGTGGCGGAGGTGCCGTGTCTGGCTTGGGGGCAGCCGCAGCGGCCTTCGACGCATCTTCGCCTTCGCCAGCGAGGATCGCGATCGGCGCCCCGACCTTCACCCCTTCGCTGCCCTCTGGCACGAGGATCTTCGCGACCGTGCCTTCGTCGACTGCCTCGAACTCCATCGTCGCCTTGTCGGTCTCGATCTCGGCGAGAATGTCGCCGGATTTTACCTCGTCCCCCTCCTTCACCAGCCATTTGGCGAGCGTGCCTTCCTCCATTGTCGGGGAAAGCGCGGGCATCTTGAGTTCGATCGGCATCGGGGCAGGTCCTGTGAAAGGCTCGCGCGGCTCAAAGCCAATGCGGCGGGCGCGGTCAAGTGCGCGCCGAATAGTCTAGTCACCCGCTTGCACTTAGCCGCGGTTTAACGCAGCACTTGGCGCCGATGGGGGAAACTTCGGCCAAACGGACCTATCTCGTCGTGGTCGACGACAGCGCGGAGTCCCGCGTTGCATTGCGTTTCGCCGCCCGCCGCGCCGCGAAGACCAGCGGCCGCATCGAGGTCCTCGGCATCGTCGAGCCGCAGGATTTCGTGCAGTTCGGCGGAGTCCAGGCAGCGATCGAGCAGGAACAGCGCCTCAGGATCGAGGGCGTGGTGAGCGCGGGTATCGGCGACATCCTCGATGAATCCGGGGTCGAGGCGAACATCATCATCCAGCAGGGCGAGGTCGTGCGGACAGTTCGCGATTATCTCGGCGGCCGCGAGGACGTAGCGGCGCTGGTGCTCGGCGCCGCGCCGAGCGGAAGCCCGGGACCGCTGGTGGTCAATTTCACCGGCAATGACGCCGGCAAGCTGCCCTGCCCGGTGATGATCATCCCGGGTTCATTGTCCGACGAGCGGCTGGAGCAGTTGAGCTGACGAACGAAGGCTCGTCATCCCGGACCTTGATCCGGGATCTGCCTTCCTTTCGACCGCTCTCAAGAAAAGGCGGATCCCCGCTTTCGCGGGGATGACGAATTACAGAACCTTCGAGAGGATTTCGCCGAGCTTCACGACACCCGCTTCGTCTTCCTCGGTGAACCGCGCGAACTTGGGGCTGTCGATGTCGAGCACGCCGATCAGCTCGCCGTCACGGATGAGCGGGACGACGATCTCGCTATTGGACGCGCTGTCGCAGGCAATGTGCCCCGAAAATTTGTGCACATCCTCGACGCACTGGACCTGGCGCGTCTTCGCCGCCGCGCCGCACACGCCCTGGTCGAAAGTCATGCGGATGCACGCCGGGCGGCCCTGAAACGGGCCGAGCACCAGCTCGCCGTCGATGTTGCGGTAGAAGCCGACCCAGTTCACGTCAGGCAGAGTCTCGTAAATCAGTCCCGATGCGTTCGCCATGTTGGCGATTTGGTCGGGCTCTCCGGCGACCAGCCCCTCGAGGGCGGACGCGAGGTCGCGGTACATGGTCGCTTTGTCGTCGGCGGGGATCTTGAAGTCGAACATCAGTCGAAGGTCACCTTTCCGCGCGTTTGCTTGACCGCGCTGCGCTGCCGCTTCTTTTCGACGCGCTGGGCCTTAGCAGCTTTCGACGGCCGCGTCGGCTTGCGCTTGCGCGGGGCCATATGGGCGGCCGCAATCATTTCCGCCAGACGCCGGCGAGCATCGGTCCGGTTAGCCTCCTGAGTGCGAAAGCGCCGAGCGGTAATGATCAGCTCGCCGGCACCGGTCACCCGGCTCCCGCCGATCTGCTTGAGCCGCTCATAGGCATCGGGGTGCAAGTGGAGCCTGAACAGGTCGACGCGGAGCTGGACCGCGGTCGCGACCTTGTTGACGTTCTGCCCACCGGGACCCGTCGCCGCGAGGAAACTTTCGCTCAGCGCATCCTCCGGAATAGTGACGTCCTCAGGCCGCATTCTCTGTCCTGAGCTTGTCGAAGGACCGCCACTCGCCGAAATAGTCAGGAAGCGGAGCACTTACGTCGATTGTCGCCTTGCTCTCGCGGGGAACCACCAGCCGCGATGCGTGCAGCAGCATCGGTCCGCCCGGGATGCCATAGACACGGTCGCCGATGATCCCACGCCCGAACGCCTCACGCGCGTGCGCGCGGATTTGGTGCGTGCGTCCCGTCACGGGACGAAATTCGACCAGGGTGGACCCATCGCGAACCGCGATTCGCCGCCAGCGCGTTGTCGCTTCAAGGCCATGTTCGTCAGCAACCATTCGCCATCCCGCCTCGGCGCTCGAAGTCTTCGCGAGAGGAATGTCGATCACGCCATCTTCCTCCGCGACCTCGCTCCCGATGACGGCCAGATAATATTTCTCGACGCGCCGGGCTTCAAAAGCCTGCTGCAGCTGCGAGCGGGCCTTGGGCGTGCGTGCGAACAGCAGGCAACCGCTGGTATCGGTATCGAGCCGGTGCATCGCCGTCGGCGGCCGTTTGAAGCCGCAGCGCAATTCGTTGAGCCTGGACGCAATGGAATCGCCGCCCCGGCGCGGCGCGTCGACCGGAAGCCCGGCGGATTTGTCGAGCACGATCGCCTCGGCGTCGATGAACAGGATGCGATCGGAAATATCCACAATGCGGCCCATGGCCGACGCGCCTCCCCAGAGCAAACGCGAGGACTCTTCCTGTGGACAATCGGTGGGCATCCTGTGGGCCGATTTGTGACTCCCTTGCAACAAACCAAGGAATCCAGCCGGTTAGGAAATATTAACCTTTTCCCTTCAGACCTCGAATGGTTAATGAGGGCTTCAAGGCCGTTAAGAGGGCGTAACGCTTTCGGCCGCGAACGGGGGGACCAGCAATGCGCGTGCTGCTGATCGAAGACGAGCCGACGACGGCGAAGAGCATCGAGCTGATGCTCGGAACCGAAGGCTTTAACGTCTACACGACCGATCTGGGCGAGGAAGGCCTCGATCTGGCGAAGCTGTACGATTACGACATCATCCTTCTCGACCTGAACCTGCCCGACATGCACGGCTACGACGTGCTGAAGAAGGTGCGCACGGCGAAGGTCTCCACTCCAGTCCTGATCCTGTCAGGCATCGGCGAGATGGATTCGAAGGTCCGCGCTTTGGGCTTCGGTGCCGACGATTATGTCACCAAGCCGTTCCACCGCGACGAGCTGGTCGCCCGCATCCATGCGATCGTCCGCCGCTCGAAGGGCCATTCGCAATCGGTCATCCGCACCGGCAAGCTCGCCGTGAACCTCGACGCCAAGACCGTCGAGGTCGACAGCGCGCGCGTACACCTGACCGGCAAGGAATATGCGATGCTGGAGCTGCTTTCGCTCCGCAAGGGCACGACGCTGACCAAGGAGATGTTCTTGAACCATCTCTATGGCGGCATGGACGAGCCGGAATTGAAGATCATCGACGTGTTCATCTGCAAGCTGCGCAAGAAGCTGAGCCTAGCTTGCGGCGGCGCCAATTACATCGAGACCGTCTGGGGCCGCGGCTATGTGCTGCGCGATCCGGAAGAGGCGAGCGAGCCGGAGCCGCAGGCCGCCGTCGCCTGAACGACTTTTGAAAGCTAATGAGGGGAGAAGGCGGGGTCGCGAGACTCCGCCTTTTTCGCATTCATGACCGCCCAGACATAATCCGGCGCAATTCCGCAAGGTTACCGCAATGTAATTTGCCCGGGCCGGACTTCGTCTGCCACGTAAGTTGCCGATCCTGTAACGTAATACTATCACACTGCAGCTGGGGTGCGACTCGCGCTCGGAACTCGGAGATCGTTGAGCTTGCTTTCGTGTCGGGCATCCTTTTGCGCTCTCGTGGCTCCCCTACTCACGACGGCATGCGTGGTCGGGCCGAACTTCAAGGCGCCCGCGCCTCCAGCAGTGTCCGGATACACGCAGCAAACGTCCGACACCAAGACGACTGCCGCGGCGCCCGGCGTCCCCGGCGGCAACGCGCAGCATCTCATCACCGGAGCGGACATTCCCGCCGAGTGGTGGACCATGTTCCACTCCCGCGCGCTGAACGATCTCATCGAGCAGGCGCTTGCGCATAATGCGGACCTCAAGGCGGCGCAGGCGGCGCTGCTCGTCGCCCACGAGAACACGCTCGCGCAACACGGCGCCTATCTTCCGCAGGTCAGTGCCGGCGGCAGCATCACCCGGATCAAGGATCCGTCGGCCACGCTCGCTCCGGTGCCGGCCAACAATTCGTCGGCCTACACCCTCATCACCCCGTCGGTCAGCGTTTCCTACACGCCGGACGTGTTCGGCCTGAACAAGCGGACGGTCGAGAGCCTCGCCGCGCAGGAGCAAGCGACCCGCTACCAGATGATCGCGACCGACATCGCGCTGAGCGCCAATGTCGCCCTGGCCGCGATCACCGAAGCCTCGCTCGAAGACCAGATCGAAACGACGAATGAGCTGATCGGGATCAACCGGCAGATCCTGAGCCTGCTGCAATTCCAGAAATCGAAGGGGTACATCGGCGGCGCCGACATCGCCGCGCAGGAGACGCAGCTTGCACAGCTCGAAGCGACGTTGCCGCCACTGATCAAGCAGCGCGACCAGCAGAATGACCTGCTTGCCGTGCTCACCGGCCGCTATCCGGCCCAGGCGCCGGCGGCGAAGTTCACCCTGACCAGCCTGACCCTTCCGTCCAATCTGCCGCTGAGCCTGCCGTCGCTGCTCGTCGAGCAGCGCCCCGATGTCCTGCAGGCGGAAGAGAATATGCATGCGGCGAGCGCAGAGATCGGGGTGGCGAGGGCCAATCGCCTGCCCAACATCACACTGAGCGCAAACGCCGGTTCGAACGCGCTCGCGATCGGCCAGCTATTCGGTCCCGGAACGGGCTTCTGGAACATCGGCGCGGCGCTGCTTGCGCCGATCTTCGATGGCGGGACCAAGCTCCACCAGGAGCGGGCCGCCCGCTACGCCTATCAGCAGACGGCCGAACAGTATCGCGGCACTGTGCTCACCGCTTTCCAGAATGTCGCCGACACGCTCGTCGCGCTCGAACAGGATGCCAATACGCTGAATGCGACCGCGAAGGCTGCCGAGGCGGCCAAGGCCAGCCTCGACATCTCCCGCCTGCAATACAAGGACGGCTACGCCGCCTATCTCGCCGTGCTGAATGCCGCCCAGGCCTACCAGCAGGCGCGCCTCAGCCTCGTGCAGGCCGAGGCTGATCGCTTCACCGACACGGCCGCGCTGTTCCAGGCTCTCGGCGGCGGCTGGTGGCATCGGCCCGAACTGATCAGCGCCAATGTTCGATAAGCGGTTGCGCCATCGGGCGATCGCGGCCGCCCTCGCCTTTGGTCTCGTCACCGGCTGCTCATCGTCGTCGGACGAAAATTCGGCCACGCCCGTGCTGCCCAATGTGCGGCTGACAAAGGCCCAGCGCAGCCACATTCAGCTCTATACCGTCGTGCCCGTAGGCTATCGCCAGAAGATCGAAGCCCCAGGCACGGTCGATTTCGACAACGACCAGGCGACGTCGGTCGTGTCGCCCTTCACCGGTCCTGTCACCCGCATCTTCGTCGCTCTCGGCCAGCATGTCGTGAAGGGCCAGCCGCTGGCGGCAGTCGCCTCGGCGGACGTCGCCAATGCCGTTGCGGCTTACCGCAAGGCAGCGGTCGCCTCGGCCAACGCCCGGCGAGTTGCAGTGGCGGATCGCGATCTTGCCGCGCACAACGGCATTTCCGAGCGCGAAGCGGCGCAGGCGCAGACTGACGCGGCAAGTGCCGAAGCCGACCGCGTGGCAGCGCTCCAGGCGCTGCAGTCGTTGGGGGCAAGCCCCGGGTCCGGCCTCAACGGAATTATTCGGGCGCCGGTCTCCGGATACATCGTCGACAAGACTGTCACTCCCGGGCAGTTGCTGCAGGCCGGCTCCTCGACGGCCTTCACCGTCGCCAACCTGTCGCAGGTGTGGGTGCTCGCACAGATCGCGCCGAGCGACCTTTCGCAAGTCGGTTTCCACGACGCCGCCCTCATTGACCCGGGCAACGGCACCGGACCCTTCCATGGTACCGTCGACAACATCTCGGCCACGGTGGATCCCAACACGCGAGCGATCGTCGCGCGGATCGTGACACCCAACCCGGGCGATCTCCTGAAGAAGCAGATGTACGTCGACGTCTCGATCGATAGCGGGCGGGTCAGCACCGGCCTCCTCGTTCCCGTCTCGGCCGTACTTCACGACGATGAGAATTTGCCCTTCGTCTATCTCGCCTTGCCCGACGGAAGCTTTGCGCGGCGGCACGTTACGCTCGGCTACCGCGACAGCCAGAATTACGACGTGACCAGCGGACTTGCGAGCGGCGACAAGGTCGTCGCCAACGGCGCGATCTTCCTTCAGTTCATGCAGAGCCAATGAGCGACGAGCCGCCGGCCGAGCCGCCGCGGACCGGTTCGAACTTCATCAACCGGCTGGTCGCCCTCAGCCTCCAGCAGCGGATTCTCGTCGCCTTCCTGACGGTGTTGCTCATCCTCGCCGGCATTCGCGCGTGGGAGCGCCTCCCCGTCGACGCTTACCCGGACCTCTCGCCGCCGATGGTCTCGATCACCACCCAGTGGCCGGGCCATTCGGCGGAAGAGGTGGAGCGGCTGATCACCGTCCCGATCGAGCGCGAGATGAACGGCATTCCGAAGGAGAACAACCTTCGCTCGGTCTCGCTCTATGCCCTCTCCTCGATCGACATCACATTCGACCAGGACACCGATCGCAATTTCGCTCGGCAGCAGGTGTTCAACCGCGTGGGCGGGCTTGACTTGCCGAGCGGTGTTGCGCCGGAAGTCGAGCCGCTAACGTCGCCGTCGGGCCTTATCTACCGCTACACGCTGCAGAGCCCGGATCGCTCGCCGACCGAGCTCAAGACGTTCGAGGACTGGACCGTCGAGCCCCAATACAAGTCGGTCGCCGGAGTCGCCGACGATTCCGGCTTCGGCGGCGGCACCATGCAGTACCAGGTGCTGCTCGACCAATATCGCCTGGCCGGCGCGGGAGTGTCGCCGCAGCAGGTCGAAAGCGCGCTCGGGGCAAACAACGGCAATGGCGGCGGCGGCTTCTATTCCGAAGGCGGGCAATTCTACTACGTCCGCGGTCTCGGCCGTATCTCCACCCTCGACGACATCGGCAACGTGGTCGTCGCCGTGCACAACGGCATCCCAACGCTGGTCAAAGACCTCGGGCAGGTCACGTTCGGAATCGCGCCACGCCTCGGCCAGTTCGGCATCGGCAGGCAAAACGACGCGGTCGAAGGCGTCATCATGTTGAGGACCGGCGACAAGACGCAGGACGTGCTGAAAGGCGTCGAAGCGAAAACGCAGGAGCTCAACACGAGCATCCTTCCGAAGGACGTGAAGGTCGTCCCCTTCTACGACCGGACCGACCTCGTCCACGAGACGGTGCGCACCGTCGAAAACAACCTGCTGCGCGGCATGCTGCTGGTCGTCGTCGTCCTCATCTTCTTCCTTTACGACGTGCGATCCGGGCTGATCGTCGCCGTCACCATTCCCTTATCGCTGCTATTCGCCTTCGCCTGCCTCGACCTGCAGGGGGCATCGGCGAACCTGCTGTCGATCGGCGCAATCGATTTCGGAATTCTCGTCGATGCCGCGGTGATCATGGTGGAGAACATCTATCGGCGACTGGCGATCGCCGAGGATCGGCCCGACAATCTCATGGAAATCATCCGCGAAGCAGCCGCGGAGGTCGACCGCCCGCTCTTCTATTCGGTCGTCGTCATCGTCGTCAGCTTCTTGCCCATCTACGTGCTCGCGGGACCGTCGGGCGTGCTGTTCAAGCCGATGGCGGACACGATGATCTTCGCGTTGATCGGCTCGCTGATCGTGACCCTGACGCTGCTTCCGGTGCTTTGCTCCTGGCTGATGCGCAGCGGAGTTCGCGAGCGCCGCAATGCGGTCTTCGAACGCATCCGCTCTGCCTACATACGAGGCCTCGATTATTGCCTGGCGCGCCCTCGCGGAACGATTGGCGCGTCGGCGCTGCTTCTGCTCGCGTCGCTGCTCATCTTCGCGGACGTCGGAGCCGAATTCATGCCGCACCTCGACGAGGGCGCCCTGTGGGTACGGGCGACCATGCCTTACACGATCTCGTTCGATGAATCGGCGAAGATCGTGCCGCAGATCCGCTCGATCATCGCCTCGTTTCCCGAGGTCACGGTCGTCGGATCGGAGCACGGCCGGCCCGATGACGGCACGGACGCGACCGGTTTCTTCAACGCCGAGTTCTTCGTTGGCCTGAAACCCTATTCGCGGTGGCACGGCTCAATCCGCACCAAGCCGCAGCTGATTGCCGCGATCAACGACAAGCTTCAATCCTTCCCGGGGATCACCTTCAACTACACCCAGCCCGCGGAGGACGCGGTCGACGAAGCCGAGACGGGGCTCAAGAGCGCGCTGGCGGTGAAGATCTTCGGATCGGACCTCAACGTGCTCGAACAGAAGGGCAAGGCGATCAAGCAGGTGCTCGAGCATGTCCGCGGCATCCGCGACGTGACGCTGGTGCAGGAGCTTGGACAACCGAGCCTCTCGATCAAGATCGATCGCCCGAAGATCGCCCGCTACGGAATCAACGTCGACGACATCAACGGCCTCATCCAGACCGCGATCGGCGGCGATGTAGCGACGCAGGTCGTCCAGCAGGAGAAGGAATTCGACCTCCTCGTCCGGCTGGAGGGCAAGTACCGGAACGATCCGGTTGCCATCGGCAACATCCTCGTCGCGACGCCCGACGGCCAGCACATTCCGCTAAAGGAGCTCGCGGAGATTTCGGTCACGAACGGCGCGTCGTTCATCTACCGCGAGAACAACAGCCGCTTCATCGGGGTCCAATTCTCGGTCGAGGGCCGCGACTTGGCCGGCGCGGTGCAGGACGCGATGGCGCAGGTTTCGCAGAAGGTGCAGCTGCCGCAAGGTTACCGCGCCGACTGGGGCGGCGAGTATAGCGAATACACAGCCTCGCGCGCGCAGCTGGCGGCAATCGTGCCGCTGACCCTGCTTTTGATCTTCCTGCTGCTCTTCTTTCTCTACCGGAATTTCAAGTTCCCGGCGATCGCGCTCGCGGGCGTGCTGATGTCGGCGCCGGTCGGCGGAATCCTGGCGCTTTGGCTGACCGGAACGCCGTTTTCCGTGTCGTCGGGAATCGGCTTCCTGGCGCTGTTCGGGGTCTCGGTTCAGACCGCGCTCGTCTATATCTCCTACGTCAACGAGCTTCGGCTCGGCGGGACGCCGCTGGTCGAAGCGATCCGCGAAGGCGCGATTCTGAGACTCCGCCCGATCATGATGACGGCGCTCGTCGCGGCGCTGGGCCTCCTTCCCGCAGCGCTTGCAACAGGCGTCGGCACCGACACGCAGCGGCCGTTCGCAGTGGTGATCGTCGGCGGCCTCGTGACGTGCCTGGTGATCATCGTGTTCCTGATGCCCGCGCTCTACACGATGGTCGCGCGCGAGGGCGACCGCCTCGAAGTTTAGGACGTTTTCTACGCGTCGATGAGGAGACGGGCGCGGGTCCGGCGGCCGGGAAGGACCAGCCGGCCGCTTTCCGGCACGTCGGCTTCCGCTTCGTCCATGCGCCGCCAGCCGTCGCGGCCAAGGCGTTCCAACGGCCGGAAGCTGGTCTTGTAGGCCATGCGGGTCGAGCCTTCGACCCAATAGCCGAGATAGACGTAAGGCAGGTTCGCGCGCGCGGCGCGGATGATGTGATCCAGGATGATGTAGGTGCCGAGGCCCTTCCTCGATTCGGGTCCGACGTCGAAGAAGCTGTAGATCATCGACAGGCCATCGCTCTGCTGATCGCTGAGGCAGGCGCCGACGAGCCTGCCCGGCCGGCCGTTCTCCGACGGCTCGCGATATTCGACGACATAGGTGCGGATCGGAGTCTGCTCGACCATGTCGGCGAAATCGCTCTCGTCCATCTCAGCCATTCCGCCGCCCGGGTGGCGGGTGGCGAGATAGCGGCGAAGGAGCTGGTATTGCTCCTCGGTGGTCCAGGGCTTGCACGCGCTGACCTCGAGATCGGCGTGGCGGCGCAGCAGCTTGCGCTGGGTGGCGCTCGCCTCGAATTCTGCGGCGAGCACCCGGACGGAGATGCATGCGGAGCAATCGATGCAGCTGGGGCGATAGGCGACCGACTGGCTGCGGCGGAAGCCGATCCGCCCCAAAGCCTCGTTGAGCTCGCTGGCGTGACGGCCCGAAAGTTCGGTGAAAACCTTCCGCTCCACCTTGCCCGGGAGGTACGGACAGGGGCTCGGGTTCGTGACGAAGAACTTGGGGAAGCGGAATGGTGCGCTCACCCGAAACGCCTCCAAATGGTTACACAGCCGTTTATGCGACTGGTAAACGCGGATGAAAAGGGTTTGGTCACGTCAATTTCGATGGAATCGAGGCACTGTCCCGCCAAGAGACAGGAATAATGCGACGATCAGTCTAGCTGGGCTCGCTCCACGCGAAATCCCGCCGCTTCGAGTCGCTTGACGACATCGTCGATCGACTCCGGGTCCCGAGCCTCGCATTCGACCTCGATCATCGTGTCCTTGGCGGGGAGCTGCGTGAAGATGCGACTGTGGTTGACCTCGATCACGTTGACGCCAGCCTCGTAGACCTTGGCCGTGATCGCCGCGAGCGCCCCGGGCTGGTCGTGCGCAGCCACGTGGAGACGAGCAATGCGGCCCTGCCGGACGAGGTCGCGGACGAGGACGTTGGCGAGGAGGTGCGTGTCGATATTGCCGCCGCAGAGCAAGGTCGCGACCTTCTTGCCCTTGTAGCGCTCTGGCTCTGACAGCATCGCCGCGAGGCCCGCGGCGCCCGCACCCTCCACGACGGTTTTCTCGATGCCGACCAGCATGGAGACTGCGCGCTCGAGGTCGCGTTCCGACACGAGGACCACGTCGTTGGCATACTCGCCGAGGATGCGGGACGTCAGCTCGCCCGGCTGCTTGACTGCGATTCCTTCCGCCAGGGTGTCTCCGCCGAGCGGCATCTGGCAGTTCTGGATCGCGCATTTCATCGACGGATAGAGCTCGGCCTCGACTCCGATCAGTTCGATGTCAGGCTTCACGGAACGGGCGGCGATCGAAACGCCGGACATCAGGCCGCCGCCACCGATCGGAACGATGATCGTATCGAGATCCGGCGAGTCCTCGAGCATCTCGAGACCCACCGTCCCCGCACCCGCGATGATCTGCGGATCGTCGAACGCGTGGATGAAGACATAGCCGTTCTCGAGCGCAAGCTCGCGCGCCTTGGCGAATGCGTCGTCGACGATCTTGCCGTACAGAACGACGGTGGCGCCGTGACCGGCGGTCTGCGTCACCTTCACCGTCGGCGTCGTTTCCGGCATCACGATCGTCGCGGGAATGCCGAGGCGCTTGGCGTGATAGGCGACCGCCTGGGCGTGGTTGCCCGCGGAGGCGGCGATGACTCCGCGTGCCCGCTCCTCGGGCGAAAGCTGAAGCAATTTGTTGAGCGCGCCGCGCTCCTTATAGGCCGCCGTGAACTGCAGGTTCTCGAACTTGAGCCAGACCTCCGCGCCGAGGATCTCCGACAAGGTTCGGCTGACGAGCATCGGAGTGCGGATGACCGAGCCCTGGATTCGCTCGGCGGCTGCGCGAATGTCTTCGATGGTCGGTGGCTGCATCATCGATGCGCGGCCTAGCCCTTCACCGCACGCGTAACAATGCTAAGCCACGGCACATGAAACGACCCGCTTTCGTTGCACTGGTTGCAGCGCTCCTCGCCGCCCCGGCAGCCGCCGACACGCTGTTCGATTACGTCAACGGCGTCCAGGTCGACGCGGCGGGACATATCGAACATTTCAACGCCATGCTCATCGGCGACGACGGCAAGGTCGTCCGTCTCATCCATCCAGGCGAAACTCGGCCCAAGGCTGCGCACGTCGTGAACGAGCAGGGGCGGACCGTCCTTCCCGGATTCATTGACGCCCATGGGCACGTCATCGAGCTCGGCGTCGATGCGCTTCAGCTGCAGCTGGTGGGGACATCGTCGCTGGCGGAGCTGCAGCAGCGGCTGCGCAACTATGCGGCCGCGCATCCCGACGCGAAGTGGATTCTCGGCGCGGGATGGAACCAGGAATTGTGGCCGGACAAGAAATTCCCGACCGCCGCCGACCTCGACGCCGTGGTCAGTGATCGCCCGGTCGTGCTGACGCGGGTCGACGGCCATGCGCTGGTCGCGAACAGCGCGGCAATGCGCGCCGCCGGAGTCACCGCGCAAACGCCGGCGCCTCCCGGCGGCCGCATCGAGAACGGGCTGTTCGTCGACAATGCCAAGGAGCTCATCAACAAAGCTGTCCCGGCACCCTCGCCGGCCGAGCTGGATCAGGCTTTCGCCAAGGCCCAGGACATCCTGCTCGGCTTCGGAGTGACCAGCGTCGGCTCGATGAGCACCGCGCTCGGCGACTGGGAGGCGATGAGGCGAGCCGGCGACGCCGGGCGGCTGAGCGTCCGCTTCACGGTCTATGCCGACGAGCTCAACCTCTTAAAGGTGGTTCCGCAACCGACGGCGTGGCTGTACGGCGACCGGCTGCGGATGGTCGGCATCAAATTCTACGCCGACGGAGCGCTCGGCTCGCGCGGCGCGTGGCTCAAGCGACCCTATGCCGACATGCCGAACAGTCGCGGCCTCCAGTTCCACTCGGATGCCGAGCTGCGCTCGCTCTACGATACGGCCGCATCGCACGGCTTCCAGATTGCGACTCACGCGATCGGCGATGCCGCCAATGCCCAGGTCATAAGCGGCTACGAATGGCTCAACACGAAATACGGCACGAACCGACGCTGGCGGGTCGAGCATGCGCAGATCGTCGATTGCGCCGACCTGCCGCGGATCGGCCGCGCACACATCATCGCGTCGATGCAGCCGACGCACCAGACCAGCGACCGGCTGATGGCCGAGAAAAGGCTCGATCCCGCGCGGCTCAAATGCGCCTATGCCTGGCAGTCGATGCTGAGGACCGGCGCGAAGCTGGCGTTCGGCACAGACTTTCCGGTGGAGTCGCCCAATCCGTTCCCCGGCCTATCCGCCGCGATCAGCCGGCAGGACGTCAACGGCCAGCCGCCTGGCGGCTGGTACCCGGCTGAGCGGGTCACGCTTGGAGAGGCGCTGGACGCTTATACCCGCGGTGCGGCTTATGCCGGATTTGCCGAGGACAGGCTTGGATCGCTCGATCCGGGCAAGTGGGCCGACTTCGTCGTCGTCGACCGCGACCCGACGCAGATCAACCCGCAGGAACTGGCGCGCACACAGGTTCTCGAGACCTGGATCGCGGGAAACAAGGTGTGGGAGCGCGCGCCTAGCGCTTCGCGGACTGAGCGCGGGAAATAAGCATCGACGGGGTGAGGACCTGGGGCAGCTCTTCGGGCGGCTTCCCGGGCGCATACCAGAGGTAATAAGGCACGCCGGCGCGGCCACGGCTTTCGAGGAAGCGCGTGATCGTCGGATCGCCATTGGTCCAGTCGCCGGCGAGTACTTTCACGCCAGCTGCCTTGAATGCATCGCGCACCTCGCCGCGGTCGATCGCCGCGGCCTCATTGACCTTGCAGCTGAGGCACCAGTCGGCGGTGAAATAGACGAAGACGGGCTTGTTCTGCTGAACGTAGGTCGCGACGCGTGCCTCGCTCCAACGCTCGCCGCCTGCGGGGTGCGGGGCAGAGACCGGGTGCGCCGGGACCTGCCACATCGCCAGGCCGACCACGAGAATCGAGAACACGAGGATCGCCGAGCCTTCGCGCGCTTCACGCCGCTGCGCGAAGCCGTACCAGATGAGCAATGCGGTCAGCACCGCCAAAGCGATGACCGCGACCACGAGACCACGCGGTCCCGCCTGACGATACAGCAGCCACACGCAGGCGATGGCGGTCGCGCCCATCGGAACCGCGAGGATTTGCTGCAACCGCCTCATCCAGAGTCCGGGCTTGGGCAGGCGCGTTCGGATCGCGGGAACGAAGGAAACGACCAAGAATGGAATCGCAAGTCCGAGGCCCAGGGCGGCGAACACCAAAATCGATCCGGCTGCGGGCAGCAGCAAGGCGGTGCCGAGCGCAACGCCAAGGAACGGCCCGGCGCATGGCGTCGCAACGAACGCGGCAAGCGCTCCGCTTGCGAACCCTCCCACCGGGCGTGCACCGCCGCCCAGCACCGGCAGCTCGAACAGCCCGACGAGATTGGCCGTGATCGCTACTGCAAGCAGCAGCAAGAGGATGATCGTTCGCGGGTCCTGGAGCTGGAACGCCCAACCGGCTTCACTGCCCGCTGCTCGAATCGCGAGCAGAGCGCCGCCGAGCGCGCCGGTGCCGACAATTGCGCCTGCGGTATAGGCCAAGGCGTCGCCTCGCGCTTCGTTCGCCTCTCCACCCGCACGGGCCATGTGCAATGCCTTCAGCGCCAGGATCGGGAACACGCACGGCATGAGGTTGAGCAGGACCCCGCCCGTGATCGCCCCGAGCACCGCCCAAAGCACTGCCGACCAGCCGAGGCCGTTGAGGGGAGAGCCTTGAGGAACTGGACCCGGAACAGCCTGGAACTGCAGTCCGCGATTCTGACCGATTGCGATCACGCCATTGAAGCGCGGCGGCGGCGTCCCATGAGGCTGGAGCTCCGCGATCAGCCAGTCGCCCGAGCGCTCGAAGTTCTGCTTCGCCTCATAGTCCACGACCTTG
>Ga0068856_100001654_pt1 | contig 23360 bp, 11 predicted proteins | sample KBSCornC62_FD_66595 | JGI IMG/M metagenome (GOLD analysis project Ga0068856, IMG submission 66595) | Corn rhizosphere microbial communities from Kellogg Biological Station, Michigan, USA - KBS Corn C6-2 | ecosystem: Host-associated > Plants > Roots > Rhizosphere > Soil ... | reverse complement strand
ATTGATGTATATATAATCCGGCTCGTTGTAATCGTTGGTTACGTAGATATCGGGCCAACCATCGCTGTTCACATCGGCAATAGCCACGCCAAGGCCAAATGTGAGCGGATTTTGAATGATGCCGGCGTTTTTAGAAACATCGGTAAAATGCCCGCCATCGTTTCTGAATAGTTTATTACTCGCCAACTCATCGGTCTGGTTCTTGTAATTGGCCAGCTCCATGTTGTCAATCTTCTTTACGTTATGGTTCAGCAGAAACATATCCAGATCGCCATCGCCGTCATAATCAAAAAATACGGCTTGGGTGCTGTATCCGGGATCGTCTAACCCATATTGTTTAGCTTCTTCTTTAAATTTATTGTTCCCCTGGTTGATGAAAAGTTGATTCCTCCGTGTGTCATTATCTGTTTTGCCTGAGTAGCAGATATAGATATCATTTAGTCCATCACCGTTCACGTCGGCCATAGTGACACCGGTTTTCCAGCCGCCTGAGCGTCCAGCCAATTCGGGGCATGCCTCTTTGGTGATGTCCTTAAACTTCATGTGGCCGAGGTTCAGGTACAGCTTGTTCGGCCCCATATTGCTGGTGAAGAACAGGTCCGGCAAGCCATCATTGTTGATGTCGCCAACAGCAACACCACCACCGTTGTAGAAATATTCGTACGATAGCACATTCAACGATTCTGATTCGTTTACATCGTTGCTGAATTTGATGTCGGTTTCTTTGGGTGATAGTAGCTTAAATAGGGGCTGCTGGGCTTTTGCAGTGAAACTGAACGAACAGGCAAATAAAAGGGTAACGCTAAAAAAGCTCTTTAATTTGACGGGTAAATTTAAATCAAGGCCACTCATCAGGGGTAATTTTGAAAAATTTCGGAAAGCACGAGGCCCACTCTGAAATTACTATTAATTAAAGAGAGGCGCTGTGGCCTCTCTTTAATCTTAAATGGGTTGTTTTTATTATTTATCCCACCATACTTTGGTCATGAAGTTGTCTGCTCCCTGATCGGCAGCTGCCGCAGCTAAACCGGAAGGGTTGGTTTGCGCTAAGCTTACTGGATAGGTAACTCTTCTTGGAATACTTCCGTTGGTGAACTGACCTGGATATACAACAGGTGTTAAGACAGGGAAACCAGATCTTTTCCAGTTGTTCCAGGCTTCTATAAATTGGAAAGTCGTACAGGCCTGAACATAGTATTCCATGTTGATCTGCTGTAAAGCAGTGGCCGGTGTCAATGGATGTGCAGCCACGTACGCTGTAATGGCAGCTGGGTCAACCACAGCTTGCGGCGTTGAATTCAACTCGGCAAGCGCCTGCATATCAGCAGCAAGCGCATTGGCATAGTGGGTGGCAGCAACACCTGTAGCCCATCCATTCGAGGCTGCTTCAGCAAACAACAGTTCAGTTTCGCCATATGTTAAAACGATGTTAGAACCGTTGCGGTCAAGATACACCGCGAACCTTGGGCGTGAGTATTTCCCCTGTTCAGCAGGAGCGTCACCAGATACTGATGGGTCAGCCGGTGTTGCACCAGGATAGCCGGGCGCAGTAGAGATGTCATGCGACCCGCCGAGATCGTAACCATTTGGCATGCCGACCTGCTTTGAAGCAGTATTATCACCGGGTACATATAGGCCGTTTGCGGTTAAACCGTTGCCGATCGCCACTTCCGCTACGGCTGAAATACGGGGATCACTGTTTGATTGCATAAAGCTGATCAAAGTGTTCCCCCAGCGTACGCCCTGCCAGTCGGGCACATTGTTTAGAAATGTGTTGGCGGCATTGTTGGGATAATTATCAGCATTGTCGGAAAACACTTTGGCATCATCTGCAGCACTCGACATAGCGCCGCCGCTATATGCCATTTCAGCATACTTCTGCGCGGTTGCAGCGTCGACTTTTGTTAAGCGCATTGCCAGCCTTAACATTAAAGAATAACCCAACTTTTTCCATTGTGCTACATTGCCCTTATAAAATAAATCTGATGTTGGTCCAGGCTTTGATGCATCCAAGGCCGCAGTAGCCGTAGCCAACTGGCTCAACATATTGGTATAAATGGCCTGTGTTTTATCAAATGCCGGTGTAAATATGCCGCTTTTAGCCTGAGACGCCTGTGAGTACGGGCTATCGCCATACTGATCTGTTATCTGTTGCTGGATCAGCACTTGGAGAATAGTACCGCAATTATCCAGGTTGGAATAAGCTGCGTTACCTTTTATGAGATTCTTCATCTCATAAATTCGTCCTTCGGCGCTGTAATCATCGTTCCAGATCATGTTGGTATAGGTCTGCGGAGAACCCCCATATACGTATTTGTCACCGTTGGTGTAATAGCCCTCTGTACTGGCAAGGCCCTGTATCCAGCAGCTTTGAAATAAGAGTTGACGATAGCCCGAGCTCCCGTTTGCAAATTCCATCTGGGCTTGTGCCATAAAGAAATTAGGATTGATTAATGCCGCCGTGGTCTGGTTCGGGTCTGTATTTATATTGTCAAAATTTTTGGTACAGCCCGCAAAAAGAGTAGCCCCTAATACCAGACAACTATATATATATCTTTTTTTCATGTCCGTTAATTTTTAAATTTAAAGTTTACACTAAACCCAAAAGTCCTGACAGCTGGAACGCTTGTACCTTCGATACCTGCATAAGCTACGTTTGGTGAAAAACCAGATTCAGGATCAATATTATCGCTACGCTTCATTATCGTCCACAAATTGCGGCCAACTAATGAAACATTAATCGAGCTGAACGGAGTTCCAGACAAAATGGTCCGTGGTATAGTATATCCGAAGCTTACCTGGCGCAGTTTGATAAAGCTTCCATCCAAAACGTCTAATGATGATACTTGTCTTGCCAGTTTTTGGTAATAAGTTTCAGCAGGAACATTTACGGTATTTGGTGCGCCGTTAGGATCAACACCCTGACCAACTACACCTGTTTCGCGGCCCGGAAGTGTGATCTTGTTCAAACCGCGAAGGATGCTGTAATAAGATGTTGCAGACAATATTTTATTGCCATAACGGTAATCGATCAGGAATGATAAATTAAATCCTTTATAATTAAAGTCGTTATTGAAACCGCCATAAACTTTAGGCACTGTGCTTCCCATTGGTGTTCTGGGGGCTCCTTGTGGCAAACCCTGTGCGTCAAATACGATCTGGCCGGAAGCATTACGCACATAATCACTCGCCATAATTTGCGGGCCTGACATACCTACTACCCAAGCGGTGTTGGCATTGAACGGACGATACGTTCCTAAACCACTGGTTGTATTATTCGCATCAGTTTTCAGGACTTTGTTTTGAACATAAGTAAAATTGAAGGCCGGTGTCCAGCTAAAATCCGAGGTTTTAACCGGTGTTCCATGCACCTCTATTTCGACCCCGCGGTTTTGGATAGAACCGGTTGGTACATAACGACCCCAATACCCTGACGATATGTCAAGTCCGGCTGTGAAAATTTCATGCTCTGTTTTTCGCGTAAAATATGCTATGTCAAAGCCAAACCTGTTACCCCAGAATTTCATTTCAGTACCTGCCTCAATTTCTGTTAAAGTATAAGGCTTCAAAAATAAGTTTGGTAACTGGTCGTGGTTGTAAGCTGCTGCGGGCACTCCGTTTATGGAGTTACTTAAGCTGTAATATATCGCATCGGCATACGGATTACCAGGTTCGCCACTGGTTTGGGAATAAGATAAACGTACCTTGCCAAAATCCAAACCGTTGATGTGGTATAGGTCAGAGAATATAAAGCTTCCTGAAACTGAAGGGGTAAATATGCCGCGGTTATTTGCGGGTAATGTGCTATAGGTATCATAACGGCCCGTGGTACTTAAGATCAGGTAATCTTTGATGCCAAAGTCAGCTGTATAGTATGCTGAATGGGTCTCGCGCTGATGGAAGTAAGGAACGTCCGCGTTTCTGCCCGAAAAGTTAGATAAACTATAAAAATAAGGAATAATGAAATTGTTTTGACCGCTGATGCGCGTACCTTCATCTCCTGCCTTACGGATGTTGCCACCCACTGTCAGGTCTAAGTTAAGCAAGTCCTTTACCAAGTCGTGTTTGGCGCCGATTAATATATCGGTATTTTGCTCGGTAATTTTACCGTTATTTTGGTCCATACTGCCGGCAGCATTATAGCCCGTGCCGGTTGGCGTGATATCGATGCGTTTATCGTTGATCACATCATAGCCTTCCCGCAATTGTGCATACAACCAGCTTGTGAAATTATATTTTGCAGATGCCGTAGTGATCAAACGTTCACGACTAGTGTTGGTTACGAATTTATAGGCTGCAAAGTATGGGTTGGTTACATAGTTGTCATCTGTAAATTGTGTTTCCACGCCGTTGGCGCCATATCCGGGAGCCAATATCCGTTGATCCTCATTCGGCGACAGGAATAATACATTATTCGGGTTACCCGGGCCGTCGCTTAGGCCTGTCCTGTTATTTTCATTATCAACTATGTAATTAGCAACCAGGCTCACGTCTAGTTTACTGGTTACAGATTGGGTAGTATTCAGGTTGAAAGATTTCCTGTCTAAACCACTGTTAGGAACCACAGCCGCATTGTTTAGGTCTGAAACTGAAAAACGGAACGCACCATGGTCGCCACCGCCGGTAAAGGCAACCGTATTGCTAAATGTGTGGCCGGTACGGTAGAATGATAATATATTATTTGGAACGGCTGAATATGGATATATTTTCCCATTGAACTGTGTCAACGGTGATCCATCGAGTCTTGCACCCCAAGCCTCGCTACCATCGTTCATGGCATCGCCTGCATCTCCATCCTTTGGCTTTTGACCAAGCTTACCCTGACCATAAATATTTTGGTAATCAAGGTCATTACGTACCTTGTCCATCTGGTAATTGGTGCTGTACTCAACGCCAAAATTGGTGTTCTTTTTGCCCGATTTGGTCGTGATCATGATAACGCCGTTAGCTGCGCGTGAACCATACAAAGCAGATGCCGCCTGGCCCTTCAGCACAGTCATGGATTCGATATCGTCGGGATTGATGTTGGCAATACCATCACCCATATCGGCACCGCCCCACTCGCCTGAGGCACCGCGCTGTGTATTGTCCATCGGTACGCCGTTTATTATGAATAACGGCGAAGATGTTCCACTTGAGAGGCTGGGTACACCGCGCAGCATAACCCGTACAGATGAACCAGGGCCGCCATTAGTACCGCTTATTTGCAAACCGGCAACGCGGCCTTCTAATGAAGACGCGACGTTGGTTTCCTTTACTTTGTTAAGGTCGTCAGCGCCTACTGTAGTTGCTGAGTAACCTATCTTTCTCTCTTCCTTTTTGATACCCAATGCGGTAACAACTACTTCGTTAAGGTTTTTTGCTGCTTCGGAAAGGGTAACGTTTATAGTCGTTTTTCCGGCTACTACTACTTCTTGCGTATCGTAGCCTAAGAACGAGAATACCAGTGTAGCATTGTCCGGTACATTGATAGAGTAATTGCCATTCATGTCAGATTGCGTTCCGGCAGAGGTGCCTTTTACCCTGATGCTTACGCCAGGAAGCGGCTGGCCATTAGCATCGTGCACGGTACCTTTTACTACCACATTGCTCACCACTTCGTCTTTAGAAGTGATTACAATTAAATTATTGTCCAATACCGTATAGGTAAAGTTTGTATTCGCCAGCAGTTGGTCGAGCACTTTGGGTACTTCCAGGTTTTGAACGTTAACAGAAAGGTTTTTATCAGTAGGGATCTTCCGCTCGCTGAATACAAAGTGATAATTGGTTTGCTTCTGTATCGAGGAAATAACTTTCTTGAAATCAGTTGATTTCAGATTGATGGTGACCTTTTCTTGAGAATAAACATTTGCTAAACATTGGAGGTTGAGTACTACCGTGAAAATTACTATCAATTTCATTATCAATATGGACTTGATTAGCCAATATTTATTCCTTACACCGCCGGGGTGTTTAAAATATTTCATACTTTTACTAGATTAAAGGTGAATGAAAGTGGCTTTATTCTGTACCAGAGAATGCAGCCAGATTATTTATCGGATGTTCATCTTTTGCACGGGAGTTGCCATTGGCGATTCCCGTTTTTGATTTGAGTAGCTTTTTCTTAATCCATAGGCTCGTTTTAAATTAAATAGGGTTAATAGATATAGAGTGTTTCATTTTTATACTTATAGCTAAATGGTTCTATCATTTTAAGCGCATCAAGTGCTTCAATCACATTTTCTTTTACAAATACACCGGTAAAGCGATAGTTTTCGGTGTCTTCGTTTTTGAACTTTATGGTTACGCCATACCATCTTTCCATTCGGTTGGCCAGGTCTGTAAATGATTCGTCTTTAAATACAAGCTCATTGTTTACCCACGAGGTCTCCACTACGGTAGTATCATTAGCCTTCAGATGGGTTAAACTGGTTAGTGAATAGTTTATATTGGTATTGCGCGGGACAAGGTTTTCCGTACGCTTATTGGTTGTAGCTGGTGCCCGCGCAGAAGTGTTATTCAGGACCAGTTTTTCGCTTGGTTTAAGTATAATGCGGTCCGAAGGGCGATCATTAAGCGTCACCTCAACCGCACCTCTAATCAATGTTGTTTCAATCGTTTTGTCATTGGCATATGATTTAACGTTGAATGCGGTGCCCAGTACTCTTACGTTCATTTTACCTGCATGCACAATGAAAGGGTGGGTATGATCCTTCGCAACGTTGAAAAAAGCCTCTCCATCCAGGTATACTTCCCTGGTGGCGCCGTCAAATGAAGTGGGGTACCTGAGCTCAGTTTCAGAGTTGAGCGTAACAACCGATCCGTCGCTCAGATAAATTTTTGATTTTGTGCGACTCGGTGTTTTAGTAATCTGCAGGCTGCTTTTTGTTTTACCATGCGAGTGATGGCTGGTAAGTAAATAATAGCCGAAAATGGTAATCCCGATAAGCAGGGAGGCGGCTACCTTCAGCCAGGTAAAACGAATGCGACGGTGATTGGGTTCAATTTCCTCTTCTTGTTCGTTTGCGCCGATCCTGTGTTTGATCTGCTCAAACATAACCTCGTTATTCGGGCAGCTTTCCTCGTCCTGCGTCCAGTAATTTTTAAAGAAATTATATTGCTGCCTGCATTCCGGATCATTGGCGACGATCTGATTCAATTCCGTCATTTCTGCTTCGCCGATTTCGTCAGTGAGCAGATTAGCCAGTAATTCAATAAATCTGTCGTTTACCATTGGTTCAAAAACAAAAAGGGATATCCGTCTTCAGGTGAGGACAACAATTTTTTTAAAATTGCCTACAAGCACGAAAAAAAAATTTTGGCAGGAAAATTAGCTAAAGACCTATCAACGGTGAATTGGCAGGGCTATTGCCGGCAGATTTTGATGTGGCGGATTGAGCGGAAACAATGAGGCTCAGTTTTTTAATGGCTCTGAAAAGCTGTGTTTGTACAGTGCGTGGTGATATGTTTAGGATCTCGGCAACTTCTTTGTATTTCATGCCATCTTCCTTGATCAGCTTAAAAATGATGCATGCCTGTTTGGGGAGTGTTGCAATAGCCTGGTCGAGCATAAAATGGAGTTCTTTTCGCTCAAGCTCTTTTTCCGGGTCGTAGGTGTTTATAAGCTGGACACTGTCTGACGAATCAACCGGTACCACATGGATGTGCGAGAATTTTTTTAGATAGTTAAGCGATTGGTTCTTTACTGCAACAAAAAGATAGGTCTCAGGGTTCTCGATACCGGCGAGGTTGCTCCTGTTTTCCCAGCATTTTACAAATACATCAGAAACTATTTCTTCTGCCGCCTCCTTATTGTGTATATAGAATACGCAAAACTTGACGAGCCTGTTGTTCAGTGCGTAGAACAGCGCCTCGAATGCCTTAAGGTCATCACGAAGACAAAGCTGCTGCCACAAAACCGAAGTATTTGTCTTGCTCTTCAATGGTTTCTGTTTAGTTGATGTTATCACAATTATACGATGTTGTGTAACAATTTCGCAATACTTCAGACAGCTTTTTTTTAATAAGTGATTAAAACTTTGTTAAAAAAATAAAAATCTTGCAGGCAAAAGGGTTAATATTGTTGTTATTACGCTGAAAAAAGCCATATTTTTAAGCACTTTAGTAATATTTTAACCAATATGACCAGAATTTTAACCACACTAAGTATTGCGGCTCTGTTTTCGGCCAACGTAATGGCTCAGGCACATAATGTATCGCAAAACTATGTCCCACCGGCCGATCCCCTTGTGAAAGAAAAATTGGCCAACTGGCAGGATCTCAAGTTTGGATTATTCATGCATTGGGGCACTTATAGCCAGTGGGGGGTGGTAGAAAGCTGGAGCATTTGTCCTGAGGATGAGGGCTGGACACAACGGCGGGGCCCATACAGCGCAACATATTTCGGGTATAAAACTGCCTACGAAAATTTGCAGACAACCTTTAATCCGAAAAATTTCAACCCTGAAAAATGGGTGGCTGCCGCAAAAAGTGCCGGAATGCGTTACGTGGTTTTCACCACCAAGCATCACGATGGCTTTTGCATGTTCGATACCCATCAAACGGATTACAAAATTACCAGTTCTAAAACGCCGTTTTCTTCCAATCCTCGGAGCAATGTGACTAAGGAAATATTCGATGCGTTTAGGAAGGAAAACTTTTTGGTTGGAGCTTACTTTTCAAAACCCGACTGGCACTCTGAATATTACTGGTGGCCGTATTTCCCGCCAAAGGACAGAAATGTAAACTATGATCCGGCAAAACACCCGGACCGCTGGCAAAAATTTAAGGATTACACCTACAACCAAGTAGGTGAGCTGATGACTGACTATGGCAAAGTGGATATTTTGTGGCTCGATGGTGGCTGGGTGAGACCAAAAAGTACGGTCGATACCACAGTTGACCGGCAGCGTACAATCACCTACGATCAAAACATCGACATGCCGAGGATTGCAACCATGGCGCGTTCAAAACAACCTGGCTTAATCATCGTTGACCGTACAGTACCGGGCGAATTTGAGAATTATACCACACCAGAACAGCAAGTTCCGGATAAGCCGCTCGATCATCCATGGGAGAGCTGCATCACCATGGGCAATTCATGGAGCTATGTTCCGGGCGATCACTATAAATCGGCAGATCAGATCATTTCACTTTTGGTGAAGATCGTTTCGCGCGGCGGAAATTTGCTGATGAACATCGGCCCTGGTCCTGATGGTGACTGGGACCCTGTGGCTTACGACAGGCTAAAGCAAATTGGCGACTGGATTAAGATCAATGGTGAGGGTATTTATGGCTCGGCGAGTATTGCACCGTATTCAGAAGGCAACGTGTTTTATACCAAATCGAAAAGCTCAAATACAATTTACGCCTTTGTTTTACCCGGAAAGGATTCGCTGACATTGCCTCAAAGCCTAACGTTCCATTTGCCCGATGTAAAGAAAGCCAAAAAGGTAAGCTTGCTCGGAATCGGTAAAAAATTGGAATGGACTTCTGCTGGTGATGGGATAGAAGTTAAGATTCCCAAAAACCTGCAGGAAAAGAGCGGTTTGAACTACGCTGCAGCATTTAAAATTCAGTATTAATTTTCGGGAAAGAGATTTTCTAACCCAAATGACTATCTTTACATCAAATCATTCACACCTATGGTGACATTATTTGTCGGAGGTTTCCCGCTCGACATGGAAGAAATTGAATTGGTCAAGTTGTTTATGCCGTTCGGACAAGTAAGCACTATCAAGATCATCAGGGATAAAAAGACCCGAATTTGTAAAGGGTACGCTTTTATTGAAATGCACGATCAGGCTGCTGCAGAGGAAGCTGTTGCCAACCTGAACGGAAGGGATATGGGCGACCGTAGCCTCGCTGTCAAGATCAGGGAGGAAAACGAAAAGCCGAAGCCCAAACCTTTTTTTCCCAAGAAGCCATTTTCCGGCCCACCCAGCTATACTAAAGTTGACAGAGGTGGTCACGGCGGTGGATATAGCAGCGGCGGCTCAGATCCCTATAAGAAGAAAAGACCACGTCGGCCAATCAATTAGTCTCTCCAAAATTTTACCTTTAGTAACCGGAAAATCAACTAATATTGTTGGTTCGTCTGGATATGTCCTGGAGGTATCCGGACTATAGTTAATGAAGGGAGAATAAGTGTTGGAAAGATGTACCCTAAAGCGTTGATCAGATTTTTAATTTTCTTTTCGAAAGGCTTTGCTTTAACAGCTCTTTTGCTCCTGGCGAATGTCGCACGCGCTCAGCGCGAAATGGTCATGACTGACCAGGCTGACCAGCACATTTTTACTTACGGCGAGATACAAACCCTGGAAGACCCTAAGGGAACACTTCAGTTTAGCCAGGTTTTATCAGGTCCGGATTCATCCCAATTCAAAGACAGTTGGTCAAGTACGCCGCAGAATTATAATATCAGTTCGGTATACTGGTACAGGATAAAAATAAAACATCCTTCATCCACTCAAAAAAGATGGATGCTGGAATTTTTTGACCAAACCATCGATGATATCACCGCCTATGTCCCAACACAAAGCGGCGCTTATCAAAGCAAGCATTTCGGCGCATTAAACAGATTTGGCAACCGAACCTATCATCATAAAAACTTCGAGATCAATCTCGAGATCTACCCGGATAAGGAGCTGACGTATTATTTCCGGGTAAAGTCGCATCAGACGGCCGACATTATCATTGTGCTGCGCTCGGTTGGCTGGTTTATTCAATATGCCCTTAATGAGTACTTACTTTTCGGTGTATTCTATGGCATGATACTCGTTTTTGCCTTTTATAACCTGCTGATGTTTTTCGCGGTAAAGCAAAGGCAGTACCTGTACTACATCCTCTACAATCTGAGCGTGGCGTTCTACGAGCTATGTAACGATGGCGTCGGCTACGAATATCTGTGGCCCAACTCTCCGGGCTGGAACCAGTATGCATACGGCGTTGCGCTTTGCTGCGTGAGCGTTTTCGCTTTGATGTTCACAAATAAGCTGCTATTTGTAAAAACCAATGTTCCATGGTTGCACAAAGTAATTTGGTCGGTTATTAGTTTGAGGATCGTGTTTTTCTTTGTTTGCTTTTTTGCAGATAAGCAATGGTTCAACTATAAATTCCTTGAGTTTATTCCGCTTTGCATAGCGTTTTTTACCGGGATATATGTCTTTCTAAAGGGCTACCGACCGGCGCGATTCTTTGTGCTCGGGTATAGCTTTTTGTTTGTCGGCTTTCTGATAAAATTGCTGACTACATTTGGCCAGATCGACTTCGGAACCATCGGTTATTACAGCTTAAGTATTTGCTTTATTCTTGAGATGATATTTTTCGCCTTTGCTTTAAGTGACCAGGTAAGGATTCTGAAAAAAGTAAAAGAAAATGCTCAGCGCGAGATCATCAACCAGTTGCGGGATAAAGAGAAACTTAAAGAATCGATTAACCTCCGCCTTGAAAAGGAAGTTGAGGAGAGAACACACGAGGTTATCGAGAAAGCCAAAATTATCGAGCAGCAGAATGAAGATCTGAACCGGGCCAATGAGATTTTGCAGCATCAGGCCGAAGAGATACTGCGGATGAACCAGCTGCTTGAGAACGACAATAAAGTACTTCAAAACGATTTTGAGAAGGTATCACGTGATAGGATCATGTCGACCGAGGTGGATTTTGAGGAGTTTAGCAGGATTTACCCTGATGCGGATAGTTGCTATCGCTTGCTGGCAGAACTTAAATGGAAACAAGGCTACAGCTGTCACAAATGTGGCAACGATCACTCGTTTCATGGTCGCACACCCTACAGCCGGAAATGCACTAAATGCAGCCACGAAGAATCTGTCACAGCTTTCACTTTATTGCACAACATTCGCATACCCATCACAAAGGGCTTTTACCTCATCTTCCTGGTTTATTCAAGTAACGGGAAAATATCATCTCATAAGCTGGCAGAGATACTCGAAATACGCCAGAGTACTTGCTGGCAATACAGCACCCGCATTAAAAAACTTTTATCCGGCCGATCCAGAAAGACAAAGCCTGAGAGCGGCGAAGGATGGAGCAAATTACTTCTGGAAGACGTGCATGCTCAATGAAGTGTGTTCGAACACACTACTAGTTCACTAACTACAAAACTTTTTAAAGTTGTTTTTTGGCCGGTGTTTTTCCGTATCAGATGGATCGGTTAGTTCTAGTTTTTTGACGCTGATTTTAACTAATAATCAATGCTTTATCAATGATCGATAGGCGGTATTGAAGCGTATCAATTTATTTGTAACTGCTTATATATCAGTATTTTGCAAAGAAAAAATTATGATTTGTTTTCGTTTTTTTGAGATTATTCACTTTAACTTTACACCGACTTAAAAAAATGCCGCCGGCATTTCAACCAATTTTTAAACTATCAACCAAAAGCATGAAAAAAAAACTTACTTTAATTGTGGTCATGCTGTTAACCGGATGTGCTTTCGCCTTTGCACAAACAACGGTTAGCGGAACCGTTAAAGATGACCAGGGGGGAACTCTGCCTGGCGTTACCGTTACGGTAAAGGGCACAACAAATGCGGTATCAACGGATGTGAATGGTAAATATTCCATCAGCGCGCCGGGAAATGGCACCCTTGTGTTCTCGTTTATCGGGTTTAACACCCAGGAGCAACCCATCAACAACCAGTCGACGATTAATGTCTCGCTGGTAGCTGCCAATAAACAACTGAATGAAGTAGTTGTAATAGGCTATGGTACGCAGAAAAAATCTGATTTAACGTCTGCTATATCTACGGTTAGCGTAAAGGATGTGGCAAACAGGCCGATCGTTAGTCCGGAAGAGGCTTTAATAGGTAAGGCTCCGGGTGTACAGGTGACAGTTCCTTCTGGTCAGCCTGGTGCCGATTTGTCTATCCGGGTTCGCGGTGTTGGTTCGCCAAATGGCGGCGAGCCGTTGTACGTGGTCGACGGGGTGTTAACAAATGACATTAAAACCCTCGACCCAAATTCCATTGAATCGATCAGTATTTTGAAAGACGCATCAGCTGCCGGTATTTACGGCGCGGCAGGTTCAACCAATGGCGTGGTGATGATCACAACCAAACAGGGCACAAAAGGCAAAGCCAAAATTGATGCTAATTTTTATACCGGTACACAGCAAATATCCAAAAAGATCCCGGTATTAAATAACCAGCAATGGCTGGCCCTGCAAACCGAAATTGGAGGCGGCACTGCACCTGATCTTCCATCTTATTACAACCTGGGTGCCACTAATAATAACTGGCAGGACATTATCTACCATAGTGCCATGCAAACATCTGCTAATGTTGGTGTATCCGGAGGTTCTGAAACTGGAACTTATTATTTCGGACTTGGCTATTTAAACCAGGACGGTATCATCGAAGGTTCTAATTTTGATCGTTATTCAGCCAAATTCAGCGTTAGTCAAAAGGCAAATAGTTGGTTGACTTTCGGTGGTAATATTAATTTTAATCGCACTAATTCACGTACCGTACCTCAAAACGCTTCTGCGGCACATGGCGGTACAATTTTAGCGGCTTTGGTAACACCAGAGTATATTCCGGTTCAAATGCCTGCCAATGCTCCTAATCCGGGTGTTTATGGTACCAGTAACCTTTATTCAGGCGAAAATCCTGTTTCTGATATCTACAACAATACCAATAACACCATTGGAAATAACTTGCTGGGAGACGCGTATGCCGAAATCAATTTACCATTCGGCATTAAATATCGCAGCCAGTTGAATTTAACGAATGAAAATTCCAATTATCAACTTTTCATAGATCCATACAAAAGCTTAGTCGGACTTAGCGAACCTAATGGTTATGCCGATCAAAACTATAGTGAAACTACACGCTGGGCCTGGGATAACACTTTAACTTACGATAAAACCTTTGGTTTAAGTAAATTGAATGTTGTTGTTGGTACTTCGGCACTCGATGAAAAAATATTCCTTTCAGACCAAAATGGTAAAGGTTTTGGTTCAAGCGATATAACAACGCTTAATGCTGCTACCGCCAGTAAAAATGTAAATTCATCAAATTACGAATGGTCGACCAATTCTTATTTCGGCCGGGCAACTTATTCTTATAATGATAAGTATTTGTTAACAGCAACGTTACGTGCGGACGGAACTTCACGTGTAGGTGTTAATAACCGCTGGGGAACTTTCCCTGCAGTTTCAGCAGGCTGGAAAGTGTCAAATGAGGATTTTATGAAGAATGTTAACTGGATCCAGGATCTAAAGATCAGGGCCAGCTGGGGCAGAACAGGTAATTTACCTCCCTACTCTTATTTATATCCTTCGTATACCCAGTTAAGTCCGGTTGGTTACCCATATAATACATCTAATGCTGCAAATGGTTATGCGCTTACCTCTCAGATAGGCAATCCATATTTAAAATGGGAATCAGCAAATTCATCCAACGTTGGTTTTGATGCAGGATTTTTAGATCGAAGGATCGTAGTTTCTGCCGACTATTATTACAAAAAGGTCACCAACATGATATTTACCCAAACTTTAACGGGTACTACAGGATCTAAAACAATTGCCAGCAACTTACCTGGCAACGACATTAATAAAGGTTTTGAGTTTAGCATAGATGGGTCAATCGTAAGAGAAAAAGATATCACCTGGGATATGAACCTCAATATGTCGTTCAATAGCAACGTATTTACTGGATTGAGCGCTCCTCAACCGTCGGCACAGGTATCCCTGGGCGGCAGTGGAGCAGGATTTAATGTAGAAACGATTCAAAATGGATATTCTTTAGGTACATTTTATGGCTATAAGGCATTAGGCGTCGATCCGGCAACCGGTAATGAATTGTTTAGTGCCAACGAAACTACTTTAGGTAGTGCATTGCCTAAGTTTACTTATGGTATCGCAGAAAACTTGCGTTATAAAGCATTCAGCTTGTCCCTGTTATTTGATGGGGTATATGGTAACAAAATATATGATGCTACCCGCCAGGAAACAGATAGGCTCAATGGTGCAACTAATGAAAGTACTGCGGTTCTTTCCCGTTGGGAAAAACCAGGTGATATAACCAGCGTGCCGAGTGCTATCGGTAATGGATCCGGTAATAATACTTCAAATAACTTCCTGAATTCAAATCCTACCTCATATTACATTGAAAGTGGCTCGTTCTTCCGCTTACGCAGCGCCTCTTTAGGATATAATTTCGACCCTAATTTGCTAAAACAAATTGGCGTTGAACGACTGCGGGTATTTGTTACAGGACAAAACTTGTTTATGATCACAAAATATAAAGGTTATACACCCGATGTAAACAGTTTTGGTAATGGTACCAACAATAAGTCTGTAAATGCAGGCGATGGTGCTCCAACAATATTATCATTAGGAGTGGACGATGGTACATATCCGGCTGCGAGAGTATATACCATTGGTGTAAATGTTACATTTTAATTAAAATAAAGATATAGTCATGCGGAACATAAAAATATTTTTAACCTGTGCTACAGTTGTCGCATTAGGTTTATCAGCGTGTAAAAAAAGTTTTATAGATAAAGTACCGAAGTCTAACCTGGTAACTAAAAATTTCTATAAAACGGCTCAGGATGCCGAAAGTGCTTTAACCGGAGCCTATAACTATCTAACTCAAGGTTACGGTTTTTATCAGTATGATAATCACTTATTTACCGATGGGCGATCAGATAATTGTTATATTAATGGTGACGACAATGTTAATGAATGGCCGCTGGAAACACTTAGTTATATACCGGGTAACACTAAATTATCAGGAGAATGGGCGACTTTGTATGCAATGATCTCCCAGGCAAACAGTGTTTTAGATAACGTGCCTAATATTGCTGATCCCGCTTTAACAGCTACCCGTAAAGCTCAAATACTGGCAGAGGCCCGGTTTTTAAGAGCCCTGAACTATTATTGGCTAGTTACCGAGTGGGGACCAACACCGTTGGTATTAACAACGAACTATAACGGTAATTATACACCGAAGCGGGCTGCTGTTGCGGATGTTTATGCTCAAATTATTGCTGATTTACAGTTTGCTGATGCTAATTTGCTTCCAACCCCTGCCAATGGAGAAAAGGGTAGGGCAACACAAGGAGCGGCAGATGCATTATTAGCTAAAGTATATGCACAAATGGGCGACTATACTAATTGTTTAACCTATTGTAATAAGGTGATCAGCGGCGGTCAATATTCTTTGGTGGCTAACTATGCTAACCTATTTGGCGCCGCTAATAATAATAATTCAGAATCCATATTCGAGATAGAGTTTGATGGCACTAACACCTATAACTGGGGGAACGGATTGTTTGTTCAATACACAGATGGCTGGCCAAAACGAAATATAGGGTCGTACGATTTAATTCAGGCCTTTAAAGCAGAGGGTGATAGCGGCCCACGCTACCAAACTACTTTTCAATGGCAAGCTCCCCCTGCCACCATTACCATGCCAGCAAATGCCTGGGGGACCGATGCTACTAAACCTGTGCCATATTGCGCTAAATACCTCGATTTTGGTACTGATGATATTGTAGTAATGCGTTTAGCCGATATTATTTTGCTCGCTGCAGAGGCTAATAACCAGTTAGGAAATCTTGCAGCAGCGACTACTGAGCTGAACCAAATCAGAACCCGTGCAGGTGTGGCTAATACGACAGCCGTAACAAAAAGTGACCTGGCGTTGGCTATCTTAAATGAGCGAAGACTAGAGTTGGTAAATGAATGCTGGCGCTGGAACGATTTGTTGCGGGCTAACGCGAATGGTACAATTAATATTTTGACACTAATGAATAGTCAGCACGATGCAACCGGCAAATTGCTGCAATACGGTGTAAATGGGGCAGGGGTAGATGCAAATCACTTGTTATTCCCTATTGGAACAAATGAACTACAGCTAAACCCGAATCTCACTCAGAATCCGGGCTATTGATTTATTGATTTTTTGAAGAAAAGCCGTCTTCTGTTCCGGGCGGCTTTTTTCCTTTCATTGTTCTACATACCTATTGAAACATGCATAACCGTAAATATATCCTCGCCGCTCTATGTGCCATATTGATGCTGGGTCACCGGGCCGAAGCCCAAAGACCCGAATCAAAAAGAACCAAGCCACAGCTTTGGCTCACTGATCCTGACCAGGGAATTCTTTTCAAACAGAAACCAGTTCAGACAATTTCCGGCCGGGATAATCTTACCGAAATAACAATCAACCCTGCAAAGAAATACCAGTCGATGGACGGCTTTGGTTTTGCCCTTACCGGCGGCAGCGCCATGCTGATCAACCAAATGAGTGCTGATAAACAGATGGCTTTGCTGCACGAACTGTTTGGCACTGGTAAGAAAGATATCGGTGCAAGTTATCTGCGTGTGAGTATCGGTGCCTCCGATTTAGACGATCATGTTTTTTCGTATGATGATCTTCCGGTCGGACAAACCGATCCTGAACTGAAGAAATTTACCCTGGCCGAAGACGAGAAAGCGCTGATACCGGTACTAAAGAAGATCTTGATCATCAATCCGACTATCAAGATCCTGGGTTCGCCATGGAGCCCGCCGGCTTGGATGAAAACTAATGACAGTACTGGCGGTGGTCACCTTAAGGTGGAGTACTATCATGCGTATTCGCGGTATTTCATCAAATACATCAAAGGGATGGCCGCGCACGGTGTCCATATCGACGCCATTACCATTCAAAATGAGCCTTTGAATCCAAAGAATAACCCAAGCATGGTGATGGAGGCGGATGAGCAGGCTAATTTTATTAAAAATAATCTTGGGCCCGATTTCAAAGCGGCCAAAATAAAGGCCAGGGTCATCCTGTACGATCATAATGCCGATCGCCCAGATTATCCGATCACCATCCTCAACGATCCTAAGGCAAGTGTTTATGTGGACGGTTCGGCATTTCATTTATATGGCGGTAAGATCGAGGCTCTTTCAGAAGTTCATAATGCTCATCCGGATAAAAACCTCTATTTCACAGAAGAGTGGGTTGGCGCGCCGGGTAACCTGAAAAAGGATATGCAGTTCCATATTCGCGACATTATTATCGGTGCTACACGCAACTGGTGCAAAAACGTGATAGAATGGAACCTCGCAGCTGATCCGCACCAACTGCCGCACACCCCGGGAGGATGTACGGAATGCCTCGGCGCGGTTACGATTAACGGTGACCAGGTAGCCCGTAATCCTGCCTATTATATCGTTGCCCAGGCGGCAAAGTTTGTAAGGCCAGGATCGAAACGGATAGAATCCAACTATCTCACTGATTTGCCCAACGTAGCATTTTTAACTCCTGCCGGGCAGACCGTAGTTATTGTGTATAATGATTCGGCGGCTTCAAAGAAGTTTGTGATCAAATCCGGGAACAAGTTGTTCCAGGGAACTTTGAACAGTGGAGCAACCGGAACCTGGGTATTTTAAGAATTTGAAATTTTGTGTTGTTGTATTAGGCCCGGTACGCCAATTGGTGGATCGGGTTTTTTTGTGGTTCAAAACTTGAAATTGAGTACCATATTCTGACTTGCCTAAATCGCTAATGTATTCGCTCCTGCCTTCAATAGATAGGTTTGCCCTTTCCATATCAGTTTTCCTGTAGTTTTAAGCGGCAGGTTGATGTTGATGTGCCACTTGTCGTGCTTAAGCTTGTAATTCACAACGATCTTGCCATTGGGATGAGGTATTTCGCCGCCTATGACTTTGATGTCACCTAAATGAGGCTCGATTTTGATTTTAGAAAAGCCAGGCTCCTCACTGTCGACACCCAGGATAGTGCGGAAAAATTCGATATTGGGACTTGCACCCCAGGCATGGCAATCAGAACGTACTGTTTGCAGGCTCGAGTCCTCGGCCCAGGTGGTAAGCCCCATGGCTATATTTTCACGCCAAATGCCCAGCCATTTGATGTAATCGTTACCCCGTCCGGCTTTTATAAGCGCTTGGTTTAGATAATACTTAAAATAAACGGTGCACTGTGTCAAACTTTGATCGTTAAGTAGTGCGTTAGCCACGGCAGGCATGTCGGCGGCACTTACCGCCCCGGTAAGTATAGCCAGCGAATTAACATGCTGCGAATAACCGGTTTTTTCTTTAGTATCCGCGTATAGCTTCCTGGCGGGGTCCCAATACTTACGCCCTATGGTCGCCTTTAATTGTGCAGCTTTCTGATTGTAAATAATTGCCAATTCCTTAAGGCCTAGTTTGGATTCCATTTCTGCTGCCCACTGGTATGCCCAAAGCAGTTGAAGATCGTAGATAGCAGCGCTGCCGTCCTGGCCTTTTACTTGCCCCGCCAAATTACCGGCCCAGTCCACAAACGCCCAGTAGGGCATATCTTTTATCGAACCATCCGGCTGTTGATATCTGCTGAAGAAATCCAGTATTGCCCTAACGCTCATCAATTTATCTTTTACAAAATGGCTGTCGTTGCGATACATCCAGTAATCGTGCAGCATGCAGATATACCATAACGAGAAAGTGGAAATGATCTGTGTTCCCTTCGTAGGATAACAGCTTTTGGTGACACCTTCCGCCAAACGCGAATGATCCATCAGGGTTAGGGCATTGCGGGCCAGCCGGTCGTCATTAGTATTGTAATAGGAAATGAGAGCCTGTATCCGCGTATCGCCGATGTATTGTAATTGCTCATAGTAAGGACAATCGGTATAAGTTTCCCAGGCGTTGAGCCGCGCCGTGCGCCAGCCTATGTCCAGCATTTGCTTTAATTCGGCATTATCCGTATTAAATACCGACGCCAGCTTAAAAGGATAAGCCGTAAAAGTGCCATAAATATCATCGATGGTGAGTGGCTCGTTTTTAGTTTGTATGATGAGTTTTATGTAACGATAGGTGCGAAAATTTAATGTTGTAAATGTTTGGCCATTATCGCCGTTGGAGATCAGGCTGTCTATTCGTCCCACAAAGTCTTTGCCCGCTATGTCGTTCCGGTTGCTTTTTCGCGTACCGTGGCTGCCTTTGTCGTACAGCGTCTCAGCGTAGCCCAGCGATATTCCTGCGTCTTTACCGCCACTGAAATTACATGTGATATAGGCGTTCGTTTCAAAAGTTTGATCTAGCAGCAAGGTAGCGGTTGTGTTGGCTGGGATAGTTACTGGCGTCTTTTCGGCCGGGAAGGTTGAAGGAGCAGTCACACCGGTCGAGGTTCGCAATTTAAGGATACGCTGATAAGTCATTTCTCTTGGCGGCAGTGACGAGGGCACCAATGCCCAATCAATACCCCAGGACATGCCTTTAAGTGTACCGTCCATCACTTTCGTTGCTGCCGGCCAGGCGTTATCATCAAAATTAGTGGCAGTCCAATCACCTTTAATGGCCTGATTCATATCCACCATTTCGCCTTTGCTGGCGGCAAAAAAGAAGCCGGGTATAGGCTGATGACCAGGATCGCGATAGCACTTCCATGAGTTGCTGGTATTCAATATTTCTTCTGTTGCCGAATTGCCTTGTAAAATAAAACCGGTACGCACACTGATTTGCGCCGCCGGCGTGAATAGGGCTTCATTCCAAACGAGCGCAGCCACCGTATTTTTTCCCGCAGCCAGGTATGGCGCCAAGTCCACCGTTTCGTAATTCCAGTAATAGGTATCGCAGCGTGCAGGACCCAATGATACCAACGTACCATTTACGTATAATTTGTAACGGTTATCCGCCGATACATGTATAACAAAACTGCTGGGCTTGGCCGTTAGGTTGATATCCTTGCGGAAATAAAAAACGCCATAGCTGAGCCCGTTGTCACCCGGAACATCGATCCATTGCGAATTCCAGGGCGCTTGCCTTAGGCTTGCAGGAGTAGGTTGGGCACTTACAACGGAATTCAGGACGATAAAAAACAGCAGTGCAGAAAAAACAGATTTCATGAAATACTAAATTGGTTCGGCAATGTGAATATTAGAGTTTAAATGTGAAATTTAATCGGTTTAGTCTTAATCGTTAAATGCTTTGGCAGAAAGGCTATACCCAGTTTTAAGCAGTTTTGGATCGGCTTCGACATGCAGGACTTTCTTTTCGCCAGGCATTAACGTGAAATACCCATCGTCGAACATCGCAGGTAGTATCTGTTCGCCGTTATTGTTCATCAACTGCGCTCTGATGCCGAATGCAGGCCCCCGGTTCGAAGTGTTGCTGATAGTATAAGTCAGTAACTTGTGTCCGTTAGCGCTATTGGAAATCATTGGTTTGCTGGTTTTTAGACTGGGTCCAATCTTTGGCAGTTTTTGCAGCGCAGTATAATCCAGGTAAGTGTTACCCATCCAGTAAAAGTTTTCGGAAATCAGTTTGCCTTGCTTGTCAAATAGTTTCAGTCTTAAAAAATGAATATCGGTTAGTTTACCATGATCAACCGCCGAATCCAAAACAAAAGCCTCTTTTGCTGATGTCGGCTCAATGTTTAGGGTTGCTTTTTTGTTATAACCGGCAACTGCTTTTCCATCGCTGTTATAAACTGTCGCGTCAGCAATGAGGCCTTGCAATCCATGAGGTTTATTATTGATCACCTTAACCGAATTTGTGGCTGCGTTCCACTGAATGTGAATTGGTTCACAAGCCGATTTGGCACCAAAATATGCGCCGGTAAGGTCATAGTAGTAATCATAAGTTTGCCAGATCATAGTAGGGTAGGCCGACTGGCTCATCCAGATCAACATGCCTGAAGCATCATGCCACATGTGGTCATTCCATGATTCGTACATCGCCTTCATCGTTTCCAGGTTCATCAATTGAGCTTTCTTGCAGAAATCCTCCAGTGATGTTGCCTGGCCGTATTGACGATTAATATCATTGATATACTTCACAGGGTTTGAACCACCACCCAAGCCGCCGTCGGTACTAAAATAGTGGCGTGCCCACATATTGGTTTTGCTGTTCACAGCTTCAGGCGTGGGTGCCACCCAATATTCCTTCGGCATAAACTTTTTAAAGCTTTCGATATTGACGAAAGTTGCCATGCCAAGCTCACTCCGTAGCCCATAACTGTCTTTGGAGAACAAATATCCATTGTGGGGATCTGTAAAATATTTCTTTGGATCCTCATTGCTCCAGATGCCGCTACCCGAAAGATTACGGCTACCGCCATGGCTCGAGAAATTGGGGTTAGTAACGCCCGCATTGGAGCGAGGGAAATAAAGCCGGTCGCTGCCATCATATTCTTTAATGGCGTATTTGATTGCTTCGCTCAAAGACCCATTTGGATCACCGCCCGGTACGCCCTCATTAGCGCCGCACCAAATGACAACCGATGGGTGATTCCTCAGCTTTTTAACTTTTTCGATGGCGTTTCTCTTGAACATGCCCACGCTGTCTATGCCGCCCATATTGTTCAACCAGAAATCGTCCCAAACCATGATGCCGTATTTGTCGCAGTAATCATAAAATGCTTCATCAGTCACTTCGCCGGTCCAGTTGCGGATCATGTTGTAGTTCATCTCTTTATGAAACCTGATCCTCGGCTCATAATCCTTTCCACGGACTTTCAGCATATAATCCGACATGCCCCAATTGCCACCCTTGATCAGGATTGGTACTCCGTTCACAGAAACGCGCCATGGTCCGTTCAGTGTAGTGGTGTCCGCTGTTATTTTGCGGATACCAAAGTTCTTGCTCACCTGATCGGAGATGCCGGTGCCTTTTTCTATAAACTCTATTTTACAAGTGTATAATGGTTGCGCCCCATAACCATTCGGCCACCACAGTTTAGGATTCTGAATGCTGAGTGATGCGAACTCATTCTTATCGTAAGTGATTGTTTTATTGCTGTTGGGTTCAAGTGTAATCTCCTTGCTTTGAATGAAGATATTGCCGGGGTTGATCGTTGCTTTGACCACACCGGTTACGGTTTGCGATAAAGCATTGTGCAATTGGGCGGTGAGTGTAAGATTTGCAAGGTGATTGTTAGGAAGATCAGTTTTTATGTACGGATCGGTTATACTTACCGGCCCGATTGTGCTAATAGCAACCGTATCAGTGATCCCGCTATTTAAACCCGGTACTTCGGGCATCCAGTCCCAGCTGGCGCTGCATATATAAGTGGGGCTTTCCCAGTTGGCCAATCCGTGATTATGCTGAGGGTCATTGCGTGGCGGTGTAACCAGTACAGCTACCGCATTTTTGCCATTTGCGCTGACCCAGGGCGTAACGTCAAAAATCCCCCGTTGCATCAGGCCTTTCAGCGTGCCTAAATGCTGTCCGTTGAAATAAATTTCGGCTATCTTGTTGATGCCGTTGAATTTAAGCCATAGTCTTTTGCCCTTTTCAAGGTGAGGCGCGGTGAATTCTGTGCGATACCAGAATTGGCGGTCATATTTGGATTTATCAACCAGGTATATGTTTTCGGCGTAATCCGGATCTTTCTCTTTGCCTGCTTTCACGTAAGAATAGA
>Ga0068856_100001653_pt1 | contig 23365 bp, 23 predicted proteins | sample KBSCornC62_FD_66595 | JGI IMG/M metagenome (GOLD analysis project Ga0068856, IMG submission 66595) | Corn rhizosphere microbial communities from Kellogg Biological Station, Michigan, USA - KBS Corn C6-2 | ecosystem: Host-associated > Plants > Roots > Rhizosphere > Soil ... | reverse complement strand
ATCCAGTCCATCAAAGTATTGTCCCAGTCGTCACCGCCGAGGTGCGTGTCGCCGTTGGTGGCCTTCACTTCAAACACGCCGTCGCCGATTTCGAGCACGGAAATATCAAACGTGCCGCCGCCCAAGTCATACACGGCGATCTTCTCGTCCTTCTTCTTGTCGAGGCCGTAAGCGAGCGACGCGGCGGTGGGCTCGTTGATGATGCGGAGCACTTCGAGACCGGCGATGCGGCCGGCGTCTTTCGTGGCCTGGCGCTGCGAGTCGTTGAAATACGCGGGCACCGTGATGACGGCCTGCGTGATCTTTTCGCCGAGACGCGTTTCGGCGTCGGCTTTGAGCTTGGCGAGGATCATCGCGGAGATTTCGGGCGGCGAGAACTGCTTGGTCTTGCCCTCGACTTCGACTTCCACGGCGCAATCGCCGTTGGACGCTTTCACGACCTTGTAAGGCATGCGCTTGATCTCTTCCTGCACTTCATCGAACTTGCGGCCCATGAAGCGCTTGATGGAATAAATCGTGTTGCGCGAGTTCGTGACGGCCTGGCGCTTGGCGGCGTCGCCGACGACGCGTTCGCCGCTCTTGGTAAATGCCACGACGGACGGCGTGGTGCGTTTGCCTTCGGAGTTTTCGAGCACGAGCGGTTCGCCGGCGTCCATGACGGCCATGCAGGAGTTCGTGGTGCCTAAATCAATGCCTAATACTTTTGCCATAAAATTGGTTCGTTAAGTTGTTTCGTTAAAATCTGCTCCCTCCTTCAATGCAATAAGGGTGCCGAAGTGTGCCAAACGGGGAAAAAGTCATGGAACCACTGGAAACAAAGGGTGAAGACGGCAAGCGCTCGCAGGCTGGAATAACTCAAAACTGTGCCACAGGTGGCACAATGGCACAGTCGGCTGGTGGGTGGCGCAGATATTATGGCGCACCTGCGGTCGGTGGGGCGAGGCTCCTGACGAGCCGGGCCGAAGGGGAAAGTTGGTTCAACAAGCGGCTCGCGGGGACGCTCGCCCCACCAGCCTCAAATCCACTTCGCCGCCTTCGCGTCCTTCGCGCGACAATTTATTTACTTCCCGGTTTGACGGCGGGAGTTTTGGCAAGGTCGGGCGGAAGATTATTCGGATCGAACGTCTCGACTTGCAGCGCGATGAGGCTGAGGGTCGGCACGCCGAGGTTCACGGTGCCGTTGGAACGATCCACGACCATCGCCACACCGGCCACGGTGCCGCCATTGGCGCGAACGATGTCCATCGTCTCCTGCACACGACCACCCTTGGTCACGACGTCCTCGACAACGAGAATTTTTTCGCCCGGCGCAATCTTGAAGCCGCGACGCAGGACGAGTTTGCCTTCCTCTTTTTCCACGAAGATGAAACGTAAGCCGAGTTGCCGCGCGACTTCCTGGCCGATGACGAGTCCGCCCATCGCCGGCGCCACGACGGTAACCGCGCCGAGCGGTTTTAGTTTAGCGGCGAGCGCCGCGCCGAGTTTTTCGACGGCTGGCATCTGCTGGAGCGCGAGGGCGCATTGGAAAAACTGGCGGCTGTGCAGCCCGCTGCGGAGGACGAAATGGCCTTCGAGCAGCGCGCCGCTTTCACGGAAAATCTGGAGGACTTGATCTTGTGTCATCGCCTCAGTTTCAAGTTTTCAGTTTTCAGTTTCAAGTTTATCCGCAGGCAAGCGGGCTATGGGTTGAAGGTTTTTGAAAATCTGTGGAATCTGCGAAATCTGCGGGTAGAATCCGCCCGTGCCGAAGTGGATCAAGTTCATCATCGCCGTCCTGCTGCTGCCGCTGTGCGCGGGCGCGGCGCGGGCGTTGTGGCTGGTGCTGCGGGCGGGCTACGGCGCGGACACCGTCTGGGTGCCGCTGCTCGGCGGCGCGGCGTGCTGGGTCGTGATTTTTCTGCTGTTGCCCAAGCCGATGTGGATTTATGTGTTCGGCCATGAACTGACACACGCGGTCTGGACCTGGCTCTTCGGCGGACAGGTCAAAAAGATGAAGGTCACTTCGAAAGGCGGACACGTCGTCATTTCCAAGACAAATTTCGTCATCGCGCTGGCGCCGTATTTTTTCCCGCTCTACGCCGTCATCGTCATCGGCGTCTTCGCCTTGGGTAATCTGATCTGGAACTGGCACGGCTACCGCGTCTGGTTCCATTTGCTGGTCGGCGCGGCATATGCGTTTCACGTTTCCCTGACGGTTCATGTTTTGCAGACGCGGCAGTCGGACATCACGAGCCAGGGCTATTTATTTTCTGCGGTAGTGATTTTCCTCGGCAATGTGCTCGTGCTGCTGTTCGGTGTTCCGCTGCTGACGGCGCGGGTGGGGATGCTCAATTCCCTCGGCTGGTGGCTGGAAAGCACGGGCATGATTTTCCATTGGCTGCAGCGCGTCATCTAAGATCGCCAAAATTTGTCAGCAATTCAGTCTTGAAATGATACCACCTTTGGATTCATCCTCACGGCAGTTATGGATTTAGCCGACATCTTGGGGCGCGAACAAATCGTGCCCGAACTCAAAGCAACGAACCGCTGGGAAGCCATTGACGAACTCATCGGCAATCTCGTTGCCACCGGCAAGATCCAACCCGGCGACCGCGACGCGGTCACCGCCGCCGTCAAGAAACGTGAAACGTCAATGTCCACCGGCATCGGCTTCGGCATCGGGATTCCCCACGCTTCCACGGATTTGATTTACGAAGTCGTCGGCGCACTGGGCCGATCCCCGAAAGGCGTGAACTTCGACGCCCTCGATAATCAGCCGGTCAAGCTCGTCATGCTCTTTCTCGTTCCCCAAGGTCAGTTTCAGAAACATCTCCACACGCTCGCCAACATCGCGAAGCTCCTCCACAAAGCCGATTTCCGTGAAGCCCTTGAAAAGTCCCCGACAGCCGAAGCGATGATCGCCGTCATCAAAGAACACGGAAAAAAGTAATCTGATTTTCTAACCGCGAAATACGCGAACCAAGCGAAAATTTCCGGCAACCGTTTGGGTTTCTTTCGTGTATTTCGTGCATTTCGCGGTTAAATTCTCCCCGTGTTACCGCACAAGCAAATTGAATCATCCCTGCAAGCCGCCGTCCGCGTCGTGCTGCCGGACGCCGATGTCTCCGCAGTTTTAGTCCGTCCCTGCGACCCGAAGTTTGGCGATTACCAGAGCAACGCGCTCATGTCGCTCGCCAAGACGCGCAAACTGAATCCGCGCCAGCTCGCGACGGATGTGGTCGCCAAGCTCGATGTCTCTGCCGTTTGCGAGAAAGTAGAAATCGCCGGCGCGGGCTTCCTAAATTTTCGGCTGAAAAATTCCCTGTTGGGCCAGACGCTCGAAGCCGCCGCGCGCGGCGAGCATTTGTTTTTCGAAAAAGCCGCGCAGCCGAAAACCATCGTCCTTGATTTCAGTTCGCCAAACGTCGCCAAGCCCATGCACGTCGGCCACATTCGCAGCACCGGCATCGGCGACGCGCTCCAGCGCTCGCTGCGCCTGCTCGGCCATCGCGTCATCAGCGACAACCACATCGGCGATTGGGGCACGCAGTTCGGCAAGCTCTTGCTCGGCTGGAAACAAATCTTGAATCGTGCTGACCTCGAACGCGACGCCATCGCCGAACTCGAACGTCTTTACAAAGTCATCAACGCCGAATGCGACGCCAATCCCCTGCGCTTGGAGGAAGCCAAGTCTGAACTCGTCAAACTCCAAGCCGGCGACGCGGAAAACGTTACCATCTGGAAAGAGATGATCGCGCTGTCACAAAAACAGTTCGACACGATCTACGGACGGCTCGGCGTGAAGTTTGACTTCGCGCTCGGCGAAAGTTTTTACAATCCGTGGCTCGGCGAAGTCGTCACCGACCTGCTCACACGCGGTATCGCCCGCGAGAGCGAAGGCGCGGTCGGCGTGTTCAGCGATGGCTCTTTGCCGCCGAAGGAAGATCCGTTTCTCGTCCACCGCGAAGGCGAGTGGATGCCTGACCCTGCGCTCGTGCGCAAGAGCGACGGCGGCTTCAACTACATGACCACTGATCTGGCGACGATTGATTATCGCCTCAAGACATGGTCGCCGCAGGAAATCATTTATGTCGTGGACGACCGGCAATCGGGCCATTTCAAAAAATTGTTCCTCACCTTCGCCCGCTGGAAACCGGAGGCTGCGAAGACGACCAAGCTCGTTCACGTCGGTTTCGGCAAGATCATGGGCGACGACGGCAAGCCGTTTCAAACGCGCAGTGGCGACACCGTGAAGCTCGGCGACTTGCTCGATGAAGCCGAGGAGCGCGCGTTCAAGATCGTTTCCGAAAAGAGCGCGGAACTGCCCGAGGCGCAGCGCAAGGAAATTGCCCGCGTCATCGGTCTCGGCGCGGTGAAATACGCCGACCTGCTGCCAAATCGTCAGAGCGATTACATTTTCAGTTGGGACAAGATGCTCGCGCTCCAAGGCAATACCGCGCCGTATTTGGTTTACGCCTATGCGCGGATCAAGAGCATTTTCCGGAAGGCGGAGGGAACATCCAGCATCCAACATTCAACGCCCAACATCCAGTTGGCTGCCGGCGAAGAACTCACCCTCGCCAAGCATCTGCTCAACTTCGGCCTGACGCTGGAAGCTGTCGCCGAGGAATTGCGACCGAATTACCTCTGCAATTATCTCTTCGAACTGGCCGGCAAGTTCACCTCGTTCTACGAAAACTGCCCCGTGCTCAAGGCCGATGACGAAGCCACGCGCAACTCCCGCCTCGCCTTGTGCGCCCTGACCGCGCGCGTTTTGAAGCAGGGCTTGGAAACGCTGGGCATCGAAGTCGTCGAGCAGATGTAATTTGAGGCTGTCGTCATGACGCCACCCGAAACCTTTTCCGCCCTACTCCGCAGTGACACGCCGCTCATGGCGCTCGCGCCGATGCAGGACGTGACGACGCTGGAATTCATGCGCGTCATCCACCGCTATGGCGGGCCGGAGGTTTATTGGACGGAATACTTCCGCGTCCACGGCGATTCGCGGCCGGAGAAGTGGATTCTCGATTCCATCACCAAAAATCCCACGGGTCGGCCGGTCATTGCCCAGCTTATTGGTAACGATATTCCGGCGCTCGTCCGCAACGCGAAGCTGCTGCAACAATTCCCCGTCGCCGCGATTGACCTGAATCTCGGTTGTCCTGCGCCGGTTGTGTATCGCAAATGCGCCGGCGGCGGGCTGCTGCGCGAACCGCAGAAGATTGACGCCATCCTCGGCGCGCTGCGTGACGCGGTGACGATTCCCTTCACGGTCAAGACGCGCATCGGTTTCGAATCACCGGCCGAATTTGATGCGCTGCTGGCGCTGTTCGCGAAGCATCCGATTGATCTGCTCACCGTTCACGCGCGCACCGTGACCCAAATGTATCGGCCCGGCGTGCGCTACGATTTGATTGCGCAGGCGGTGCGGGAATTGAAATGTCCGGTGCTGGCGAACGGCAATGTCTTCAGCGCGGCGCAGGCAAAAGCCTTGCTCGCGGAAACCGGCGTGCGTGGTTTGATGATCGGGCGCGGCGCGATCCGAAACCCGTGGCTGTTCGACCAGATCCGTGCGGAGCTACGCGGTGAAAAAGTGAATTTGCCGACCGGGCGCCACCTGCTGGCTTACATCCACGAACTGTGGGATAACGAAATCACGCCGGGCGTAAAAGAATCCGCGCAGGTGCAGCGCATGAAGAAGTTCACGAACTTCATCGGCGAGGGCATTGAAGGGAAATTCCTGCACGACATCCGTCGCGTGGCGACGACGGCGGATTTTTGGCGCGTGTGCGAAGAATTTCTGAATCATGACAACCCGATGCCGCTGGAGCCGCTGCCGGTTTCGCAGACGCCTTTGGATTTGCCTGCGACGTTTTGAGCCACGCTGGAGCGCCGGCATCTTGCCGGCGAGAACTGTTCTCCCCACAACCCGCCGGCTGGAAGCCGGCGCTCCAGTCCAGATGCCGGCTTGTGAGGCAGCCCGCTTGCCGCTAGATTTTCCGCTTTCGTTTCGATGACAGATCAATTGACCAACAACAATGGCTGGAGCGCAAAGCTGCGCGCGGTGCTGCCGCATGAATGGATTTTTGGCGCGTATCTGCTGATCACTGGACTGCGCCTCTTTGTCCATGGCGGCGCGGCGCGGCCGTGGTCGCTCGTTTTTTTTGGCTGCGCCCTTGGGGCCATCTGGGTTTTCTTTTGGGCGGAGCGCAACCCAACGCCGTGGCGCTGGCGGGTGCGGTTGCTGTTTTATCCGGCTTCGATGGGCATTTCGTTTTACGCGATGGGTGTGGCGGTGCCATTGCTGGGCAATGGCAAGGTGGACACGCTGCTGCTTGGCTGGGACCGGGCGCTACTCGGCGAAACGCCATCCTTGATGTGGGAAAAATTTCTCGGCCCGTGGACGGCGGACTTCGCGATGGCGGGCTATCTGTTTTTCTTTTACTACATCGTCGCCGGGCCGGGCGTCTATTGCGTGAAGAACTTGCGCCTATTCCGCAAGTGCATCGTGGGCTTGTTCACGATGTATGGGCTGGCGTTCATGGGCTACACGGTGTTGCCGGCGGGCGGGCCGTGGCGTTGGATGACGTTTGACGCGCCGCTGCACGGGCCGCTGCTGCTGGACTGGGTGCTCAAGCCGGTGAACGACGGCAGTAATGCCGTGGACGTTTTTCCCAGCGTGCATCTGGCGGCGTCGCTGTATCTGCTGCTGTTCGACTGGCAAAACGGGCGACGTCGGTTCTGGATTTATCTGCTGCCGTGCCTGGTGTTGTGGTGGTCCACGATGTTCCTGCGTTTCCACTACTTCGTGGATTTGCTGGGCGGCGCAGTCGTGGCGCTGGCCGGCTGGTGGATGGCGCAAAATTACGATCGTTCGGCCCAGACCAGACGGATAGATCAGATGGATTGAAGCGAACGTCTTCATGGCTTTGCAAAATCCGGCGAAAGTGTTAAAAAATTTGCGGAGTGAAAACACCAAGCCAAATCCCATTATGAAGTCGTCCCGGAAAACTGTTTTATTTTCGTGCCTCGCACTGGGGCTGGTCGCCGGCTGGGCGGTTGGCTGTTCGGAAACCACCCAACAGCAGGTCGAGCAAAAGACGGACGCCGCCATCGCCGGCACGGCGAAAGTGATGAACACCGTCGCGACCGATGTCAAAGACGTTTCCACCAACGTCGCGATCCACGTCAAAGATTTCTCCACGAACGTTTGGGCCAAAACCAAGTCCGGCGCGCGGAAAGTCGCCACCGCGACCACCAATGCCGTCAACGAACTGAAGTAAGGCGACCGCAGCCTAAATCTTCACCCGGAACCCGCCCAGCTCGGTCATTTTTCCGAGGTCGCCTTGATAGAATCCATTGCGGTATTCCTCGGTTTCCAGCAGGTGCTGGCGCAGGTCTTTTTGGTCGCGGTTCAGGATGAACTTGAGTTCCTTCAGATTGTCCGACCAGCGGAAGCCGTTGAAAAACTCCGCGCCGGTGAACTGCGTCTTGTAAAGCGCCGCGTCCGAATAGCAAGTGCCGAGATATAGACTCTTCGCGCTGCGCTCCGCGAACAACGCCACCGCCGAGGTCATCATGAACATGCCCAGATTGCGCGCGTAATAATTCAGGTCGTAAAACGCATAGTAGTAAAACGCCAGCGACTTACCCTCTAGATACAACGTCGCCACGCCGACGTCCTTGGTCGTTTCCAGGTCCGTGAACACGAGCAGATGCGAGATGATCGGCGCGGCGAACAACGCGTCCAGGCGTTCAAAACTCATCACGTCCTTGCCGAACTTGATGTCCGCGTAGGTCTTGAAAAATTCGCGGCGCTCCAGCGTGTAATCGAATTTTTCGCGCGGCACCAACTTCACCTCGATGCCCGTGCCTTTGCGTAGGATGCGACGATTTTCGGACGACGGCCGGAACTTTGTCAAATTCACCCGCACCTGCCGGCAGAGATAAAAACGATCCAGGTTGCGCGACGACGGCAGGAAGCCCGCTTCGAAAATGTCCGCCGGCGATTCGCCATCTTCCGGGATGGCCCAGATGGCATACGGGAATTGGTAGTTCTCGTAATCAGAGTTTTGCTCGGAGAAAAGGAGTTTCATTTTGCTGTCACCGCTTCCATTGAGTGAGCCGGCTTACTGTGGCTGTTCACTGACCGCCGACGCAGACGCAGACGCCAGTTCGTCAGCACGTCGTAGGTCACGGAGTTTTTCAGCTTGGCGATGTCGCGCACGGTGATTTCGTCGTGGCCCTGTTTGCCCATCAACACCGCTTCATCCCACATCTGCGCCTGCGGAATGTCCGTGATGTCCACCATCAACGCATCCATCGCGATGCCGCCGACGAGCGGGGCGCGCTGGCCGTGGATGAGCGCGCAGCCTTCGTTGCGCACACGCGGAAAACCGTCGCCGTAGCCAATCGGGAGAATGGCGATGCGCCGTTCCGTCTGCGCCGTGTAGCGCATCCCGTAGCCGACAACTTCGCCCGGCTTCAATTTCTGGATCGCAGCAATGCGCGCTTTCACCGACATCACCGGCTGAATGCCGTCAATGTGCCGGCAGACCGTTGAAGGGAAAACGCCGTAGAGCAAAATGCCCACGCGCACCATGTCGAGATGGGCATGAGGCAAATCGAGAAAGCCGCCGCTATTGCAGGTGTGACGGAGCGGCACGGGAATATTTCGTTGCGCCAGCGCGTGCAAAACTTCCTGGTAGCGGGCAAACTGCTGGTTCGCGAAAGTCTTGTCAATTTCGTCCGATTGCGAGAAATGCGTCATCACGCCTTCGAGCCGCAGGGATTTTTCCGCGACCACTTTTTCAATCAGCGGCAACGCCTCGTCCCAGCGCACGCCGTAGCGGCTCATGCCCGTGTGGACCTTGACGTGAACCGGAACTTGTTTGCCGAAGTCCGCCGCAATCTTGGCCAGCTTACGGACGGCGTGCGGTTCGTTGACGCAAACGGTCAGGTCGTGGGCCACGCACCATTCGAGTTCGGCTTCCTGACGTTCGCCCAGCAGCAGCAGCGGCGCGGTGATGCCGCCTTCGCGCAAATGCATCGCCTCCTCGAGCGTGCTCAGGCCAAAACCCCACGCGCCCTCCTCGACCGCCACGCGCGCTACGTCCAGCGCGCCGTGACCATATGCCTCGTCCTTAACGACAGCCATAAGCCGGACGTGCTTGGGCAGGTCGCCCCGGATGAGTTGCAAGTTGCGGCGGAGCTTGCCGAGATCAATCTCGGTCCACGCCGGCCGCAGCGGAAAATTTTCAGAATCTATTTTCATCGAATCGAACAAAAATGTTTAACCACGTATCATGCCAAATAAAATGAAAATCAAACTTTTCCCGGCGGCCACAGGCTTTGGCCGACATCCGTGCGGAAATAGCTGCCCACGACACGGATTTTACGGATGTTCGCGTAGGCTTTTGCAATCGCCGAGTCCAGTTTTGGAGCAAGCGCGATCACATCGGCGATGCGGTGGCCGGTGGTGACCAGATGATAATCTGCGCCCCGCGCGACTTCGTTCCACCAGACGTCGCAGTCGAATTTTCCGTCCACTTCCAGCGGCAACTGCGGCCCACGCACCTGCGTGAAAGGATAGCCGTAGCCCGCCAGCGTCAGCGAACAGCCGAAGTTGAGCTTGTCATTGAACGCCAGCTTCAGCTTTTCATTCCGCGCCGTTTTTAAAACGACGGCCGCCGGATCCTTGAGCATCCGCAAGATCATCGGGCCGGAGGTGACGCCGATACGGATGTTGTATTCGATGACGTGCCATTTACCGCCACGCTTGATGGCGGTGACTTGCAGTGGTCCGTTGAATTTCACCTCGCGCAGCCAGGGCTTCAGCGGATGGATGAGTTCCCGCGCGAGACCGTATTTATCCTTCTCGTCCCGTTCGACGAGTCCACCGAGCGGTGCGCCGGCGACGATGCCCAGGTTGCCGTTGAAAGCGTATTTATATTCCTGGTTCGTGACGAGCGAATGGATTTCGCCGCCGCTGACGAGCACGATGTGTCCCGCCTCGGCGCGGCCAAGATATTCCTGCAGGAAAACGCCCTCGGCATAATTCACCTGCCGCAACCACGCGCGCGTGTCCGCGACGGTCTCGCACAGGATCGTATGCACCGGACTCGTCGGCGAGCAGAGCGGATTCTTGATGACGAACGGCTGCGGATGTTTTTCGAGGATCTTCTCGGCCTCGATGCGGTTGGAGGCGACGAAGGATTTGGGGAACGGAATCTTGAACTTGGCACACAACTCGCGGGCGAAGTCGCGTTCCCGCTCAATCCTCATCGCCTCGCCGGTGGGGCTGAAAATGCCGACGCCGGACTTCACCAAGTCTTCCGCCCACGGCTGCATGGCCCAGTCAATGGACTGCGGGATGACGACGTCAATTTTGTGCTGTTTGATGAGCGGAACCGGACTGGAGAACGTGTCGCGCGAAAAAGTTTTGCCGACGAGCGTGGGTGCATAGTGACCGTAATTGCGCGTGAGATAGGTGGAGACGTTCGCGCCCGTGTCCGCCAGCGCGGTGCCGAGGCTTTGCGCAAAGGAACCGACGCCCAACACCATGACAGACACGTTGGGTTGCGGTTTTAAAACTTTTTTGGCCATAGAAACTGTGACGGCCAGTGTTTCGCAAATTTGCTTCCGAAGCAACGCCAAGTCATTCACCGTCTCGACTTCGCCATCGCAAGCGCTATTTTGAGACGCATTTTGAATTTAATGCCTTTGAATGAACCCGCTTTTTATTCCAACGCTTTTAGTGACAATAATTTTATATTTTGTCGCTTGGAAAACCATTCAAAGACAAACCGCGGTGTGGTTCGGTATTGTCGGGGCATTGGCCGCGCTGCCAGCTATGATCTTTGCTGTTTACTACCTGAAGATCTTCGGCGAGGCGCAATGGCTTTATACCTATCGTTCCTGGCCATTCACCGAACTGAGCGCTGTTGGCCTGGGGATATTCGCTGGCTGGCTCCAGTATCAGCGCGAGCAGAGCATCTGGTTTAAGCGATCGTTCAGCAGGCTTTTCATTCCCAGCCTGATGGTGGTTTGTGTCGCCGCACCTTATGCGAAACAAATCTTAATGCCGGCCGATTGGAGCAAATATTCGGACACATGGAACGAAGATGTTTGCCTGCAAAGTTCGGAATCATCATGCGGTCCGGCTTCGGCTGCAACTTTGCTTCATGCATTTGGCCAGTTGGTAACCGAGAAGCAAATCGCTCAAGAATCATTTACGACCCGGCGGGGAACCGAGAATTGGTATTTGCTGCGAACTCTTCGCAAACACGGCGCTGATGCACATTATGTCATCGCCCCCGCAGACGTTGAACACATTCAATATCCAGCCATTGCCGGCGTGATATTGAAAGGCAGCGGTGGGGCGGGACATTTCATTGCCATTCTTGGCGCAGAAAATGAAAAGCTGATCATCGGTGACCCGCTAATCGGCCGGCAGAAAATCCCGCGCGCCTTGCTCTCGGAGAATTACATTTTTACCGGTTTTTACATTGTGATTTCAAACAAAACAGCCACGAAACATTAAACCATTATGGCAGACGAAAATTCCCGGCGCATGGACAAGCTTGAATCCAACCTCGCGCACCTTGAGCATCAGGTTGAACAATTGAACGCGGTCGTCGTCGAGCAGGTCAAATTGCTCGAACGCCTGAAGAAGGAAGTTCAGCGCCAGACCACCGCCATGCAGACGTTGGAGCTGGAACGCATCAAGTCGAACGTCCAGAAACCGCCGCATTATCAGTGAAATTTCCGCGCATCAGCCGCCGCAAGTTCCTCGCCACCGCGTTATTGGCGATGCCTTGCCTGACGGTGGCGGATGCGAAACTGATCGAGCCAACCTGGCTCAAGGTGCAGCGAGTGACCCTCGGCTCGAACCCCACGCACCGGTTTGTTCATTTTTCCGACGTGCACCACAAGGGCGACCGCGCGTATTTGCAAGCTGTCGTGGACCAGATCAATTCACTCGCACCGGACTTTGTCTGCTTCACTGGCGACATCATCGAGGACGGAAAATTTTTGGACGAGGCACTGGCAATTTTATCCGGCGTTAAGTTCCCGATGTATGGCGTGCCGGGGAATCATGATTACTGGAGCAAGATTTCCTTTGCGCCTGTCCACCAATGTTTCAACGCCACCGGCGGTGCGTGGCTGCTGGATGAAAGCCGGCACATCGCGGGCGGCAAAATCAATCTCATCGGCATCACCTGTAAAAAAGCCAATCAAGGACAACTCCCGCTTGACCCGCAGGCGAAAAACCTCCTGCTGTTCCATTATCCGGCCTGGGCCAAAAAGCTGGGCGGACAAAAATTCGACCTCATGTTGGCGGGCCATTCGCATGGCGGGCAGGTGCGGATTCCGTTTTTTGGCGCGCCCATTCTGCCCTATGGCACGGCTGAATACGACCTGGGCCGGTTTCAAACGCCGGCCGGCCCGCTCTACGTCAATCCCGGCATTGGCTACATTGGCAGTTACGATATCCGCTTCAACTGCCGCCCGGAAATCACGGTGATTGAGATTTGATTCCGTCGTTTGTATCGTGCGGGCCGATGTCTGTGCCGGAAACCAATCCTTCGCCGCCCGCCGCGCCCGCGCGCGGGGACGAAGCCATACCCGCGTTGCAGCGGCCGGTTTCCTCCGTCTGGGGCGTGGGCGAGGATCGCGCGCGATTGCTCGCACGACTGGAGATATTTACCGTTGAAGACCTGCTGCTGCACAATCCGCGTCGCTACGAAGACCGCCGAAAATTTTTATCCATCCGCGATTTAAAGGTTAAGGAAGCCGCCACCGTGCGCGGCACCGTCGTAGCCGCCGGGGTCAAACGGTTCAAAGGCGGTTCGCGTTCCATGTTTGAATGCGTTTTTGAGGACGGCACGGCGCGGTTGCATTGCCGCTGGTGGCAGGCACAGTCGTGGATGCCGGACTGGTATGCTGTGGGGCGCGAGTTTTTGATCTACGGCAAGCTGGACGATGACAAAAAGCCGCGCACGTTCACGCACCCGGAAACGGAATATTGCGAGCCGGGCGATGACGAATTCATCCACGTCAACCGCATCGTGCCGGTGCATCCACTGACCGAAGGGCTGACGGCGCGGGTGATGCGCTCGCTCATCTGGCGGGCGCTGGAGAAGTTTCAGGACGAAATCAAGGAGCCAGCGATCGCATTGGATTTAAAGACCTATCCCGCCCGCGCCAACGCCGTGCGGATGATTCATTTTCCGGAGGAATTAACCGACGTGGAGATCGCGCGGCAACGGCTGGCTCTGGATGAATTTGTCGCGCTGCAATTTCAGATCCAGTCGCGCCGGAAAAAATTTGAAGCGCTTTCCAAAGCGCTGCCGTGCGGCGGCGACAACCGGCTGATGAAGCCATTTCTCGCGTCGCTCGGCTTCAAGCTCACCGCCGCGCAGGCCAGCGTGTTGAAGGAAATTCGCACGGACATGGGCGGACTGCATCCGATGCGGCGGTTGTTGCAGGGCGATGTCGGCTCCGGCAAGACGGCGGTGGCGGCGTGCAGTGCGTTGATGGCCTTGGAAGGCGGCTTCAACGTGGCGCTCATGGCCCCGACGGAAATTCTAGCGGAGCAGCATTTCCGAAATTTTACCAAATGGTTCGAGCCGCTGGGCGTGAAGATGGAACTACAAACCGGGAGCAAGAAAACATTCAACGCTCAACATTCAACGCTCAACACCGAACGCTCTCGCAAGATAGCAACCAGCAACCAGCAACCAGCATCGCTGTTCATCGGCACGCACGCCCTGTTCACGGCGGGCTTTGATCTGCCCAAGCTCGGCCTCGTGATCATTGACGAGCAGCACAAGTTCGGCGTGGCACAACGCGAAACACTGGTGCGCAAAGGCAATTACCCGCATCTGCTGGTGATGACCGCCACACCCATTCCGCGCACGCTGGGGCTGACGCTTTACGGCGATCTCGACGTGTCAGTGATTGATGAAATGCCCGGCGGGCGCGGCGCGATTAAAACGTTTGTGCGGACGACGGAAAAATTGCCGAAGGTTTTTGATTTTATCCGCGAGAAAATTTCCAGTGGGCGGCAGGCTTACATCGTTTATCCGCGCGTGGATGTCGCGGACACGGACAAGGACATCAAGGCGGTAACAAAGGAATTTGCCAACGTGCAGAAGGCGTTGAACGGCTTCAAAGTCGGCCTGCTGCACGGCCGCATCAAGCCGGCGGAGAAAGAGGCGGTGATGGCGGAGTTCCGCGCGAACCAAATCCAGGCGCTCGTCGCCACGTCGCTCATCGAGGTGGGTGTGGACGTGCCGAACGCCACGGTGATGCTTATCGAGAACGCGGAACATTTCGGGTTGGCGCAGTTGCACCAGTTGCGCGGCCGTATCGGCCGCGGCGCGCATGAGAGCTTTTGCATCCTGTTTTCCGATGCGCAGCATCCGGAGGCGCAGGCGCGGCTGAAAATTCTGGAAGAGACGAATGACGGTTTCAAAATCGCCGAAGCGGATCTGAAGTTGCGCGGCCCCGGCGAACTGCTCGGCCAGCAGCAGAGCGGCGCGATGCGGCTGCGGTTTGGGAACCTGGCTGAGGATTTAAATCTCATCCGGCAGGCGCGGGAGCTGGTGGGAAAAAAATTTCCGACAACCGGATTCAGCGGCGGGGAAAAGCAGTGGTCATTTGACGGCGTAAACAAATAATTTATCCGGGGGGATTCGGCCAAAAACAAACGGCAACGGCCCACCGCCGGTCGAATAAAAACTAGCACCCGCCCGCGGACTCCAATCCGCCAAACCGGGGAAAACCGGCAGGGCAAACACTTCCATCTGGGCTGCATTTTGCGGGTCAGGCACAATCACATTTGAATTTTGATTGGGTAGGACCAGAATGTCGCCGGGCTGCAACTCCGGATTTTTGAAGTCCATCGGCCGGGCGCCCAGCGACTGCATATAAAATTGAAAGCCCCAGTGTCCTTGAAACCAAAGTCTTCCCTGCCGGGCGGCGTATTTGGCACAGACTTGCTCCGCACCTTTGCGGACGACGCCCGCCAGTTGAAAATCAGCCTGCGCCACCAACAGGCTCAAGACAGCGGTGGCGGCGATTGAAAATTTTATCCCGCGCGGCCAAGCTGGCGGAGCATGCTCCAATCGCCGGACAATCAAAACAGCCACGGCGGGGGCCATCGGCAGCAAGGAACGTAGATTGACGGTCCAATTGAAAAAGGCCGCGAAGGCAAAAGTTCCCAGCACCCACAACGCCAGCAGCCACGCCTCGGCGTCGCGTTTCGGCCAGGCATTCATCACGGCCAGCGCCAGCACGATCACGCCGCCTAGCGACCAGAAGAAAATCTGGGCGGCAACGCTGACACGCACGCTGCCGGTAAGCCAGTCATAATTTTTTTCAAACATGCCGCCGGCGAACGTCAGAGCCACGAAAAAACCCGCGCTGGCGGCTAGGAGGATCAGGATTTGTTTGCGCCAGAGAAAGGGCGCGCAAAAAAGGGCGGCGGCAAAACCGCCGCCGATGAACGTCAGCGCGTTCAAACTGGCGGTCATTTTGGAAACCCCGAGGGAACCTTGCGCGGATTTGGCGTAGAGCACCGCGGCGGAAAAAAGCCCCCGACCGTAAAGCTCGCTGGTCAGCCATTCGTAGGCACAAAAGGCGGCGACGGGGATCAGCAGAAAAAAAATCCAGCGGCCGGGCGAGCGTTGTTTCAGCCAGCCATAAGCAGCCAACAATGGAATGAGGCTGATGCCATTATATTTTGTGAGCAATGCCAGCGCCGCCAGGAGGCCGGCCGCGGTCAATTTATTAACGCTATTCTCCCGCACGCCTTCAGTCCAGAACACGACCGCCCAAATCCAGAACGCCAGCACGGCCACGTCGCACATGACAGTGGTGGCGGCCACCAAAAATCCGGGGGCGAATAAAACGATGACCGCAGCCAGTTGCGGCTGCCGGCAAAAACTTTTTGCCAGCCGATAAGTTCCCAAAATCACCGCCACGGCCAGCAACAGACAGGCGAGGTGCATTCCGATTTCGCTCCAGCCAAAAATCAGCGCCGCTGCGGCAAGATAATAGCTCATCACCGGCGGATTTTGTGTCACTACCCACATGGGCTGGGCAAAACCGCACCAGTTGACATTGAAACCGTAAGGGTCGGCAGGGTGTAACTGGATATGTTGCGCCGCCCAGACGTAACAAGGGTCATCCATGTTGAAGGGCTTGGCGAGAAACGGGGTTAACGCTAGGACGGTCAACAGCGCAAGAAGCGCATAAGGATGGCGCAAGCCCCAAGCCTTGAACCTTTCAATAAAATTCCCAACCATTTTAAAAGAAGCTAACAGTCGGCACTTTCGAAGGAAATATTTTTTCTTTTTGCAAAATAGCCACGCAGTCCGGTGTTTGAACCTTATCCGGCAGGCACGGGAATTGGTAAAATTGCAGTTGGATTTTGCAGCAGGAGGCGTAAGTTGAGGCCATGAAAGCTTTTCATTTTGCCCTGCTGGCGGCGGCCGTTTCAGTTTGGGCCACCGGCTGCGGCGATAGTTCCAAGCCCGGCACGCCGGCGAACGAGGTTTCTAACGCGGTCACCGCCCCGGTGAATTACCTCGGCGCGGTGGTCGAGGCCAAGAAGCACTCCGAAAAGGTTATTGATGTGGCTTACATCAATCAGGCTATCCAGTTGTTTCAGGCCAGCGAAGGCCGACTGCCCAAGGACTTGCAGGAACTGGTGCCAAATTACATCGGCAAGATTCCGGAAGCGCCCCTCGGCAGCAAGCTCGTTTATGACGCCACCGCCGGCACGGTCAAGGTCGTGAAGCAATAACGCTCCGCGCGGGTTCGCCGTCCGCCATCCCGCACTCCGCCGCCCGATTGGCGGCAATTTTAACCATTTTTCGCTCGCCAAGCCTTCCCCGGCGAATGAGAATCCGCCCTTGTTTCATACATGAACGAACAGATTGTCATCCTCGATTTCGGCTCGCAATACACGCAGGTCATCGCCCGGCGCGTGCGCGAGTGCAACGTCTATTCCACCATCATCCCCTTCAACACGCCCGCCACCGAAATCGCCCGGCTCAAGCCGAGCGGCATCATCCTGTCCGGCGGACCGTCCAGCGTGTATGCGCCCAAGGCACCGCTGCCGGATAAAACCATTTTCGAACTCGGCGTGCCGATTCTTGGCGTCTGCTTCGGCGTGCAACTGTTTGCGCATTTTCTCGGCGGCAAGGTGGAAAAAGGTCTCAAGCGCGAATACGGCAAAGGCACGTTGAGCGTGAAGGACGCAAGCTGCGCGCTGTTCGCCAAATTGCCCAAGTCGCTCCAGGTCTGGAATTCCCACGGCGACAAGCTCACGAAAATTCCGAACGGATTCAAACCCGTCGCCGTCACCGAAAATTCCGAATACGCCGCGATCGAAAATCGCGCGAAGAAATTTTTCGGCCTGCAATTCCATCCCGAGGTCGCCCACACGCCGCGCGGCAAGGAGATCATTTCCAATTTCGTCCACGGCGTCTGCGGTTGCGGCAAAAGCTGGACGATGCGCAATTATGTGGATCAGGCCGTCGAGGAAATCCGCGCCCAGGTCGGCAAGGAACACGTCATCCTCGGCTTGAGCGGCGGCGTGGATTCCAGCGTGGCGGCGGCGCTCCTACACAAGGCCATCGGCGACCAGCTCACCTGCATTTTCGTCAATAACGGCGTGCTCCGCGCCCGCGAAGCCGAAGTGGTGCAGAACGTGTTCGCTCGCAGCTTCAACATCAAGCTGCAATACGAGGACGCCACCAAGATTTTCATGACGCGGCTCAAAGGCGTCACCGACCCCGAGAAGAAACGCAAGATCATCGGCAAGACGTTCATCGAAGTTTTCAGCGACGCGATGAAGCGCGTCGGCAATGCCAAGTTCCTCGCCCAGGGCACGCTGTATCCTGACATCATTGAGTCCGTGCCGATCGCCGGCAATCCCGCCGCGCTCATCAAGAGCCATCACAACGTCGGAGGCCTGCCCAAGGGCATGAAGTTCAAGCTCGTCGAACCGCTCAAGAATCTGTTCAAGGACGAAGTCCGCCTGCTCGGCGAAGAACTCGGCGTGCCCAAGGACATCGTCTGGCGCCAGCCGTTCCCCGGACCGGGTCTCGCCGTGCGCATCCTCGGCGAAGTCACGCCCTCACGCTGCGAGATTCTGCGCAACGCCGACGCCATCGTCGTCGAGGAGATGAAGGCGAGCGGACTTTATTACAAGATCTGGCAGAGCTTTGCCGTGTTGCTGCCCGTGCGCAGCGTCGGCGTGATGGGCGACGAACGCACCTACGATTACACCATCGCCATCCGCGCCGTGGAATCGCAGGACGGCATGACGGCCGACTGGGTGAAGCTGCCCTACGACCTGTTGGAAAAACTCGCCAGCCGCATCATCAACGAAGTGAAAGGCGTGAACCGCTGCGTGTTTGACATCACCAGCAAGCCGCCGGGGACGATTGAGTGGGAATAAATTCTGACCTGGTTCGCGCGTTTAAAGGCCTTGCCGCAGCCGATAGAAGCTGCAGAATGCCCCATCGTTTCCATGCGCAAATCACTTTCATCCATCCTGACGGCTTTGACGGTCGCGTATGGTGTGGCCGCCGGGTCCAGCCCGGCTATTTCCAATGCCGTTCCCGATATCGGCATCGGCGGTGGCGAGTCGAATGCGCCTACGCATCTTCGTTTCCCGGGCGTTCCCAAGGATGCCAAAATCGTCAGGGTCAGCACGCACCTCGTGGTGGAAAAGGCGGCGCCGGTCGGGCTTAACTTCTTCGCCGTTCAGGTTAATTTTCCCAACAAGACCTGGGCGCACGGCGGCCCGCAGATAAATTCCGGCGCGGAAAAAGCGAACTGGGGCGGCTTGGTAAATCGTGGCGGCGGCGCCAAGGATTACAAGGAAGTGGATTGGAAGCATGATTTGATGTTGATCGAATGCGGGATTGAAAAGCCCAATACGGTTCCGTTCAAATGGGAGCGGGAGCGCGAATATATTCTGACCGTCGAGCGTGGACCGCAAGTTCATCTCCCCGCCGGGACGAACACGCATTTCAAGGTGGCCGTGCCCGAACGCACGATGTGGGAATGGAATTTTACCATCCAGCGGGTCGCCCCCGGCGCGGAAAGCTTCAACTCGTTCCTTTATGATTCTGCTGATCACATCAGCAGTTTCTATCTATGGAACGAGGCAGGTTATGGTTCGACCCGCGAGCAGCAGCACGCCCGGTGGTCGCTCCCAACTTATCGCGTTGAGGGCGGGAATGAAGACTTGTTTCCAACGGACTGGAAGCGATTCTGATTAACCGGATCGTGAGGACACCCGCCAACGGCCCTTGCTGATCCGCGTATTTGCCGAGCTTAGCGGTGACCAATCGCGGTTTACTCCCCGATAATTTTCACCAGCACGCGCTTGCGGCGGTTGCCGTCGAATTCGCCGTAGAAAATCTGTTCCCACGGGCCGAAATCCAGCTTTCCCTTCGTGATGGCCACGACAACTTCGCGGCCCATGATCTGTCGTTTCATGTGGGCATCGGCATTATCTTCACCGGTGCGGTTGTGATGGTATTGGCCGGTGGGCGCGTGCGGCGCGAGTTTTTCCAGCCAGACGTCGTAGTCGTGCAACAGGCCGTCCTCGGCATCGTTGATGAAAACACTGGCGGTGATGTGCATGGCGTTGACGAGGCAAAGCCCCTCCTGCACGCCGCTCTTGCGGACGAGCGCGGCGACGGTCTCGGTGATATTCACAAACCCGCGCCGACCGGGGACTTCAAACCACAGCTGTTCGGTGAACGATTTCATGGGGCAGATATGCACGCTCAGCCGGGCCAAGACAAGTTTCCAGTCAGGAAGCGGCGTTGCGGCTGACTGCGATGGGCTGGAGAAATTCGCGGGCCGCCTGAAATGAAATAACCGGGTCAAACTGCCAGAGGATGGCGGGATGACCCGGTGAAGTTGGATCGGTTCATGGTGAGTTCACGAGGAACTGCTGGTGCGGAGCTGAACCAAGGCAGCCACACCAAAATTTTAAAACGGCTTCAAAGATCTGGCCGGTTTGCACCGGCGGCGCTTTGCTAAGAACAACGCGCTGATATTCCTTCGACCTGAACGCGGGTAAAACATTCAAAATCGGCCAACGATTACAGCCGGGTTAATTACGGGGATTAGCAAGCTGCGGGGCCGGCGGGAAATCAGCCGGTTTAGAAATTCTTCACTTGGTCACGATGGATACCTTTGATTAAATTCACCCGACGTAAAATGAGCGAAGAAAATCCATTTGCCAAACCGGCGGCCCCGGCCGAGGCCGGCTGGCATTCCGCCCGGCCGGCCTGGATCGTCGCCGGCGTCCTGGCCGCGCTGCTCATCGCGGCTTTGCTATGCTGGGCAACAGCGTTGGGCAAGTTGCGCGGATTGGAGGCGCTGCGCGGTAAACTCGCCGACGCCAACGCGAGCCTCGCTACCGCCCTCGCCGACCATCAAAAAGATCAGGACACCATTTCCACCTTGCAAGGTCAGGTCGCCGATTTGCAGCGGGAAAAAGAAATGGTGGGCCAGCAAGCCAAAAGCTTGGAAGACGAGATGCGCGCCGGCCTGGAGTCCAAGGATGTCACCATCTCCAAACTGCAGGGCAAACTGACGGTGAACATTCTCGACCGCGTGATGTTCGATTCCGGCGAAGCGATTTTGAAGCCTGACGGCGAATCCGTGATGCGCAAGATCGCCGGCCTTCTCGCCGAACATCCCGAGCTGAAAATTCATGTCATCGGCCACACGGACAACGTGCCCATCCGCAGCCGGTTCGCCAGCAACTGGGAATTGTCTGTGGCGCGCGCGCTGGCGGCCGTGCATTTCCTCACCGAAAAGGCGGGGGTGGATCCGCACCGCGTCGGGGCCGTGGGCTACGGCGAGTTCCGCCCGATTGCTGACAACGCCACGGCCGAGGGCCGTGCTAAAAACCGCCGGATTGCCATCACGATTTTGCCGGATGAACTCGCCGTCGCCGATACTGTCGTAAAAACGAACGCGCCGCCGGACGCCGTGCCGTTGGAACCGCCGGTCAAATAACCGCCGCCAAAAAACAGGTGGGGTGGTTTTGTTGCGCAATAAAAAAGGCACCCTGACGCATCAGAGTGCCTGAGAGGGAGGTCAAAAATTATTTCTTAACGCCGAGGATGGCATCTTTGGCCGCCTTGGCGACGCGGAATTTCACAACCTTCTTCGCCTTGATCTGGATCGTTTCGCCAGTGGCGGGATTGCGACCGACGCGGGCTTTGCGGTTGACGAGAACCAGTTTGCCGAGGCCGGGAATGGTGAAGCTGTCCTTGGCGTGCTTGTAGGCCAGCGCGGCGAGTTGTTCGAGGATTTCAACCGCCTGTTTTTTGGTGAGGCTGTTCTTTTCGGCGATTGCAGCCGCGATTTGGGATTTGGTGAGAGCTTTGGCCATGATTTTAATTATGTGTTTTGTTTGTTAACGTTGTTGCGCCCGCATTAAAGCTGGCCGGAAACCGCAGGCCAAGCTAAAAACGCTGATTTTTATGGGCTGATTCCGGCGGCGCTTCCTCCGTCTTGACAGGGCTGGGAACCGGACGATGTTGTTTTGGCTGGGGTGGACGTGAGTGCAGTTGACGGTTGCAGAGAGTTGTTGAAGTCTGGGTCGGAGATGGTAGCTACGCCCACGCCAGCCACTTTCTTAGCCGGGGTTCACAGTCTGAATTTCATCCGCAGCTCCATCAGCAACGTGTTCTCCCAGTTCGAAACGTGCTGGTCAAACGTCATGATCTGTTCTACGGCGGCAAACACCTGTTTTTGTTGCGTGCGCTCCGTGAATGCCTCGGCCAGGGCCAAAGCCGCTTGCTTGGCGAGGTAGAGGGATTGAACCGCCGGTCGCATCCGGGTCACAGCCGCATCAAATTCACGTTGCCGATCGGATGGTTCGGCATGGCCCATTTCGGTCAGCAACTTCTGTAATTGGTCATCCTCCCAATCCGTCAAATGGCCATCCGCATACATCGCCAGAATCAGCAGGTCAAAAAGCGCCAGTTGTTGCGCCGGTGAAAACCCCTTGAGATCAATGTCCACACCCGGAGCTTACCGGATTGTCGGGGTGTTTGACATGGCTTTGCACAGCGGGTTGCAGCCAGCCGCCGCCGGCTCTGGCCATTTTGGAAAACTGGCGGGTCGTTCCCGGGATTGGCGGCGCGCTGCCACCTTGCATGGGGACGGGATTGGACTCATATTCGCATTCATGCAAATCAGCGACTTCTTCAACAGTGCCGGGCACGGATTGGTGGATACGGCTAAAATGGTTTTTTTCCGGATGTTGCCGCGGGGCGCACAAATCGAACAGGTGCGGGCGGAAATTAATCAGGGTGTGCTGAAACCTTATGGCAAAATAACCGAGCTGAACATTGACAAGGAAAACCGGATCATCCGTGCAGATCTGGATTTAAAAGGCGAACCAGAACGCCTTCAGATCACGGTTATCCACTATCGGCTAGTCCAGCCCGAAGGTGAAAATCCGCAGTTCGAATTTGGCAGGCTTGAGGCATCACGGGAATGGCTGCAAGCTTTGCTGGGAACCCTGATCAAAAAGAACATCATCCCCGCTCGCTTGGAAATCAAAAACCAGCTCCATCAACTCGTCGTAAAATCCATTCTTTAGCAAATCGTCTTTCACCGCCGGTCACGACAGGCTGGCCCGGCGTCACCAAACATCATCATGACCGGGAAAAACTTTGAAATGGAACTTGGCGACACGCTTGGTAATGGCCTTAGCAATTTCCAAATGAGCTTGCCGCTCACTTGAATTCGCGCATAATAATTGCCTGAATGTCTGTGGCGCATCCGATTGGCCGCAGGTCTTTGCCAATTTGAGTCTAACTTTTCCGCTGAAATAAATTTCAGGCGAACAGTATAGAACTCCGCGATGGAAAACGCCTTGTGAAATGTGCAAACCAGCATTTCATATAATAGAATCAATCGGTTGGAAGGGTGGCTGAGTGGTTAAAGGCATCTGACTCGAAATCAGAAGTAGTCGTAAGGCTACCGGAGGTTCGAATCCTCTCCCTTCCGCCATATTTCACAGTGGTTTTGTGGGTTTCCCCAAAATAGAAAAACTCGGGATTGGTGTTATTTACCTGACAAACACCTGACAAAAATTCGGTATTCTATTCGGTTTTCGCTTCTTTCCGCTGCGTCACTGATCCCACCTTCTTGCAAATACGAGCTGACCTTGGCGGGTCGCTCCATCAACGGTTCGAGTTTAGGACACAGGCACGGACGGCTCAGGCTCCCCGCGCACTTGGCCAACGGCCAATGCCAGAAGGTAACGAACTCGTTCGCGCCACTGTCCTGCCGCCTGCAGGCGGCAGGACAGTCCCATCTTCCC
>Ga0068856_100001650_pt1 | contig 23391 bp, 16 predicted proteins | sample KBSCornC62_FD_66595 | JGI IMG/M metagenome (GOLD analysis project Ga0068856, IMG submission 66595) | Corn rhizosphere microbial communities from Kellogg Biological Station, Michigan, USA - KBS Corn C6-2 | ecosystem: Host-associated > Plants > Roots > Rhizosphere > Soil ... | reverse complement strand
TCTTCATCAACACCACCAATGGAAACATTGACAAGGCTTTGACCATCGGCCTGAACCCGGTTGACCTTTCGATCAACTATGCTGAAGGGAGATTGTATATCGCAAGCTGGACCGAAACGTGGACTTACGTCGTGGATTTGAATTCCCAAACGCTGCTGCCGTCATTGAATCTCGGAACGGATATTTACAAAATCAATGCCGGCAAGGCGGGGCGAGTGATGACGGAAGGACAGAATCAGTGGGTAGGGTTTGGGATTGTCGATACGGTAGGTGGCACCAATGTGTTTTTTTCGGGATACGCTTTTCGCGAAGGCGATGGCGAAAGTGATCCGACCGGAAATGTTTACTACCATTGTGACAACAACATCTCCGACGCTCATATCCACAAATTTATCTGCACCAATGATTCGCCCGTGGAAGTGGCGGGCAGCAACCAACATCCTTACGGCACGCGCAATCTGGTTTTGTCACCCGACGGCAACCGGTTGTTTTGGAACAGCTACGTGTATGATACCAACCTCACAGAATTGGGGACTCTCGGCGCGGAGATTTATTCATGCTCGACCAACGGCTCGGTTGCGTTTAGCAGCACCAAAGCCTTTGATACAGTAACCCGACAAGCGATCTATAACCTGCCGGCTTCCACCAGCGTGTCGGTCGTGGATGGCAAAAATCAACGCTTCTGGTATTTCAACAGTGCCAGCGCCACCTTGGGCAGCATCCCTATGAGCACCATTCAGTCGCCGACCATTACGCAGCAACCTGCAGCCAGCACTTCGGTCATCAATGGGGGCTCGGTTTATCTGACCGTGACAGCGATGGGCATGGCTCCGCTTGCTTACCAATGGACCTTGTCGGGAACAAATCTCCCCGGCAGCACAAATTATTTTCTCTCGATTAACGGCATCCAGCCAAGCCAGCAGGGCAGCTACCAGGTGATCGTCGGCAATGCTTTTGGATCGGTCACCAGCACCGTGGCACAGGTAACCGTGTTGGTGCCTCCCTCGATCACCAGCCAGAGTGCAAACACCAATGTCGCTGCCGGTAAAACCTTCAGCCTCTTCGTCAATGCGGCCGGCTCTTCGCCGTTCACCTATCGGTGGATTTTTGAAAGTTCAACGATCGCCGGGGCTACGAATGCCAATTTGACCGTCGCAAATGCGCAATCGGTCAACGAGGGCATTTATCGCGCAGTGGTCGCGAATACGGTCGGGTCGGTCACCGGAGCGGTGATTTCCGTGCGGGTCACTCCCTCCGCGCCGATGATCGTCAGCAATCCCGTGTCTGTGACCCTGCCGGCTTCTTCCAACGCCCTATTCAGCGTTTCGGCCATTGGTAGCCCAACGTTGTCCTATCAATGGTTTTTTAACAGCACTCCGATTCCCGGAGCCGCCGCTTCGCAATACGCGTTGAGTGGCATTCAATCCAGCAACGCCGGTAATTATCAAGTGGTCGTGACCAACTCCCTTGGCTCCATCACCAGCAGTGTGGCCATCCTGGCGGTCACCCCCATGGCGCCTTATTTCGTCACGCAACCGGTCGGGGCAGCCGTGAGTGCCGGTTCCAGCCGCATTTTTACCGGCTTGGCGAATGGCTCGCAGCCCATCAGCTATCAATGGCAGCATGCTGGCACCAATCTTCCCGGAGCCACGCTGACGTCGCTGACGCTTAATAACCTTGGGCTCAATGACAGCGGCGCTTACACGCTTTTGGCTTCCAATGCCGTGAGCGTTTCGACCAGTGCTGTGGCCCAATTGACGGTTTACCAGAACCCGACCCTTCTGCAGCCACTGACCAACCAGGTGGTGGACGTCAGCAATACGGTGATGCTGGCCGTGAACGTGGTCGGCAGTCCAACTCTGGCTTATATCTGGCAACTGAATGGCGTGCCGATCGCTGGATCGAATGCCACGTTGACGGTCAGTAACATTTCGCTCGCTCAATCCGGTTATTATCGCGTCACCGTCACCAATCAATACGGGTCGGTTTCTTCCACCGGGCGGGTCAGCGTGCTCGGATTGCAATCGTCAGTCATGGCTTGGGGCGATAATTCCGGAGGTCAGACCAATGCGCCCGGCAACCTCAAAGACATCGTTGCTATTTCTGGTGGCGATTATCATAGCCTCGCGCTTCGCCATGACGGAACCTTGATAGGCTGGGGATACAATGGTGATGGCCAAGCAAGCGTTCCCACGAATGTCCTGCGATTTGTCACGATTGCTTCCGGTGCTGCCCACAATCTTGCGATCAAGGAAAACGGCGCGCCCGTGGCGTGGGGGCGCAATGATTATGGCCAGCTCAATATCCCCGCCACCGCTACCAACAATGTCCTGGCGCTTGCCGCCGGGGATGTGCATAGCCTGGCCTTGATGGGATCGGGAACAGTCGTGGCTTGGGGCGACAACTCATTTGGACAGACATCTGTGCCTCAAGGGCTGACTGGCGTCACGGCAATTGCCGCCGGACGAGTGGATAGTTTGGCGTTGCGCACGAATGGGACGGTGGTTGGCTGGGGCTTCAACGCTTATGGACAAACCACTCCACCCGCCAGCCTGTCAAATGTAGTTGCCATCACCGCAGGCTACCTGCATAGCGCTGCCCTGCGGTCGAATGGCACCGTGGTTGTTTGGGGAGACAATACTTACGGCCAAACCAATGTGCCAGCCGGCTTGTCCAACGTGGTGGCGATTGCCGCCGGAGATTTTCACACGCTGGCGTTGCGGACCGATGGGACGATGGTCGGCTGGGGCGACAATTCATTTGGACAGACCAACACACCTTCCATAACCAATGCGTGGGCTATTGCCTCGGGTAATTATCATGGCCTGGCATTGATCCCGACCGCGCCATTATTGCAGTTGCAAATGAACTACGCCGGCTTGGTGGTTCAATGGCAAGGTCCCGGCGTGTTGCAATGGGCACCGTCCCTTGCCGGTCCTTATACCGATGTCCCTTGCCTGGGAAATTGCTACACCAATCTTGACATGTCGGCCCCGGCAAAATTCTTCCGCCTGCGGCGGTAAGAATTTTCAATCAAGGCCACGCGCTATTTCCTTTGGAAGACCAGCTCGCCGCCGGCCACACCGACCTTGATTTTGTCGCCCGTCTTGAACTCGCCTTCGAGCAGCTTCGTCGCGAGCGGGTCGAGCAGGTGTTCCTGAATCGCGCGCTTTAGTGGGCGCGCGCCGAATTGCGGGTCGTAACCTTCGCGGGCGATCAGTTTCTTCGCATCGGCATTCACGTCGAGCGTGAGATTCTGCTGCGCGAGGCGTTGCGCCAGATTACCCAGTTGGATGTCCACGATGCGCGTCAGCTCGCTTTCGTCGAGGCTTTGGAAAATGATCACGTCGTCCACCCGGTTCAGAAATTCCGGGCGGAAATGGCGTTTCAATTCGGCCAGCACCTTGTCCTCCATCGCCTGATGCGACGCCTTGTCCGTTTTGCCATCCATGAAATATTCCTGGATGATCGGCGAGCCGAGGTTGCTGGTCATGATGACAATGGTGTTTTTGAAATCCACGGTGCGGCCTTGGCCGTCTGTGAGCCGGCCATCGTCGAGCACCTGCAGCAGCACGTTGAACACGTCGTGATGCGCCTTCTCGATCTCATCGAACAAGATCACGGAATACGGTTTGCGGCGCACGGCTTCGCTGAGTTGTCCGCCTTCCTCGTAGCCGACGTAGCCGGGCGGCGCGCCGATGAGCCGCGCAACGGTGTGTTTCTCCATGTATTCGCTCATGTCTATGCGAATCATCGCGCCCTCGTCGTCGAAGAGAAATTCCGCGAGCGCGCGGGCGGTCTCGGTCTTGCCCACGCCGGTCGGCCCAAGAAAAATGAACGAACCGATGGGGCGGTTCGGGTCTTGCAAACCGCTACGCGAACGGCGCACGGCATTGGAAACGGCGGTGATGGCTTTCGCCTGACCGATGACGCGTTCACGTAAACGTTCTTCCATCTTGAGCAGCTTCTCGCGCTCGCCTTCCAGCATCCGCGACACGGGAATGTGCGTCCACGACGCCACGACGCGCGCGATGTCTTCGTCCGTAACTTCCTGGCGGAGCAACGTGGTCTTGGTCGCCTCGGTGGATTGCTTTTCAAGCTTCGCCAGCTTGGCTTCCAGATCGGGAATCTTACCGTATTGAATCTCCGCTGACTTCGTGAGGTCGCCCGCGCGCTGCGCCTTTTCCAATTCAATCTTCGCCTGCTCCAACTGCGATTGGACAATGCTCACGGCATTCACCGCCACCTTCTCATTCTGCCACTGCGCGGCAAGCGCCTTGGATTTGTCCTTCAAATTGGCAACTTGCTTGTCAATGATCTTGAGCCGTTCCTTGCTCGCCGCGTCCTTCTCCTTGGCGAGTGACGTGCGTTCAATTTCCAACTGGAGAATCTGACGATCAAGTTGGTCTAGTTCCGTGGGCTTGGAATCCAACTCCATCTTGATACGCGATGCGGCTTCGTCCACCAGATCAATCGCCTTGTCCGGCAAAAACCGGTCCGTGATGTAGCGGTGAGAGAGGGTCGCAGCCGCCACGAGCGCCGCATCCTGGATGCGCACGCCGTGATGCACTTCGTAGCGTTCCTTTAATCCGCGTAGAATGGCAATGGTCGCCTCGACCGTCGGCTCGGCGACTTGCACCGGCTGGAAGCGGCGTTCGAGCGCCGGGTCTTTCTCGATGTATTTGCGGTATTCGTCGAGCGTTGTCGCACCCACGCAGCGCAGTTCGCCACGCGCGAGCTGCGGCTTCATGATGTTGGCAGCGTCACTCGCGCCTTCCGCCGCGCCCGCGCCGACGAGCGTGTGCAACTCGTCAATGAACAGAATGATTTTGCCCTCGCTCGCGGTGATTTCCTTAAGGAATGCCTTGAGCCGGTCTTCAAATTCTCCGCGATATTTTGCGCCGGCGATCATCGCGCTCAGGTCCATCGCCACGAGCCGCTTGTTCTTGAGCGATTCGGGGACGTCGCCGCTGACGATGCGGCGGGCGAGGCCTTCGGCGATGGCCGTCTTGCCGACGCCGGGTTCGCCGATGAGCACGGGATTGTTTTTGGTGCGGCGCGTGAGCACCTGCATGACGCGGCGGATTTCCTCATCGCGGCCGATCACCGGATCAATCTTCCCCTGCCTGGCCAGTGCCGTGAGGTCGCGGCCGTATTTGTCGAGCGCCTGAAACTTGGCCTCCGGTTGCTGGTCGGTCACGCGCTGGTTGCCGCGCAATTCCGCGAGCGCCTTGAGCACGGCGTCGCGCTTGAGGTTGTGCGCGGTGAAGATTCTCTTGAGCGACACGCTCGACGAATCCAGCAGGCCGAGCAGCAGATGTTCGGTGCTGACGTAATCGTCCTTGAGCTTGTTGGCCTCGGATTGCGCGGCTTCGAGCGCCTTTTGCAAATCGCGCCCGGCGTAGGGATCGCCGCCACCCTGGACCTTGTGACGACGGGCGATTTCCTTTTCCAGATCCGGCTGAAGTTTGGCGGGCGGCACGCCGAGACGATGGAGCAATTCCGGCACGAGGCTTTCATCCTGGCCAATCAACGCGAGCAGCAAATGCTCGCCGTCCATTTCCTGATGCGACGATTCCCGGGCGAGCCGTTGCGCTTCCTGCAACGCCTCCTGTGATTTCTGCGTGAGCTTGTCGAGTTGCATATGACTAATCAATGAGACCGAATGCGCCTTTCGTCAAGCAGATGGTTGTCGTCGATCCGGTGGCAAACTGGCGGCAAGACCGGACTTGTAAGCCGGCCCCATTTTCAGCTATTAAGTCGGGCTATTAACTTGGCCCTGACAACTTGGTGATTCCGGGAAGTGCTATGAAACTGCCCACGTTTAGCTCCGACGACGACCGGGCGAAAATCCCGCGGCGTTTTCCGCTGTGGCTGCTGGCGTTGGCGCTGGGATTGGCTACGGTGACCCTCTATTGGCCGGCGACGAACAACAACTTCGTCAACTACGATGACCCGCTTTATGTCACCGCCAATGCCCATGTCCAAAAGGGTTTGACGTGGAAAAATATCGAGTGGGCATTCGCCAATCCGGTCAGTCTGAACTGGCATCCGCTGACCATTGTCTCCCACATGCTGGACTGCCAGATATTCGGCCTGAAGCCGTGGGGACATCATCTGACGAGCATTTTGCTGCACGCCATCAATGCGATGCTGGTCTTGCTGTTGCTCAACCGCCTGACCGGGGCGGTCTGGCGGAGCGCGTTGGTGGCGGCCTTGTTCGCGTGGCATCCGCTGCGCGTCGAATCGGTGGCGTGGGTGGCGGAACGGAAGGATGTGCTGAGCGGTTGCTTTGGGTTTCTCGCGCTGCTGTTTTATGTCCGTTATGTGCAAGGCCGGGAAACCGGAAAACAGCCTGCAGACCCAGCGGGCCAGAGCGCCCCGGCTTTTTACGTTTCAATGGATTACTGGCTGGCCTGTCTTTGGTTTGCCTTGGGCTTGCTGAGCAAGCCGATGTTGGTCACCTGGCCGTTCGTCCTGTGCCTGCTGGATTATTGGCCGCTGGGGCGATTTCAAACCGAGCGCATCCGGTCATTGGTGCTGGAGAAAATCCCGTTCTTTGCCCTGGCGGCGGCGGCCAGCACGGTCACTTTTGTAGTGCAAAAGCAGTCCGGCACGGTGGCGGCGCTGAACATTGTGCCGATCGGCATGCGCGGCGAGAATGCATTGCTCGCGTATTGCCGTTATCTCGGCAAAATGTTTTGGCCGACAGATCTGGCCGTGTTTTATCCGCTGCCCGGTTACGCACCGTTGGGACTGGTGCTGCTGGCGGTAATGGTCCTGACCGGGCTTTCGGTTTTTTTCTGGAAACAGCGAGGGCGTCATCCCTTTTTACTGGTGGGCTGGCTTTGGTTTGTGGGAACGCTCGTGCCCGTGATCGGCTTGGTGCAAGTCGGCACCCAAGCCATGGCGGATCGTTACACCTACATCCCGTCCGTCGGCGTGCTGATTTTGACCGTCTGGGGAGCGTTTGAAGTTTCCCGGCGCTGGCGACATCAAGCCGTAGTTTGGTCGGTTGCCGGCACCGCCGTCATCGTCGCCTGCCTCGCCTCGACACGGCATCAGATGGGTTATTGGAACAACAGCGAAGTCCTGTTCCGACATACGCTCGCCGTTGCCGGGGATAGTTACCCGGCGCGTTACAATCTCGGCGTCGCGCTGCTGAAACGCGGCCAAACCGATGAGGCGATGCTGCATTTGGCGGCGGCCATCCGCCACGATTCCAGTCAGGACGGCCCACACAACAACCTTGGGATTGCCTTCAACGAGAAAGGCCAGACCAACGAAGCCATCCGTGAATTTACGGAAGCCATTCGTCTGAATCCCAGCAGCACGGAGGCCCATAACAACCTTGGTTCTTTGCTCCTCAAGCAAGGTCAGACCGACGCGGCCATCCTTCAATTCGAAGCGGCCATTCGCGCCGCCCCGGATTACACCGACGCCCATTACAATCTCGGCAATGCGCTGGTCGCCCGGGGACAAGTGGAAGCGGCGATTGAACAGTTTCAGGAATGTCTCCGCATCAACCCGGAGGACGACGAGTCGCACTACATACTCGGCAACCTGCTCGCCAGGAAAGGCCTGACCGACGCGGCCATGCGTCAGTTCGGGGAAGCCATCCGCTTTAACCCGAACCATGCCGAAGCCCACAATAATCTTGGCAGCATGCTCATGGCGAAAGGCCAAACGGACGAGGCCATCCAACAGTTCGCGGAAGCCGTCCGCCTCAAGCCGGAGAACGCCGACGCCAGCTATAACCTTGGCAATTGCTTCCTCAAAAAAGGCCAGTTAGATGAGGCCATCAGCCAATTACAGATGGTCGTGCGCTTCAAACCGGACTTCGCCCCCGCCCACTACTACCTCGGCATCGCACTCGGTGGAAAGGGAAGGATTGACGACGCGATCAGCCAGTTCGAGGAAGCTATTCGTTTAAAGCCGGATTACGCCAAAGCTCGCGAGAAACTCGCCCATGCCTTGGAAATGAAGAAACCTCCGGCGGGCAATTAGCTGCGTTCAAAGAAAGACGATCAGAGCCCGCGCACGCCGACCATGCGCTGGGTTTCCACGCACCAGACCTTCAAACGCAGGCAGCGGATGATGTCCATCGGATGCAGCGTGGTGATCTTGGGCTTCTGCAATTCGGGCATGGCTTCGAGGACTTCAGGCAGACGATAGAACGGGATGCGGTGATTGAGATGGTGGATGTGGTGGTAGCCAATGTTTGCACTGAACCATGACATGATGGGACCGGTCTTCATGTAGCTCGACGATTCGAGCGCGGCTTTTTCAAACGTCCAGCCGTTCTTATCCTTGAAGGAAACGCCGGGGAAATTGTGCTGCGCGTAGAACAGATAGCTGCCGATCGCACAGGCGATCAGGCGCGGAAAAATCAGCGTCAGGCACATCGCCCACCAACCGAACATCATCACCAGTGCGACACCAATCGCTACGTGGAGCAACAGCGAGAGCAGGCAGTCGAAATGTTTGCGCGGGTTGTTGATGAACGGGTTGATGACCATGCCGTAGAGGAAAACAAAAATATAACCAAACACGATCGTCAGCGGATGGCGCATGAACAGGTATTGAAAGCGTTCGCTGCGGGTGGAAATTTTATACTGCTCCTTGGTCATGATCGGGTAGGAGCCGATGTGCGAGCCGCGGAGCTTGGAGTTGTGCGCGTGATGATGATCATGTGAGCTGCGCCAGATGCTGCTGGGGCTCAACGCCCAGATGCCAAAGATGCGCATGAACAATTCGGCCACCTTCGACTTGGGCAGGATGGCGTGATGCTGCTGGTCGTGATAAATGACGAACAAACGGAGAATCAAAAGGCCAGTCAACACGCTGCAAAAAACCCGCAATGGCAGCGACACACCGATGCCCGGCAAGGTTCCCACCGAGGCGAGGACCAGGAAAAAGGTGGTCGAAAGCACGCACCACCAGCTTTTCAGCGTGTGATCCTTAGCATAAGCCTTGGTGCGGGCGTGAAGGGTATCGGCGGGCTTCATCATTTGTCAGTTGTAGCAGCTTCGGCTATGACTGATATAAGGTCAATGAACTTCGCCTTTTATTTACGTTTTGGCGCGGCGCGCGGAAGCTGCTAATTTCTCCACGATGCCGGACATCGTCCTCACCACACTCAACGCGAAGTTCATCCACGCCGCGTTCGGATTGCGCTATCTGTTCGCCAACCTGGGCGAACTGCAGCCGCGCGCTGTCATCGCGGAGTTCGACATCAACCTGCGCCCGCTTGACATCGCCGAGGCGTTACTCGCGCAAAACCCAAAAATCATCGGCCTCGGCGTTTACATCTGGAACGTCACCGAAACCACCGAGGTCATCACCGCCATCAAGCGCGTGCGGCCGGAGATCAAAATCATCCTCGGCGGACCCGAAGTCAGCTACGAAACCGAGGGACAAAAGATTGTGGAACTGGCCGACCACGTCATCACCGGTGAAGCAGACCTGAAATTTGCCGAGGTCTGCCGGGTGTTGCTGGCCACATCCCCCCTCACCCTGACCCTCTCCCCACGGGAGAGGGAACAGCGCAAGGTGACTGTTGAAACATCCGAACGCATTTTGAACCTATCCGTATCCGAGCTCGCGAAAGGCGGGAACACCGTTCCCCCTCTCCCAGCGGGAGAGAGCCGGGGTGAGGGGCTCCCAAAAATCATTCCCGCCGAGCTGCCCGATTTCTCACGCATCGCCCTGCCCTACGATTATTACACGGAAGCCGACCTCGCCCACCGTATCGTGTATGTTGAGGCGTCGCGCGGTTGCCCGTTCACGTGCGAGTTTTGCCTGTCGTCGCTTGACATTCCCGTGCGCCAGGTGCCGCTGGATAAATTTCTCTCCGCGATGCAACGGCTGCTGGATCGAGGACTGAAACAATTCAAGTTCGTGGACCGCACGTTCAATCTCCATATCGCCACGAGCAAGGCCATTCTCGAATTTTTCCTCGCCCGCTATCAGCCCGGACACTTCTATCATTTCGAGATGATTCCTGACCGGCTGCCGCCGGAACTCCGCGCCATCATCGCCAAGTTTCCGCCGGGCGTCCTGCAATTTGAGGTCGGCATCCAGACGTTCAATCCCGAAGTTGGCTCGCTCATCAGCCGCCGGCAGAACTACGAGCGCATGGCGGAAAACTTTCATTTCCTCCGCCACGAAACGAGCGTTCACATCCACGCCGATCTCATCGTCGGCCTGCCGGGCGAAACCGTGGAAAGTTTTGGGGCGGGCTTTGACCGGCTCATCGCGATGGGGCCGCAGGAAATCCAGGTCGGCATCTTGAAACGACTGCGCGGCACGCCCATCATCCGGCACGATGAGGAATGGCAGATGATTTACAACGCGCACCCGCCCTATGAGATTTTGCAGAACAAGCTGATCGTTTTCGCCACGATGCAGCGCCTGCGCCGCTTTGCAAAATACTGGGATCTGGTCGGCAACAGCGGCAACTTCGTCGAGACCACGCCCCTGCTCTGGAGCCACGGTGCGTCGCCGTTCGCCAACCTTCTCCGCTTCAGCGACTGGCTTTATGCGCAGATCAGCCGCACCGACAGCATCGCGCTGGCGCGGCTGGTAGAGAAGCTGTTTGAATTTCTCACCACCGAGCTGAAGCACGAAACCACGCTCGTCGCCGAAACCATCTGGCGCGACTGGCAACGCGGCGGACGCCGCGACCCGCCGGAATTTCTCCGCGAATTTCTCCCGGCGGAAACGGTTGTGCGACACAGGCCGGAAAAATCCTCGCTGCCCAAACGTCAGGCGCGGCATCTGGCCGTCTGACGGAGCGCGGCGTTTACGCCGCTTCAGCGCCCTAAACGGAGCGGCGTAAAAAAAACACACCCGCCTGTGTTTTGTGCAATGAAGCGGCATAAATGCCGCGCTCCACCCCCGCCAAGGTCGTGTCACTCTGATCGGCGAGGCTCAATAAAAATCGCCGGGCCGGCCATCCTTCTCGTCCTCGTTCTCGTCCTCGATTTTCATGAGACTCCGAGGACGATGACTAGAACGAGGAGGAGGACGAATCGAAACGGGAGTGTTACGCACAGGCACTGAAACCCGCGCTCCGCCGCAATAATAGTTCGCCCAAGCGCCGCAGAAAATTTACCCTGTCCGCTTTGGATGAACTGGGTAGTTGCCATTTTGTTGTCGGCGTTTTTCCTCGGCCTTTACGACCTTTGCACCAAGCACGCGGTGCGGGCGAACGCCGTGACGCCGGTTTTGTTTTTCAGCACGCTCACCGGCGCGCTGGTGTGGACGGTGCTGCTCGCGATTGACGCAATTCATCCAGGCCTGCTGCCACCCTCGCTCGTCACGGATTCGCTGACGTGGCACCAGCATCTGCAATTGATGCTCAAATCCGGCATCGTGGCCGCCTCATGGATCGGCACCTACTACGCGCTGAAACATCTGCCGCTCTCGCTCGGCGCGCCCATCCGCGCGACGAGTCCGCTGCTGACATTGTTTGGCGCGATCTTGATTTTGGGTGAACGCCCGACGGGGTTGGAAACCGTCGGAATCCTGACCACGCTGGGCTCGTTTGTCGGGCTGTCCGTTGCCGGCGCGCGCGAAGGGATTCATTTTCATCGCAACAAATGGGTGTGGTTTCTCCTCATGGGCACCGTGTTCGGCGCGGTGAGCTCGCTCTATGACAAGCACCTGCTCGGCACGCTGAAATTTTCCGTGTCCACGGTGCAATGCTGGTTCTCGATCTACCTGTTCGGCTTGTTCGCGCCCTTCACGTTGGGCTGGAAATTGCGCCTGTGGACGCGCAACGAATTCACCTGGCGCTGGAGCATCCCGTTCATCGCATTGGCGCTGCTGGTCGCGGACTTTCTTTATTTCAGTGCGCTACAGCATCCCGACGCGCTCGTGGCCATTGTGATGAGCCTTCGCCGGGCAAGCACGCTGGTGGCGTTTGCCGGCGGGCTGTATTTTTTCCACGAGTTGAACGGTTGGAAAAAACTACCCGCCGTGATCGGCATCCTCGTCGGCATTGTGCTGACATTGATCGGGTAGATCTGCTCGGCCACGGATGAATGGGGATCAAGTTTCAGGTGCATTCTGGCAGGTGAATTCATTTTCGGAACTGATTACCTTCATTCGTTTGCCGGCTCCCGGTTTTCAACCACGGCTGGTGATAGATGCGGCCGGAGGGCAGATCTTTGCCCCGCAGCAATGTCCGGCTTTCAAAGCGCAGAGCGCTTTTCGCACGTGTTCTGAATGGCGACGTTGCTGCGGGCCACAGATCCGCGCTCGGTTTATTAATTGAAGCCGCCCCGTTTTTCGTGCGCCTCCCGCCTTCGTTTCACTTCGTCGTGGCAAGCGGTGTCCATCCGTGGTAAAAATCTGCCCGCATTATGGTTTTCACCCGGAAGAATCTGGATTGGTGGTGCGAGCGCGGCATCCTGACGCTCGTGCTGGGACTGCTGGGGTTCGCGCCGCTGGCGTTCGGCGCGGTGGACGCGTGGGCGTTCCTCGTGGTGCAAGGACTGGCGCTGGGCGTCTTCGCCCTGTGGGCGCTGCGCGTCTGGGCGAGCCCCAAACCGAAACTCCTCTGGCCGCCGCTCGCGTGGGCGGTGCTGGCGTTCACGCTTTACGCTGTGGGCCGCTATGTCACAGCGGACATTGAATACGTCGCGCGGCTGGAATTGATCCAGGTGGTGGTCTTCGCGTTTTTATTTTTCGCCGTGATGAATAACCTGCACGGGCAGGAGGAAACGACGGCGGTGAGCTACACGCTAATCGCGGTGGGAACGGTAATCGCCTGCTACGCGGTGGCGCAACTGCTGCATCACTCGAACGTGGTCTGGAACCAGATCTCGCCCTACATCGGCCGGGCCTCGGGCACTTATATTTCGCCGAACAATCTCGCGGGCCTGCTCGCGATGCTGCTGCCGTTGACGCTGGCGTATCTGTTGGTGGGCAAGGTGCATGTTGTGACGCGGATTCTCTTGATCTACGCAGCGCTGGCGATGTCGGCGGGTTTGGCGGTGACGTTTTCGCGCGGTGGTTACGTCGCAGCGGCGGCGGGAATTGTTTTGTTGCTGGGGATTTTATTGTTTCACAGCAATCACCGGCTGAAAGCGGTGCTGCTTTTGGTGGTGATCCTGGCGGGCGGCGGGTTTCTCGTTTCACATTATCTGTCGAAAACCGTGGGCTACATGCGCCGGGTGGCGAACGTGGAAGACAGCAGCGCGTTGAAAGTGGTGGATGGCAGTTGGGACTCGCGGCGGGTCATGTGGCAAGCAGCGGCGGAAATGTGGCGGGATCACCCGTGGTGGGGCGTGGGGCCGGCACATTACGATTATCGCTTCCGCGAATACCGGCCGGAAATCATGCAGGCGCGGCCGGATCGCGCGCACAACGATTACCTCAACCTGCTGGCGGACTGGGGCGCGGCGGGCGGCGTGATCGTATTGACAGGCATGGGCATTTTCATTTTCTGGCTGCGCCAGACATGGCCGCATGTCCGGCGAGCGGAGAATGATTTCGGCCGCAGCCAGAGCAATCGCTTCGCATTTTTTCTCGGCGCGATGTGCGCCCTGGCGGCGCTGGCGGTGCATTCAGCGATGGATTTCAATCTGCACATCCCGGCGAACGCGCTGGTCGGCGTGACGTTGCTGGGCCTGGTGGCGAGCAACGCGCGGTTCGCGACGGAGCGTTACTGGTTCCGGGCGCGGCTGCCGTTGAAGCTGACGCTGACGGCGGGTTTGGGCGCGGTCACGGTCTGGCTCGGCGCGCAGGAGTGGCAGCGCGCGGGGGAAACACGCTGGCTGGCACGCGCGGACCAACTGCCAAATTTTTCGCTGGAACGGGCGGAGGCGCTGGAAAATGCCTTTGCCTGTGAACCGAAAAACTTTGAGACGGCCTACGCGATCGGGGAATGTTTCCGCACCGAAAGCCTGAACGGCGGGGATGATTTCGAAGCACTGGGGCAAAAAGCGCTGGATTGGTATGCCCGGGTAATCGCACTGAATCCACATGATGCCTACGGCTTTCTTCGCACCGGCATGTGCCTGGACTGGCTGGGCCAGCACGGAGAGAAGACGGAAGCGGCTTACCGCGAGGCGGAATTGCGCGATCCGAACGGCTACTTCACGGTGGCTAACCTCGGCTGGCATTATGTCCAGACGCGTGATTATTCCGCCGCGCGGGTGTGTTTCATCCGCTCCCTGAAGCTCGAATGGAATGACAATGCCATCGCCCACAATTATCTCCCCATCTGCGAGGCGAAACTGGCAGCGCGAGCATCCGGCCAGCTGGAATTACCAGTGAATTATTAGAGAAAATGTCAATTGACACTGCGGACGGGCGGCGGCTATATTCGGGACAGTTTAAAAACCAACAGGTAAAACGTTTATGAAAAAACTTCAGATGCTGTTCGCCGCCGCCCTTTGCGGTGTTGTTTTCAATGTTTCCGCGCAGACCGGCAGCTCTGGTTATGCCACGGTTGTTCGCGTGACCGGCTCCGCGTATTATTCGTTGGGAGCCGGCGAAGCCGAGCATCCTTTGCTGGCCGGCAAAACCCTGCCCGCCGGCGCGACCATTCGCACCGAAGACAATGGCATCGTGGATGTCGTCCTCGGCAAGTCCATCCAGACACCTCAAGCCTTCTCGACGCCTGACCGCATTTCACAGGCCGCCGACTCGCCCGTGCGCGGCATGGTCGGCTACAAGCCCTCGGCCGAACAAAATGTTGTTCGCCTCACGCCGGGCACCACACTCGGTATTGATAAGCTGACGGTGACCGACACCGGCGCGGATACAGTAAGCGACACGGAATTGGATCTTAAGAAAGGCAAAATTTTTGCGAGCGTCAAAAAACTTTCCGGCGCGTCGCAATATCTGATCAAGTTGCCGAACGGCATCGCCGGTGTGCGCGGAACCTTGTTTGCGATCAGCGCAGATGGCACAGTGTCCGTCTATGAGAGCAAAGGCGGCGGCGTGGTGCTCTCGCTGGTTCTGCCGGATGGATCCACAAAAACTTACCTCGTGGCCCCCGGCCAATACATTGACCCGGCCACCGGCAAGCCGGGAACCCTGCCGCCGGAAGCGGTCAACGCGTTGTCCAAAGTTTTCACTGCCTTGCAAACGCTGTATCTTGAAACCGTCAGCTTCTCGTTTGATGGCACCCACATTTACGTTTCTCCCACCCACGGCAAAGGCCATGGCAGGGGTGGTGGCAACAGTGGCAATGGCGGCGGAAATCAATAACCGTCCGTTAACCTTTCAGTTTTAACCAGCGCAGCCTTGAGTTGCGCTGGTTTTTTGTTTAATCCCACTGCGTGAAGTTCAAGCGCCTCAAACGCACGCCGTTCATTCTCGCGCTGTCGGTCCTGGCGCTCGTGTGCGGCGGGCTCATGCTCCACTTGGATTTTCTGGAACGGCTGGAGCGGATGACCTATGACTTGCGGGTCCGGGCCGCGCAACCATTCCCCACGCCCGCCGCCACCAATCTCGCCTTCGTCGCGATGGAGGAATCCAGCATCCGGGCCGTCAAAAGCGGCGAACTGGGTTACCGCTTTGGATTGCTCTGGCCGCGGCAGGTTTATGCCCGGCTGGTGGACGAGCTCAAGCAGGAAGGAGCCGAGGTCATCGGGTTTGACGTGCTTTTCGGCGAACTCCGTCCCGATCATTTTCCGGTGCAGATGGCGGGCGGCGGCCTGGAAGAATCCGATGATTTCTTTGCCTGGCAAATGCGGCAAGCCAGCAATGTGGTTCTAGCCGTGACTCCTGAAGTGGCGCCGCCCAGCCTGTTCGCCACCAACGCGCTGACCCTCGGCGACATCTCCACCGAAAAAGATCCCGACGGCATTCTGCGCCGGGTGAAAGCATTTCGTGATTTTCGACAATGGCACCCGTTGTTCTACAAACTGGCGGCCGATCCTGAAATCAGCGCCGACCTGGATCATGCGCGCTTCGCTCCCGGGAAAATTCTTCTGCCGCAGACCGGCACCACCAATTTCATTGAGATTCCGGTGGACGCGGAAAACAATTTTCGGCTCGCCGATTTTGTCGGCGACAAACTGCCCGCCGGCATGGCCCCGACCGCGAAGGCATTTACAACCGAGCGCATCTGGCACATGGGCATCGTCCTCGCCGCGCAACAACTCAAGCTAAACCTCGCACAAGCCGTCGTGGATCTGCCCGGCGGAAAAATTGTTTTGTCCGGTTCATCCGGGGTTCAGCGGGTGATTCCGGTGGATGAAAACGGCTATTTCCTCGTGGACTGGCGGCTCACGCCGAACGATTCGCGCCTGCTGCGGATGCCGATTGAGAATCTGCTCTGGCAAAACCACCAGCGTTTGCTCGGCGCGACCAACGAATTGCGCAATGATTTTCGCGGCAAACTGGTCGTCATCGGTTCCGCCGCGCAGGGCAACGACCTGACCGACCGTGGCGCGACGCCTTTGGAACGCGACACGCTGCTCGTCAGCAAACATTGGAACGTCGCCAATTCCATCATCACCGGCCAATTCATCCGCCGCGCGTCGTTGCCGCTGGAACTCGCGCTCATCATCGTGACCGGCTTGATCACGGCGTTGCTGACCTTGAAGCTTCGCGCCGTCACCGCTTCGTTCGCCACGTTCTTATTCATCGCCGGCTACACGGCGTTTGCCTTTTTTGCCTTCATCGAATTCCGCCTCTGGCTGCCGCTGGTATTTCCCGTATTAGGTTCCATTCTGGTCGAACATGTCAGCCTAGTCACTTATCGCGTCATCTTTGAAGAACGGGAACAGCGCCGGGTGAAAACAATTTTCTCCAAGGTTGTCGCTCCGGAAATCGTGAACGAACTGTTGCAAGCGGAGAAACTTTCCCTCGGCGGGGCGCATCGTGAAATCACCGTGTTCTTTGCCGATGTGCGCGGCTTCACCACGCTGACCGACCAGATGCAGGAGTCGGTCACGGAGTTCATCCGTCAAAATCAAGTCAGCAGCGTCTCCGGCGAAAAACTCTTTGAAGAATCGGCCCGCGAAACCCTGGAAACTGTGAACCAATATCTCGCCCTCGTGGCCGAAGCGATCAAAAAGCACGGCGGCACGCTCGATAAATACATCGGCGACTGCGTCATGGCGTTCTGGAACGCGCCGGTCGCCGACGAAAAGCACGCGCTGAATTGCGTGCTGGCGGCGATTGATGCCCAGCGCGCCATCGCGGAGTTGAACCACCAGCGGCTGGCGAAGAACGTCGAGCGCGAGTTCGAAAACAGCGGCCGGGCCGCCGCCGGCCTGCCGCCCAAGCCGATGCTGGCGGCGCTTCAGCTTGGCACCGGCATCAACACCGGTTACGTCACCACCGGCCTCATGGGATCGGAGGAGCACGGGTTCAACTACACCGTCTTTGGCCGCGAAGTGAATCTGGCCAGCCGGCTGGAGGGCGTTTCCGGCAGCGGCCGCATCATCATCAGCGAGGCGACGTATCTTCAGTTACTCCGCGACGCACCCGCGCTGGCGGCCACGTGCGTGGAAATGCCTCCCGTGACGGTCAAGGGCATCAAGAATGCCGTCCGCATCTACGAAGTGCCATGGCAGCAAAACAAATAGTTTTGCGATTGCGACATTTGATCTAATGTTTACGCAGGCAACCGCCCAAAAACGAAATGCGTATCGCGATTTATCCCGGCAGTTTTGACCCGCTGACCAACGGCCATCTGGACGTGGTGCAACGCGCGGCTAAATTGTTTGACCGCGTCATTGTGGCCGTCGCGCAAAACGACAGCAAACATCCGCTCTTTACGTTGACGGAACGTGTGGCGCTGGCGAAAAAAGCCGTCGCCCACCTGCCCAACGTCGAGACCGACTCGTTCGACGGTTTGCTGGTTGAATACGTAGCGGCGCGCAAGGCCCGGGCCATCGTGCGGGGGCTGCGGGCCGTGTCGGACTTTGAATTTGAGTTCCAGCTGGCACTCATGAACCGCAAACTGGACGAAAACATTGAGACCATTTTCATGATGCCCAAGGATACCTACACATTCCTGAGCTCGCGCATCGTGAAGGAAATTGCCCGGCTCGGCGGGGACGTGCGGGCGTTCGTGCCGCCGAATGTCCAAACCGCTTTGCAAAAGAAGCTGAATCCGAAGAATAGCCAGTGAAGCCAAGCCCATGTCATTAAAAATTAATTTACGCCATCTGGAAGATCACGGGATCCGTCTCAAGGGCGAATTGCCCGTAGCCGAGCTGGATCTGGGTGTGGCAGACGAGTTGATTCATACGAATCATCCGTTAGCCTATGACTTTTCCATTGAACAACTGCATGATTCTGTGCTGGTGACGGGCTCGATGACGTTACCGCTGGACTGCGAATGCGGTCGTTGCCTGAAAAGCTTCAAAACCAAGTTGAAACTGGCTGATTGGGCTCTGCACCTCCCACTGGAAGGCGAAGACAAGGTGTCCGTTGATAATGATTGCATAGACTTGACTCCCTTTGTGCGGGAAGATATTCTGCTCAACTTTCCGCAACATCCGTTGTGCAAAACGGACTGTGCGGGATTGAAGAAGAAGACCAAAGTCAGCCAGGTCGAAAGCCGGGAGGAGAAATTCAAGCCGGCAATCTGGTCTGAACTGGATAAACTGAAACTGAAATAAATTAAAATTTATGGGCGTTCCAAAACGTAAACCGTCAACGAGCCGTCAGCGCATGCGCCGGGCTTACAACAGTGTTCTCAAGCTGCCGCAGTTGGGCAAATGCCCGCAGTGCGACGCACCGGCCATCCCGCATCGGGTTTGCCCGGCGTGCGGCTTTTACAAAGGCCGTCAGGTCCTGACCGTCACGGCCGGCGCGTGACAAATTTTTAATTTTGAGTTTTGGCTTTCGGGTCGCAGCGGAAATCGCCGGTTGGTTTCCCGGCCCGAAACTAAAAGTTAAAAAGTAAAAATTTTCACCATGCGCATTGCAGTGGATGTGATGGGCGGCGACCACGGCTGCGGTGTCATCATCGCCGGCGTGAAACGCGCCCTCGAGGAAAACAAGGACCTCACCACCATCTATCTCGTCGGCAACAAGGCCGACATCCATGCCGCCCTGCCGCCGCGCGGCTTTCGCGATCACCGCGTCCGCATCATCCACACCACCGAGGTCGTGGAGATGGAGGACAAACCGGTCGTCGCGCTCCGCAAAAAAAAGGATTCCTCCATCGGCCGCGCCGCCGAACTCGTCCATGATGGCAAGGCGGATGCGCTCATTTCCCTCGGCAATACCGGCGGCATTTTCGCCGCTGGGACTTTCAAAGTCGGCCGCATTGACGGTGTGGATCGCGGCTGTATCGCCACGGTTATTCCCCGCCACGACAGTGAATTTGTCCTGCTCGACGCCGGCGCGAACATCGAGTGCAAGCCGCTGCACCTCGCCCAGTTCGCCGTGATGGGCAATGTCTATTCCCGCGAAATCCTCAAGCGCAAGAATCCCCGCGTCGGCATCTTGAGCATTGGCACCGAGGACACCAAGGGCAACGAACTCACGCTCGAAACCTTCAAGCTCTGCAAAAAACTGAACCTGAATTTCATCGGCAACGTCGAGGGCCATGACCTGTTCAAGGATCATGTGGACGTCGTCGTCTGCGACGGTTTCGTCGGCAACATCGTTTTGAAAACGGTCGAGAGCCTCGCCGTGGCGATGTTTTCCATGCTCAAGCGCGAGTTGATGCATAATTCGCAACGCAAGCTCGGCGCGTATCTCGCGAAGGGCGCGTTTCATTCCATCCGCCGCCGCATGGACCCGGAAGTTTATGGCGGCGCTCCGCTGCTCGGTTTCAACGGACTCGTCTTCAAGGCCCACGCCTCCGCCCGCGAACGCGCCGTGACCAGCGCCATCCGCGTGACCGCCAACGCCGTGCAAAACCAGATCAACCAGACCATCGCCCGCGACATCGCGGCGGCGAATATTATCCTCTCCGCCGAAACCGGCGCGACCCTGTGAAACTATGAAAAATCCGCGCGCCAAACATGATTTCATCGGTCGCACCTGCTCCATCACCGGCGTGGGTTCGTATGTGCCGGAACGGATTTTGACCAATGCCGATCTGGAGAAGATGGTCGAGACCTCAGACGAATGGATCACGACGCGCACCGGCATCAAGGAACGTCGCATCGCGGCGGCGGACGAGTTTACTTCCGACATCGCCACCAAGGCCGCACTCCGCGCGATGGAAATGGCCGGTGTTACGGCGGACCAGATTGATCTCATCATCGTGGCGACCATCACGCCCGACATGCCCTTTCCAAACACCGCGTGTCTCGTGCAGCAAAAAATTGGCGCGCGACGCGTTCCCGCATTTGACATCGAGGCAGCCTGCTCCGGTTTCATCTACGCGCTGGAAGTCGGCCAGAATTTCATCACCTCGCGCACCTACGAAACCGTGCTCGTCATCGGTGCGGAAAAACTTTCATCCATCACCAACTGGAAGGACCGCAACACCTGTGTCCTCTTCGGCGACGGTGCCGGCGCGGCGATTTTACAAAACCGTCCGTTCTCCCACGGCTTGCTCACCACGGCACTCGGCGCGGACGGTAACAAGGCGGAATTACTTTCGATGCCCGGCGGCGGCAGCCGTTGCCCGGCCACTTCGCAGAGCGTCCAGGAGGGGCACCATTTTCTCCGCATGGATGGCAAGGAAACCTTCAAGAACGCCGTGCAAGCCATGTGCAGCGCGGCCAACGAAGTTTTGAGCCGCTGCGAAATTGATATCACCAAGATCAAGTGTGTCATCCCGCATCAGGCGAACCGCCGCATTATTGACGCCGTCGCTGAACGACTCGGTGCCACGCCGGAACAGCTTTTCGTCAATCTCCACAAATACGGCAACACGTCCGCCGCCTCCGTAGCCATTGCGCTGGACGAGGCGGTGCGCTCCGGCACGATTGCCCGCGGCGATCTGATTCTGATCGTCGGCTTCGGCGCGGGGCTGACGTGGGGCGCGGCGATCATTGAATGGTGATAAGTTGGATTTGACGACACACGCCGACGTGCTACGTTGACAATACTTATGAGTGCTAAACAAATCAGGGGTTTAAGTTCCATGGGCAATTCCGTCAGCGTTGCAGGTCGTGAAGCGGCTTTGGCACTTTCGGCCGACAAGGTTTCCGTCCATAAAAGCGGCATCGAATTCCGTAGTCCCTCGCCCTTTCACGAATGGTCCGAGATGACCGTCACACTTCAATCACCGCTCGATGGCAGCAAGCTTTCCTGCCACGGCGTCGTCGTCGCCTGTGCCGGCAACAAACACACGGGCTACAATGTTTCCATGCTCTTCACCAGCATGACGCCGCAGACCGAACGCCAGCTGGGCGCGATGGCGCGTTCCGAATTTGGCGCTGGTTGATTGCCGTATTTTCAAACTGAATTGCACACCCCCAACAATTGTTGGGGGTTATTTTTTTGACCCGTTGGCGCCAATTTTTTAAGCTGTCCTGATGAAAATCCTTCTGACCACGACTTCTTTTCAAGATACGCCCGGCGCTCATCATGATTTGCTGAAACAAACCGGCTGGGAAATCATCACCGCGCGCGGCCCGCTGAACGAGGCGGACACCCTCGCCTTGGTCGGCGATGTGGATGGCTACATCTGCGGCGATGACGCCATCACGCGTCAGGTTTTGGAAAAGGCGCGCCCGAAGCTGAAGGTCTTGAGCAAATACGGCATTGGCGTGGACAAGATTGACGTGAAGTCCTGCACCGAATTCGGCATTCCCCTGCTCTTCACGCCCGGCGTGAATCACACCACCGTCGCCGAACACACCTTTCTCCTGCTGCTCTCGCTCGAAAAAAATCTCCTCTACCACACCGACTCCACGCGCAGTGGCGGCTGGAAACGCAAGACCGGCCACGAACTGCTGGAGAAAACCATCGGCATCGTCGGCCTCGGCCGCATCGGCAAGGAAGTGGCCATCCGCGCGAAGGCGTTCGGCATGAAGGTCATCGGCTTCGACGTTTATTGGGACGAGAAATTCGCCAATGAACACGGCGTGAAGCGCGCCGCCACGCTCGACGAGATTTTTGCCGCCAGCGATTACCTGTCGCTGCACACGAACCTCACGCCGGAAACGCGCGACATGATCAATACCAAGTCCATCGCCAAGATGAAGAAGGGCGTGCTCATCTTGAACTGCGCGCGCGGCGAGATCGTCCACACGTCCGACATGGTCGAGGCGCTGAAATCCGGCCAGGTCGGCGGATACGGCACGGACGTTTTGGATCAGGAACCGCCGGCCGCCGACCATCCGATGCTCAAGCTGCCGAACGTCGTCTGCACGCCGCATGTCGGCTCGCGCACTTACGAAAGCGTGGTGCGCCAGGCCACTTGCGCTGTGAAAAATCTCATCCTCGCGATGAACGGCGAAAAACCCATCGCGCAGGTGAATCCCGAAGTGCCGGTGAAGAAAGTGGTTTAAGAATTCAAATGTTATGGGTTGCCTTGGTGTTCATTTCGCGCTTTCAGAGAAAGAAGTTTTAGAACTTCGTTCTCAACCCGACGACGCGTCACGACTTGAACAATTGCAGGAAGAAATTGAGGAAACCTATTTTGAAGAGCATCCCGAGCTGCTCGCGGAGAATGACAAAGCTTGGGATGCAATTCATCGAACCCTGACCGATGGCAAGCTATCTTGGGAAAACGGAAAATATCCTTTGAACCATGTGATCATGGGCGGAGAGTCTCTTTATTCAAAAGACGATTATATCATCAGCCTTAAAACACCGAAGCAAGTTCAAGACATTGCTACTGCGTTACCGTCAGTAACAGAATCCGATTTTCGGAAACGTTATTATGCAATAGACAAGAGTTACGGCTCTCCGCTTTCCGAAGAAGATTTTGGCTACACTTGGGAATATTTTCAGAGTGTGAAAGAACTATTTCTCCGTGCAGCCAGCGAAAACCGTTACGTTCTTTTCACCGCTGACCAATAATTTTATGCCCGAAACCTATTACATCATTCCCAAAGAAAAACACGATTCACTCGTCACGAAGGCGTATCTCAAGCGCGGTTACGATGCCGCCGAGGCCGCCGCCGGCGCGCGGTTCTGCGCCAGCGCCGCGTATTACGGCATCCGCACGCACAACGCCATCAAGGCGCTGCACCTCGACGAATTGTTCGGCAGCAAGGTCGGCCGCTGGACGCCCGGCGCCAAGATCGAGAAGCTGCCGTCGCGCTTCGCCGCCGCCGAAATCTGGAACGGCCACAATAAGCTCGGCCAGGCTGTCGCCTACGAAGCAATGGACACCTGCATGAAGCTCGCCGACAAATACGGCGTGGGCATGGTCAGCGTGGACAACGCGACGCATTATCTTTGGGGCGGTGGCTATGTGATGGACGCCGCGCTCAAGGGTTACATCGCCTACACCAATTGCACCTCGGCCACGTCCGAAGTGGTGCCGTTCGGCGGCAA
>Ga0068856_100001649_pt1 | contig 23391 bp, 26 predicted proteins | sample KBSCornC62_FD_66595 | JGI IMG/M metagenome (GOLD analysis project Ga0068856, IMG submission 66595) | Corn rhizosphere microbial communities from Kellogg Biological Station, Michigan, USA - KBS Corn C6-2 | ecosystem: Host-associated > Plants > Roots > Rhizosphere > Soil ... | reverse complement strand
CGGCCCTAGGCCGATGAGCATGAAAAACTCGAAACCAAACACATGCGCAAGATCATTACAGACAAATTATAACAGCCCCACCGACCCTGATGTTAATTTTTTCTGAAGGCTGGCTTGTGATAGCCTAGTGGAATGAGTGAGTCACCGGAGCCGGAAACCAGCAACAAGGAGGGGCGAACATTGACCGGCAGCACGAAGCCGAAGCGCCGTAAATTTATCAAACCTACCGAATTAGTGTTCATCATATGCTTCGTGGTGGTCGTGGGGCTGCTCATGAATATATTTATCAGTAAGTGGACACTCCGCCGCGATGCCGGCCACGCCCGCGTCGTATCCGATAAGGTCATCAATGATATACAGAAGCGGGACGGCGGCGCTGCCCGCGCACTCGGCACCCCCACGTTTCAGAAATCATCTACATCCGCCGGCCTGACCAGTATGTTCAAGCAGCTCGAGGTTGCTACCTTAAAACCGCCGAAGCTGGACGAGCAATTCGTTATCGATACGGACAATGGCCGAACCGTGTACTTCATTTACAAATACACCGCACTCAAAGTTCCCTATTACATCCGCACCGCCGTGATGAACAAATCCGGCCAGTGGCAACTCACCGGCATTACCGGCAACATCGACGAGTCCAAGCTAGTCTTTGACTAGCCAACGGCTGCAACGGTTTCCGGGGCTTTGACCTCCTGTTGTGCGACGCCCCGCACGGCCGTATGCGCAACCTGCTCTAGTATCTGTGCGCTTACACCCGATACGGATTGCACCAGTTGCCGCACCGGTTCAGGAGTACGCGCATCACCGCTCTGTATGAAAAACAGCTCATTGCCCAGTATCTCTATATCTTCCGTCTGACTGAGATCTACTATTGTTTGCATGACATCCGGTGTGATGATTTCCAGCACGTTCAACTCCTGCCCCTTTTCTATCTGCAAGCTGAAGTAATCCTGAAAATTACCTTCGAGCTGCAGCGACTCATGGTCGGCAAAATCCTGCCGGACCTCCTGTCCCAAGCCCTTTCTAGCCCGCAGCATTATGTGCGGCAGCGCCGCCGGCAGCGCCACTCGTGCTACCGAAAAATCCCACGTTTGCTGCGATTTTCCGCCCCCCGTAATCGTTTCGTATGCATACACTTCGGCATTCACGCCGCCCAGCTGCGCAACTATGACCGGACTGAACGATTGGTTGCGACCGAACTGTAGACTGAGCGGAATCATCGCTTCCGGTGAATATTCAGCATCGAACTGCCAACCGTTTGCAAGCGCAAACTCCTCCCATGATCTGTTTTTGAGTGCTTTCATCTGGGAGCTCAGATATGTCAACCTCACGAAAATCAGCGCAAAACCGATCCACCCGGCCACAAAGGTTCGCACAACAAACCACGCCAAAACACACAGTAAAGCCGAGCTAGCAAAAACTACCGTATTCACAACCGGGTGCTGTTTGTAGACTGCTTGGAATACGTTTTGGTCGGCATCTAGCGGAGTGTAATCTATTGCACTTATGTCACTCATTTCAGCCAGTATACCGCAAGACTATTTTTTCTTACGAGATTGCACGTGGGCTAGCGTAAGTTCTGTGCGCCGCCGCGCATAATCGCAGTGCTCGCAGATGCCACCCATCAGGCTCTCACCCACCGGCGGCATGTCGCCGTCCATGCAGGTCTTCATTTCTTCGAGCGTCGGTTCAACCCATTCGTCGTTGCCGGTGTACGGTATGAGTTTGGTGCGAAATTCCAGCTTGTCGCCAAAGCCGTCCAGGTCTACCCGCGCGTTTGTATACACAAAATACCCAGTATCGCTCACATGGTGTCCGTTCTGTCGCAGCAGCCACTGGTAGACTTCCATCTGCCGCTTGTAGCTAATTTGCCAATCGCTATTTATTGACACTTCTTTGTCTTTGCTGGTGGCTTTATAATCCACCACAATCAGCTCACCGGCACCATTCACCCAAATATCGTCCACCGCTCCGAATACGTGCAGATTAGTAGGTTTATGTACAAACACCACACCTGTGAACGTATAGCGCCAGGTGTCGAGATCTTTATGGACGTACGGTATAACACCTTCGAGCTTGTTCTCGAGCATTATCGGGTGCGGCGTACCGGCAGCCCGGTGCACATCGAACTCCTTTTTGTATAGCTCGTCTATTGTCTTGTTGATGTTAAACGGCGGTGAGCTCGGCCGTGTGATCTTCAGTCGCACGTCCAGCCAAAAACAGCGCGGGCACTGTTTGTATAGTTCTATCTTGCTGCGGCTGACTTTGAACGGCGCCGTCTGCCCGGGTTTGTACGGTTGCGACCGTTCCTTCCAATATCCATTTGCCATGCTCCTATTGTAGCAAGTGTGCGTGCAGTCTATTCTAGACTTTGTTTCGTATACCGGGTACCGGCACTCAACATGGCAGTCAGTGTAAAGTTAGTGCACTGCGCTTCATCGGTGCAGTTCGTCTTATTCGCGTCTGTAACATAGTAGCTGTACGAACCCTTCTTCGAGTCGGTGGCAAGCGCGCAGTTTTCCTTAGTGGTCGTGGAAGGATCACAGAGCGCGGAGCCATCCAGCCCCAACATGTTCGTCGATCGCCACGATGCGCTGTTCAGCTCGCCGTACGTCGGATAATCACCATTCTCCGCATAGTATGCTTCCAGGTGAGAGTCTAGCGCGTTTATATCTGTTTCCCGCTCCGTGTCTGCTTCACTTGAGCCACTACCTAAAATGGGAGAGCTGCTGCCAGAGTCCGGCTGCATACACGCGATATATGCGCTACCGCTCGCCGCTCCACACAATCCACCGCCTCCGTAGTTTAACCCGCCACCAGTGTCAATCGTCTGGCAATTGGCACCTTTGTGGTGCGACGTTGGAATGTACAGATATGAGTCAGAGGTCGTGTCGGTGCTCCAGTCAAACGAACTGCCACCGGTCGCCAGGTCGCCCGCCACAGCCGAAGGGTCAAAATTGCTGCTGGCTGCTTTGTACGTCACACAGAACTTGTATCTGTTGTCCGAGAGTTTCGTGTACGAAATATTTGATGAGTTCTGTGTGATCCCGACCTGCCGCAAGGTCTCGGGTACTGCGTACTGCTGTTCGGTGTATGTGTTTAATTTGTCGGCATCGCCATTCGCAATCTTGTCAGTTGCAATATCCTGCTTGGTGGCACTGGCCTGCACCAGAACCATAACCAGCATTGCTACAGTAAAAATACCGACGACGAGCAGGCCGATTTTGTACTTTGCGAGTTGGCTACGCTGCATCGCTCCACCCTACCGACCAGCGTGTTCGTCGCGCCAATAATATACCAACATGCCACCAAAGACTGCGAGCAGAACCAGGCAGTCCAGCACCACTTTCACCAGTGACATTTTCGTCTGCCCGCCCAGCTTTGCAAATAGTGTCGACACCAGGCCTACCAGTGTGAATATACAGATCAAAAAGCAGACAATCTGTGTAAACTGTGTGCTGCGCCGCTTAGAAGGGTCCAGCTTGAGCGTGGGCTGCAACAGCTCTCGCTTCTTTAAACGCAGAAACAGCAGTGCAAAAACAGGTACGCCAACCAGCAGCACTGCTGTGGGGAACGAAAGCACCTGGAAATCAGTTTTGTCATTCACGACCGCTAGAAGTGTTCCGGTCAGACCCCCGGCGGACATAAACAAGCTGATTGTCATAAACACGTACTCGACACCAGTCGGACTCAGCACCCGGACTACGGCCACGGGATTGACCGGACCAGCCGGCGCGCTCAGGCCGACCGGCTCAGAGACAAGACCGTTGACCATGGGCGTTTCAGGAATTGACTGCGATGGAGCTATCACCGGAGATGGTATCAGTTGTAGGCTTTCCGTATCTGCCATTCCCTTTGATACGTCAGCGTGCGTCAATGGTGATTCGCGATGGGGCTCGTGCGCAGCACCTACGCTGTGCGCATTGGCCAGCTCCTCCGCCTTATCTGTTTGTGTTTCATGCCCGGAATTACTATGTGCCAGTGGCTCCATGCACCCATCCTGCTTACGTTTAGCCGGAGTATAGCACTGCGCGGCGCAGCTGTACAAGCATGCGGTAATGTCCAGACCGCAAACTATATTTCCGCATCACGCTGTTTCAGTACATTGCCCAACAACCTGCCGTACAACGCTACTGCCGCAATAAATCCCGCACCCATCAAAAATGTCAGCCATTCGCCGTCCACAGACAGGCGCGCCAGGCCCGAACCAGTCGCCACAAGTATCGCTACCAGCCCCGCCCATCCTATGCCACTAAATTTTGCCGCCCGCTTTCGCGTCGCCGCCACCAGCGAAATAGAGCCCGCAACCAGGCCCAGCGCCACCACCATGTGCAGCACCAGCACCAGCTGATACGCCATGTGATTGCCAGTGTACGTATTCGCATCGTAACCGGCCACTGTCGCGAGTGCCAAGCCCAGCAGGAACTGCACCGAGAGTCCAGCCAGCATACCTTGCAGCTGCCGCTCCAGCGCCACTTTGCGCGCCATTGTCTGTTCTCCGCCTTTGCCTATGGGCACCGAATGCGCCATATGTATAGTTGCAGCCATACAGAACCCTCCTCTTACGCCTATAATTATACGCTCTTGGACAACACGGCGAGCGTCTCGATATGCGGCGTCCGGGGGAAGAAATTGTACACTTCAAAGAAGTCGATAGTGTAGCTCTGCTGCAGCATACTTAAGTCCCGCGCCTGGGTTGCCGGGTTGCAACTTAAGTAGATAATCTGTGGCGGCAGTGCGTCCAGACACCGTTCCACTACCTTAGCATGCAGGCCGGCACGCGGCGGGTCAAAAATGACTGGCCTGTCCGCCAGAATGTAGTCGAGCGCTTTTTCGGTCGAAGCCTCAACCACCTCTGCGTCTACGCCACTCGCTTTGGCATTCACACGCGCCATGGAGACCGTTGCCGGGTCAAGCTCTACCAAAACCGCCCCGGTCTTTGCCACGCTCAGGCCAATACTTCCCACACCTGCGTACATATCTGTCGGGTCACCTTTGCACTGTTCGCGGATACGGCCAAGCGCCCGCTCATACACGGGCAGGTTTACCTGAAAAAAGCTGTCGACATCGTAAGTAAACTGCGCGCCAAGCAGCTCGTCGTGCAACGTGACGTCGCCGAGTTCGTACAACAATTTCGTCGGCACTGATGCCGGACTTTTGGGGTTACTATGGTATGCCCGCAGACCCCGCACCCCATTCGGAAGACCTACTTTCGTAAAACTGTCCAATTTTGTATACAGTGCTACAGCTACATCACCATTTTGACTTGTGCGAACAATAATCGTCTTCAAGTCCCCGGCACGCACATGCAGCTTCCGCAGCTCGGCCAGTACCGACCGGGCACCGGCGTCCAGCACCGGCATAGCCAGCTCACTACCGTCGACTATCTGTTTGCCGTGGCTGCCACGACGGTGCAGCGCCAGATGCAAACCCTTGTCATCGCCCCAGAAACTGTACTCCATTTTGTTGCGGTAATGCCACTCACAGTCGTCATGTACGACACCTTTCACCCCCGGAATTGCTACCTTTTCATGTGCGAACAGTTCTCGCACAATCTCTGCCTTGTACTTGTTTTCAGCAGCAAACGTCATCATTTGCCATGGGCTGGTTGCCAGGTAATTTTCCTCGAGTGGTTCCGCCCGCTCCGGACTGGCAATCACTACCTCTTCGGCAATTGCTTCGGCGTAACTACGCTTCTTTTTTATTACCCGCACGCGCACCGTCTCACCCGGCAATGCATTCCACACGAACACCTTGCGGCCATCCGAAAGCTCGGCCAGCCCTTGCCCACCATGAACCAGTTTCGTAACCGCTACTTCTTCCATCGTTTCTCTACAGTACGGACGATATCGGACGGTTTGGTGGCAAATGCGTCCGGCCCCAACTTCATCAGCTTCTTGGGGTCGGCGAAGCCCCAGCCAACGGCCAGGCTGCGTACGCCGGCGCGTTCCGACGAACGCACGTCCATGGTCTCGTCGCCCACGTACCAGACATAGTGCTTCGACAGCCTATAACGAATCATGAGTTGGCGAATTAACGCAGGCTTACCAGTTATGCCTGCGCTGCTCCGTATTGCTTTAAAACAGCTCAAGATCCCTTGTCGCCGCAACAAATGCCGTATGTTGCGGCCACTGTTCGAGCTGGCGATAAACAGCAGATACCCATCCTGGTGCAGCTGCCGTATTACCTCTATCATGCCATCGAACGGTTCAACATGCTCCATGTGTTCACGCATGACACGGCGTCCACGAAAATACATCATTGGCAATCGCCAGTAAGGGATCCCCAGCTCTAGAGACAGATCTTTCATAGAGAGCATACGGAGCGCCTTCATCTCTTTGGCTTTGTATGCCCGAGTATTGTGCGCTTCCTCTTTCAGAAAGTTGAACACGTACTCGAAGCTATCGGCAATCGTACCGTCAAAGTCAAAAATAACCGCCTGCCGGCGGCCACTTGGTTTACGCTCTGCTCTTTCGGGCATAACTAAACTATACCATGCCACTACGCCGGCTCTTGCAGGCCAGGCCGTTCCAGACGCTTCGCACGTATACTCATACATGCGAAGCTGCCCGCCTGAAAATCACGACAGATACGCGGCCGCAACGCATATTGCGCGCACACCCTTGTCCCGCTCTCGGGGTCATCTACAAGATTTCCGCAGTCAGAATCAAACACATAAAATTCGCGTCCCCGGCCCGGCCTATTCCCTTGTCGCTCGTTCTTTGGAAGCTGGTGCATTTCGGTTCCCGCCTCTGTAAGTTGGACGGCTTCCGGGGGCGAAAGTGGCAGAACCGTGTCCTGGACGCAACATGCACCAATACATGCCCCACACAACGACCGAACGTCGGGACGGCTTTCAATAATCAGTGGTAACTGTTGACGTTCCATGGTCACTCTTTTTCTGAAGTATACTATAGAACTATTTTAAATATTTAGCAACACCTACACCGAGGCGTAGGGTATATGGCAAGCACCGTGGCCGGTACGCTCGGTGAACTTCTGATGGAATTCACTAGCACGGTAAAACGGGCCGGCCGGTGCAATTTCAGTAACAATCTTGCCATCAAACTGCGGTTGCAGCTCTGCTTTTACCTTTTCGGCAACCTGTTTTTGCTCGTCTGTTGTATAGAAGATCGCACTCCGGTAGTTCTCACCCACATCCGGCCCCTGCTGATTCAGCTGCGTGGGGTTATGCATGCGAAAGAACTGACGAACAAGCGTCTCAAAACTAACTTTCGAAGCATCGTACTCGATCCATACCGCCTCGGCATGACCGGTGGTGTGTGCGCTTACACTTTCCCAGGTTGGGTCCTCAGTTGTACCACCGGTAAACCCAACGACCGTTTCCGTGACCCCCGGTACCTGGTCAAAGTAGTACTGCACACCCCAGAAACAGCCAGCGGCAAACAGTGCTTGCTCCATACCCACCCCCTATTCAGTTACAGATACGTCGCGCCAAAATGCGACGTAATTCGAAAAGTCTTTATGCACAATATCGAGCGCTCCCGGCTTCGGGTTCGGATAACTAAAGGCACTGTCTTTACTCCAGTCCTCGCCTTGGCCAACATCGAAGTACTGGCATTCACCTTTCCATGGGCATGTGTACGGCGTGTCGCTTTCGCGCAAAAACTCCCGTTTGACACTGTCCGGCGGGAAATACCAGTTCTGTTCAATATAAATCAGCTGGTCTTTATCGGCCTCGGCAATTACCTGATCTTTCCATATGGCTTTCATAGCGTATATCCTCCCCTTTACTACCAGTATACACGGCGTGCGGCCAAGCCCGCCTTGCCAGTTTTCCAACATCCCTTTACAGTTAGTGCCAGTAACAGGAGACCATGCAACATGGCCAAACCCATCAGCAAGCTAGAAACATCCATGAACGACCTCTTTGCGCAGGGCATGCCGCCGCTGCCCGCAGGCGGCAGGAAGACGCTGGTCGAGCTGGCACCGATTATCAGTGTAGTTATTGGCGCACTATCACTGGCGTCTGCCTGGTCGCTTTGGCACTGGGCTCGGCTGGCGGAAGGTATTGCAAACTACGCTCGGGAGTTCTGCAATCCGTATCTTGAAAATGGCTGCGCACCGGCTGCCTCCCGCTTCTCTGTCTGGCTTTGGCTCAGCGTTGCCTTCCTGGTTATCGAGGGCCTGCTATACCTGTTTGCTTTTTCCAGCCTGAAAGCACACCGAAAAAGAGGTTGGAGCTACCTGTACTACGGAGCCCTGCTCAACCTTGCCTACGCCGTTGTGAGCCTGTTTGTCGCGTACGCCGGCTTTGGCCGCTTCGTTGGCAGCTTTGTTGGCTCTGCCGTCGGGCTGTACCTGCTGTTTCAGATTCGCGGCGCCTACCTGGGCAGTTCCCGCATGCCCCCTACAGAATCCGCCGACAAGCGTTCCAAGTAGTCACCGTATCGTCTTAAAAAGGCGCGCAAAAAGCAGCAGCTCGTCGAACAGCTTGCCGAGGTTCCGCTCGTAGCGCTCACGAAACTCCTCTTTTATACTGCCATCTTCAGTAAACATATCCTGCACACGCGGAAAATACACATCCCAGCTCAGTGCCACAAGCCCGGTTTCACGTACAGCGGTCAGCAAGCTTTCTACGGCCCGCACGCCGCCCCAGTTACCATTGCTGGCGCCGGCAAATGCCACCGGTTTGTGGTTATAGAGGGCCAATTCACTGTCCAGCATGCGCTTCAGACTGCCCGGAAAACTGTGGTTATACTCAGGAGTTACAATAAAAAACGCATCGCTCTTGGCAACAATTTCGGTGTAGCGCGGATCTTTACCTTCCGGGTCATTGCCGTCACCCGGAAAGTCGAAATCCACCGGATCTACGTATATAACCTCTACGTCATCAAGCTTGCGTGCAAACTCCGCCACATAGCGGGCAGCTTTTACCGATTCGCGCTGCACCCGGGTCGTCCCCGCCAGCACCGCCACTGTTATCTTATCTTCCATTTTTACCCCTACCACTGTATTGACCTCCGTATTTTAGTGCAGGGTGGAGTGAAAAGCGAGCACCGGAATAGAGGCGTAATAGAAATGCGGCGGAATAAAGCAGAGATTTTCGGCCACAATGTGCCAAAAGACAGAGATCACCCCTCCAAGCGGTATATATCAGTATGGTTCAAGCCGTAATAATGCGCAATTTCGTGCCAGAGGGTGTGCCGAATGGCCTCCAGCAAACTCTTTTCATCGTGCGCTTGGGTTAACAGCGGCAGTTTGAACAGTGTGATCCGGTCGGGCAGTGTTGGCTGCCGCCCCTGGCGCTCACTGAGCGGTATCCCCTGGTACAGCCCCAGTAGCGTCTGGTCGCGGCGGAGCTGCAGTTCACGGCGCTGGTCCGGCGAAGGAAAGTCCTCGTACAGAATTGCAACGTTCTGCACTCGGTCACGGTGTACTTTCGGCAAACTATCGAAGGCTTTGTCGATCAGTTCCTGAAAGTGTTCGTCCGAGATTATTTCCATACGAGCCCATTGTAGCACTCGACGCCTTCGAGTGCTAATTTTAACATAAGCAATGAATTTGCAATAAGCATAAATACATTGACAAATATACATTTCCAGCGTATAATGCTTGCGTTAACTACGGACTTCAAGCCTTCTTAAGACTTCCAGCCCAACAAGGAGTTAAGAGATGAAGAAAGTTACTATGTTTGCCAATACAACGGTTGCCAGTACTCTGGTTGCCGCCGCCATTGCAGCGCCCGCTTTCGCCTGCCACCCCGTCGGCACCATTACCAAAGGGGTTCAAGACCAGACCACGAGCAGTGCCACTACGGATGCCAACAGCGTATCTGCAGCCCTGAGTGTCAACAACGGCGACACGCTGGTCTACATTATTACCGTTAAAAACACTGGCGCGTCAGCCAGCAATGGCAACAACGACATGAACAACGTCGTCCTAACCGACGCACTGCCTGCTGGCGTCCAGATGGCTAGCGGCCAGTCCGCCATCAGCGAACAGCTGGGCACCATCAAACCCGGCCAGAGTGTAACCAAGACCTACACCGTAAAAGTTACCGACACCAAGGACGGTGATGTCATTACCAACACTGCCTGCTACACCGGCAACAGCAAAGATAACAAAAACAACCAAAAGGGCTGTGATAGCGCGGTTGTAAAGGTGCACGTGCCTACACCCACGCCAAATCCAACACCTACTCCCAGCACACCCCAGGCGCCCAGTACACTGCCTGACACTGGTAGTACCGCCCTTTCGACTTCGCTCGCCGTAACCGGCGCCACTATTCTGGGCTACGCCCTGAACCTGCTTCGTTTGAAGCTCCGCAGCAACGTCTAAACTGGCTAGGCTGAAGGAAAACCTCCCGTTTTGGGAGGTTTTTCATATACGTGCACAGTGCAGGCTACTCGGGCCACTCGGTGTTGTCAAACAGCTGCATAAGGTCCCGCAGTCCATCGTCCACCATAACCCCCTCTGCCACTGTCTGGTACGTACCCAACGTACTCAGCGCCATACCCTGCTCTTCTGCCGCGGTCACAGAACTGGCAGTGATAGCGTGCAGCAAGCCCGCGCCCACACGTGCCGCATCAAGGCCGTTGTATCCAGCACGACCGATAAAAAAACCGCCGAACCGCTCCAGTAGTCCGCCGAACGAGGGTATGTCGGCGGCAGCCTGTATCGCATCTATAGCCACATTCGTCGGATCACGCTCTCTGGTATGCAGCAACACCTCTGAGTCACGTGGCAACGGTCGAAGCACCCCGGCCTCGATTGTCGCACCTGCGTACAATAACGCACCACGATTGCTATCGAGTAACGCCTCTGGTGAGGCCATGTCCAACGCGCCCAGACATCTCCTGCCCATTGCTGTAAGATACCGACGATACCAGCCTTCTGGGATTGCCAGTTCACGGCTAAATGCCAGAAACTGCCGGAAACCATCCAGTATCGGCGGTTCGCCACCGCAAGCCGCGGCAATCATACTAACTTCTGTTTCGCCCAGAGGGGCGAACGGAAATGCCTCTTTTACTCCTGACATAACGAAATTATGGCCTACATAGAGGCACATGTCAACTTTAGTATATAGATAGCGCTATGAACTTGCGGCAAGAAAACCGCACGCTACTTCCAGAGCTGCAGACCTTTGGTCAGATCGTCCGCAACCTCGTTGGGGGCAAAGAAACTCACACCGTAAAACGTCGTTTCGGCCATCGGTCGGTCGGCGAGCGCAGCTATGATCTCTTCGTCGCTGTTCGTTTCCTGCATGTCGCGGATGAATACGTGGTGTTTCAGGTGCGCGGCCCGGACTTTGTCATACAGCTTGTGCAAGTCCTTTTCGTCGGCCCGCATGATGATGATCGGATACTGGCTGTTGCGCGGAATCGCAACCTCATCGCTTCCCACAAAGTAATCGCCGCTCACCAGCTTCTCTTTAGGCAATGCGTTGCCGACTATGGCTTCCATATGAGCAACCGCATTCGCTACCTGCCACGGTTCCAGGTCCTTGTTTACCACCGCCACAATGCGGCTGCTAAAGTCTTGCGGACGACTCACGCCTTGGCGTACGCTGCCCGCCCCACCACCGTACACCTGCGGATAAATGGCTTTGGTTGTCTCGTCGATATCGATGCGCAGCTGCGGGAACGGCACGCCCTCGCGTGCTGTCACACCTTCAAATATCCAGAACACGCGTTCGCTAAACCCAAGGCCGCAGGCCGGCGGCATACCATATTCCAGCATCTCCACAAAGTCAATGTCGAGCATCATCGCCTCGTCGTCACCAGCATCGCGCATTTGCTGCTGCTCTACAAACCGATCTAACTGGTCGATGGGGTCATTCAGCTCGGAAAAAAGGTTACAGAGCTCCGAACCAGCGATCACCACCTGGGCGCGCTGTGTAGTCTCTGGACGGTCAGGGTTGGCTTTGCTAAGCGGGCTGATGAACGTGGGCGTGTTGATAAGCCAGATTGGCCCGGCCACGTCTTTGCGGATGTTCTTCCAGAGCTTGTCTATGCCACGAGCCTTGTTTTCGGTCTGCTCTACCTCAAGCTTGTTGTCGGTGAGTGCCTGTTTGACTTCATCGAGCGTGCAGTTGAACGGATCGATGCCGTAGTGTTTCTGGATAGTCTCGGCGTAGTCCCACCGCTCCCAATCTTTGCTCAGGTCCACATCGAACCGCCCCAGCTTGAACTGCAGCCTACCAAACGTTTGTTCGAGCACGTATTTAAACAGGTCCTCCTGGAACTTGATGCCGTCCTGCCAGTCGGCGTACGCCCAATACCACTCCATGGCTACATGCTCAGGCAGGTGTTCGTCACTATAGTTTTCGTTGCGGAAGCGCGGTCCTATATCGTAAACCTTTTCAAAGCCAGCCCCTATCAGACGCTTCAGCGGCAGCTCGTGCGAAATACGTAGATAGAAATCCTGATCAAGTGCATCCATGTGCGTGACGAACGGGTTGGCGTCCGCACCGCCGGTAGTGTGTTCAAGCACCGGGATGTTCACTTCTACAAAGCCGCGCTGGTTCAAAAAGTCGCGCGTAGCCTGCCAGAATTTGCTGCGGCGCACAAATCGTTCGCGCACGTCGGCGTTCACGTTCATGTCTACATATCGACGGCGAAAGCGCTCCTCTTTGTTCGTAAAGCCATCCTGCTTGTTTGGCATGGGCCTGAGCGACTTGGTCAACAAATACAGCTCGTGCACCATAACCGATACTTCGCCTGTCTGCGTTTTGCCCAATATGCCGTTTGCCTGCACAAAATCACCGCTGTCCAGCAGTGGCAGCTGGTCCATGCCGAGCCGGCCTGCCGTCGCATCCAGCGGAGCTACATCGTCGGCCCGCAGAAACAGTTGGAGTTCCCCGCTCATGTCGCGAATGACAACAAACGCAATTTTGCCAAACTTACGAATGTTCTGCACACGGCCGACAACCGTTACATTCTGCCCGTCGAGCTCGTCGAACCGAGCCGAGACATCTCCAAGGTCGTGAGAGCGCGCTGCTTTTGCCGGGTACGGGTTAACGCCCAGCCTTTTTAGCTCATCGAGCTTCCGTAACCGCTCGTCGCGGTAGTCCTTCAGTGTTGCCATATTGGCTCTAGCTTACCGGATTTTAACAGATTGCGCCAGGGGTAAACGAAAGGAGCACCCTTTCGCGCCGAGCTTTGGCAAAGCCGAAGTCCTGGGCTGTTCTTTCTTGGCCCATGGAGTTTTCTCACGACAGACAAGTTTGAGTGCAGTTTCGGATGGAAAGCGAAGCCCGTAAGCGAGCCGTACTTCAGGTATGGTAGACGTCAGTCAAGCCGACTGGCTTTACCAGGGAGCGATATACTATCGCAAGCATATCGCGTGTGCGGATTGGAAGTTTACGCCCAAAATGCGCCAAAATTGTGTGTCGCTTAGGCGACGGCAGCGATTTTGTAGATTATGGTGTTTGCCGGGGTTTTGATTTCGACGTCGTCGCCTTCTTTTTTGCCCAGCAGCGCTTTGCCAATCGGCGATTCGTCACTGATTTTTTGTGCAAGCGGGTCGGCCTCGATAGTGCCCACCACCTGGAGAACCATTTCCTTGCCCTTGTCGTTTTTAAGCGTAACCTTAGAGCCAAGCCCAACCTGTTTCTTGCCCTTGGCCTTAATAACCTCTACGTTGGCCAGGATGTGCTCAATCTCGTCTATACGGGCATCGTTACGTTCCTGCTCCTGGCGCGCAGATTGATACTCGGCGTTCTCGGCGAGGTCGCCGAGTTCGCGGGCAACCTTAATCGCCTCTGCCGTCTCGGTGCGCTTAATGCGCAGCGCTCCTAACTCAGCCGTCAGTTCGTCAATACCTGACTGCGTCAAGTGGAACAGTTTTTTCATAACTTTACTCCTTACAATTCGGGTCCATGACCGGATGCGCTGCTTCAGCCGTCAACCGGTTCGGATGACTATAGTAACGCCTTACTTTGGTGCGGTCAAGATGGATTCCAGTTCTTTTCCATCGACCATGGAACTGTCTGTCTCGGTCCGTTTTTTGTATTCAAACACGCCCCGCTCTACGGTCTTGGCGCTTACCACCACTCTGTGCGGCATGCCGAGTAAGTCAGCATCTGCAAACTTCTCACCTGGCCGGGCATTGCGGTCATCATACAATACGGCTATCCCTGTCTCCTGTAATCTATCGTACAGTTTGTCCGCCGCGGTCACGACCTCCTGTTCGTCGCCGAGTCTTGCCAGGTATACACGATACGGTGCGACATTATCGGGCCACACCAGGCCCTTTTCATCGCTGAACTTTTCGGCAATCACGCCCATCACTCTGGTAATGCCAATACCGTACGACGCCAGGTAGATCGGCTTTTGCTCACCGTCTTGATTCGTGAAACTGATGCCCATCTGCTCTGATTTATCGGTACCGAAATTAAAGATGTTGCCGACCTCGGCGCTTTTGACCTTTTCCAGATGGTCTTTGGATATGCCCAGTTCCTTTACTGCCTCGTCGAGCACCTCTTCGTTTACGGCAACACCCTTTTCGCGGTGCAGATACAGTATGTCCTCACCCGCGTCGCAGATGGTCTGGAACTCGTGGCTAAACTTTGTAAACGCCCCGCCGCTTGCGAAGGTCACATATGTGTCCTCGCCCAGGCCCAAACGGTCATAGACTCGTTTATAAGCCTCTATTGCCTCGTTATAGTACTTGTCGAGATCTTCGGCAGTAGCGTGCAGCGAATACATGTCTTTCATGACAAATTCGCGGCCGCGCATAATGCCGCTTTTGGCCCGCAGTTCGTTGCGCAGCTTGGTCTGGAACTGATACACACTCAGCGGCAGGTCCTTGTAGCTGTGCACGTACTGCTGCATCATTTCCATGATGGCTTCTTCGTGGCTCCAAGCCAGGCCGACTTCGGTGTCATCTTTGAGTTTGGTCTTGAACCACACATCGACGACGTCGTCATCCCAGCGTGATGTGACCTGCCACGGCTCTTTGGGCTGCAGGTTGGTCATAATGAGCTCCTGGCCGCCAACATCGTTCATTTCCTCGCGCACGATTTGTTTGATGTTTTCGAGTACACGCAGGCCAAGCGGTAGGTAGGCGTAAACCCCCGCCATTTCTTTATGTACATAGCCGGCCCGGATCAGTAGCTGCGCGTTCTTGGCAACTTCGTCGGCGGGCGCTGTCTTGCTCGTTTTAGTAAATAGTTTGCTGACTCGCATTGGTATATTCCTGTTTAGGTAAATGAGAAATTTGTATACAAAGAAAAAACCTACCGCCGAGGCGGGATACCAGCGAGTACTTTTACGTCCACGTTCATCTTCACTGGTTCAGATTGTACCTTATTTTATGTGGAAGATGAACAGGGTAAGAAACGCGATGCCGTTTTTTAGCCCGTGCACAAACACTCCGGGCCACAAACTGTCGGTTTCTTCCCGCAGATAGCACAGCACAATACTGAGCGTAAACGTGTCGATGCCCGCCACCCACAGCAGTGGTTGGCCGCTGGCCGATTCCAACAGATGCGCCGAGGCAAACAGCAGGCTCGTGATGATCGCTGCCCACACCCATTTCAGCCTGGTTCGCAGCCCGGTAAATACAAAACCGCGGAATACCGTTTCCTCCACCAGCGGCGGCAACACCACCAGGCTCAGAAACGTAAGCACCAGATTCATAGTGCCACTGACGTTTGAAAAACCAAGATCCTGCTTCTGGTTGATATTGATCGACGGGATCAGGTGTGTGACCACTGCGAGCAGGACGAGATATGCCACAAAATACACCACATAGGCAATCAGCGCCACAATGGGGTCCCAAAACCGCACACCACGCCAGCCAATGCTTCTTAAACCGGTCTTGCGCAGTCGCAGAAACCCCCAGATAGCGCAGAATGTCAGCGCCTCGGCAGTCAGCACATACCAGAATTGCGCGACGACTGAATTGGTCAGCCAGGAGTCGGCGCTGTGCCCGCCCAAACCGCTGAGATGTGCATATAGCACGAGCAGTACGGCGGCGAGTGTCGAAGCAATGCCAAAGACCAGCAGCGCATACACCACAACCACCCAAGGACCCAGCCCGCCCCACGGCACCCACGTTTGCGGCCTGTGCTTCGGGTTGGCCGGCTTCGTGGGGTCAAACACCCCTTCGTGTTCCACACCATTTGTCGGGCTACCTACAACTGTCTCCTGTGACTTATCTGAGGTCTTTTCTGTTCTATACGGCTTAATCATATACCTACGCCAATCTTACCAGACTGTGGCCGGCGTGAAGCAATGCAGCGTGGAGTGAAAAGCGAGCGCCGGAATGGAGATGTACTAGAGATACAGCGGAATGAGGAGCGGAGATTTTCGCCCGCAATGTACTGCTTCACGCCGGCCACCATTTAGAAGAAGCGCTTTACGTCCACCACGCTGATCAGAATAATAAGCCCCATCAGCACCACAAACCCCGTAGCATTAATTGCCTCTTCCCGCTGTGCGCTCAGCGGCTTCTTAATAGCATGAGTGAACAGCGTCAGCCACGCGCGACCGCCGTCCAGCGCCGGTATGGGCAGCAGGTTCATGACACCAAGCGTCAGTGCCAGCACCGCCACCACCATCAGGATGAAGCGGAAGCCCAACGCTGCACCATATTTGAAGACGAAGAAGATGCCGACCGGACCCGAAACCTGGTTCGATGCTTCGGTCTGAGCCGACTGGCGAGCCACTTTGTTATCGGTAAGCCCGCCGGCAATCGTGCCGCCCAGCCCGGCCAATGCCTTGCCCAGCCCCTCGAACGTCAGACCGGTAAGCTGCCCCATGGTGCCGGCCGCCACAATCGGCGCCGACCAGGTGGAGCGCACTATAGTTAATCCATCCTGTGACGGTTCAGTAGTCACACCCATGTGACCGATGGTCTTCCCCTGTTTGGCCGCCGCTGCGACCTCGGCGTCGCTGCGCAGCCGCAAGGTCGCCTGCTCGCTCTTGCCTTTGTGCGTAAAAGCTACGACCACCTTCTGTCCGTTATAACGCTTAGTTAACGTCGAGACGTCATCGGTAATCGAGGCTGTCTTAAGTTGGCTCGTACTCGGTCCAACGGCAGTGATAACATCGTTGGTCTGTATGCCCGCCTGGGCTGCCGGAGAGCCCTTTTCCACCTTGTCGACAATGGTTTTATATGTAGCCTTGTGCAAGTAGTGGGTGTCGCCGGCCACCGTAAACTGATTGCCCACCAGCTGCGGCGTACCTATCAGGGCTAAAATCATAAACAACAGATACGCTGTCACAAGGTTTACCGTTATACCCGCAAACATAATTTGCGACTTCGCCTTCAAACTGGCTGCACCAAAAGACCCCTTGGCAGTGTCGCTGTCGTGCTCGCCTTTTAGCTTGACAAAGCCGCCGAGCGGCAGCAGGTTGATGGTAAAATCCCAGCCTTTTTTGGTCTTGCGCCGAAACAGTGTCGGCGGAAAAAACAGGCCAAACTCTTCAATATCGACGCCGTTGCGCCGTGCCGCCCAAAAATGCCCCAATTCGTGTGTAATGATCAGGCCAATAAACAGTACCAGGCCGACTATTAGTAGAAATATCCCCATATGCTCTACCAGTATAGCTTATTTACCGAATCTTCGATGACGATTCGCGTATGCGTCGAGCATTTTATCCAGCTCTTCTACAGAGAAGTCCGGCCACTTAGTGGACGTAAACATAAACTCGCTGTAGGCCGCCTGCCACAGCATGAAGTTACTCAGCCGTTGTTCGCCGCTGGTACGGATTATCAGGTCTACCGGTGGTACTCCGTTTGATTGCAGCTGGCCCGAAATGCGCTCGGCAGTAATTTCTGATGTCGGCGTACCCGCTGCTACCAGCTCTTTCATAGCTTCGACAATCTCTTGCTGGCCGCCATAATCCAGGCAGAACAGTAGTGTGCCACGCGTGTTGTCTTTGGTTTCTTCTTCGGCTTGGTGTACTGCCTTTAGCAGCGCTTTACCGATGCGCAGCTTGTTACCCAGCACATGTACCCGCACGCCATGGCGCTTCAGATTTTCCAGCTCGTGTTTGAAAATCCAAAGAAACAGCTTCATCAACTGCTTCACTTCGTCGGCCGAACGGTTCCAGTTTTCGGTCGAAAACGCATAGACCGACACACACTCCACCCCCCGCTCCAGGGCGGCTTCAAGGATTGTTTCCATGTTACGATAGCCCGCCCGATGACCCTCATACACCGGTAATCCGTGTTCTCGCGCCCACCGGCGATTGCCATCTACTATGAATCCAAGGTGCCGTGGTACGGCTGTTTCATGTGCAATACTCATGAGTGAATATTATACCAGTTTTCCGAGACGTCAGCAGGAAGAGCCTGTTATTCTCCCCTGTTTACTACGTATTCAAGCAGCTCGGACAAGCAACGTTTTCCATCCGCCTTCCAAGCATTTTGGGCGGCCAGAACAGCTTGCCCGGTCTGTGCCGCTTCCTGTGCCTCGTGCGCCACAAACTCGCGAGAACCAAGTTCTGTCAGTATGGCGCATACCTGCCGGTGCTGCTGCCGCGTAGCATGCGGATTTCCGTAGCTTGCCCGTAGCTGTTCGAGCTGCCTGGTATTTGCTGCTTCGAGCGCGTGTCGTATCAGCAGCGTCATTTTCCCCTCGTGCATGTCGTCCATCGCCGACTTGCCGGTTGCCGATTCGTCGCCAAACATGCCAAGCAGATCATCCTGCAGCTGGAATGCCAGGCCCGCATACTCACCGAACGTCCGTATCGGTTCCAGCTCTGCCTCTTTCGCGCCGGCCAGCACCGCCCCCAGCTGTAGCGGGTTCACAAAGGTATAATAGCCGCTTTTCAGCACATACATCCGCCGGGTGTCCTCCATGCTAAACCGCTCGCTCGCCTGATTCATCAGATCATCCATTTGTCCAAAGGCGGTTGCCGCAATGTTCTGCTGGAACACCTGCTGCGCCCTCACGACCCGCTCCGGGCTCTCGCCGGCATTGCCGAGCAGCCGCGATGACAAATGCTGTGCGATCAGCCCCACACTTATCCCCAGCATGTCACCCAAATGCCCTGCATCGGCAGACCTGTGCTCCCGTGCCAGTACCTCGCGGTATTGGCGATGCACAGTCGGACGGCCACGCCGCGTATCCGAGCGATCCATTACGTCGTCGATTATCAGCAGATAGTCCTGTGCCAACTCTATCGCCACCGCCACATCCAATGCCGCCTGGTGGTCCGTGCCGCCAAACATTTTATACGACACCATTGCTAGCGCACCGCGCAGACGCTTGCCCGGGCGCAGCGCAAACTCCGTCAGAAGCGTCAGCGCCTGCTCGCCGTTCGGCGAAATTGCAATATCCAGGTCTGTAGGCAGCTGTTTTAGATATACCTCGAGGTGCGCGTCAATTTCCGCGCGCAAGCGTATCAACTCTTCTGGAACTGCCGGCATGTATGCCCTATACCGTCATGATTTCGGTTTCTTTGGCTTTGCTTGCAGCTTCTATCTGTGCCCCGGCGGCCTTCATGGCATCTTCGACTTGACCGGCATAGCGTTTGGCGTCGTCTTCGCCAACTTCTTTGTCCTTTTTTGCCTGGTCAATAGCGTCGAGCGCTTCGCGGCGAACATTGCGGAGCGCAATCATAGCGTCTTCCTGCTTGCCGCCTAGCTGCTTTACAATTTCACGGCGACGCTCTTCGGTTAGGGCCGGTATGGGCACCCGCACCACTCGGCCATCATCACTCGGATTCAAGCCCAGGCTTGGATTATCTCGAATGGCACTGGCAATCGCCTGGATGTTGTTCGGGTCAAATGGCGTAATCTGCAGAAGCTGCGCTTCCGGTGCCGATACGTTGGCTACCTGATTTAGCGGCATGCCCTGGCCATACGCCTCCACCATGACACCGTCGAGCATACTAGCGCTCGCCCGGCCGGTCCGCAAACTCTTTAGCTGCTCGCCATAATGCGCAACAGCCCCGTCGAACTTCGTTTTCGCTTCAGAAATAACTTGGTTTGGGTTCATTGTTTCTCCTATTCATCTCATATTATACAAGAAAACCCGACACTTTTTACGGTGTCGGGTAAAGACGTTCAGGGCTCTTGTAATGTGCTACAACTCGTAACGACTGAGTGCGAGTTCACCGATGCGCATTAGCTGCTCATCACTTATCGACTCAAGCGCAGTGTTGTTCGGTCGTTTGACCAGTTTGATCTTTTTTAACTTACTCATTTTTTATTTTTGTGTTGGTGCCCTATGGTCTTTGCGGTCTTTGTTTTAAAAGACTGATCACTAGTATACACTACTTTTGCTTATTTTGCAAGTTATTCTTATGCTTACTTTCCATATTTATGTGCGCGGCAGATGGAAAAGCCCCGTTTTCGCGGGGCTTTTGAACAATCCAGCAAACCTAGCTTAGGCTACTTCACCTAATGCCATGCGACTGAACCGGCGAACCAAAATGTTTTCGCCAAGACGCGCGTTGTGTTCCTTTACGTAGTCGCCTACCGTCTGGTCTGGGTTCTTAATGAACGGCTGGTCCAGCAGGCAGCGCTCCGCAAAATACTTCTTAAGCTGTCCGTCGACGATCTTGTCGGCCATTTCTGCCGGCTTGCCCTTCAGCGCGTCGCTGGCGAGCAGCTCGGCCTTCTTGGCTTCGCGGGCTTCTGCTGGGATGTCTTCGGAGCTCACATATTCAGGAGCAGACGCTGCCACGTGCATTGCCACATCCTTGACAAGGTTAGTGAAAATTTCGTTGCGAGCGACAAAGTCGGTTTCGCAGTTTACTTCTACAATTACACCTATGCGGCCATCGTGGTTGTAAGTGCCGACGACACCCTGGCGAGCTTCGCGCTCACCACGCTTTTCGGCCTTAGTCAGACCTTTCTTACGCATTGCTTCGAGTGCTTTGTCAAAGTCACCGTTCGCCTCTTCCAACGCCTTTTTGGCGTCAGTCAGGCCTACGCCGGTCAGGTCTTTGAGCCGCTTTACTTCTTCAATAGAAATAGCCATGTTTACATATTCCTTTCGCGTTATTTTTCCGGGTAAGTTCTTTTAGATTTTAGTGCAATGCGGGCGAAAAGCCGAAGTCCGCAAGGAGCCGTACGCAACGTACGGTGAGTGAGGACTGGAGGATTTGAACCCGCAGCGTGCAAAATCTAAAAGAACTAGGCTTCAGTCTTGTCGGCTGGCTTGGCGCTTTTAGCTTTGCCGGTCGAAACAGCGCTTTCCATGTAGTCAGCCACCAGCTGCAGCGCCTTGATAGCGTCGTCGTTCATAGGAATCGGGTACGTGATGTCCGTCGGATCGGCATTGCTGTCTACAATGCCGACGATAGGCAGGCCGAGCTTCTTGGCTTCGCGCACAGCGTTGGCGTCGTGCACAACGTCGAAGACCACGACTGCACCGGGCTTGGCGTTCAGTTCTTTAATGCCGCCGTAGAGCTCATTCAGGCTGTCGATTTCCTCTTGAAAACGCTGCACCTCGAGCTTGTTGAATTTGCCGGCCAGCTCACCGCTCGCCATCTTGCCTTCCAGGTCTACCAGGTGCTTGATCTGCGCGCCAATGGTGTTCCAGTTGGTCAGCATACCGCCGAGCCAACGATTTACGACGAACGGCTGCTTGGTGTCCTGAGCCAGTTTAAGCACAATAGGCTGTGCCTGGCGTTTGGTGCCTACGAATAGGATCTGACGGTCTTTGGCAGCCGTGTCCTGTATAAAGTTCAGGGCGTTTTCCAGTTTATCAACCGTCTTTGTCAGGTCGATGATGTGGCTGCCACCGCGCTTGCTGTGGATGTACTGCGCCATTTTAGGGTGCCAGCGGCTGGTCTGGTGACCGAAATGCGCACCCGCCTCCAATAGTTGCTTGATGTCTACTTCCGTAGCCATAATTTGTAGTCCTTTCTCTTCGATTGGGTGCCTGCCGGTGCCTACACGGCTCGCCAGAAGGAGGATTTGTTCCCAACCTGCTTAATTACTTGACTCACCTATTCTAACAGATAGAGCACCTGTCCGCAACCCGCAGCAATAGCAACTGCGAAACCTCACCCTCCTGTCGGAGGAAATGCGACCACTGTACCGCCTCCTTCCTCACTCTCACGTCGGTTACGGCAGTTAATGCAAAAACCCTCGAGCGCTTCTGTGGCAATCCTCTCAGCCCGATAAACACCACCTCGGTTAATAGGCTCGCCCCGATACATTGCTATCTCCATATTCATGATCCCGGTAGGTATCTGGGCGACACGTTCTCCGCATATTAGAGTAACGACCGCGGTGTCTCCACCACCTTCGTGAGCCATGGCTCTAGCTTGACATTCCTGAGACTTTTCCGGACTTAAGCGCATATGAAAGATTATTAGCACACCGGCTATAGCATCATCAAGCGACCGGCGCTACTCGGCTCGTTAAACTAAAACGGAACAATCCGTAAACTTGTAAGTGCGAAGCCACCGAGTAGGCAAGGACTATTCTATGTGGAATAGTATCAAGCATTACTTGCAAAGCCTCTATGGTTGTGTTCCTATCAGAAACTTGCATGCGACTTGCGACGAATGGGCGGCTCAGCAGAGCCAGCCCAGCTCGTTCTCCCCGCCTGAGGACTACTTACGAATTACGGTTGTTCCGCGTTAGCTATGATTCGGCGCCTTCAGGGCGCGGAAGTGCTAAAAGAGCCGCCGAGCCGATTTTGTTTTCGCACCCCACGCAAAAACCCTCTATCAGACTGCTTGCGATAGACTTTAAGCTGGAGCCGCTCTCGGTCGTTGCAAGCGTAGCCTGACGATCTCCACAGATTACCGTAACATTGGTTGGCCGGTCGAAACTAGCCAAGTCCTTCACGCCCGCATAGGAGAACGCCCGCGCCTGGCAGTCCTCGTGGCTATTATCAAACTTCATAAGTAAAGGTTATTCTAGCACAGGTGAATTGACACTTTACTAACAGAGGTGATAAAATATTGCCAACTGCTTGGGATACACCGACTGCGCCCCGCCCGACGCTAACCGGTTACCAACATATACATATCAACCAAGGGCAAGAGGTTTAACCTACCATGAAAAAGAAGATTCACCCGGACAACTACCGCTTGGTAGTGTTTCAGGATCTGAACAACGAGCAGACGTATCTTACCCGCTCCACCGTCGCCACCGACGAAACCATCAAGCTCGACGGCACCGAATACCCGCTCGTAAAGGTACACATAAGCGCCAGCTCACACCCGTACTTCACCGGTGAAGAGCGCGTACTGGACATCGAAGGCCGTGTCGACAAGTTCAAAGCCCGCGCCGAAGCTGCCCAGGCCGCCAAAGACGCACGTATCGCCGCTGCCAAAAAGCAGAAGACCCGCGCCGCTGCCAAGGCCGCCAAAGCTGCCGACACCAGCGCCGAATAGCTACACTGTTTGAAACCACCCGCGAACTGCGTGTTCCGGGTGGTTTTGTATATACTTAGACTAAGAGAGCATCATGGAAGAAAAAGAACGCCAGATTCGCGAAGAGTTCACC
>Ga0068856_100001644_pt1 | contig 23431 bp, 23 predicted proteins | sample KBSCornC62_FD_66595 | JGI IMG/M metagenome (GOLD analysis project Ga0068856, IMG submission 66595) | Corn rhizosphere microbial communities from Kellogg Biological Station, Michigan, USA - KBS Corn C6-2 | ecosystem: Host-associated > Plants > Roots > Rhizosphere > Soil ... | reverse complement strand
TGCTCCCGGGCTCCACAACGACCCGAGCGCGGAGGAAGGCCGCCTTCCGGTTCTCCGAGCCGCCAAGCGGCACGCTCGCGACGGCGGCTCTCAGGAATTCCGGAAAGATCCGGTCGCGGTTCGCCTCTGCTTGCCGCTCGGAGACCCCGGGCCGCAGACGGCCCGTCGTGTTCAACCACCAATGCAACCGCGCTCGGAGAGCCTCACTCGCGGGTCTAAGCCGTGGTTCAAGACTCAGCGGGACATAAATCTCGGGAGGATTACCAAGTTCCAATCCAAAAAGGCCCGGTGGCGTTATCCCTACAATCGTGAACGCGATTCCGTTGAGCGAAATGCGCTGGCCGATGGCGGTGGAAGCAGCGGCAAAGTGGCTCTGCCAATAGCCGAAACTAATCACTGCGACCGGCGTAACCGATGGGGCGTAGTCGGCACTCGTGAGGCTTCTTCCTAGAATCGGGCTCACGCCCAAGGTCTCAAAGTAAGATCCGGAAACAAGCTGACCCGCGATGGGTCCCGTGCGCCCGGCGAGTCCGACGCTCGCGTAGGCCAGCATCGAGGAAAAAACCTCATTCCGATCGCGCAACAGCTCATAGGCGAGATAGGGAATGGGACGGAGCAATACCAGTTGTTGCGGATTCGCGAACCGGAAGCATCCTTCAGCAGGACCGCGTTAACCGCAGTGAAAATGGCGGCGTTGCCTTCTATGCCGAGCGCCAGGGAAAGAATTGCAGCGAGCATAAACGAAGGCGTTTTGCGTAAGCTGCGGCATCCGTATCCGAGGTCTTGACTGAAGCGTTCGAGCGCGATGCCGGCATACATGTCGTGGACCTCCTCCTTCACTAGAGTTGTGTTCCCCATAGCTCGTTTGGCCGCATCGCGGGCAGTTTCCGGCACGAGGCCATTCTCACGCTGCTCAGCAGCTTCCAGTTCCAAATGCGCGCAAAGTTCCCGCTCTAAATCCCGCTCGCGAGCCCGGCGCCCCCACCACATCTCAGTAGATATTCTACCCAGAAATACTCGCCGTTAGAAGGCCCAAAATTACCATCCACCCCCGTTCCTTTGTTGTATTGGCGCGGGTGTGATACTCCTAAGAGTTAAAGGCTAGAGGAATTAAGTGAAATAAGATGGCTTACGTAATTGCAGAACCTTGCATTGGAACCAAGGACGCTGCGTGTGTGGACGCATGTCCCGTGGATTGTATCCACCCGAAAAAGGACGCCGAGAAATTCGAAAGCGAAACGATGTTGTACATCGATCCGGTGGAATGCATCGACTGCGGCGCCTGCGTACCGGTCTGTCCGGTTTCCGCCATCTTCGCGCTCGACGATCTGCCCGAGAAATGGGCAGATTTCGCGCAAAAGAACGCGGCATTTTTTGGACGCTAGCAAGCACCCGTTTTAGAAACCAGTGAACAATTTCCGGATGGGTTGCTATAGGTGCGTCAAGACGCGGCCAGCGAGGACATTTGTCCGCCGGCCGTTCTCGACGGCCAATTTTCCGTTAACGAACAAATAGCGAACACCCGTGGCTAAAACCTGGGGATGCTCATAGGTAGCCGTGTCGCGGATCGTCGTGGGATCGAAGATCACGATGTCGGCAAAAAATCCGGTTTGGATCAAGCCGCGATTCTTGAACCCCAGCGTCTCGGCGGGAAGAGAAGTGCTTGAGCGAATTGCAAAAGGCATGGAGATGACGTGTTCGTCTAGCACGTACTTGCGCAACTTCCTCGGGAAGGTGCCATATTTCCGCGGGTGGCCTTCGACGCCATCCGAACAGGTCATAACCCAATCTTCACGCATAAAATTCTTGATGTCATCGTCGCGCATGTTGAAAGAAGCGACTCCGGCATCCCCCTTCCTAATGATCTCGATCGCGGCTTCGACCGGCGACTCATGACGCTCTTTGGCTACCGCTCCAAGAGTGCGGCCCTTAAGCGAGGCGTCACGAGCGTCGATGATGAGAATCGAATCTGGACCGCCGCGGCGCTCCAGATTCTTGTTCATTTCCGTCATCAATTGCGGTCGAACTGAAGGATCGCTAAGACGCGCGAGAAGCGCGGGCCTGCCTCCTGCCTCGGCCCAACGCGGAATTAACGAAGCACCCACGCTCGTCCCTGATGCGTTGTAGGGATATTGACTGGCCGTAATGCGGATGCCTTCCCGGCGGCCTTCACGAATCAGCCCAATGACCTGAGGACTCATGCCCCAAGTGTCTTTTCCTAACGCCTTAATATGCGAGATGTGCACCGGCAGACCGGCTTCCCGCCCGATCCGGATCGTCTCCTCTACCGCTGCGAGTAACCCGATTGAATAAGTGCTTTCGTCCCGCATGTGGGTGTCATAGATCCCGGCACCGGCGCCAGCCTCTTTGGCGAGCGCTACGATTTCCTCTGTAGAGGCAAAGCTGCCCGGCGCATAGTAGAGGCCGGTAGACATTCCGACTGCGCCGGCTTTCATACCGCGCGCCACCAGCGTTTTCATGCGGTCCAGTTGTCCCGACGAGGGTGGCCGGTCGGACATGCCCATGACTTCGGAACGTATGCTACCCTCCCCGAGAAATAACGCGGCATTGGTTCCTATACCTGCCTCTCTCCAATGCGCGAGAGCATGCGCAATGTCGACCGGACTGCTGCCATCGTTTCCGGTTACCACCGTAGTAACGCCCTGCATAAGATAAGGCTCATTGCCGTGACGCTCCGGGCTGTTAAGATCGTCAAGGCTGTGCGTATGGGGATCGATAAAACCGGGAGCCACGATCAGTCCCGAAGCATCAACTACACGCAACGCCCGAATGTTCGCTCCCTTACCGAGAAAAGTGATCCGATCGCCGAGGATACCCACATCCAGCGCTTGTGCGTTCGAGCCGGAACCGTCGATTACAGATCCATTTTTGATCAGAACGTCGAGTACTTGCGCGTGCAGCGCCGCGGCAAGCAGCCAGACGCTAAGGGCGATAGATCGCACAGGAGGTATCGGTCTCCCAAACACGCACAAACGCGAGTGCCACAGGCTCGATGCCGCGCTGGATTTCGTCGAAAATGAATTTCGCGATGTTCTCGGCGGTCGGATTCGTCGAGTCGAACGGCCTGAGCTCATTGATGAAATGGTGATCCAGATACTCGCTGGTCGCCCGCAGGCGCTTCTTCAACTCCGTGAAGTCGTATAAGAGTCCGTTTTCATCGAGGGCCGCGCCTTCGAGACCCACCTGCACGCGGTAGTTATGTCCATGCACGTTCTCGCATTTGCCGTTGTAATTGCGCAGCGCATGGGCTGCGGCGAACGTATGCTCTACGACAATTTCATACATCGAAGAATTTCTGAATATCCTCTAATTTGGCGGTTAGCCTGTATGGCGGCAGGCTGTCGAGAAAGATACGTCCATACGGCAGCTTGATAATTCTATTATCCAGGAGCACCAACGCGCCACGATCACTTGCCCCCCGAATTAGCCTTCCGAAACCCTGTTTCAACGCCAAGGCCGCTTGTGGGACTTGATAGTCATAAAAGGCGTTGCCTCCCGACTGCCGGATGGCTTCCACGCGCGCCGCGGTCACCGGATCGCTAGGCACCGCGAAGGGCAGCCGGTCGATGATCACGCAACTGAGTTGTTCGCCTTGCACGTCGATCCCCTGCCAGAAGCTCGATGTACCAAACAGGACGGCTCCCGGAGTGGAGCGGAATGCCTCGATGAGCGCAGTCCGAGGCGCGTCGCCTTGCAGCAACAACGCATAATCGAGCCGGTTTTTCACCAGTTCATGCACCTGACGCATCTGCTGATAGCTGGTGAACAGGACAAATGCCCGCCCACGGGAGGCTTCGAGCACCTGCTCAACCACAGCGCTCGCTGCGCGTGCAAAATCGGGCTGGCGCGGGTCCGGCAAATGTCGTGGAACGTAGAGCACCACCTGATTGGCATAGTCGTACTGGCTTTCGATGCGTTGCGTTCTGGCCTCTGGCAGCCCCAGACGGGTTTGCGTATATTCGAAGCCGCCCGCAACCGCGAGCGTTGCAGACGTGAGAATGACCGATTCCACCTGGTCGAACAGACGCGCCGACAGCACCTCCGAGACATTGATCGGAGTCGCCTGCAGGTACAGTCCTCGTCCGCGCGCCTCCACCCAATAGACTGTTGCCGTGTCGGTCGATTCCATCCAAAATTGCGCGCCCTGCTGAATCAGCTTGGCTCTGCGCACCAGAGGCAACGTGTCTTCCGTCGCGCCGTCCACCAACTCGAGCCGGCCGCACAGTGTCTCGAGCGCTAGTAGAAATTCACGGTATTCCGTTTCGTGGCGGGCAAGAAATCCTTGGCGATCCGGAAAACCCTGCCGCCCTTCGTGCGGGAAAAGCTGGAAAAAATCCTCGCTGCGCTCGCCGAGTTGTACCAGGCAGCGGTCCAGTTCGGGCGCGGCGAACAGTTTGCGGCGTGAAACCGCCGCGGTATCTTTCACGAGTTCCTGCACCTGCAGATTGCTCACGCTCATTCCGAAATATTGGCCAGCCACGTCTTCGATTTCATGCGCTTCGTCGAAAATCACGGCCGCGTATTCCGGCAAGATTGCGCCGAACGATTGGTCGCGCATCGCGAGGTCAGCAAAAAAAAGATGATGATTCACCACGATGATGTCGCTCGCGAGCGCCTTTCTGTGCATCTCGGTGATGAAACAGCGCTCGAATTGCTGGCACTTCTGGCCGCTGCAAGCATCGGCGCGGGCATCGAGCTTCCACCAACTGCCACTGGACTCCGGCAGTTCGCACAATTCGCTGCGGTCTCCCGTGGTTGTGATTTTTTCCCAATCGCGAATCAGCCGGAATTCGTTGATTTCGGCGAGACCAGTGAGGATCGGCTCCCGTTCTGCGTCATATAGCTTTTGCCGGCATAGGTAGTTCGCGCGGCCTTTCATATAGCACGCTCGAACGGGCCCCCCGAGTAACGATTCGAGAAACGGCAGATCTTTGAAATAGAGCTGTTCCTGGAGCGCCTTCGTTCCCGTTGAGATCACGACTCGTTTGTTGGAAAGAATCGCCGGCAGTAAATAAGCGAGCGTCTTTCCGGTCCCTGTCCCCGCCTCTACGATCAAGTGCCGCCGCTCAGCGAGAGCGGAGGCGACTGATTCAGCCATCTCGAGCTGGCCCGGCCGGTATTCGAAATTCGGGTGCGATCCCGCCAGAATTCCGTTACGGCCAAAAAAGCTCCGCAGCGTCAGGATTGGCGCAGACCGTTTCACTTGTGGATTCTCAAAGCACTCACGTCGGAAATGGCGATGAGCCCTTTGTCTAACATGCCTTCGATAGCCGGCAACAGCCGCTCGATGTTATCCGGCGTATCCACGATTTGCATAACGATTGGAAGATCGTGGCCAAGAAGGCGCGCCCGATGAATCTCCGCCGTTTCGCCGTATCCTTCGACGCCGCGGAACACAGTGGCGCCTGCAATTTTCAGCTCGCGGCATTTTTCGAGAATCGCCTCATGCAGCGCCTTTTCCTGGTAGCGATCGCTTTCGGTAACGTACAAGCGGAGCAGCTTAGCTGGTTGGTAGGTTTGCATGGACGAGTCGAACGATGTCTACGTCGGAAATCACAATGAGTCCGTCGTCGAGCATTTCTTCGACGGCGGCCGCCGCTAGGCCCAACTTTTCCGCCGATTCAATCACAGAGATCATCACCGGCAAATCACGCGAGACGTGGAAGAAGCTTTTCTTGTGGCTATGGCCTTTGGCGCCATACCCATCGACGCCGCGATGGACGGTGGCACCCGCAATCTCCATCATGCGCAATTTCTTGACGATGGCATCATACAGGGGCTCCTCGTGCCAGCGATCCGCCTCCCCGAAGAAAATCTGCATCAGCTTTGCCTTCGCCGCCTCGCGGAAGCGCGCCGGCTTGGGCCCAGGTAGCGGCTTTTCTTTCATCGCGGATTTGACGACGTGGGTATCCTGGACCTCGATCAGACCGTCAGTCACCATATCGTAAAGAGTCGGAAGGACCTCCTCCACCTTTTCCGCGCTGTCGATGAATTCTACTCGAATGGGAAGATGTTCGGCGAGCGCTTCCATTTTTGGGGTGTGCAGTACGTTATGGCCGCCGAACCCCGCGAACGCTCGGGTGGCAGTAGCTCCAGCTACACCCTTATGCATCAGGTAAGTCAGAATAGATTCGTACAGCGGGCCGAGGTGATGCTGCGTGTCCTCATTCAGGTAGATCGTTACCTTCTTGGCGACGCCTCGGGGGAGCATACGCGTATCCATCATCGCTTACCTCCGGCAATCGCGCCCAGCCAGACTGCACCGTATCCTACTACCACGCTGCCAACGGCGTTCAGTAGGCCCAGCCAACGCGCCCCATCCTTCACAAGACTCAGCGTTTCCCACTCAAAGCTCGAGAATGTGGTGTATCCGCCCAGAAATCCGACCACGAGAAGAAGACGCCAGTTCGGGTGCGGCCGCAGCCGTTCCGTCAATAGAGCCACGGTGAGGCCAATCAAAAATGAGCCGGTGATATTGATGAAGACGGTTCCAAATGGAAAGCGGCCGCCGGTTCTGGTCATGATGACCGTACCAACCACGTATCGCACCAGAGATCCGGCCGCCCCGCCGGCCAACACCATGATGTAACGACTCAACGCCGGACCTCCTCATCCGCCTTTTTTCTATTTGTTTTTTGGGTAAACCGCTCGAAGAGGGCAAAAATCTCCCGAGGCGATCCCGCCACAGGAGTCATTGGCCGCGTTGCGCGACGTTAAGCGAACCCCACCGCTACATCAACAGCATACAGTAGGTGATAGACGCGCTTTGTATGGCGGAGGAAATTCTTTACTGGACCGAACTGATCGGCCTAAAGGTCTATGACTTGAAGGGCCGCGGCATCGGCACGCTCCGCGATGCCGCGCTGGTTCCGTTGATCGATCCGGTGCGGGTGGACCGTTTTCTGGTAGGCGCCGGTCCCGGTTGGCTCAGCATCCGCTACGACCAAGTGAAGACCATTGCTCATGACGGCATCCACCTTCAGGATGAGCTTCTCACCCCGTACCATTCCGACGAGTACATGCTTCGCATGGTGCGCGACCTCCTCGATCAGCAGATCATCGATGCGCAGGGCCGGAAGGTCGTCCGGATCAATGACATCACTTTTCTGAAGGAGCGGGAGAACGATAGTGATGTCCTGCACATTTTGGAAATCGACATTGGCGTGCGCTCCATGCTGCGCCGCGTCCTGCGCGGAATAGTGTCCCCGTCGATCATTCGCGCGCTCCAGAATCGCATCCAGCCGCATTCCATCCGGTGGGAATTCTGCAACATGCTGGAGGCCGACGCACAGCGCCGCGTGCGGTTGAACATATCAAACAAATTGCTCGAAAAAATGCACCCAGCTGACCTCGCCGACATCGTCGAGAATCTGGGACATGAAGACCGCGTTTCCATCTTCAACAGCGTCACTGCTGAGACAGCGGCGGAATTGCTCAGTGAAGTCGATCCGGGCATCCAGACCAGCATCATCGAATCGCTCAAGACCGACAAGGCCGCCGCAATTCTTGAGGAAATGCAGCCATCGGAAGCCGCAGACGTCCTGAGTGAACTGGGCGAAGAGCAGTCGGAACAGATTCTCGAGGAGATGGCGCAAGCGGACAAAGAGGAAGTGGAAGAACTCCTCGAATTCCGAGACGACACAGCCGGCGGACTGATGGACCCCGGTTTTATCGCGTTGCCTGAAGGCTGTACCGTGGAGCAGGCAATGGACGAGCTGAAGAAAAACCAGGAATCCATTGAGAGTCTCCACGACATTTTCCTTGTGGACGAGGAAAATCGGCTGCGCGCCACAGTTCCGCTAGCTAAGCTTCTGTTTGCAGCCGGCCATACGCCCCTAAAAGAGTTCGCCGTCGATCCGTTGCTTTCGATTCAACCGGACGAGAAGCAGGACCGCGTGGCTGAAGTATTTGACAAGTACAATCTGCTCAGTCTTCCCGTGGTGAGCGAGTCCGAAGAACTGCTTGGCGTAATCACGGTCGATGACGTGGTCGCGCTTTTGCGGCAAGGCTAATGCTTGAGAACGCTGCGTGCGCTGACGATTTCAGGACCGGAATATCCGGCATAACAATTCAATACCGATGGCGCTGGTCATCAGGCGTTCTTTCTCGTCAAGAAGCATGCGCCTGGTCCAATCTACGAAACCACCGTCGGCAATCGGATAGGATTCCCCGGAAGAGTTGGCTCCCGCAATCTGGAAACAAGGCCCGCTGTAATAGGCGAGTCCGTTCAAGCGGTGCATATTGAAACCGAAACGCGCGATCGGGTGCTCCGCCGCAAGCTGGGCGCACACTTCCTGCTCAATCCCTTGCAATTGGATCAACAGGTGTTTGGGCAGATCAAAGCCCGCCAAATCCTCCGACGGCCGAGCAACCCGACCGGGCCAGGTATGACTGCACCGCGCCAACATTCGATCCGAACTCCCCGGATCACGTGCTTTCACCGATCCTCGGATTTCCTCGCGGTCGACCCCAAATCTGGAGCAGAGCGCGTCCACAGCGCGTGTATCGGAAATCTCGACTGTCAGGTCTTCGAAGACAAACCCTATGGTCTTCAGACTCGCGAGAAACGAGAGGTATACACCGATGTGTTCCCGCAGAGCCCGAATCTCGAAGGAAAAAGAGCCTTGATCGCGACCGCCGCTGAGCAGGCTGAATAGCTTGAAGTGAGCGGTCATGCCTGGCTTCCACGGCAGTGGGAACCGGGTCACGCGCTGATTCGAGCAGAGGCGTATGTCACGTCGTCGGTCGATCGACTGCTGACGGCGGCGCGCGCACTCAATGGCCAGGCCGAGCGTCGGGTCGGACGAACACTCGAATGCGCGCACGGTACTCAGAGCATTGGCCTGATCGAGTCCGGTAAGTACATTCAGGGCGCCGAGGGGATCGAACGGCGACAACTCAATGGCTTCGAATTGGCTCGCACTGAAATACGCGGAGCGCTCGATTTCGTGTAGAAGCCGGCCGTCGACATCTGAGGCTTCACTGACCGCGTTAGGACGCTTGAATTGTGCCGGCTCCATCCCAGTAATCCGGCGTTTCAGAACGGCCAACAATAACGAATGCAAGTCCGAGCCCGGCAGCCGGGTCAGAAGCCCGACCAGGTCCGGAGTTTTCAGATCGCGGGCGATCCGCTGTGCTATCTGTTCACTCATGATCGTTCGTCGTACGAGTCAATTGATGGAAGAGGCGGTCCAGTGCCTCCGCAGGCGTTTCGCAAAGGCCGCTGTGGACTGGTGAGAGCTGAATCATCGTGCTGCGCGGGGAGACGAGCCAATGGAACCGCTCGCGGAGTTCGAGACGCGCGATGGGTCCGGCGGACAGGTCGCCGGTGCAGATTCGGGACACGGCTTCCAGGTGTTGGCGCACGAGATCCACGTCGAGTGCAGGCCACAGGGCCTTGAGCCGCGCTTCATCGACGTGCACGCGAGCGCCGAGGAACCGGTGTTCGGCGCTAAAAAGGATGACACCCGCGTTTACGAACTCCTCGCGGTCGACGCGGGGAACGACGCGCAGCGCGGCGTAATCAAACGATGTGGGCGCGGGCACGCAAAGCCTCCTGAACAAAGTTAGCGGAAGCGCTCAGGCGCCGCGTGAGCACATCGACATAGAAAGCACGCAAATCCTCGGCCAGCCAAGCGGCGGGCACCTGATCGAGAATGCCGCCCAAAACATCCGGACCCAGACGCTCTGACGCCATGGCTGCCGCCGCTTCAATGTTGGACGCCCAGGGCAAAAGCACGTGATGACGAATCGCCTCAAATGGAGACTCGACCATTTGCTCCATGTTTTTCCAGTTGTGATGAAAATAGAGCGCCGCACCGTGGTCGATGCAGTAGAGCGACTTGTGCCAATAGAGCAGATTGGGATTGCGTGCCGTGCGATCGACGTTCGTAACGAACGCGTCAAACCACACGGCCATGGAAGCAACGCCCGCGTCGGCACGATCGCCCGCCGCCGGATCGAACATCGTGGAGCCCGGAAGATAGTCGAGGGCAAGGTTCAGACCGGCACTGGACGTAAGCAGTTGCCGTATTTCGTAGTCGGGCTCGTTGCGGCCCAGTGCGGCATCGACGTTAACCAGAACAATCTCGGGAACTTTCAGGCCGAGAGCCCGACCGATTTCACCGGCGATCAACTCGGCCACCAAGGCGAGCGCACCCTGCCCGGCGCCACGAAATTTGAGCACGTAGAGGCCGAGGTCGTCGGCCTCTACGATGGCCGGCAACGACCCGCCTTCCCGGAGCGGAGTTACATACCGGGTAGCGTGAATAGTCCGGAGCATTGCCTACAAAGTGTAACGGGTTCACAGGCCGCGGCAGACGCGTGCTTTGTTTTTGGGCTACCATGACAGTGACGTGAAACGCCGCCTCCCATATGTGTCGGCCGCGCTAGGGCTACTGATTCTATTGGCCTTAATGGTTTGGCAAGGATCCTTCAGCTTTTGGTTCCACCCGGCCGACCCGACCGAAACGATGTTGTTTTCCGCGGTCTCGATGCTCATTTTTGTGCTCGGGGTGATATTGGCGTTCATGCTGTTCCGTGCGGGTGTAAAGCTATACATCGACCGGCAACGCAATCGCGAAGGCTCGCGCATCCGTTCCAAGCTCTTGTTAGGCGCCCTCGCGCTCACCATTGCGCCGACGCTGTTCTCGGCGCTATTCAACTACGCCGTTCTGAACCGTACGCTAGAGAAATGGTTCACGCTTCCGCAGCGCGGGATCGTGATGAACCTGCAAGATCTCGACAGGTCCTACCGCAGAGAAGCGCAGGACCGGGCCCAGGCTCAAGTGAATTGGATCAGCTTGCTTCCGGAGACCCACGATGCGGCCGAGAGCGGGCATATCAATTCTGCATTTTTCAAGGCGTTGTGCGAAAAGCATGGCATCCGGCAATTGCTCCTGACCAGGCAAAGCGGCGTGCCCTTGCTTCTCTATCAGCTTTTCCGGGCATCGAACGCTGCACCCCTGAAAGCCGACGCCGATTTCACGTATGGCGCCGGGAAGTCCGGCCACCTTACGCTGATCAGTGCGATCAGCGATGACCCGGCACAAAAGGAATCCGAGATCCAGCGTTTCCTGAACGACCAGCAGCGGCTGGGCGGCCGACAAAAGTTTTATCACGACACATATTTCCTCTTAATCTGCCTTCTGACGCTATTTGTTTTGTTCTTCGCTGCCTGGTCCGCCCAGATTCTGTCGCGGCAGATCAGCGTACCGATCTCGGCGCTGCTTGGCGCGGCCGAGCAAGTGCGGCGTGGAGATCTTTCTTATCGAGTGCGGGTGAGCGCAATTGACGAACTGGCTACGCTGGTGCGCGCGTTCAATCAAATGACCAGCGAACTCGAAGGAAACGCACGCGAACTCGAAGCGCGCCGCCGCTTCACGGAAGCGATTCTCGAGAGCATTCCTACGGGTGTAATCTCGGTTTCAAGCGACGAACGTATCGAGCGTGTGAATCGGGCACTAGCTGGCATCTTTCCACAAGAGCGAACGCATGCGGGGCGCCGCCTCTCCGATCTTTTTGGACCGGAAGATCTGGCCGAAATCCGTCACTTGCTGAAACGCGCTCGGCGCACTGGCGCAGCGGCCTGCCAGCTCGAGATGCCGCGCCCAAGCGGTGTATTGCACCTGGCGGTGACCGCGGCTTCGCTGGAAGAGAATCGCGGCATCGTAATGGTGCTCGAAGACACGAGCGATCTGCTGCACGCGCAGAAGGCGGCCGCCTGGCAGGAAGTAGCGCGACGCATAGCGCATGAAATCAAGAATCCGCTGACTCCGATCTCGCTCTGCGCGGACCGTATCGCGCGGCAGATACTCCGCCTGCCACTCCCCCCGGATACGCGGGCGATTCTCGAAGAATGCACGCAGACCATCCAGCAGGAAGTGCAGAGCGTGAAAACTCTGGTGGACGAGTTCGCACAATTTTCACGCTTCCCGAGTGCACAGCCCGTTCCGGCGGACTTGAACGAGATCGTAGAAAGCGCCATAACGGTTTTCGGCGGCCGCCTGGACGATATCGACGTCTCGATCACCCTCGACCCTGCAATTCCTCCGGTGATGGCCGACCGGGAGCAGATGAAGCGCGTGATTGTGAACCTGATTGACAATGCCGCCGAAGCTATGACAGATTCACCGTTACGCAAGCTTTTCATTTCAACTTCACAGCCATCGGTAGACATGGTGGAGGTTTCGGTCACCGATACTGGCTGCGGGATTTCTCGCGCCGACAAGGAGAAATTGTTTTTGCCGTATTTTTCGACCAAAGGGCGGGGAACGGGCCTCGGGCTCGCCATCGTCAGCCACATTGTGAACGAGCACCATGGCCGAGTGCGGGTGGAGGATAACCAGCCGCGTGGTGCACGTTTCATTGTCGAGCTAAACGGATTACCTAACGGCGACTCAGCCACGACCGTGGAGATGGCGGACAGCGCGCCCGCGCTAAAGTCGTAATTCGTTCCTGTGCCGGCACGCGGACCTAAAGTATTAATCGTCGACGACGAGGCGAACATTCGCCAATCCCTGCGTGGTGTGCTGGGTGACGAGAATTACGATTGCACAGCGGTGGAAAGCGGTGAGGCCTGTCTCGATCTACTACTGCGCGAATCATTTGAAGCAGTGCTGCTCGACATCTGGCTTCCCGGCGCGGATGGCCTCGCCACGCTTTCCCGCATCCAGGAGTTGCCGACGGGAACGCGCCCGGCCGTGATCATGATCTCGGGGCACGGCAATATCGAAACGGCGGTGCGGGCCACTAAATTGGGCGCATTCGATTTCGTCGAGAAGCCTCTCACGATCGAAAAAGTGAGCGTAGTTCTAAAGAACGCCGTACAGCAGCGGCGGACAGACCTGGAACTGCAGAGGCTACGGGAAGACACGGAATGGCCGGAGATCATCGGCGACAGTGTGCCGATGAAAGCACTGCGGCAGCAACTGAAGCTGATGGCCGGAACAAATGGCCGTGTGCTGATTTATGGCGAAAGCGGCACCGGAAAGGAGTTGGTGGCACGGGCGATACACCGCGCCAGCCAGCGCGCGAATGGGCCATTTGTGGAAGTCAACTGCGCAGCGATTCCGGAAGAGCTAATCGAAAGCGAGCTGTTCGGTCATCGGCGCACAAACCGCGATGGATTAGCCGACCACAAGATCGGCAAGCTGCAAAAGGCCCACGGTGGAACGTTCTTCCTCGATGAAGTTGGCGACATGAGCCTCAAGACGCAGGCTAAGGTGCTGCGCGCTCTGGACGAACACCGTTTTGAACCGGTTGGAGCGCCCCAATCCATACAAGTGGACGCGCGGGTAATTGCGGCGACTAACAAGAACCTCGAGAGAGAGATCGAGCGCGGCAACTTCCGTGAGGATTTGTTCTACCGCCTCAATGTAATCCCCTTTACGGTGCCGCCTCTACGCGATCGCGCTGAGGATGTGCCGCTGCTTGCGGATCACTTCCTGCATGAATTCACTCTGGCGTACGGCCGCAAACCGAAAGAGGTGAGTGCGGAGGCGCTCGATGCGCTGATGAAATACGGTTGGCCCGGAAATGTGCGCGAGCTGCGTAATCTAATGGAACGGCTCGTTATTTTACATCCGCAGCGGCGCATCGACGTGCGACACCTTGCGCTCGATACCGGCCGAAAAACTCAGAGCAGTAAGCCAAGTGAGACTGCGGGCAGTTTGCAGGAAGTGAAAGAGGCGGCCGAGCGCGACTATATTTTGCGCAAACTCGATGAGACGGGCGGCAATGTTACACGCGCTTCTGATTTGTTGGGCCTCGAGCGGAGTAACTTGTACAGAAAAATGAAAGCGCTCGGTATCGCACCCAAGGATTGATTCCCGGCGCTCTGATGCCTGTTGACCCTGAACGAATCACCAAGTTGAATAAGGCGGCGGAAAAGCCGGATCGCGAATACGTGCTGTATTGGGCGCAGATGAACCGGCGCGTCGATGCGAATCATGGTTTGCTTTACGCTGCCGAGTTGGCCAATCGACACAGTCTGCCCCTGGTCTTCTACGAAGGGCTAACCTGTGCTTATAAATACGCCAACGACCGTCTGCACACCTTTATTCTCGAGGCCGTTCCCGAAACGGCCAGGCGTTTGGCGAAAGCGGGCATTGGCTATGTATTCTACGCACGCAAAACCAAGAAATCGCGGAATGATGCCCTGTACGTTTTGGCCAGCCGGGCAGCTGCGGTAGTAACCGACGATTATCCCGTATTCATCGCGCGCGCCCATAACCAGCGCGTTCCACAAAAGATCGATGTGGCTTACTACGTGGTGGATTCAAGTTGCATTGTTCCGATGAACGAGATTCCGCAACGGCAATACGGCGCATATACAATCCGGCCGAAAATCAATCGCCTGCTGCTCAAATATCTGGTGCCTCCGGACCGGTTAAGGGTCAAACAACCGTTTCGCGGGGCTATTCCGGATTTTCACACCGAGGTAACCGAAAAGAACATCGCCAGACTGGTTGGGGCCTGCGAGATCGACCATTCGATCGCGCCGGTGCACCGGACACGAGGAGGCTCGCTTGAGGCCAAGAGGCGTCTAATACATTTCTTAAAAAAGGATCTCAAGCGCTATGCCGGGAGCCGCAACGAGCCGACCGCGCATGCGACTTCGGGCATGAGCCCGTATCTGCATTTCGGACAAATCTCTTCGCTTGAAATCGCGCTCGCCGTAAAGGAATACGCCGGCCGCCACAAATTGATGGCCCATGAGTACCTGGAAGAGCTGATCGTGCGGCAGGAACTCGCGTTTAATTATGCCAGGCATGTCGAAGATCCTGGCAACTTGAACAACTTACCTGACTGGTGCCAGAAAAACATGAGAAAGCACCTGAAGGACAAGCGCGACCCTCAATATTCACGCCATCGGCTCGAGCACGCAAAAAGCTACGATGAGCTGTGGAACGCCACCCAAAAGGAGATGCTGGTCACCGGCCAAATTCACGGCTACTACCGCATGTACTGGGGCAAGAAGATCATTGAATGGGCTCGTACGTATCAGGAGGCGGCCGATTTCATGATCGATATTCATGGTCGATATGCGCTGGACGGGCGCGACCCGAATACGTACGCGAATGTTCTTTGGTGCTTCGGATTGCACGACCGCCCGTGGCCGGAACGAAAGATTTTTGGAACAATGCGCTACATGTCTCTTGAAGGCATGCGGCGCAAAACTGATGCCCAGACTTACATCGATGAGATCCGCGAATTAGAATGACTTTTCTGATTACGGGGGCGACCGGATTCATTGGAAAGAAACTGGCGCACCGGCTGCTCGTGCGGGGCGACGCCGTCAATTATCTGGGCCGCGAGCGGAGCTCACAGTTAGATTCGCGTGTTGCGTATCATCCCTGGAGCAACCTCAAGGAATTACCGCCGTTGAACAGCATGCCGCGACTGGATGCAATCGTGCATCTGGCGGGGGAACCGATCGCGCAACGATGGACGCTAGCCGCAAAGAAGCGCATCTACACGAGCCGGGTTGAAGGAACACGCCAACTCGTGACAGCAATTGGAAGACTGCGACACAAGCCCGCCGTGCTGGTATCCGCATCGGCGATCGGCTACTACGGTGATCGCGGCGATGAGACGCTAATCGAACGTAGCGCCTGGGGCAACGGCTTTTTGACCGATGTGTGCAGAGACTGGGAGCGCGAAGCATTGCGCGCTCGCGAATTCGGGCTGCGAGTCGTTACACCGCGTTTTGCTACAGTGCTGGGGCGCGAAGGCGGCGCGCTGCCGAAAATGTTGGCTCCGTTCCGGCTGGGATTGGGAGGCAAACTCGGCGACGGGCGCCAATGGATATCGTGGATTCATATCGACGACCTATTGCGCCTTGTCCTATTCTCCGTGGAAAATCGAGCGGTACACGGCGCCTTGAACGCTTCGAGCCCCAAGCCTGTCACGAACGCCGAGTTTACGCGCACGCTGGCGACCGCGCTAAGGCGCCCGGCGATTGTCCCGGTTCCCAAGGTAGTTCTGAAACTGGCGCTGGGCGAATTGGCGAGCCTGCTTCTCGGCAGCTTGCGGGTACTGCCTCAGGCTACTGAGCAGGCAGGATTTCACTTCGAACGGCCGAAACTGGCAGGAGCGCTTGCCAGTTTGCTATCCTGAGTCTGTTATGGCCATCCCTAATGTAAAACGCTTTCGGCCATTCTGCCCGACCTGCAACGAGACTTTCACCCTGATGGCCGTTCTGCCGAAGGATACCGACGTGGACGCATATTTGAAAGATGCGGTGAGCCGCCACGACCACAAGGCATTCCTGGACGCGAAACAGCAGCAATTCAAGATCCGCGTCGGTCAGCAGAAGCAGAAGAAAGCCAAGTAGTTCTCAACTTTTTTGTTTTGTAGCCCGCGGCTTCCGTTAAGAAGTTCCGCGGGCTTGTAGTATGCGTATGGCTTTCGACGCGGCGAACGCCACGTCGGGGTCGCCATCTTTAGAGAGCTTATTGAGCGACGGTAGCAGGTCGTCGCTGCGGCTCTCGCCAAATACTGCACAGAGCTTCAGTTTTTGCTCTTTAGTCGAGTCCGGAAGCAGTTTGACCAGGCTGGCGCGCGCATCTTCATGCCGCGCTAGTTCCTTGAGGTAGGCGGTGGCGGTATCGGCGCGGCCGCTGGTCTGGAGACTCTCCACCAGATAAGGCAGTGGGCTGAATTGTTCCGTGTCCGCTTTGCCCTGATTCGCGAGCGCAAAAGCGGCGGCTAAGTGGACATGCCAATCCGCGTTCGGTTCATCGTAGGCGGCCTTAATCAGGCGGAAGTCCTCGGGTTCCCGAATTCGGCCGAGGCCCTCAAGGGCGGCCGCGCGCATCTCGGTATCGCCGCTCTGAGCATCCTGCTGAAACGTCGCGCGGTCGTCAGGCATACCCAGCATGGCAAGGGCTTCCAGAGCAGCCCGACGAACTTTTAAATTTTTGCCGCCCTTCAACGCCGCGCGCACGTCGGGCGCGGAGTCCAAACTTCGCAAACGCCCGATAGTTTCGAGAGCGGTGATTTGAATACGTTCGTTCAAATCGCGCGCGAGAAAACCGACTGCCGGTCCCGCCGAAGGGTCCTGAATTTTTTGCAGCGCGACCAGGCATTGGAAAATCATGTCGTTTTCCTTTGACTTCAACCCCTTCATCAAGGCGGGAACAGCGGGACGGGCACGCAATATACCGGCAGCCAGAGCGGCATTGGAACTGGCATCGAAGCTGAACCCGTCGTTGATCTCATCGGCTAATGCCTGCGCAACGTCGGGACGTATGACCACATCGGCATCAACGACTTGCTCGTTGCGCTCGGAGAAAAAGCCTTTGATATGCCGGAATCCGCGAGTGAAATTGCCGCTCAGACTATTGTTCGCAAGATAACCGGGCAGATAAGCGTTCACGATTCCGTCAGTCGCACGAATGCGAATTTCCGGATCGCTATCGCGCGTGCCCGCTATGAGGGCATCCAGGCTTGCTTTCGTGTCGATACGGACTACAGCTTTGATCGCCTCCAGGCGCACATCACGATCGGAATCGTGCAGGTAGGGCGCCAGATCCGCGAGGGCTGACGTGTCGCGTTTGCCTAAATCGCGGACGCGAGAGATGCGCTGTTTGACGGTGCCGCTGGCGTCGCCGGGCGCGGATTGCGAAAGCAGCGGAAGAACGAGCGCAAAAGCAAGCGCCGCCCGTCGAAAGAATAACCAAGCCATGATTTGAAGGTAGCGGGGTTAGCGGACAACTTCAACAATCGTTTTGTGAGGGATGAGACCAGCCTCGAATCCCAGGTCCAATAATTTCTGTGCCGCGCGCGGAACGATCTCGCCGCCATCCAGCGTGTGGTCGTTCACATACATACCGACGAATTGTTCGGCTGAGGCGACATCGAGATCGCGGGCGAACTGCATCGCATAGTTCAACGCTTCCTCGCGATGATCGAGCGAATGCTGGATACTTTCCCGCATGAGACGCGCACATTCTGCTCGCACTTCGGTACTCAGGTCCCGTCGCAGCGCGTTCGCCCCTAGCGGAAGCGGCAGACCATATTGCGTCTTGAACCATTTACCCAGATCGATCACCGCTTGCAATCCGCCGTGTCCGTAGGTCAGCTGCCCTTCGTGAATGATCAACCCGGCATCGACATCGTGATTCTTGACGGCATCGAGTATTCGGTCGAACGGCAGGATGACCTGTTGGAAATCCGGCTGGAATAGCTTCATCGTCAAGAACGCCGTGGTCATGGTGCCGGGAATCGCAACCTTTTTGCCTTTCAGGTCCTCCGGCTGCATATGCCGGGAGCTGACTACCAGCGGGCCGTACCCGTCCCCAACGCTGGAACCGCTCGCCAGCAACACATATTTGTCGGCCACATACGGATAGGCGTGATAAGAAATCGCCGTAAGCTCGTAGAGCCCCTGGACCGCCTTCTTGTTGAGTGTCTCGATGTCTTCGAGCACATGACGGAAGTTCAGAAACCGTGAGCGGACCTTCTTGGTCGCCATGGCGTAAAACATGAAGGCGTCGTCGGAATCGGGACTATGGGCGCAAACTATTTCGAGTACCTGGGGAGCGGTCATATCCAACTAGGGGAAGCGGGAACCCCCTAGTGTAACAGCCGCTTTATAAGGTGGGGAGTTGCCCGGCCACACGCTCGCGCAGCAGCCGTAGCTCAGGTTCGAGTTCTGTCAAATCCTGTTCAAAGCTAGAAAATGATTCCCGGCATCGGTTCGCGTCTCCACCGGCAGCCGCCGATTCGAGTTCGTGAGCTCCCCAGCGCGCTCGAGTGGCCCGCAGACTTCCTAGCGAGCCCTTGATCGTATGCGCGAGCCTTGAAAGCTGAGTAAAGTTGCCGCTAGCGAGTGCATGACGCATTTCGACGACCTGACGCTGCCGCTCTTCGAAAAACAGGTCGATGATTTCGACCATGAGCTCGCGATCCCCGCCCATTTGTTCTTCGAATTCCTCCGGCTCGAGAACCGGGGATTCGCTGGCAGCCGCAGCGGGCTGCGCCGCAGGATGACCAACGGCCTGCGCCAGCAGTGTCACGGCCTCCGTCAACGCGGCGGGATCCAGAGGCTCCTGCAACCGCGCATCCCAAGCGGCGTGATCCGGTTCTACCGATGAATTCACCGCGGTTTCAGACGAAATAGAGACCATTGGAATGCGGGCTAGGCCTTGCCGCTCCTCAATTCGCCTGAGGCCGGCAGCGAATTCCGCTACTTCAGCCAAAGGCAGAGTGGCATCCAGGACAATTGCGTCGAAGCGTTCAATACAGAGAGCTTCGGTGGCTCCGGCGAGGTTTGGGGTCGGCACGACCACATGCCGGGCGGCTGCCAGCAAGGAAGCAAGGCGGTCGGCACCCTCGGGATCGCCATGGATCAACAAGAAGCGCAATGCATGTATATCGGTCTTACTCATCCCCGACATCAGCCCCCGAACATATATCAACCATCGGCGAAATTCGTAAGCAACTTTAATGCCGAATGTTTTACTCTATCTCTAGCATGTTGTATACTTGCGCTTTAGTGGGGGTGAGTCTTCCCTAGTTTCGCGGCTCCCAGTACCTTGGGCCTTGGTGCCTCTCTAGCCAAGTCGCGGATTTCTGCTGTTCGAAACGTTCCTCGATTTCTGTTCAACCTGGTCCTCCCGGACGACTGCCGTCTTTGCGACCAGCCACTTTTCAACATTTCGCGTATCCCAGTCTGCCCCTCCTGCCTTTCCCTGCCTCGGCCGCTCGAAGCCGAATTCGCTTGCCAGACCTGCCGGACGCCGTTCTTGAGCCCCTACCCCCTGGACCACGATGGCCAATGCGCGATATGCCGCGAGAACACCGCAAACTTCGATATCGCATTCGCCTTTGGCAGCTACGAAGGTCCTCTACGGAAGCTGATTCAGCTTTTCAAATATGGCAAAGTGGAGAGTCTCGCCGACCCGCTCAGCGCGTTCCTCCTACGCGCTGTGCCACGGGATCAGAATTTCGATGTGATCATTGCTATGCCCATGCACTGGCGCAGGCAATGGGAGCGCGGCTTCAATCAAGCTGAACTGTTGGCCCGGCCCGTTGCCAGGCGCTACGGGCTGAAGCTCGCTACCAACCTTCGCCGGAAGCGCTACACAGCATCACAGGCTAGCCTCCGCGAGACGGCAAGACGGCAGAATTTGAAAAATTCCTTTGCAGTGGTGCGGCCGAATGAGATCGCCGGAAAGCGCGTGTTGCTCATAGATGACGTGTTCACTACGGGCACCACCCTGCGCGCCGCCACTGCGGCGCTTAAGTCCGCGGGAGCCGCGCGGGTTGTTGCCCTCACGCTCGCAAGAGTGGACGGACGCGCACCCGCCGCCATGAATTTGGATACGGATTTTTTTTCGACCGGCTTAGCTCCTTTGGGGCGTGTGTTGGCCGAAAACGACGCTCGCCAGGGAGTCTCGGTGGGTCTGGAATAAGTTAGCGAGTCTGAGTAGGGAAATCTAAATTAGCGAGTCTGAGTTAGGGACTTCTGGGAGGGGTACCTGATGGCTAGTCCGGATCGACTTCATAAGCCGGTTCTTGTTCTGAACGCGAGCTACGAACCGATCAACATTTGCGCTGCCCGCCGCGCGCTCGTGTTGGTGTTGAAGGGCGTGGCATCCGCCGAAGAAGTAGGGCCTGCGCAAATCCACTCCGCGCGCCGAACCCTGCACGTCCCCTCCGTCATCCGGCTGCTCGAATACCGCCGCATCCCTCATCAAACCCGCGCCCTATCTCGCAAGAACATCCTGATGCGCGACCGCTACAGCTGCCAATACTGCCATCGCACGCTACCGTCCGGCGAAATGACGCTTGATCATGTGATTCCCCGCTCGCGTGCCGGCGAAACAACCTGGGAAAACCTGGTCGCGTGCTGCCACTCTTGCAATAACCGCAAGGGGAATCGCACCCCGGAAGAAGCGGGCATGAAGCTGCTGCGTGCGCCGCGGCCCTTCAGCCTGCACACCAGCCGTCATCTGATGCGTCTATTCGGCCGCAGCGACGATCAGTGGCGCAAATACCTGTTTTATTCCGACTAAGGGGCTTCGGTCTGCAGAGCCGGCGTGGGAGTTCCGGGTTCATTACCCGGCGGCGGTTTCGGTTTCTCGGATTTCTCTTTCGGGGCGCTGCTGGCTTTTACGGGACTAATAATCAGGTGCGCGTTGCGGCCTTCGAGCCGGGGCTGCCCTTCGATCGAGCCGACGCCGCTGAGATCGCCCGCAAACCGCAGTAGCAGCTTCTTTCCCAGATCGACGTGTGCAATCTCGCGGCCGCGGAACTGCACCACCGCCTTCACGCGGTTGCCTTCCTTCAGAAAGCGGATGGCATGGTTCTTCTTGAAATCGTAATCGTGATCGTCCGTGTTCGGCCGGAACTTCAGTTCCTTCACCTGGATCACGTGCTGTTTCTTCTTAGCGTCGTGCTGTTTCTTTTTCTGCTCGTAGCGCCATTGCCCATAGTCCATGGCCTTGGCTACGGGCGGCTCAGCCGTGGGTGCGATCAGGATCAGGTCAAGTCCCATATCCTGTGCTTTGCGCACGGCGGCGGGAGTCGGCATGACTTCCACCGAGCCATCGGGGAAGACAGCGCGAACTTCCCGAGCACGAATCGCTTCGTTTACATTTTCTCGGACTTTTGGCCGGCGGGGCGGGAGACCTCTTGGTGGATACATGCCGGGCTAACGGACGGCGCTGACCCGCGCCAGGGGAACGGAAAAGAAATGGTTCAAATAAATTACCTGTTTATTAGTTTACACGCAAATGGGCTCCTCGGGGTGCACTTCCCGTGCAGCGGAAAGCCCCCCAAGTTTGCGATATCCGGACTCACGGCCTGATCGGCACCCGTGTCAGGACAAAAACGGACGTCAAGAGATGGGGCCGCTCAAGGAAAACCTGTGACGGCTATTCGAATTTAAAGAACGAGACACCCAATATATTTGGGTTATTTGTCCTTGCCGGGACGGCTTTGGGTACGAAATTCGTATTGCTGAATTTGCAGCGCGAGCTGGCCTTTAGTGTGCCGAATGACTCGCCCACGCGCCACCAAATTCAGCAGACATTTTTCATTTAGTTGTGCCGGCCAGCTAATTGATACTTCCAGGCGCGTACCGACCGGCAGATCATGGTCGGACGTGAAGAGAACGCCAGAGCTGCTGATATTCAGAGTCCTGCCATTGCCGGCAAGGATTTCCGCACGTTGATTCAACGTTTTATAGCGGACCTCGCGCTCGATAGGGAAGCGGCTGGAACGACGCCGTTCCGTGTTGCCCACCTCCGGAACCTCAAGGCGCCGGCCCAGAGTCATAGAAGTTTCGGCCACAATTACACAACTCCGATCTTTAAGCTTACACAATATTTACGCATATACCCGAGTTAATTTTCCGGCTTGGCTTGGTGGCGCCGTTTCTTTAGCCACTCCACCCGTTCACGCAGCCTTTCCTCAAAACCCCGGCCGGAAGGTACGTAAAACACAACTCCGGAGAGGGAAGGGGGCATGCATTCCATATCGGTAGTGGCATCGGATTCTTTATGGGCGTGCTTATATCCCTCTCCATAGTGCAGTTCCTTCATCAACCGTGTCGGGGCATTGCGCAAGTGGAGAGGAACCGGGTCAGCCACTGTGGATTCAATAGTAGCCTCGGCTTGATTCAACGCCTGGTAGGCTGCGTCCGATTTGGGCGCTAGCGACAGGTAAATGGCCAACTGCGCCAGCGCCTGGTCACCGTCCGGAACGCCGAGGAAGTGCACCGTCTGCATGCAGGCAATCGCCTGCTCGAGTGCTCTCGGGTCGGCTAAGCCTATGTCTTCTATGGCCATCCGTGTCAGGCGCCGGACCAAGTACAGGCGATCTTCCCCGGCCTTCAGCATGCGCGCCAGCCAGTAAAGGGCCGCATCGGCATCGCTCGAGCGCACCGATTTGTGCAGCGCCGAGATCAGATTGTAATGTTCCTCACCCGACTTGTCGTAGAGCAAGACTTTGCGCTGGAGAGCATCGGCCAGGATCTGGCGGTCGATGACACCATCGGCGGCGGCTTCGGCAGCAATCTCGAGTGTATGTAGCGCCGCACGCGCGTCGCCGCTCGAAGCCACCGCAATCTCTTCGAGGAGCTCATCCGCTACTGCCAAATGCAGATGTCCCAATCCGTGTTTTGAATCGGCCATGGCACGTTTCAATAGCACTACTACGTCGGAAGTTTCTAACGCCCGCAGGGGGTACACCTTCGTACGGGACAGGAGTGCCGAGTTCACTTCGAATGAGGGATTTTCGGTGGTCGCCCCGATCAATGTGACATCTCCGCGTTCCACGTAGGGCAGAAAAGCGTCCTGCTGTGCCTTGTTGAAGCGATGAATCTCATCAATGAACAATACGGTTTTGCGACCCACGCGGCGGGCCCTTTCGGCATCGGCCATCACCGATTTGATCTCTT
>Ga0068856_100001638_pt1 | contig 23459 bp, 25 predicted proteins | sample KBSCornC62_FD_66595 | JGI IMG/M metagenome (GOLD analysis project Ga0068856, IMG submission 66595) | Corn rhizosphere microbial communities from Kellogg Biological Station, Michigan, USA - KBS Corn C6-2 | ecosystem: Host-associated > Plants > Roots > Rhizosphere > Soil ... | reverse complement strand
ACCTGCCCGAGTTGGATGGAATTTACCGCCATATTCTTTGCCTGCTTGTATTGAATTACCTTCAGACTACCGACCGTCTCATGGGACCGTCAATTGCTGTCGTGGTTACCGACGGACATGGGGCTTATAGGACCCTCTCACATTGGCGACGCGCCAGGATAGCGGCGGCGCCACCTCTCGCATTTGCAAGAAGCGAGTAGAAGATCGGCGACACGCGTTGTTATGATGAGGGATCGTTCAGCCAAGGAAACGAATTCGATGCCGAGAGGACTCGCTCCCCGACAACCCGCTCGAACCGGTCGCCAGGACAAAGTACGTATAGCGCGGACACCATCGTCCGCGAAATCCGCCCAGAGGGAAACAGCGAAGTTTCAAGGCGCGCGTCCAAAAACAAACATCGCCGGGGATATGTCGCCAAAATCCGCGAAGAAGAAAGGGCAAGCAAAAGCCTACAACCCGGTCGCGCCCGAACGGGTCGAGGATATCCTGAAGCGCCTGAATCAACTTTATCCGGAAGTGACCTGCGCCCTCACGCATGCGAGCGCGTGGGAGTTGCTGGTTGCGACCATTCTTTCCGCACAATCCACGGACGTGAACGTAAACCGCGTGACGCCCGAGCTCTTTCGGAAATATCCCACGGTTCAGGCTTTCGCCGCGCTCACCCCCGAGCAACTCGAACCCGATGTCCGCTCCACTGGATTCTTCCGGAATAAATCAAAGGCAGTAGTCGGCGCGGCCAAACAAATTGTCTCTGAATTCGGCGGCCACGTCCCGCAGGAAATCGAAAAGTTGCTCACTCTTCCCGGTGTCGCCCGCAAGACCGCAAACGTGGTCCTCGGCACCTGGTTCAAAAAAGCCGAGGGCGTGGTAGTAGACACTCACGTGCACCGCATCTCACGCCGCCTCGAACTCACAAAACAGAATGAGCCCCAGAAAATCGAGCAGGACCTCCTGAAAATTCTGCCTCGTGATCGCTGGATTTTGTTTTCCCACCAGGTCATCTGGCACGGCCGCGGGTTATGCTTTGCCCGCAAGCCCAAATGCGTCGACTGCGCGCTGGAAAATATTTGCCACGCCGGTGACAAGACCTGGAGCACGGTCGACATGCACAAGAATGCAAAGCTCTAGCACTCGGCTATCCCCTTTCAGTTGAGAGAACTCATCGCTGTCGATCCGGAAATAATGCCCTGAGGGTGCCCCACCCTTCTCGCGTTTTTTGCGAGAGGGTGGGTTTTTTGACTCCGAGCGACGCACCGCAAATCGCGCATAGCAGCGCACTGCAAAGGAGCAGTGACGCACCAAATAAATCACAATAGCTCTTTCGCCCAGGCCCTCAAAGCTCTCTGCTAGACTTTCTTTTCTACATCACCCTGAGGTTCCGCGCCATGCGCCGCGCCCTTTTCACCCTCGTCGTGTTCATGAGTTTGGCAGCCGCTCAAGCGCAAACTCTGCCTGCCCCGCAAGCGATCACCGATCCGAAGCAGATCTCGTCGAAGCCGAACGCTCAAATTGAGCCCCGTAGCCTGACCATCGAAAAGCTGTACATGACGCGCCAAATCGGCGGTTCCACGTGGTCTCCCGACGGAAAGAGCGTCGCGTTCATCTCCAACATGAGCGGACGCAACAATCTCTGGCTAGTTCCTGCTGATGGGGGCTTCCCGGTGCAGTTGACCGTCAGCGATCACAGGCAATCTTCTCCGGCATGGTCCCCCGACGGGAAGTGGATCGCCTACCAATCCGACTACGATGGCGACGAGCAGTGGGATATTTTCCTGGTCTCACCGAAAACCGGAAAGCTGGTAAACCTTACGCAGACGCGCGAGATTGCCGAGCAAAATCCAACGTGGTCCCCTGATGCTCGTTATCTCGCCTACGAAGTGAAGCCCAAGAGTTCAGCCGCGTACGAGATCGATGTCTACGACATGGTGATGCGCCAGGTGAAGCACATCACCACCAACAGTCCGCAGGACAAAGGAAATCACGACCCGATCTGGTCCAAGGATGGCAAGTACATCGTCTACACGCAGGAGCAAGCGAAGGGCACAGATTCGAATATCTTTGTCGCGGACGTCGAGACAGGAAAGAGTACCCTGCTGACCCCGCATCAGGGAGAACAACTCTATGCCGCGAATGATATTGATCCAAGACCAGTTCCGGACGGGATAAAGATACTTCTCACATCGAACGCGAAGAATGGATACAAGAATATAGGGCTGCTGGATGTTGGCACGAAGGGCGCAATAAATGGCGTCTTAAGCCCAGGAAAGATCGAGTGGCTCACGAGTGACAAATGGGAAATGAGCGGCCACAATTTCTCTCCTTCCGGCAACCAGATCGTTTTTAGCGCCAACGTCGACGGCATTGAGAACATCTACCTTCACGACCTCGGCAGCGGAAAATCTACCCAACTGAACCTTCCGAACGGAGTGAACCAGCCGGCAGGGGCGGATTCCCCTTTCACTCCAGACGGGTTGCGCCTGCTCTACATCCACAACGGTCCAACATACCCCGCGGATATTTGGCTTTACGACATCGCGAAACATACATCGCAGCAGATCACTCATTCCCTGTTGGCTGGAATCCGACAGGACGATCTGGTTGAGCCCTATCTCATTCACTATCCCAGCCGCGACGGCAAGTGGACAGTCTCCGCCTTTCTTTACGTACCCTTCAATATGGCGCGCAATGGCCAGAATGCCGCCATCGTTTTCATCCACGGCGGCCCGACCTCGCAAACCATGAACTCGTTCAACCGGCTCATTCAATTCGCGGTCAACCAGGGATACATGGTCCTCGCCCCCAACTACCGCGGCTCAACCGGATATGGCAAGGAGTTCCAGCAGGCCAACTTGTTCGACATGGGCGGCGGCGATCTGCAGGACGTACTGGCTGGAGTCGACTTCATCAAACAAACCGGCCACCTTGATCCCAAGAAAATCGCGGTCATGGGCGGAAGCTACGGAGGGTACTTGACCATGATGGCCGTCACGAAGGCTCCCGAGATCTGGGCTGCGGGCGTCCCGATTGTTCCCTTTGTGAACTGGTTCACGGAGATCGAAAAAGAAGATGCGGAACTTTGCCAAAGCGACCTGGCCACTATGGGAGACCCAGTCAAGAACAAAGCACTATTTGAGGATCGTTCTCCGATCAACTTCGTCGCCCAGATCAAGGCGCCGCTCCTGCTCCTCGCAGGCGGCCACGACCCCCGTTGTCCCAAATCCGAAACCCTGCAGGTGGTCGATGCGATCAAAAAGCGGGGTGGCACGGTTGAATACAAGATCTACGACAACGAAGGACACGGCTTCGCCCGCGTGGAAAATCAGATTGATGCTTATAAGCGCGTCGCTGATTTCCTGCTCGCTCACGTCGTGCCGGCGGATTGCGGTTGCTCGGTCAGCGAATAGCCTGTTCCGGCGCTACTGAATCTCGATTCCCAGCCTGGTTGTACAACTAGTGATTTCTCCTGGAAGCTTTTTTTTATTCGCCGGTAAGCAAGCTTAGTTACACTTCCCGCACCGCAAGCAAAGTTCACTTCCAATACGACCTTGCGCATCCGTGTCGGGCGCAGGGGGGCATGTAAGGCGAAATTTAGGGGGACGTGATGTCGTTTACAAGAGCAGGGAGAGCTCTGCCTGCTGTCATCGTACTGATCTGTCTCGTTGCCAAAGCGTTTGCGCAGGTACCGTCATCCAAGCACGTCGTCTTGGTGATCGACGAGAACTCAAGTTACAGCAGCGTGAAAGCCAATATGCCCTGGCTGATCAGCCATGGCAATGCGTACGGTTACGCCACGAAATACCAGTCTGACAATGGCGGATCGCTTCTGGACTATCTTTGGTTAGCATCCGGCAGTTGTCATTCCGGAGCCCATTGCTCTCTTCCCTCCGGAACCCACGATTTCAACTGCAATGGCAACAACTGCTTCTACCCGGGAACCAGCACCACCGATGCAATCACCGACAACAATATCTTCCGCGTGCTCAACAACGCGGGAATCTCCTGGAAAGTTTATGCCCAGTCCTACGCTGCCGCCGGAGGCACGGTTACCACTCCGGACAACCACAACGGCACTGCCTACTACCGCCGCCACAATGGAGCGACCTGGTACAGTGACGTAATCAAAAACGTTAATGGCTCTGCTGGAAGAATCGTCGATCTCTCCCACCTGAGCACCGACATCCAGAACGGCACCTTGCCGCGCTTTACCATCATTGTTCCTGACGGCCATCATGACGCCCACGACTGTCCTGTCGGCATGTCCAGTTGCAGCGAGGCGCAAAAACTCACGGCGGCCGACCAATTCCTAAGCAGCCATCTGGGGCCTGTTCTGAACCTGCCCGATTTCAAAGCTGGAGGTTCAGGTCTCGCCATTGTGACTTTTGACGAGTGTGGAGGCGGCACGAACAGCGGCTGCGGAGCTTCCGTCTACACTGCCCTGATCGGGCCTCGAGTAAAGCCGCACACTGTGTCCTCCGTTCCTTACAGGCACGAAAATGCCCTGCGCACCATTCTCGACAGCCTTGGGGTGAAGTCATATCCGGGAGCGTCGGCCAATGCGGCCGCTATGGCAGATTTCTTTACCACCACTACCGCTACCAAGCCTCAGGTTATCGTCAACTCCCCCGCACCAGGTACATCCCAGAGCTCGCCTGTTCAGATCGACGCCACTGCCTCTCCGAGTCCAGGCCATGCCATTACGGGATGGTGGATTTACGTGGATAGCGTCGGGTTGTACAACGGTGGGGCAGTCTCCTACATCAGTCCGTTAGTCAAAATGAGTCCCGGGACCCATACAGTAGTCGTGCGTGCTTGGGACACCTCGGGAGCGTACGGCGATAGCACGTTCAAGCTCACAACTTCGACAGCCAGCCCAACCGTCTCTATCGCTACACCCTCCAACAATACGTCCAGCGGCTCGCCCCTGAATTTGCAGGCAGCAGCTTCTGCAACTCCGGGGCATAGCATTCGTTACTGGCTGGTGCAGGTGGATGGCAAAACTGCGCTCACTGCCGGAGCCACATCCAGAATCAGCCTCCACGTTCCTCTCGCGCAGGGCAAGCACAATGTGGTCGTGCGGGCCTATGACACCTCGAATGCCTACGGCAGCAAGACGTTCACAGTTACCGCAACGGCGAATCCGGCAATCACGGTGTCCAAGCCCATGATCGCGTCGAACGTGATCTCCCCGATCAGGCTTGACGCTTTCGCAAGCGCCCTCTCCGGCCGTTCAATCGTTGGATGGTGGGTTTACGTCGATGGAGTAGGCAAGTATCACGCCGGAGCCGTGAACTCGATCGCGCCCAGTATCGCGGCCGCGGTCGGCGCGCATACGATAGTGATTCGAGCGTGGGATTCAAGCGGCGCGTATGGAAGTCAGGCTTTCAAGGTCAACGTGAGGCCGGTTGCTGTCAACATCAGCAACCCTCTGAATGCTGCGCAGGTCGCCTCCAGCATCAATGTATCGGCGACGGCAACTTCTTCGAAACCGATTGCCGCGTGGACGATCTATGTCGATTCTGGAGTCGCCAATCGTCAAAATTACGGAAACACACTCAACGCTAACCTCCAACTGACGCCGGGAACGCACCGGGTGACTGTCCGCAGCTGGGACAGCATTGGAGCATACGGAGATCAGACTATCAATGTGACCGTACGCTGATGAGCGGGTAGCCCGGATTCTTCACGGTATTGAGGGATGGGTGCCCGTTCAAGCTCGCTTGAGCGGGGTTTTTCTGAGGGACGCTGCTCGAGCATCACTGCGCTTGTTTCTGTCCCGCCGTAAACACCGTCCAAGGTCCAGCCTTCATATCCCGTAGCAGAGGCTTCTGCCAGGAAAACTCGGGATGGCCCTGCAGAAAATCGGCGGCCAGAAAATCGGCTCCGCAGGGATGCCCTGCCCGTGCCACGAAGCTCATCTTCGCGGCCATACCACTGTCCGCCGCTTTTCCCTGCACAGCTCCGCCCGGATTGTAGGCACTCCAGCCCCACTCCTTGATCCCGCGGGGCGACACATCCACGTGCCCGCACAGCGAGCGCTCGTCTGCATCCTCCTTCTTCTCGAAGGTGTCCAGATGATCGGCAAGGAATTGTTGCGCCATGTTCACATCGATTTTCCCCTTCGCTCCTTTCATGATCTCTTCCCAGCGTGCATGCCGCGCATTCGGGGAGGAAGAAGTATCATGCGGATCAAATGTAGTCTCGTCCCTGATCACCTTCGGGTCGCGGGCAAAATTCGAGCTGACAAAATACCCGTCCTTGGTGCGCCAGACCGGAGTGTTCTTCAGCCCCAGTTCGAGATAGGCAATTTCCCCCGTCTTTCGATCTCCAATCAGCCAGTCATTCGCGTACCCACCGTTATTTCCTTCCTTGATAATGCGCACGTACTCATCAATGCTGTTGGCATACTGCATGGCTTTGCGCGACCGCATGAATTCCGGTTTGCCCGTGGGGTCCCAGCCTTCAAATTGCGTAATCGTGGTCTCCGTGATCATCATCCCTGCCGAGTTCACCCCGAAATCGTCATCACTGGTGATCACTCCCGGAAAGCCATCCATCAAAATTCGATTGCCGCGCTCAGGCTGGATGTCGAAGATAATTACCCAGCGTGAGCCCGCCAGGTAGCTGGTCCAGTTGTTGTGTGCAATGACGATTTGATGGTCCTTCGTCATGTTTCCCGTGGCGATAAACGCGCTGCAATTCCCGGGAGCTTTCAAGTTAGGATTTTTTGCCGTCTTCTGCTGCTTTGCGAGCCATGGCAGGTAGTAATCCGGCACCTCTTCGAAAGCATTGAGCGCGACAATATCCCAAACGTCCAGATTCACGCGGTTCGCTTTCACTCCATCGGCGATGCCCTGCAACTCCTGCTGATACTCGACATCAATGTGCGGCCAAAGCATCTCCCGCGCCGCTTTGCGGAAGAACTCCCAATCTCGCCCCGACTGGTGCGTATCGAAGAGTTTGATCGCCTCAAACGCATCGCCAATTTCCGCCGCCAGTAGAGATCCATGTTGGTATCCAACGTCCGAAGGGGTCCCCTCCAGATGCACGTACGTCCACCCACCCTGCTGGAACTTGTAAGCCTTTTGCAGCCGGGGATCGGACGAATCCGCACTGGCAGCCAGCGTCGCACAACTCAGGCCCATCGCCCCCGCCAGCAGTAAATAAACCGCAAATCTTCTAGACATCGAGTCCTCGTTGTTGAGTTCCTGACCGCGCAACATTCTAACTGTGGTGAATCTTGATCCCTAAATGTCAGTCCGCTGCTGCAAATGCCGCTGCAGATACCAGCAGGGCTGCGCTCCCGCGTGAGGAAACAGAGCGTTCACGCAAGTCTCAGGGGCCGGAGGATCGAAGATGAACTGGGTCTTCCCATTCTTCTGCGCAACCGCGTAATAGTGACTGACAACTACCGAACCATACGCATTCGCCGCTTTGGCAAGCCGGATCCGAAATACTACAAAATCCACCCCGTAGGCCAGAATTGTCACGCTTATTGCGCTCACGACTCCCCACAGCAGTATGCGCCGCATCCAGCGCCGAAGATCGTAAACTGAGAACGCCGCCACGAGGCCAGATTATAAGCCTCGCCTGCTTCTTAAGACTTTCACCGTAAATCGTTGACAATTTCGCTCTCCCACAGGCAAACTACCGCATTCGCTGGGAATCGCCTCCAGCGATGCGCCATGGGCGGGATGCGCGCATTTCACCCTCCCTGGCCGTATACTCATCATTCACTTCGTCCATGGCCATGACCGAGCAACGGGTCTCTTACACGCTGGACTCCTCGCTGGAGACCATTGATAGTGCCGAGGAAAAAGCCACGCGGATAGCCACAGAACTCGGCTTCGGCGACGACGAAGTAATGCAGATTTCCATGGCCGTCCGCGAAGGCGCGGTCAACGCCGTCTTGCACGGCAACAATTACGCCAAGGACAAGAAAGTAACTCTAGCGTTCGAGCGGACTGGCAATGATTTCATTATTACGATTCGCGACCAGGGCCCCGGGATGGACCTCAGTAAAATTCCTAATCCCCTGGCGCCGGAAAATCTGTTAAAGACATCCGGACGCGGAATTTTTCTTATGCGCTCGTTTATGGATGTTGTTGAAATTCGACCATCCTCAGCGGGCACCGAACTCAAACTGATTAAGCACGTCCACGGTCCAACCGCGGGCGGCAAGGAGGCTTCCCAGTGACCATGAAGGTTGGTAGTCGGCAGGTGGATGGCGTGACCATCGTAGACTGCAGCGGCCGCATCACCCTCGGCGAAGGCAGCGTCATTCTTCGCGACACCGTGCGCGAGCTGCTTGGCAAAGGTAACAAAAAAATCGTCCTGAATCTCCAGGACGTCAACTACATCGACAGCTCAGGCATCGGCGAATTGGTCAGCGCTTTCACCACCACCAAAAACCAGGGCGGCGAGCTCAAGCTGCTCAATCTGACCAAGAAGGTGAACGACCTGCTCCAGATTACGAAGCTATACACGGTTTTCGACGTGAAGGATGACGAAGCGTCAGCCGTAAAGTCCTTCAAGTAGAGTCATGGGTGCCCCATTTCTTGCGCGATGTTAAGCGCGAGAAGTGGGGCTCTCCAGTCCCGTTCTGGAACTCCGCACGAGTAATTCTCCATCCAGTCACTGATTGTTGCTCCGAACATCCCTAAACTCAGAATATGTCCTGCAGCGCCCACGACGGGACGGCCCCTCTGGGCTGTCCGCCCGGGCAAACCCCGGCAGCGCACTCCACGAGCGTAGCGGCAATCGCAAATCTTCTGGCGTGCCTGATATTCATCTTCGCGCCACCCCTAAGCGCCGCCGACTGCCTCTCTCTCCACGAAGCCGCCCGACACATAGGAGAGACCAAGTGTGTTAGCGGGAAGGTCCTCAACGTGAAGGTAGGCAACAAAGGAGTCCACTTCCTGGACTTTTGCGAAGATCAGATACCCTGTCCGTTCACCGTCGTGGTCTTCGCCAATGACCTGAAAGACGTAGGCGACGTGCGGCATCTCGTGGGACGCACCATCGAAATCCGCGGAGCCCTGAAGATGTATGACGGGCGGCCCGAAATCATCCTCAGCCGCATTAGCCAGATCGAAGGCGGCGCCGCCATGATTCCGCCACTGCCCAAAAGTTATGACGTAGAAACTCGCGGCCGCTTCAGCGCCGGCCGCCTCTATCCCGGCAAGAAGCCGAGAAAAGCCAAGCCTCAAAAACCAGGCAGTACTACTACATACGGCAATGATGTGGAAGGGGACGAGCGACGCGAATGACTTAGACCATCCCCTTGCGCAACTCCTGCAGCGGATACTTTGTCCCCCGCCACACGATCCCGTCGTTCCATAAAGTGAGAATCATGGATCGCAGCAGGGTGTAAATAAAAAGCGTCGTGCTCACCGGATGCAAGAAGAAGTAGTACGGCGGAACTGCCGACCGCCACGACATCCCCACATAAATCAGAAACAATGAGACCAGTGCAATGGCATACGGAATTCGCGCCCATCCATGTGCCAGCCACAACCCCAGGAATGGCCCGTAGTTCAAGAATGCCAGTCCGAATGCAGACAGCAATGTTCTCCACCACTGAAACGAGAGCACGGCAAAGAAATTCTTCGTCAGATTGTTGACGATGCCAAATGCCCCATGTGCCCAGCGGATCGAAATCAAATTTCCGCCAAATACATTCCTTTGCGCGAACCCGGAGTTCTTCACTACCTTGCCCAGCTTCATGTCATCGAGCACTTCCATGCGCAGGGCCTGATAGGTGCCCACCGCCTCGTACACTCGTCGCCGCACCAGGTTGAACGCGCCCACTCCCATGTGATCGTTCGTGCTGGGATCGGCAACTTTCCAGGGCCGATGACCGAACATAAACATGGTCTGAAAGAAGGCAATCATCATGTACTCCCCGGCTCTCTTCATGATCATCCGTGGAAACAGCACCACGTGATCAGCCGGCTGGCTTTCTGCGTAGGCTAGCGCCCGCCGCAAGGAATCCGGTTGAAATAAAACGTCGGCGTCGGTAAATAGCAACCACTCACCCGATGCTTGCTGAGCCGCCGTCCACATGGCATGCGTCTTTCCTAGCCATCCCGGAGGCAACGAAGTGTGATGAATCACTCGCAGAGGATGAGAAATGGAAAGAGGAGAAGAAAGGCGACTAGAACGAGGGTGCCCCACCCTTCTCGCGTTTTTAGCGAGAGGGTGGGGATTTTGACTTCGAAGAGAGTTTCCCGAAAAGTGGTCCTCTGCCGCCAACCGTTCCATGATTTCACCCGTCCGATCGGTAGACCGGTCATTCACGGAGATCACTTCGTAATTGTCGTAGTCGAGAGACAGCAGGCTGCGCAGCGCCTGTTCAATCGTCTCTTCCTCATTGCGGGCAGGAACGATGATGGAAACCCGAGGATTTCCCGAAGGCAGTACAGGATTGAGATCCCACTGCGGCAATGAAACGTCGGCCACGCCAGGCATTCCCAACGCAGCATCCACAATGCGCGAAGCCCAAGCGAGCGCCAAGATTATTCCCGCTATCCAGTAGAAGTAAGTCATCGGTGAGGACTAACGAGATTCCTTCGCGCCCTTTCGCCTGTGTAGGGGCAGACGCCTCGTCCGCCCCGCGAGCGAAGCGAGCGTGCCGGGACATAGTGAATAGTTACCCAATCTTCACCCATACTCATTGCCCGCTATCGCGGCCAACCGCGGACGAGGCGTCCGCGGCTACACTAACTGCTTTTTGGTCCGTCCACCGCCACCGCAGGCGCAAACTTCGTCCCGTAAAACAGTATGGCAGACGAAATCCCCATGGCGATCACCGGCAGAATAAATGCCGCCTGCAGCGACTTCCTGTCAGCTACCCACCCCATCATCGTCGGCGAAGGAACGTCACCCAGAATATGAATGATGAAGATGTTCACCGCGATGGCTGTAGCCCGGATGTGTGCCCCGACAGAATTAATCACCGCCGCATTCAGCGGCGCGGTATTCAATAGCAGAAAAAAGGCGGCCACCCCGATTGCCGGAATCATCAAAGGCCCTTTAGCAAACAGCGCCACAATCATGACCGGTACGCCCAGCAACATGCTCGCAGCCGAGACTAGATAGTAAGAACTCTTCATGCGCCGCAGCAAATAGTCGCCCAGCCATCCTCCTGCCAGGGAAGCCACAATGCCGTCGACCACAATGATCATTCCGAACATCAGATTGGCTTTCTCTAGGGTGTAATGTCGCTCGCTGTACAAGAACTGCGGCATCCAAACCTGAATTCCGCCCAGCGAAAACGTCATTGCCGCCATTCCCAGCGTAGCGGTGATGAATGCCCAATTCCCTGCAAGTCCCAAAATTGTGCCCCGCTCTGGAGTCTCCTGCAGCGAATCAAAGTGCCCGCGCTCTGGTTCTTTCAGGAACGACACAATCAGGGCAAGCACAAAACCCGGCACCGCCGCGATGTAGAACGGAAACCTCCACCCATGCCCGGGCGCCAGATAACCGCCGAGCAGATACCCAGCAGCGGATCCCACGGGAATCGCGAGATAGAAAACACCCAGAATCCGCCCACGTTTCTTCTCTTCAAAAAGATCGGCAACAAAAGTAGGCGCAATGGTGACGAATGTTGCCTCACCTACCCCTACCAGCGTGTGACGAACCAGCAATTCGGTGTAGGTATGCGTGACCGCAGTGAGCAAAGTCAGGCCGCTCCAGAAGATCGCTCCCAAAACAATAATCAGCTTCCGCGAATAGCGATCCGCCAGCGGCCCCACAAACGGCGCCGCAATCATGTAGAAACCAAGGAAGGCGCTAGTCAGATATCCAATCTGCTCTTTGGAGAGATGAAACTCATCCTGCACCAGCGGCTGCACCGCAAATAGCACATTGCGGTCCGCGTAATTAAGCAGATTGAGCGCCGTCAAAACTATCAGCGCCGTCCGAGGTTGCAGGTTGTTCTGGGACACAGGTCTCGCGAATATAGCATGCAGCCACGTGCAGTCTGTCGTGACTCGTGAACCACGGTACACGAACGGTTACGAAGCGCGCTTTTCTCTGTGGTCCTCTGTGATGAATCTTATTTAGCAGGTCGAGGCCAGCGCGCAACAATTGTCGTCGAGATGCCGCCACGAGGCCGAAATTCTCCCCGCACCTCCGCCCACACGGGTTTCGCCCACTTCACTACGTCGTCCAGCACCTGGTTGACAACATTCTCCTGAAAAATTCCCAGGTTGCGATAACACTGCAAATATTCCTTTAGAGATTTCAGCTCCAGACAGCTTTTGTCAGGCATGTAACGGATTTTGAGCACCCCAAAGTCCGGCAGCCCGGTCTTCGGACAAACCGATGTGAACTCCGGATCGTCGACGACAATTTCGTACCCCGGAAACTGGTTCGGCCAGGTTTCGATCGAAGAAAATTTGTAGTCCAGACCTGCGGCAGCGTGTTCAGGGGTGTAACGTGGCGAATTCGACATCCTCGTATTCTATCTCCCCAGTAGAGACGTAGCTTGCTACGTCTCATAGCTTGTGCGGCCGTCTCTCGCTTGCACCTCGAGGCGAAGAATGCAGCCGAACCCGTTCTCTGGGCATCCAATTGGTACCTGAGCGCGAGAGTTCAGTCCTGCTGTCAGAGCCTCGCGGGATGGTAAATTGATACTTACAGATATTCCTGCCGGTCCCTGGAAGAAAAAATAAGTTTGGCATCGACGAACAATTCGCATACACCGTCGCGCCGGCGGTGGCTTGGGATCGCACTGGCAGCCGCTGTAACTCTCCTCATCCTTTACTCGAGCCTTCATCGCACTCCTTTGAAGGTGCGTGTTGCCACGGCTCAACGTGGCCCCATTCGCAGTCTGGTATCCACCAATGGCAAGGTTGAGCCACTACGCAACTTCGAAGCGCATGCGCCCATTGCAACCACCGTCAAGCGCCTGCTCGTCAAAGAGGGCGATCGTGTCAAAAGGGGGCAACTGCTGGTCCAACTCGACGACGCCGACATTCGCGCCAAGGCTGCCAGCGCTCAGGCGCAGATCAGAGCCGCACAAGCCGATCAATCCGCCCTCAAAACAGGAGGCACTCAGGAAGAAGTCATTACCCTGAATTCCCAGCTCATCAAAGCCCGCTCCGCTCGCGAGACTGCTCAACGCAACGTCGATGCCCTCCGACGGCTTCAGCAGCAAGGCGCAGCATCGGCGGGCGAAGTTCGACAAGCAGAAGATACTCTGCAACGCGCTGAAGCCGACCTCAGCCTGCTCGAGCAAAAGCAGAAGGATCGCTATTCCCCACCCGAGGTCGCCCGCATCGAAGCGCAGAGCACCGAGGCAGATGCAGCCTATGCAAGCGCCGAGAATTCCTTGCACAAGTCCACTGTTCTTGCCCCTTTCGACGGCGTCGTGTACTCCGTTCCAGTCAAGGAAGGAGCCTTCGTGCAAGGCGGTGAACTCCTATTGCAGGAGGCCAATCTGTCGACCGTGTTGGTGCGCGCTTTTGTTGATGAACCCGACGTCGGTCGCCTCCAGATCGGACAAAAGGTCGAAATCACCTGGGACGCTGTACCCGGCCGCGTGTGGAACGGCAGCGTAAACACCGTGCCCGCGACGGTGAAACTGCGCGGCAATCGCAATGTCGGTGAGACTACTTGCCTGATCGACAACAACGACCTGCGCTTGCTTCCCAACATCAATGTCGGAGTGACGATCGTTACCGCGCAGCACAATGACGTCCTTACCTTGCAGCGCGACGCCTTGCGCATGGATGACAGCCGCCCCTACGTCTTCCGAATCGAAGGCGACCGCCTGCACCAGCAGACGGTCTCATTTTCGCTGCAGAATCTCACGCGCGTGGAAATCACCTCGGGACTTTCGGACGGCGACAGAGTGGCTTTGCCGGCAGACGAACAGAAGCCCCTGGTCGATGGCGCAAAGATCAAAATTGTGCCTTGACCATTTCAAATCCACATTCGATTCCTCTTCGTCATTTCGCAAAGTGCGAAGCCCGGCACGGTTCACGAATGATCTTACGACTCATCTGTCCACTGGTGCTCTTTCTCGCTGGCCAAATCTGCACCGCGGCAACTCCTCAGGAATTGCTTGCGGCCGGTCAGGTTGATGAAGCCATCCACGTTTTGAGCGATCAGCTTAAGGCTTTTCCGAACGATGCCGCCAGCCACAACCTTTTTTGCCGCGCTTATTACATGATCGAGGACTGGGACCGTGGGGTTCCCCATTGCGAACGTGCCACAGTCCTGGACCCTGCAAATAGCCTCTACTTTGACTGGCTAGGGCGCATGTATGGTGGGAAGGCGGAGCACTCCAGTTTTCTTTCAGCCGCAACTTTCGCCAAGAAAGTCAGGCTTGCCTTCGAACGCTCCGTCCAGCTTGATCCTAAAAATTGGGAAGCTCGCGTAGATCTCGGTGAGTTTTACACTGAAGCGCCATCCATCGTGGGTGGAGGCAAAGACAAGGCACGCCAGCAGGCCGATGCGCTTATGTCCCTGAATCCAGCTATGGGCAACTGGCTTTTGGCGCGCCTCGATGAGAAAAACAAAGACCGAGCGGCAGCCGAACGCCACTATCGCGACGCTATTGCCGCCAGCCATGGCGGTGTAAGAGGCTGGCTCGACTTAGGAAACTTCTTCTTTCATGCGCAACGTCTCGATGACATGCAGCAAGCCTTCCAGCACCTGGAAGCCGCTCCCCAGGATTGTCCCGAGTCCCTTCTATATGCTGCTCAGCTTTTGTATCGAGCCAATCGCGATTACGACCTCGCAATTCGTCTGCTTCGTAAGTATCTCGCTGCCCCAGTCGAACATGGGCCGGCGTTCAAGGCGCGCGATCTGCTCGGGCAACTTCTCGAAAAACAGGGTGATCGGCAAGGTGCGGTCGAGCAATATCGAGGTGCGCTCAGTCTCTGGCGTGGCGACGCCCCCGCCAAGGAAAGCCTGGTGCGCCTGCAGCCGTGAGAACTCTTGCAGCAGCGCCCGCACTTTTCGCGCGTCCGATCCGAACCAGACCTGGCTTTTAAGGAAGATCACTACTACGCCCCGAAGGACGTTTAGAATTTCGCTTGCATCAATACTGTTTGTCGAAGCATCGGAGCCGTGATTTTAAAGCAGCAACAGTTCGCTCATGGCCCATAGCTCATAGCTCACAGCTCAGAAGAGGGACGCAATGAAGACCCAGTGCCGCAGCGCGCTAACCTTGATAGTGAGTCTTATATTATTTCCTTCTGCATTGTCCGCCGAACCTATCGCTCTAAAGCGCATCGTCGAACTGGCGTTGTCTCACGCTACCGGAGCCGCCCTCGCGGTGGCCGACGAGCAACGCGCTGCAGCTGCCTACAGCGACCTGCGCAACAGCTACATTCCTCAAGTCATGACCGGCGCTGGTCTTGGATGGTCCTATGGGTTCCCTCTTGGCCTGGAAGGTTCCGCTCCATCTTTGTTCAACATCAACGCGCAATCGGCGGTGTTCAATCCTGCTCTCCGCGAGTACATGAAGGCGGCCAAGGTTGATTCCAGAGTCGCTGCGCTAAATAGTAAGGACCAGCGAAACCAGATCATCCAGGATGCCGCGCAGAGCTATGCCGAACTATCCAAGTTGGAGCAACGCATGTCCCGCCTGCAGGAAGCCGAGTTCGAATCGAGCAAAATGCAGGCATCGGTTGCGCAACGAGTGAAAGAAGGGATTGACAGCGAAATGGATGAAACCAGGGCTCACCTTTCCGCGGCGCGCGTGCGCTTGCGTATCGCCGAAGCGCAGGGAGCGGCTGACGTCCTGCGCGAACACCTTTCCAAGCTTACGGGACTTGCCGCGGACAGCATTCAGACCGTGCCTGATTCGATTCCAACTCCTCCCGCGGCGCCTGAACCGAACACGCCCGTGGCGGCTAGTTCCAGTCCAGCCGTCGAGGCGGCCGTGGAACATGCCCGTGCCCAATACCTGCGCGCGAAAGCAGAACACCGCGTTTTGTGGCCCAGCCTGGATTTCGCCGCTCAGTACGCCTTGCTGTCTAAATTTAACAACTTCCAGAACTACTACATCCCCTCGCACCCCTGCGTCACTCCGCTGGGAGAGTTTCTTTGCGTGTCCGATTCTTTTCAGCAAAACAATGCCACCGTTGGCGTAAGCATCCGCTTCCCGCTGTTCAATGCCTCCCAGCGCTCCAAAGCTCAACTCGCCGAGGCGGACGCACGCAAGGCCAGCAAGCAGGCCGAGGCGGCGAAAAATCAGCTCTCCGAGGAAACTCTGCGCCTGCAGCGATCGGTTGCGCAACTCCAGGCGGCTCGAGACGTAGCCCAGTTGGAATTCGAAATTGCGGATAAGACCGTTTCCGCCGTTCAAACCCGTATGGACGCGGGCACGGCGAACCTGCACGATCTGGATGACGCCCGCACTCAACTGAGCGAACGCTTTATTTCCCTGCAAGACGTGAACTTCGAACTCCAGCGCGCACAGATAAGCCTGCTACGCTCGACCGGAGACTTGGAAAAATGGGTGTTGGGCACTCCTTAAAAGAAAGCAAAAGTAGGGCCAGCCGCGCCCGAGGTTGCGCATCCAGCCGATCGTTTTGGCACCGGTTTTCCCCGATCAGACGCACGTTACGTCCATGCGCCACGATCGCAAGCACGTCCTTCAGACAGTCTTACGGTCGGTCATTTGTCTCTCGGCGAACATGCGCAGGTAATCCGTTTCAGAAGGAATTCGCAAATTAGATTTAATAGCTTTTCTAGTTGCCAGCAGCTGTGTTAAACAGCAGTGAGACGCCGTAGCGTCGCTGTAGCGGATCTGCTTGAGGCACTATCATTGGTATCAGTGACGCGTGTTTGTGAGCAAGATGGCTCATGTGAGTGTCGTAGACGTAGCGTCCTATGAACCAGCCTATCGTGCCACCCGCGACGACATCTGACGCGAAATGTTTTTCCGCTGCTATACGGGCTGCGCTCACTATTCCCGCCAGGCTATACGCAGTTATGCCGACGATTTTATTGTGCTTGAATTCATGATCCAGCAAAGAGGCGATAGACCATACTTGCATAGCGTGCCCGGATGGGAATGAAGTTCCTCCACCCCAAAAATCGCCTGGGTTTTTCTCGTCGGGACGATTGCGCCGAAATACCTCTTTCAACACTCCTACCACGATCAGGCTGTCGAGCAGCGACTCCGTTCCAAGAACACCGATTTCTCGTCCTTTGGGATTGTCTCGCCATGCTCCATAGACATACGAGCCTGCGACGATAGGGATCAACGTGTACGACGCACCGATATCGGAAACTCGCCCACCCCACCGAACCTGCCCACGGCTGTTTTGAAATGAATCAGCAATATGGGTGTCACTGGCTATCAGCGCTCCGGTTACCGCCATCGGAACCATCCAATCCAAAGCATTGTGCCGATTTACATGGAAAGGACTCGTGAAAATCTCTTTCTGATCGAGAACGACGTTCAGAAATAACTTTCGAAAAAGGGGCTTTGGCCGCTCTGTGTCACCCGGATAATAAATGCGGTCTCGGCGGTCTAAATCGGATGGGGCCTGGCTTCGCGAGTCATCGCTTGATGCGCCCGCTTCGGCTGTATGGGTTTCTGCAACGGAGTGTTGCGCAGGCGGAAACAGATCGTCGCTGGCGCTTGCCGCCGTGCTGAGAGTCGCTGCCATAAGGAGTATTTGCAGTGACCGGAGTGATTTCATCATCTTTCCGATGCAGCGCTGGTTTTGTATGTTGCGTCTGATTCTCAAGTACGACAGCTTTCAAGTGCGAAACATCGCGTGAATAACTCAAAATGCCTCAGAAGCTTGTGTAATCGCACCCCAATTCTCGGTACTGAGCTCGCCGAAATCGTCCATCAACTGCAGAGCAGTTCGATTGCAAGATAGGCTTATTGATCACTTCGGCGCAGTGCAAGGATAGGGGCCTAGCTTCTATAACGGTCCTTGACTTCCGGGTGATCAGGGACTACTCTCCGCTCGTCCCTAAAAGCTGATCGGCAGTTTCTGTCGGCCCCCGGCGCACATTCAACAAGCGCGAACGCATTTCACTCAAAAAACAATTAAGGAGGGTCACCCACCCATGAAAACCTTCAACTGGTTATGCGCGGCGTCTTTGGCGATTGCAGCCCTTGGTTCCGCAGCGGCGCAGGAGCAGTCTTCCGGCATGATGTCGCCGCCCAAAATACTCACTATCACCAGAGAGTTTGTGAAGCCCGGCAAAACAGGAGCCATCCACGAGAAAAGCGAAACCGCCTTCGTTCAGGCGATGGCGCGTGCGAAATGGCCAACGCACTATCTTGGAATGAGCTCAATTTCAGGCAAGTCGCGGTCGCTGTTCTTCACTGGCTACGAGTCCTTTGATGCCTGGGAAAAGGACGTGGCCGCTACGCAGAAAAATGCCATGCTTTCGGCCGGACTGGATCGCGCTGGCCTTGCCGATGGCGAATTGTTGGATTCCCTGGACACAGGTGTGTTCGTCTACAACGCAGAATTCAGCCTGAACCAGCAAGCCGAGCACGCGACTGCCGGCACGCGCTATTTCGAAGTCTCCGTTTATCACGTGAAGCGCGGCCACCGCAAAGAATGGTCTGACGGCCTCAAGATGGTGCTGGAAGGCTACAAGAAGGCCGCTCCGGACACTCATTGGGCGTGCTATGAAAGTTTGTACGGGGCGCCTGAGGGTACATACCTCTTCATCGTTGCGCGCAAGTCTGCCGGGGAACTTGATAGCGATTTCGCTCACAACAAAGACTTCATGGAAGCGTTGGGAGAGGAAGGTATGAAGAAGCTGGAGGAACTCTCAGCCGCATCCATCGAATCCAGCGAGGCCAACTTGTTCGCGCTGAATCCCAACATGAGCTACGCGCCGGCAGAGTGGGTCAAGGCGGATGATTTTTGGAAACCCAAGGCTGGCAATTCGCTCGCGGCGGCTCCAAAGAAACCAGCAGAGAAGCCGGCCGAGAAGACTGGCGCAGGGCAATAACCAATTTTCGCGCTGTGGCATGAAAAGCGAGGGCACTCTTGGATAAGCTCCAGGGTGCCCTCGCTGCTGCGCCCCACCGCCTGATCTAGACAGTTAGGAAAAACTCAAAGAATCCGAATGCGAGTCAGCGCCTTGCGCTTTCGATGACTCCTACGTTTTCCGCTTCAGAACTCTCCAAAATGCTGGACGCGGTTTTGTAGTCACTGAGGAAAACAGACCGTCGGTTCCGGTTGCCTTGGAACGATCATCAATGTCTAGTGTTCCCGCTGCGGTCGAATCCGCACGCGTTTCAGGCAGTTCGTCAGAAGCGGAGTCTTCCGAAAGTAGAGGAGCGACGATTTTGAGATTTTCAACTTCGTGGCGGACACGAGCAACGTCTGCTTCTTTTTGCCGCAAAAGTTCAGCAGTATCTTTCAGAGCTGACTCGTCGGAAAGTAAAGAGGAGACCAGTTTCAGGCTCTGGATTTCGTGACGAACATTGGCAACGTCCGCTTCCTTCTGCCGCAGAATTTTATGAACATCCTTCATCGGTACTCCTTGGGCGATGGACGTTCCCGTCCGTAAAGGTAATTAAAAGAATATGAGCTATGGTTCAGAAACTCAACCGTCGGGAAGCGCAGAATCTCCAACATCGGCCTATCAGTCATCAACCGTCAATTAGGGAAGGGCAGGTTCATCGTGTTCACGTCAGCCTCGCCGCGCTGCCTCGATCGCGGCAACGTCGATCTTCTTCATCGTCATCATGGCATCGAAGGCGCGCTTTGCCTCACCGCCACCAGCCGCCAGCGCGTCGGTTAGCGCGCGCGGGGTGATCTGCCAGGAGAGGCCCCAGCAGTCCTTGCACCAACCGCACTGGCTCTCTACGCCGCCATTGCCGACGATCGCGTTCCAGTAGCGGTCCGTTTCTTCCTGATTATCAGTCGCGATCTGGAACGAAAAGGCCTCGCTCTGCCTGAACGTCGGACCTCCATTAAGACCCAGACAGGGAATGCCAAGAACGGTGAACTCCACCGTCAGCACATCCCCCTTCTTCCCACTGGGATAATCACCGGGCGCGTTGTGCACAGCGGCTACTTTACTATCGGGGAAGGTGGCGGCGTAGAAGGTCGCCGCCTCAAGCGCATCCTTGTCGAACCAGAGGCAAATCGTGTTTTTTGGCTTCATGCTTTCTATACTCCGTCTCAGCGGTTATTAATCTCACGTGATCATCGATGTGGCGGGTGTGTCAGATTGCCCGCACCCAGCTGCCTTTTGAATTATATCGACGCGCCGATCACTTCGAAGCAAGACGCTTTTTTTTTACCCCAATGTCAGCAACCCAGCTCTGGGCCGAAACGATGGGCGAGGCGGACAGAACGGAGTTACACTAACTACGCAACTGTTTGGAGGCCCGCCAATGCGTCGAGCTTACTTCTGTTGGGGCTTGGTGCTTCTCCTGACTTCTGCGCTGGTAGCGCAGAAACGCGAGAAGGATCCTACCGCAGGTTTTCCGCGCGCCCTGTTGCACGGGCAGTACGTCTATGTGACTTCCATGACCGGCGGCGAATTCAACATTTCCACCTATCCGGAGGATCGAGCAGTAATTCACACCGTGCAAGACGCACTCCAGAAGTGGGGGCGCTATACCCTGGTTTACGAGCTTGAGGATGCCGATCTCATCTTTAATGTGCGCTCCGGCCGAGAACTCGAGGGCCGCGCCGGAGCGCGCGTGACCACCGGTTCTCCGCCACCTCCGGGCGGAGCGGGAATGCCGAGCAGTGCAGCCGAAATCGTGGGTGCGAGCATTGGACCCGCCGATGACTACGTCGAAGTCCTCATGCCGATCCCGACTGACAAGGTGAACGTGAGCCATGCCACGCTGCTGTGGAGACGCACACGCCACAATGGCCTCGCTGACGGCGCGCCGCTCATCCAGGAGTTCCGTAAGGAAGCGGATGCCGCCGCTGCGCACGATACACAGGCTAAGAAAAAGCCGTAGCTGCACGCGGACTACGCTCGCTCGCGGAAGTGAAGGAACGAGAACTGGAGCTCGAGAACATGATTACACTCCGAAGCCCGGTCGAGCCTCAATGACGGTAACCGGAAAGTTGCGCCCGGTCACGTATCATTGTTTTGATACCGCAATTCTCACCGTCACTGTTGGGCTTTGAAAGCCCTGCCCTTTCCACATATCGCATTTATTCGTTTGTCCACCAGCAGTAATGTGCTCATCTGAATCTGGGATTTCGAACACTCTACGGTTCGCTGTTCAACATGTTGGAAGCAATGACCGGAAGAAAATATGAGATTGGCTGCCCTAACCCTTACGATTTAGAACTCACGCCCGAAATTCTGCAGCTTGGAGAACGGCTCAGTCAGGAAATAGCCAACATTCAGAACGCCTTGCAAGTACCGGGGGTTCAAGGCATTTGTCCGCCGTCTCCGGCTGCCGCGGTCGGCTCCAAGTAGAAAGCACCCGCGAAAACATTAGGATCTACTCCCCAAGAGTTAGTAGGACCCAAGGTTCGGTTGACGTAGGGGTGTATGGATGAGAAGCAGAGAGGTTATTCAGCACGGCGTAAGCCGTGACTTCGTTCCTACAGCCTCGAGCGCTCGTACGCTAGACTGAGAGAGCATGGAAAGTATGAGATCGTTCGGAATGTACCTCTCGTCTTCCTCTGAGCGTCTAGCCACTGCGGGACCGAGAAGATTGGAAAGAGGAATCGGCTGCATTTGCGGCCACGGATTCAATTTCCGAGCCGCGCTGCGACCGACACGCGCCCCTAGAGAAGATTGTTGCGCCTCCGGATTTAGCATCCACTGGTTAAATCCGGGAGATTTGGTTGCCATTGCGGGTACAGCTTTGAAAAAGGCACGCTTCGTATTTGTGACGTCTTCAATCGCGCTCATTCCGACCGAAGTCCCCGTTCGATTAGATTCGATTTCAAAGCGATTTCAAACAATGCCTCGAGGCGGATCCAGACCGAATGCTGGACGGAAGCGGAACTCCGAGCAAGCAACTGCACCGCAATACCGCCGAGCAGGATACCCACAATTGCTCGAAGAAATCGGCATTCAGGGCAAGGGGATGGAAAGAAGAGATTAAGCGTATCTGCGCAGCCTGCAACGATCCCAAGGTTCAATTCGAGATAATCACCGGCCGCAGTTGAGGAAAGACCGATTCCAAGTCAAAACCCGCCGAACCATTTAGTGGCAACCATAGCACCAGTACCGAACGTCTTGAGCAGTTACTCGCCCGAGCGCAACACCGCCGCGAGGAGGGACGGTCAGCCGAGGGACTGAATGCCGGGCAGCAGCCGCCGAGGACACCCCGGACCTGAAGCGGAGCGTTCCTCCTTTATATATAGATGCACATGGATATAGTCCTACCGAACTAGATTTTTTCAAGGGTCACTGCCCTGTTCGCTATCGGTCAATAGGGCAGTGATTTCGGTTGCGAACGTCTCGATCTCTGAGCTACATATGGGGGTTGCGCCATCTGCTTCAACATCAATCACAGCCAGGACGGTTCCGTTCGAGTTGACAGGGACGACAGTCTCCGCCCTCACGCCCGAGAAGCAACTCTTGTACATTGGGTCCTGCTAAACATCCTTACTAACGTGCGGCTTGCCGGTTCGCGCAACCAGGCCGATGTTGTTACTGGTTATGGACACTCGCTCATACTGACCGCAAGTTGCACCTTCGGTGGCGATGCGCACGGCGTGATTACCAACGATCCGGTAGATCGCAATGGACATGAAGTGGTGCTTCGCCTGGAAATTCTTCAGTGCCTCTCCGACATTCTTAGACACTGCGGTTTCATAGGCCACGGGCACCTCCGTCGAGCTTTCGCCCAGACTATTACAGAATTGTCTCGACTCTACATCTGCTGCTGACAATTTCAGCGATAGTTGAGATGGGGATTTTTCAACAATTGCTTATTCAGACTTCCTCTTCACACTGCGACTTAGTATCCTGCGGGAAATAAACACTTGCGTCGTAAGGACAATGGCAGGAACAAAAATCAATGCCCCGTACAAAATGTCACCCTGCTTTCCGTGCGGTGTGAGCCAATAGCTCGGCAAGCGAGGCTTAACCGCAAACAGGAAAGTCTGGCCAAGGAAAATGAAAATCAGAAACCCGCAATGGATGGCTATGAGACGCGGAAACCGCTGCTGAACTGCCTTATGTCGCAGGGTATATGTTTCCTCTAGCCATCTCGTTGGGAAAAAAACATACCAGAAAGCAAAGTATGTGTAGACAATTGCAGTTGCGATTTGCGTCCCAAAGGGTCTGTCTCCGATAAAGATGAAAAGAAAGAAGGCTCCGACGACGCCAAATAGGAAGGCGGCAAGCATTCCGAGTGTCATCGCACCGGAAACTTGCGGCTTTTGTTCGGGCTCGCCCAACTGTTCAAACATTCCGACACGCTCGCACTTTCAGATGGCTCCCTTCCCTAAAGGGGAGTGGGAGTTTCCTTCTCAGCACGGGAAGATTGTATCGTCACAAGCCGTGAGTGTTGAAACCAGATG
>Ga0068856_100001636_pt1 | contig 23462 bp, 22 predicted proteins | sample KBSCornC62_FD_66595 | JGI IMG/M metagenome (GOLD analysis project Ga0068856, IMG submission 66595) | Corn rhizosphere microbial communities from Kellogg Biological Station, Michigan, USA - KBS Corn C6-2 | ecosystem: Host-associated > Plants > Roots > Rhizosphere > Soil ... | reverse complement strand
ACGACCAGGGGCGGCTGCTGCGGAGCGCCCGCGACGGTGCCGGCCGCATCCCGGCCTTCCTCGACGACCATGGCGCCGTCGCTCTGGGGCTGCTCGAGCTGTACACCGCCACCGGCGAGCGCCGCTGGCTTGACGGGGCGGAGCGGCTGGCGGAGAGCGTCCGCGAGCGGTTCGCCGACGCCGAGCGAGGCGGCTTCTTCTACACGGCCGCCGACGGCGAGCAGCTGATCGCCCGTCACAAGGAGCTCGACGACAACCCCACGCCGGCCGGCCAGTCGCTGATGGCGACCGTGCTGCTGCGGCTGGCGCGGCTGCGCGGCGACGAGCGGATGGAGCAGGAGGCGGTCGCGGTGCTGCGGCTGGGGGAGCCATACCTGGAGCGCGCCGCTCCCTCCCTGGGCCAGCTGCTGTGCGCGCTCGAGATGCACCTCTCGCCGCCGCAGGAGATCGCGATCGTGGGGCCGGGCGACCACCCCGAGACGCCGCTGTTGGTGGCAGCCGCACGCTCCGGCTTCCATCCCAACGCCGTCTACGCTTTCGGCGACGGACGGTCCCCCGACGACCTGCCGCTGCTGGCGGGCAAGTCGCTGGTGGACGGGCTGCCGGCCGTGTACATCTGCGAGCGCTTCGCCTGCCGAGCGCCGCTGACCGACCCGGCGGCCGTGGCCGAGGCGCTGGCGTGACCGTCGACCTGGAGCCGCTGAAGCGCGAGGCGGCCGAGGCCGCGATCGAGGCCGAGGTGCGAAGCGGGATGGTGCTCGGACTGGGCACCGGCTCAACCGCCGCGTGGCTGCTGGAGGGGCTGGGACGGCGGCTGTCAGACGGCACGCTGTCGGAGATGGCGGGCGTCCCCACGTCGGAGCGCACGGCGCAGCGCTGCCGGGAGCTGGGCATACCGCTGATCGACCTCGAGCGGCGGCCCAGCCTCGACCTCGCGATCGACGGCGCCGACGAGATCGCGCCCGACCTGTCTCTGATCAAGGGGCTTGGCGGCGCGCACCTGCGCGAGAAGGTCGTGGCCCGTTCGGCAGAGCGGTTCGTGGTGGTGGCCGACGAGACGAAGCTGGTGTCACGGCTGGGCGAGCGGGCGCCGGTGCCGGTCGAGGTGATCGAGTTCGCGCGGCCGCTGTGCGAGCGCCTGCTGGTCGCAGCCGGCTGGCGGCCGGTGCTGCGTGACGACGGCGACGGCCCCTGGATCACCGACGAGGGCAACCTGATCCTCGACTGCCGGCGCGACGACTGGGGCGATCCGGCCCGGCTGGCGGCCGGGCTGCACGAGATCCCGGGGGTGGTCGAACACGGCCTGTTCCTGGGCATGGCCGCCGCCGCGTACGTGGCCTGCGGCGACGGCGTGCGCGTGCTTCAGGCCGGCGCCGGCGCCTGAAGGCGGCGCCGCATCACCGCCACCGCCTCCGGGTTGCAGTCGATCAGCACGTAGCCGCGGCCGAGCGATTGCGCCACCGCCCCCAGCGTCCCCGAGCCGGCGAAGAAGTCGAGCACGCGGTCGCCCGGGCGGCTCGACGCCTGCACGATCCGCCGCAGCACGCCCTCCGGCTTCTGCGTCGGGTAGCCGGTCTTCTCGGAGCCGTTGGTGGGCACGATCGTGTGCCACCAGACCGAGGTCGGCAGCTTGCCGCGCTCGCGCTTCTCCGGGGTGACCAGGCCGGGGGCCATGTACGGCTCGCGGTCGACCGCGGCGCTGTCGAAGTGGTAGCGGGTCGGGTGCTTCACGTAGACCAGGATCGTGTCGTGCTTGGTCGGCCAGCGCCGGCGCGTCTTGGCGCCGTAGTCGTAGGCCCAGATCAGCTCGTTCAGGAAGCAGTCGCGGCCGAACAGGTCGTCCAGCAGCAGCTTCACGTAGTGGGCCTCGCGCGGGTCGAGGTGCACGTACAGCGTGCCGGTCTCGTCCAGCAGCCGGCGCGCTTCGCGCAGCCGCGGCCCGAGGAAGGCGAGGTAGTCGTCGAAGCTGTCATCGTAGGCCGTGGCCTCGACCTCTTGCGTGCGGTACCGGCGCCCGCCGAAGCCCGTGCGGTCGCCGTCCGGGTCGGCCGCCGTCCGCAGGCTGCGCCGGTGCTGGCGGCGGCCGGTGTTGAACGGCGGATCGATGTAGATCAGCTGGAAGCACCCGTCGGGGAACTGCCCCAGCAGGCGCAGGTTGTCGCCGAGCAGGATCTGGTCGCCGTCCATGCCGCCAGTCTACGACCGGCGCCGGGTGGCTCTCAGTCGCCGCGGCCGAGCTTGCGCAGGATCTGGTCGCTGGTGGGGCGACGCACCTGCGTCACCCAGCCCATCTTCTCCCAGGCGCGGATCATGAGGCCGGAGGCGTCGAACTGCATCTTGCCCAGGCCGTGGAACGCCGAGGTCGGAAACACGTGATGGTTATGGTGCCACGACTCGCCCAGCGACGGGAGCGCCAGCAGCCAGTTGTTCGTGGACAGGTCGTAGGCGGGGAACGGCCGGCGCCCGAAATAGTGGCAGATCGAGTTGACGCTCCATGTCACGTGGTGGTTCAGGAACAGCCGCACCAGGCCGCCCCACAGAAGGCCGGTGAGCGCGCCGCGCCAGGTGCCGGTGAGCGCAAACCCGAGCGCGAACGGCAGCACGAATCCGAGCACGGCCCAGAGCACGAAGGTGCGGTCGATGAACCGCACCAGCCGGTCCTGCGAGAGGTCGCGGGCCATGCGCTCCCGCTCCTGCCCGGCGGGGTGCGAGAACATCCAGCCCATGTGCGCGTGCACCAGTCCCCGCAGCTGTCCGCCCAGGCCGCCGCCGAAGCCGTGGTGGGGGCTGTGCGGGTCGCCCTCCTTGTCGGAGTGCGCGTGGTGGGTGCGGTGGTCGACGGCCCAGGTGATGGCCGAGCCCTGCACCGCCATCGAGCCGAAGATCAGCAGGCTGGCCTTGAGCGGCTTCACGGCCTCAAAGGCGCTGTGGGTGAGCATTCGGTGGAATCCGATCGTGATGCCGAAGCCGCAGAACACGTAGAGCACGACCAGCAGCCCCAGGTCGGTCCAGCCGACGGCTGTGTTCCAGAGCAGCGCCACGGCGGCGACGAAGGCGACGAAGGGGATGATGGTGAGGGCCAGCATCGTGCCCTTCTGCTTCCACCCGACCCTCGAGTCGGGGATCACGACTGCTGGTGGCGCGGCTGTGGTTGTCTGCACGGTGCTATTCCTTTCGCTCTCTTTGAGCGCGCACCTGTCGCTTGTGCTCGCGTTTTGCCGCCTGGTAAGCGGCCAGTGCCTCGGGCGTGTCGGCGTCGCCGAGTGTGGGATGGGAAGGCAGTACCTGTTCCCAACCATCGGGTTTGACGCCGAACTGCTTGATCAGGGTTGCAGCCAGGCTGCGCACCTTCATGTCGCCGAAACCGGGCAGCGCGCCGATCCGCTTGGCCATGTCCTCGCCGCTGGTGGCCTGGGTCCACACACGCGAGCCGTCGCCGTCGTAGGTTTCGGCCAGGTAGCGGCAGAGCGACTGCACCCGCTCGGCCATCGCGCCCGGGAAGCGGTGGATGGCGGGCCGGTCGCGGAACGCCGCGACCAGGTCGTCGGGCGGCATGGCCGCGATTCGGGCCGGATCGAGGTGGCCGAGCCGCTGCTTCAGCACGAGCGGCCCCGCAAACGCCTTCTGCACGGTCACTTGCTGGTCCAGCGCGAAGCCGATCAGCAGGGCGTTCGGGTCCTCCGCGAGCAGCCGGTTGGCCTGATCGTCCTCCGTCCAGGGAAGCAGGGCGGGGCCGGTGCTTGTGGCGGACATACCTGAATCCTACCTGTACCCGGTATTTGTGGAACCTGACTCCAATGCCTCGGCAACCCAGCGCGCCACCTTCTCGGGCGGATCTCCGCCCATCCGCCGCTGTACGCCGCGAGCCGTGGCCGAGAACGCGGTGTCGGTCAGCGCTGGTTTCACGTTGACCACGTGGATGCCGTGGTCGCGCAGCTCGCGGTAGCCGGTGCGCGACAGCAGGTCGACCGCGGCCTTGCTGGCCGCGTAGGCGCCGCCGCCGGGATCGGGGAACTCGCCCACGATCGACGAGATGTTGACGATGCCGCCGCCGCTTCGCTGGCGCATCAGCTGCCCGCCGGCGGCGCGCATGCCGTAGATCACGCCCAGCACGTTGGTGCGGATCATCACCTCGACCTTGGCCGGGTCGATCTCGTGCAGCAGCCCGAACGCACCCAGGCCGGCGTTGTTGACCATCACCGTCAGCTTGCCGCCCCAGTCCACGGCCGTTGCCACCAGCCGCTGAACCTGGTCATAGCTGCCCACGTCGCAGGCCACGGCGAGGCCGTCCAGTTGATCCGCCACCGCCTGGACGCGCTCCGCCGAGCGCGACGACACCACCACCCGCGACCCGCGTGCGTGCAGCTCGTGGGCGATCGCCTCGCCGATGCCACTCGATGCGCCGGTGACGATCGACACCGCGCCGTCCAGCGAGACGCTGGCGCCGCGAGGGCCGGGTAGCTCCTGTTCGCTCATGGCTCCTCCTGGTTCGATGCCCAACGCTACCCTGTCGGTGTGGCTCGAAGCTTCTCACCCTGGCGCGCGCTGGCTGCGGTGTGGCGCCCGATCGAGCGGCGGCTGGCCGCGGTCGGCCTGCGCCTGGTGGCGCCGTGGGAGCGGCTGTCGGTGCCCGTGCAGATCGCGATCGCGTTTCCGACGCTCTCGGTGCTGCTGTTCCTGCTGCACCTGGGGCCGCTCAACCAGCCGCCCATCCGGGCGGCCTTCTACGGCGTGTTCTGGTCGATCCTGGCCACGCCGGCGGTGATCCTCGCCACCCGCAACGAGCTGCAGAAGCGCCACAAGCTGGAGCAGCAGCAGCCCGACGCCCCTCTGCCGCCGACTGATTAACGGCTGTCGCCCAGCGCCAGCCCGGCCTGCAGCGCCGCCACCACCTCGTCGTGCGACCACGGTGACGGCGCCACCGAGATGAAGTAGTCCGCGAGCGCGTTCTCGGCCAGCTCGTCGAGGTGGTCCTCGCCCAGGCCGACCGACCGCAGGGTCTCGAACCCGAGCTCGGCCAGGATCCGCCGCACGGCGCGCACCGCCCGCGATCCGTCTGCGGAGCCGTCGTCGGGCTCGCCCAGCGCGTCGGCGATCCGCTCGAACTGCTCCGGGACGAACCGGCGGTCGCGGTCCATCGTCTCGGCCAGCACCAGGCCGATGGTGAGCCCGTGGGGGAGCCCCAGCAGCCCGCCGATGGCCTGTGCGATCGAGTGCTCCGAGCCGCAGTCCGAGATGTTCATGGCCAGGCCGCCCAGCAGGCTTGCGCACATCATCTCGCTGCGCGCGTCGGCGTCGGATCCGTCGCGGACGGCCCGCACCAGCGCGCCGCCGGCCAGCCGCGTGCCCTCCAGCCCGATCGCGTCGCCGACCGGCGTGCGTGCCGTCACGACCAGCGCCGCCATCGCTTGCGCCAGCGCGTCGATCCCGGTGTAGGCGGTCAGCTTGGGCGGCAGGCCGTGAGTCAGCGTCGCGTCAACGAGCGCGTGCTGGGCGCGCAGGAACGGGCTGGCGATGCCCGCCTTGATGTGGGTCTCCTGGTCGGTGATGACCGCGCCGCCCGATACCTCCGACCCGGTCCCGGCCGTGGTCGGGACGCACACGAGCGGGATCGACGGGGGCTCGTAGGCGACGCCGCCGGCCGCGAACCGCAGGTACGGGCCGCCCTGCCCGACCACCAGCCGCGCGGCCTTGGCGGTGTCCATCGACGATCCGCCGCCCAGCGCCACCACGGCGTCGCAGCCGGACGCCGCCAGCGTCTCGGCGGCCTCCTCCACCAACGCCACCGTCGGCTCGCCCGCGTCCTTCTCGAACCGCACGGCCCCGTCCAGCGGCGCGATCGCCGCCGCCACGCCGGGCACGAACTGGTCGAGCCCCCTGTCCATGATCAGGAACGGGTGCTCGGCGCCCTCCTCCTCCAGCACCGCACCGAGCTGGGAGGCGACGCCGTCGCCGAACCTGATCTTGACCGGTAGGTGGTTGCGAAACGGGGCGATCATCATGGTCCTTTCGACAGCGGTTCGACGGTGTCTCCGACGGCAACGGTGCCCGGCTTTGCGACGTCGGCGTAGACGCCGAAGCAGATGTTTCCGTCCTGCAGGGTGCGGTAGTCCACGATCATGCGCAGGGTGTCCATGTCGCGCTTGCCGCTACGCGGGTTGAGCGTGGTCATGGAGCAGCGTGGGTCGCGCTCGGCGACGCGCAGCACGACGTCGCCCGCCCGCACGTCGTGCCCGATCCACTCGTCCTCCTCGTGCGGCCCGATCCCGTCCACCAGCAGCGTGTTTCGGAACCGTCGCGGATCGGCGACCTCGGCTGCGCCCGACCGCTGGGCCAGCTCGTGCAGGGACGCCTGGGAGAGCAGCGACATCGGGTACGTATCCTGGGCGTGGCCGTTGCCGACGCGCATCAGCCGCATCCGCGATCCGGCCAGCTGCGACAGCGCCTCCGCCCACGGCCCCTCGACGATGGTGCCGTGGACGTCCCGCCCGAACATGAGGACGGCCTCGCGCTCGTCGCCGCCGACCGTGCCGGACACCTCGCTGCCGTCGGGCAGCACCACGACCAGTCGCCCGCTGTCCGGATCGAACCGCGACCCGGCCAGGGCCAGCCCTCCGTAGCGGCGCATGGTCGCCACCTCGCCGCGGTCGTCCAGCAGCACGAAGGCGCGGTCGCCGGCGATGCCGTCCGGCGTCACGGTGGCCCGTTCGCTGCTCATCAGGCCGAGCGACTTGATGGGAGAGAGGTGGATGGCGCGGACGCGTGCCACGGGTGTCGGATAGCCTACTGTGCCACCACCGCACCGTTCCCACCAGGAGATAGCCCGCATGTCCCAGTCACGTTTTGCCGAGGCGCTGAACGGCCAGATCGGTTACGAGTTCGGCGCGTCCCAGCAGTACATCGCGGTATCCGTGTACTACGACGCCGAGACGCTGCCTCGGCTGGCGGCGCATTTCTACCGGCAGGCGATCGAGGAGCGCAACCACGCGATGATGATGGTGCAGTACCTGCTCGATGCGGGCGAGGATGTGGTGATCCCGGGCGTCGAGGCGCCTCGCACCGGCTTCGGGGACGTGGTCGAGCCGGTGGCGCTGGCGCTGTCCCAGGAGAAGCGGGTGACCGAGCAGATCGGCGGCCTGGCAACGCTGGCGCGTGAGAACGGCGACTACGCTGGCGAGCAGTTCATCCAGTGGTTCATCAAGGAGCAGGTGGAGGAGGTCTCCAGCATGAGCAGCCTGCTGACGGTGGTCGAGCGGGCGCGCGAGAACCCGCTGCTGGCGGAGGAGTACCTGGCTCGCGAGTCGGCGGCGGAGGCCGAGGATCCCACGGCGCCGCATGCTGCGGGCGGCGCGCTCTAGCGTCGCGCTGGCCGCGGCGCTGCTGCTCGCGGGCGGCTGCTTCGGCGGCTCCGGCGGCGGCAGCAGCTCCGGCGTCAGCCACGCCCAGTTCGTCGCCCAGGCGCGCGCCATCTGCGCCACCTACCAGAAGCGGATCGCGCTCCTGAAGGGTGCCACCACGCTGCCTCAGGTAGCCCAGCAGGGGCGCCGGGCGATCGCGCTGGAGGCGGCCGAGCTGAAGCGGCTGCGGGCGCTGACTCCGCCGGACGCCGACCGCGCCGCCTTCGGCCGCCTGCTCGACAGCCTGGGGACCGGGATTGCCACCGCGCGCGACCTGGTGGCCGCTGCCGATGCGGGTAAAACCGCCAAGGTGGCCTCGGACGCCGCCACGCTGCGCGCGCAGCTGGCGGCCACGAACCGGCTGGCGGCTCCGTTCCACCTTGCGCTCTGCGCGAGCTGAGCGCGGCTACCGTAAGACCGATGTCCTCCGCCGCTATCGAGGTGCACCCGCTGGACGATCGTGGCTCGGTCGCTTGGCTGCTGGCAGCCGGCGATCCGGCGCAGCGCGCGTCAAGCGCGATCGTGATCGACGCCGGCACGCTGGTGGTCGACCCGGTCGACGGTGACGGGCTGGACGCGCTGCTGTCCGGCCTTCCGCCCGTGATCGGCGTCGTCACGCTGCTGGATCGCCATCAGCGCGATGCCGCCGTGATCGGCGAGCGGCTGGACGCTCCCAGGCTGACGCCGATCGCCCTCGGCGGCAGCGGGGTCGCGGTGGCGGGCGTCGAGGAGCGCTCGGTGTTCGAGCGCCGCCGCTGGCGGGAGGCACTGCTGTGGCTGCCCGACCGTCGGCTGCTGGTCTGCGCCGAGACGCTCGGCACGGCGGGCTTCGACCTCGCCCGCAGCGGTGATCCGCTGGGCATGCACCCGTTCGCGCGGCTGCAGCCGCCGAGGGCCGCGTTCGCAAACCTCGACCCCGACGTGATCGCGGTCGGCCACGGGCCGCCGCTCGATCACGACGCGACCGAGTCGATGCGCAACGTCCTGCGCCGCGCCCGGTGGCAGCTGCCCCAGAGCTGGGCGCGGATGGTGCCGGCGGCGGTCAGAGCGTCGCGAGCTGCGCGGCGAGCGCGTCCCTGACCGGCGGCAACGGCGACCGCACGTCCGGCTGGATGGGGACGCCGTGGTTTCGCAGCACCCACTTCAGGCCCGCGATGAACGTGGTGGCGCCGAGCGTGTCGCGCAGCGATGCCAGGTGCTGGGCGTGCTCGGGCGTGGGCTCGTCGAGCACGCGGCGCACGTCGGCCGGAAACGCGCTGGCCAGGCCGGAGACCGAGCCGTAGGCGCCGTCGGCCAGCGCCTGGGGCAGCAGCGGCTCCGACCCGATGTAGGTGCGCAGGCCCAGCGTCAGGTAGGGCGCGACCTTGTCGTACGGGCTTTCGGACACCTTCAGGCCGGCGACGTTGGTGGTGCGCTCGGCCACCGCCCGGATCACCTCCGGCGTCAGTGAGTAGCCGCTGCGGGCGGTGAAGGCGTACAGGTAGAAGGGCAGCGGATCGCAGGCATGCGCGGCGGCCACGAAGTGCTCGACCAGATCCCCGCTGCCAAGGGGGTAGTAGGGCGGCGCGATCACGGCGGCGCCGTCGGCGCCGATCGACGCCGCGTGAGCCGCCAGCGCTGCCGTCTCGGCGGTCGTCTGGGCGCCGCAGTGGACGATCAGGCTGCCGCCGCAGGCCGACCGGTAGGCCGCCGCGGCGCGGATGCGCTCGTCGTAGCTGAGCAGGACGCCCTCGCCGGTGGTGCCACAGCAGAATACGCCGTCGGCGCCGCCCTGCTCGAGGTGGGCGACCAGCGGCGCGATCGCGCCCACGTCGAGCGCGGCGCCGTTGTCTCTGAGCGGGGTGACGGCGGCTGCGAGCAGTGGGTGGTGCATCGGTGTGCGAGCATAGCGACCCATGCGGCGCACGAGCGACCTACCCTCCCGGGCCGACCTGGTGGTGATCGGCAGCGGCATCGTGGGAGCTGCCACCGCCTTCTTCGCGTCGCGCGCGGGCATCTCGGTGCTGGTGGTCGAGCGGCGGCCGGCCCTGTGTTCGATGACCACGGCGATCGCCGTGGGTGGCTACCGGCTGCAGCTCGAGCACCGCGAGGAGCTGGAGCTGGTGGGCCGGTCGGTGCGCCTGTTCGAGCGGTTCGCCGAGGAGACCGGCCAGACGCTGCACGACCCCGGGCTGCGCGCCCAGGGCTACCTGTGGCTGGCCCGCAGCGAGGCGGCGGTCGCCCGTCAGCGTGAGCTGGTGGAGCGCCAGCGCGGCTGGGGCGTGGACGGCGTCGAGCTCCTGACCGGCGACGAGGCCCGCAGCCGTTTCGCCTGGGTGCCCGACGACGTGGTGCAGGCGCGCTTCCGCCAGGGCGACGGCCTGATCGAGCCGAAGCGGATCGCCATGGGCCTGCTGGAGGGCTCGTCGGCCGACGTGATCACTGGGGTGGGCGTGACCGGCTTTCAGGTCTCGTCCGGCCGGCTGACCGCCGTGGTCACCGACCACGGCACGGTTGCGGCCGGCGCCGCCGTGGTTGCCGCCGGACCGTTGTCCGAGCTGCTTACGCGGCCGGCCGGGGTGGAGCTGCCTGTCTCGGCGGTGCGCCGCCAGCGGGTCGTGCTGTGGGACGTGCCGGAGGTGCCGCGCGACGCGCCGATGACGGTCGATGAGGAGACCACCAGCCACTGGCGGCCGGTTGCGTCGGGCGCCTACCTGCTGTACCCGGACGCGTCGGAGCCGGGGGCGGAGCCGGTGGAGCACGTGGCCGCGGATCCGGGCTTTGCTCTGGCGCTGCTCGACCCGTCCAGCCCGGTCGCCATCGCTCGTACCGCGACCTTCTGGCGCGACGTCTGGGAGCGGGCCGGGTCGGCATGGTTCGTGCAGGCCGGGCAGTACACGATGACGCCCGACCAGCGGCCGCTGATCGGCCAGACCGAGATCGACGGCCTGCATGTCAACACCGGCTACAGCGGACACGGCGTGATGGCCGGCCCGGCCGGCGCCGAGATCCTGGCCGGGCTGCTGGCCGGCACCCGCACCGAGAACCCGTTCCGGCTCGACCGCGAGTTCATCCCGGCCGAACAGGCCTTCTGATCACATCGCGGCGATCGCCGCGACCACCCTGCGGCACAGCTCGGGCACCTCGGCCGCATCGTCGGTGTACATCGAGGGCTTGAAGCAGATCGACGTGTACCCGGCCGTCAGCTGAGCCGGCACCTGCTCGAGCGCCTCGTCGATCGAGGCCGTCGCGTCGTGGTCGGGGAAGCGGCCGCGGATGCCGCCCACCAGCTCCAGCCGGGCGGGATCGCGCCCCGCGGCCCGCATCGCCTCGCGCAGCGTCGCCAGCTCCTCGGGCGTGGGCGTGCCGAACGGGTGGAAGCCGTCGCCGTAGCGGACGATCCGCCGCAGCAGGGGCTTATGCAGCCGCTGGCCGCCGAACCACATCGCGGGGCCGCCGGCGCGGTGCGGCTTCGGCTCCACGTAGACGTCCCGGAACGAGAAGCGCTCCCCGTCGTGGCCGGCGGGCGTGTCCGTCCAGGCCATCGCCATCGCCTCCAGCTGCTCGTCCAGGATCGCCCCGCGGCGGGTGAACGGCACGTCCAGGGCGGCGTACTCGTGGGCGCTCCAGCTGACGGTGGGCTGGACGACCAGTCGCCCCTGCGCAAGCAGATCGAGCGTGGCCAGCTGCTTGGCCAGGAGCAGCGGGTGCCGCAGCGGCGCGATCACGGCGGCAAGCGCGACCCGCAGCGTGCTCGTGCGGGCGGCGATCGCCGACGCCAGCACCAGCGAGTCCGGCCAGGGCGTGGCGGGGTCCTGGTTGCCGGGTGCGGCGTAGTCGCGCGGGTTTCCCATCAGGCCGGCGGCGCTCGAGTCAGGCCCCAGCACCACGTGCTCGCTCAGCATCACCGTGTCGACGCCCGCCTGCTCGGCGTCGCAGGCCAGTTGCACCAGCGCCGGCAGGTCGCGCGGCGACACCATCGTCCAGTTCTCGCTGAGCACGAGCACGGTACGCGCGGTCGCCATGGGCGTATCAATACCGGCTAGTGCGCCTCGCCGCGATCGAAGCTCCGGGACGGCCGTCGCGCCGCCCCGGAGCGAGCGGTGGTTCCTCAGTTCGCGGCGACCCCGATCAGGTGTCCCTGCTTGTCGGCCAGCACCCCGAAGGTGACCCCGGGCACCGTCTGCGGAGGCTGGACGATGCGCCCGCCCAGCCGTTCGGCCTGCGCCAGCGTCTCGGCGACGTCCTGGACGCCGACGAAGAACAGCACGGCATCTCCATCGCCCTGCAGCGGGCTGATGGCCGTGGGCAGCGCGCCGTCGACGCCGGTGTCGACGAAGGTGTAGCCGGGGTAGGCGCCGTCGCTGTAGCTCCAGCCGAACAGCTGGCCGAAGAAGTCGCGGGTCGCGTCGGGGTCGGCGGAGCGGATCTCCGCGTGGATGACAGGGTGAGCCATGGTCGTCTCCTTCCGGTTTGCGGCCCGGTGCTGGGCCGTCACTGGAAGGACGAAGTCATCGCACGCGAATCTACAAGCAGCCGCCGGGATCAGCCGGCGCCGGCGCTCCCTACCGAGGTTCCCTGGAGCGCCTCCGTGACCTCGCCGCTGGTCATCGGCTGGCTGAACATCGGGTAGTCGCGGGCGGTCGCGACGCGCTGCTCCTCGCCGCTGGTGGCGGCGGTGCAGTCGGTCAGCGTGATCACGTCGTAGCCCTTCTCATAGGCGGTGCGCATGGTCGACTCGACGCAGCAATTGGTCAAGAAGCCGCCCAGGATCACGGTCTCGATCTCGCGGCTGCGCAGCACGAAGTCGAGGTTGGTGGTCGCGAACGTGTCCAGGCCGCGCTTTCCCTCCACGATGATGTCGCCCTCCTGCGGCGCCATCTGGTCGCAGATCTCGACGCCCCAGGTGCCCTTCACGAACGCGTTCGAGTCGATCACGCCCTTGAGGATGCCGTACACCTTGTCGGGGTTGCCGAGCTCGCCGTAACCGGGTGCGAACGAGATCGGGGCGTGCACGACGGTGGCGCCGGCGCGCCGCGCCTCGCCGGCCACGCGACGGCTGTTCTCGAGCATGCCGGTCTCCTGCATAACCTCGTCGACGGCGCCGTGCAGCGCGCCGCCCTCCGAGGTGAAGTCGTTCTGATACTCGATCAGGACGAGCGCGGTCTTTTCGGGATTGACATCCATCGGGCACCTCCGCCGGGTCGTTGACCGAGACTGTAGCGCCGTTGCGGTCGGCTCCGGAATCTCGCCGCGAGCGCGGTGCGGGTGTGCGACAATCGCAGCCGTGAGCGCGCTGGAACAGCCGCTGGAAGGTGCCCGTCGTAGCGAGGTCGGCGGCCTGGTGGTGGACGAGGTCGAGGCCGGGCGGGGCCGCGTCAAGCGGGTGATCTATCCGCCCGGCTGGCGCTGGAACAGGGACATGGCACCGGTGACGGGCGGCGACCTGTGCATGCACGCGCACGTCGGGTTCCTGGTGCAGGGCCGGATGGTGGTCGAGTACGGGGACGGCTGCCGCGAGACCTACCAGGCGCCTGCGGCGGTGGTCGTCGCCCCCGGGCACGACGGCTGGGTCGAGGGCGACGAGTCGGCGGTGCTGGTGCAGTTCGACTGCGGGCCGGAGACGGTGGACGTGCTCGGCCTGCCGGGCGAGCACCGGCACGACTGACGGCGCGCATCGTTGAAGTAACGGGAGCGACGGGACTCGAACCCGCGACCTCCGGCGTGACAGGCCGGCGTTCTAACCAGCTGAACTACGCCCCCGGGCGCGCCTGGCCGGGCGCCGCGATGAGTATGCCACAGCCCGCGCCCTGACGATCCCAGCCTGGCCGCAAGTCCGCGTACAATCGCGGACGGTTGCCGCGCGGCCCGCCGGCGCCACTCGCATGCCTGACTACCTCCCGATCGAGCAGCACGGCATCATCGGCGACCTGCACACGGTCGCCCTGGTCGGCACCGACGGCACGATCGACTGGTACTGCCCGGAGCGGTTCGACTCGCCGAGCGTGTTCGCGGCCATCCTCGACGCCGAGCAGGGGGGCTACTACCGGATCGCGCCCGCAGACAAGGGTCACACCACCAAGCAGCTCTACTTCCCCGATACCAACGTCCTCATCACCCGCTTCCTGACCCCGCACGGCGTGGGCGAGGTGCAGGACTTCATGGCTATCCACCGCGACCCCGCCCACCGCCGCCGGCTCGCGCGGCGCGTGATCTGCGTGCGCGGCGAGATGCCCTTCGTGCTCGAGTGCGAGCCCCGCTTCGACTACGCCAGGGCCGAGCACGAGACGATCATCACCGAGCTGGGAGCGGTCTTCCGGTCGGCCGACCTGGCGCTGATGCTGGAGTCGATGGTGCCGATGGAGCGTACCGAGCGGGGCGTCCGCGCCGCCTACACGCTGCATGCAGGCGACAGCTGCACGTTCCTGCTGGAGGTCTGCCACCCCGACCAGCAGCCGGGCATGATCGACGAGGAGGAGGCGGGCGAGGCCTTCAACCGCACCGTCCGCTACTGGCGCGGCTGGCTGGCCAAGTCCACCTACCGCGGGCGCTGGCGCGAGATGGTGCACCGATCCGCCCTCACCCTGAAGCTGCTCACCTACCGCCCCACCGGCGCGCTGGTCGCGGCTCCGACAACCAGCCTGCCCGAGAGCATCGGAGGCCAGCGCAACTGGGATTACCGCTACACCTGGATCCGCGACGCAGCCTTCTCCCTCTACGGCCTGCTGCGGCTCGGCTTCACCGAGGAGGCCGAAGCCTTCATGGGCTGGCTGTCAGACCGCTACCGCGAGAGCGCGGGCCGCGGCGACGGGCCGCTGCAGATCATGTACTGCATCGACGGCCGCCCCGACATGGAGGAGCAGCTGCTCGACCACCTCGAGGGCTACCGCGGCTCCAGCCCTGTGCGGGTCGGAAACGCCGCCGCCACCCAGCTGCAGCTCGACACGTATGGCGAGCTGATCGACTCCGTCTACCTCTACAACAAGTACGGCCAGCCCATTTCCTATGACGACTGGTCGGCGCTGGTCGCGATCGTGGAGTGGATCTGCGACAACTGGGACCGGCCCGACGAGGGAATCTGGGAGGTGCGCGGCGGCCGCCAGAACTTCACCTACTCGCGGATGATGTGCTGGGTTGCGATCGAGCGCGCCATCCGCATGGCCCGGCAGCGTGGCCTGCCCGCCGACCTCAACCGCTGGCGCGACCAGCGCGACGCGATCACGCAGCAGATCATGGAACGGGGCTGGCATCCGCAGCGAAACGCCTTCGTCCAGCACTACGACACCGACGTGCTCGATGCATCGGTGCTGCTGATGCCGCTGACCAAGTTCATGGCGCCCCGCGATCCCCGCTGGCTCTCGACCCTGGACGCGGTCGGCGAGGAGCTGGTCTCCGACAGCCTCGTCTACCGCTACAACATCGAGGCCTCGCCGGACGGGCTGGAGGGCGAGGAGGGCACGTTCTCGATCTGCACGTTCTGGTACGTGGAGGCGATGGCCCGGGCCGGGCACCTGGACGAGGCCCGCCTGGCCTTCGAGAAGATGCTGACCTACGCCAACCACCTCGGCCTCTACTCCGAAGAGATCGGGCCCTCCGGCGAGGCGCTCGGCAACTTCCCGCAGGCGTTCACCCACCTGGCACTGATCTCCGCCGCCGTCAACCTGGACGCGCAGCTGGGGTAACAGCCGTCTGTAGTTATGTCGCCGGTCGCACCGGCAAGCTCAGCCTGGCGGTGGTGCCGCGGCCGGCGCCGGTCTCGATCGTGATCGATCCGCCGGCAGCGTCGATCCGCTCCATCATCGCCTCCAGCCCGAGGTGGTTGGTGACCCGCGCCCGCGACAGCGCCTGCGCGAGGTCGAACCCGCGCCCATCGTCGCTGACCACGGCGTGCAGCAGCCCGCCCTCGGTCGCCAGCGTGATCGAGAGCCGCGTGGCCCGCGAGTGGTTGCGGGCATTCGTCGTGAGCTCCGCGATCGACCTGAACGCGATCGTCTCCAGCGTCTCGTCCAGCCGCTCGACCACCCCCAGCGCCTCGAAGCTGACCTCCATCTCCGACTCCGACTGCACGGTCGACAGCAGCTGCCTGAGCGCCGCCTCCAGACCGTTCTGCCACAGCACCGCCGGCCTTAACTCGAAGGTCATGCGCCGGGTGCGGTCGACGGCGCCTGCCATCAGCTCGGCGACCTCATCCAGGACGGTTGCTGCCCGGCTGACGTCGCCCTGCTCGATCGCACGCCGGACGCGGTCGAGCGCGATCACGCAGGCCGACAACACCTGCACGGTGTCGTCGTGCAGGTCGGCCGCCACCCGCGAGCGTTCCTCCTCCTGCGCCAGCACCAGCCGCTCCAGCAGGGCACGGTGCCGCTGCTCGAGCAGTCCCAGCCGGTCAGCGCGCTGACGCAGCTCGGACTGCATGTGCGCGCCGCGCAGCGCCGCGGCGATCTGCTCGGCAACCGCCTGCATCAGCAGCGAGTCCTGCTGGTCGAAGCGGCCGGGCGAGAGGTCGTAGAGTGCGATCAGGGCCGACGTCTGGCCGTCGATGGTGATGGGCGTGATCAGCACGGAGGCGTACTTGCTGACCGTGGGCATCCAGGGCAGGAAGCCCGGGTCCTCGGAGATGTGGTTGATCCGCACCTGGCGGCCCTCCGCGAATACCCGGCCCGTGGTGTGCGCGTAGAGCGGTCTCCGCATGCCCTCGACGCTTCCGTCGTGCAGGTCGACATCGACCAGCGCCACCTGCTCGCCGGTCTCGGGCTCAGCCACGTACGCGGTCACCGCTCCGCAGGCGATCAGCCGCGAGATCGTGGTGGCGGCCGCCCGCAGCGTCGGCTCGACTCCGGTCGCGCCCGCCACCGCCTCGGCCACCGCGACCGTCACCTCCAGGCGGCTGGCGCGCTTCGCCGACTCGTCGCGCAGCTGCGCTCCCAGCAGGGCGGCGGCCACCTGCTCTGCAACCGTCTGCATGAACAGCTCGTCGGCGGCAGTGTAGCGGTTCGGCGCCATCTCGGCCACGGTCAGGACCGCCACCACCTCGTCGTTGATCAGCACCGGCGTCGCCAGCCGTGAGCGCCAGGTATCCGCCAGCATCAGGCCGGGGATCGAGCCGTCGGTGGCGTCGCATGCGTAAATCTGGCGGCCCTCCGTGAAGGCGAGGCCGGTCGTCCCCTCGGCCAGCCCGCGGCGGAGGCCGGCGCTTGACTCGCCGCCCGCCATCACCGAGGCGACCACCAGCTGCTCGCCGGCGGCCGGCAACGCGATGGTGGCCTCGACGGCGCCGTAGCCGGCGCCGTCGTGGACGGTCCGCACGAACGTCTCCAGCACGGCGTCCTGGCTCGCAGCGGCGGCCACCGCTCGGGCCGCGGCCAGCGTCAGCTCCAGCCGGCGCACGTTTGCCTCTGCCTCAGAACGCAGCCGCGCCCCGCGCATGGCCGCCGCCACCTGCTCCGCGGCGGTGCGCATCAGCACCTCGTCGTCCTGGGTGTAGCGGTCGGGCACGTCCTCGGCCAGCTCCAGCACCGCCTCGCAGCGTCCGTCCACCATCACCGGGGCCTGCACCAGCGATGGATAGTCGCCCTCTCCCTCCCAGCCGTAGTCGGGGTCGTCGGTGGCCCGGCCCAGACGCACCACCTGGCCGGTGCGGATCGTGCGGCCGGTGATGCCGTGGCTGATCGGCCAGCGCGTCTCGGGCGCCACGGAGTCGGCGCGGTCGAGGTTGACCATCAGCACTGCCTCGCCCGCCTGGTGGTGGCAGCGGTAGACCGACACCGCTCCGTACTCGGTGGCCTCGAACAGCGCGGTCGCAGCTGCCCGCAGGGCCTCGTCCTCCGATGCGGCCGAGGCGGTGCGCTTCGCGATTTCGGCAGTCAGCGCCAACCGCCGGGCGCGCCGCTCCGACTGGTGCCGCAGCTCGACCCCCCGCAGCGACGCCGCCACCTGCCCGGCCACCGCCACCATCAGGCGAAGGTCGTCGCTGTCCAGGCTGTCGGGCTCGTACTCGTGCACGGACATCACCGCACGGCAGCGGCCGCCGTCCATCACCGGCGCCGCCACCATCGACTCCCACACCTCATCGTTGGGCCACGAGTAGCTGGGGTGCTCGCTGGCCCGCGCAAGCAGCACCGGCTCGCAGTGCAGGATCACGTCGCCGATGACACCCTCCATCAGCCCTCGCCGCACCCCTGCCAGGCTCGACCCGTCCGCGTTGTAGTCCGAGACGAACAGCTGCTCTCCCGCCTCGTGCAGCACCAGCGTCGCCACCGTCGAGGTGTAGTTGACCCGTTCGAAGACGGTGCGGGCGGCCAGGTCGAGCGCCTGCTCGACCGTCGCCGCCTCGGCGATGCCGCGCGCCAGCTCGGCCGCCAGCGCCAGCCGGTCGGCGCGGCGCGACGACTCTCGCCCGAGGCCGATGCGCCGCAGCGAGGCCGCCACCTGCTCGGCCGCGGTCGCCATCAGCACCATGTCCTGGTCGCTGAAGCGGTTGGGGCGATGGTCACCCAGCTCCAGCGTTGCCACGCAGATGCCATCCACCACCACCGGCATCAGCAGCGCCGAGCGGTAGGTTGGCTCCCAGGCCCAGGCCTGCCAGTTGCTGCGCTCGGTCACGTCGTCGATCCGCAGCGGGCTGCCGTGCTCGAGCGCGAAGCCGGTGATGCCGTCGCCCAGCGGGCGTCGCAGGCCGGCAGGCAGCTCACCGTCCGGGTAGTAGGCGGCCACCAGTATCTGCTCGCCCGTCACCCGGTCGGCCAGCACCGCGGCCATCGTCTCGTAAGCGGTCGAGCGGGCCAGCGCGGCGGCCGCCGCGGCCAGCGCACCCTCCGGGCTGGTGGCGGCGGCCACGCCGCGGGTCACCTCGAGCGTCAGCTCCAGCCGTTGCGCCCGCCGCTCCGACTCGTCGCGCAGGTTGATGCTGCGCCAGGCCGCGGCCAGATGGTCGGAGACGTGCTGCATCAGCGCCGCGTCGAAGCGGTCGAAGCGGTCGGGATGTGCGTCCCAGATCTCGAGCGCCGCGACGCAACGGTCGTCGACCACGACCGGGGTCACAAGCAGCGAGTTGAGGGGCAGCGGGTGCGGCCAGTCGAACCTGGGGTCGGTCTGGGCATCGCCCAGCAGGATCTGCTCGCGCGACTGGATGGAGGCTCCCACCACGCCCGCGTGCAGCGGGCGGCGCTGGCTGCCGGGCTGGGCGCCGAGGCGCGAGAGGTCGCTCACCAGCAGCTGCTCCTGGGTGTCCTCCAGCACGATCGTGGCGGCCACCAGGTCGTAGCTGGAGTTGGCAAAGACGGTGGAAGCGGCGCTCTTCAGCGCCTCCGCCGGTGACTGCGCGTCGGTCAGAGCGGCCGCCACCGCAGAGCCGACGGCGAGCCGCGCGGCGCGGTGCCGTGACTCCTCGAGCGCGCCCGCGCGCATCAGCGCGCTGGCCAGCATGCCCGCCACCGAGGCCATCAGCTCGGCGTCATGTGGATCGAAGGCGTTGACGCGCGTGTCGCACAGCTCGAGCACGGCGTCGCAGCGTCCCTCGACGATCACCGGTGTCAGCAGCAGCGAGTTGTAGACCGCGTCCGCGTCCGGCCACTCGAACCCGGGATGGCGGCCGGCGTGGCCGTGCAGCTGCTGCACACCGGTCAGCGCCACCGCGCCCACCAGCCCGGCCGCCAGCGGGCGGCGCATCCCGGTGTGGTTGCGCAGTGCCCGGGTGCGGTCGGCCACGATCAGCTGCTCGTCGGCCTCTTGGTCGAGCAGGGTGGCCGTGACGGCGTAGTAGCCGGAGTTGTCGAAGACGGCATCCACCGTCGCGCCCAGCACCTCAACCACGGTCACGCCATCGGCAACGCCGGCCGCGACGGCCTGCGCCACCGCCAGCCGGCGAGAGCGCTGCGATGCCTCCCCGGCAACGCGCAGCACCGTCTCGGTGAGCGCGGCGAGATGGACGAACAGCTCGCGCTCGGCGTCGCTGAATGCGGGCGCGTCGTTGCCTCGCTGCGCCATCAGCACGCCCGGCCGTCCGTCGGCAAGCGGCACCGACGAGCGCAGCAGGCGGGGATCGTCCCCGGCACCGAGCGCTGCGTCGTCCGGCTCCAGCGCCACCCACTCGGCCCCAAGACCGCTCCTCAGCTTCTCGAACAGCTGCTCCATCTCGGTGACCGGAGCCGGTGGCTGCGATGGGTCCATCGCGACGGATTCTGTCAGAGCGGAGCGGATGTGTGGCCGCGCGCGCCTCAGCCCACGCGCATCTCCGGCATCGGGACGCCCAGCTGGCGCAGCAGCGCGGTCGTGTCCCACACGTGCCAGAGGTCGGCCAGCCGGTCGCCGCTGTAGCGGAACATGTGCATGTGCGAGACCTCGACCCTGGCGCCCTGGGGCTCGATGCCTGCCAGCGGGCCGATGTCGAGCCGCCCCAGGTGGGTGCCGGTCATGGTCGAGCGGCAGGCCACCGTGTCGCCTTCCGCGATCATGTGGTGCACCTCGAAGTGGAGGTCGGGGAAGCCGGTGCGCAGGGTCGTGACTACCCTCTTCAGGTGCGGCGGGAAGCTCGCGCCCAGCGGCTCCTGGTGATCGACGGCCCCGGTCGCGATCGCCGTGTCGGCGTAGTCGACGTCGCCCCGGTTGAACATGCGCTCGAAGCCTTCCATCGTCATCGCCTTCAGGTCATGCGTGCACACGTCCGCTCCCTTGGACTAGAATAAGAATCTAATGAATGGAATGGTACTCTAGTAACATGGCGGAGCGCAAGTCCCGTCGCGAGATCAACGCCGAGGCCACCCAGCGGGCGATCGTCGAGAGCGCGGCCAGGCTGTTCGTCGAGCAGGGATACGCGCCGACCACGATCGGCCAGATCGCGCGCGAGTCCGGGGTGGCCGTACAGACGATCTACAACGCGGTCGGCTCCAAGCGCGACCTGCTGATCCGCGTGCTCGACTTCGCCGCCGCCGGCGACAGGGCGCCGCGGCCGGTGCCGTCGTTCATGCAGGAGCAGGCCGAGGCTGAGCCCGACCCGCGCAAGGTGATCGAGCTGCTGGTGGACTTCTGGCGGGGCGGCCTGCAGCGCACAGCTCCCATCTTCGAGGTGATCCGGCAGGCGGCGGCCCTGGATCCCGACATCGCGATGCTCGAGACCGAGCGCGGCCAGGCGCGGCTCCGCAACTATCGACTGGCGGGCCGGCTACTGGCCGAGCGCGGCGACCTGCGCGAGGGCCTGACGCCGGAGGCGGCCGCGGCCATCATCTTCTCGCTGGGGCATCCCGAGATCTACCGGCTGCTGGTGCTGCGGTCGGGCTGGAGCACCGACCGCTGGGCGGCCTGGGTGACCGACGCGCTGGTGGCCGCGCTGCTGCGGGACGGGTAGCGGCCGGGCCGCTCAGTCACGCTTGAGGACGCCCGCGAGCAGTCGGCGTCCCGTGAACTGTGGACGCCGGTGGCGAGAGCGACCACAGAAGGTTCGGGAGTAAGGTTCACCTGCCTCGGGCGGTTAGCTCAGCTGGGAGAGCACCTGCTTTACACGCAGGGGGTCGGCGGTTCGATCCCGTCACCGCCCATCTCGGTGCCGAGGCTGCCGAACAGGCCGTTGTGGGTACTGTCCGCTCTCAGCCCGTCGCCCGGTAGAGACGCCACTCGCCGGGAACACCCTTGAGTTTCTGAACTCCGTGATCCTTCAACTCCAGGCCCGAGCCGACCACGAGGTCGTGCACGGTGCTCGACACCAACACCTCGGACGGTCCTGCCAAGGCCCCCACGCGCGCACCGATGTGAACGGCCATACCTCCCACGTTGTCACCCATGTACTCGATCTCGCCCGTATGCACTCCGGCGCGGGTTTCGATGCCGAGGGAACGGACGGCTGAAGCGATTTCCTGGGCACAGCGGACGGCCCGTGCTGGGCCATCGAATGTGGCGAAGAACCCGTCCCCAGCCGTGCTCACCTCCACCCCTCTGTAGCGGCCTAGCATCGCTCGCACCACCTGGTGGTGTCGGTCCAGTAGCTCCTTCCAGGGTCGGTCGCCTAGCGCGGCGGCTCGCTCCGTCGAACCGACGATGTCGGTGAACAGCACGGTGGCCAGGACGCGGTCGAACTCCGCTTGCCGTGCCCGGTGCTCGTCGACGAAGTCTGCGATTGCATCGACAAACTCCGCCGGATCGCCGCCGAACCCCGGGAAATCTCTGTTGTGCATTGTGAGTTGCCGCGCGCCAGGTATATGCGCCGTCAGGTACGCCGTTTGCCCCTGCACATCGCCTGCGAAGCCCGTGAGCTCGTCACTGCCGATGACCAGCGTTGGTGTTTGGATCGACCCCAGCACCGAGCGAACATCGGTGGCGTACCAGATCTCCTGAAACTCCAGAGCCGAAGCGGGCGAGGCAGCGTGACGCATCGCCTTTGCGAACAACCGCAAGAAGGCCTCGTCGTCGGCATGGCTAGGCATCTCCAGCCTCGCCCACTCGCGGGCGTACTCGGCCATACCCCACCCATTGACCAGCGCAGCGGTGTCCGCCTCGTAGTTCTCGCGCGTCATTCCGAACGGGTAGTCGGGCGCCCAAGCGATTCGCGCCCACGAGCTCACTGGCGCCAATGCGGTCACCCGCTCGGGATACGTCGCGGCAAAGAACGCCGCCAGCGCGCCGCCCTCACCGTGCCCGATGAGGATGGCAGATGAACACTCGGCCGCGTCTAGCACAGCGCGAAGATCATCGGCGCGCCGTTCCAGGTCAGGTGTATTGGTGCGATCCGACATGCCCGTGCCGCGCTTGTCGAACAGGATCAAGCGCCAGCGCTGCTCCATCACCGAGACCATCCGCGCGATCAGCGGAAACTCCATCTCGACCTCGAAGTTCGCCGCGAACCCTGGGATCCACACGGCATCGTCCGGGCCAGCACCGCGGACCTGATAGGCGATGTGCACTCCATCCGCCGTCATCGCGTAGCGCGTCTCGGCGTCGGCCATCCGCCAACCCTACAGCGCGTCTCGACGAGCTCCTAACCCGGCACGGCACGCACGCAGCGTTCGGGAATTGGCATCGCCGACTTAGTCGTCGGAACCGAGGACAAGCGATGGCGTGGTAGGGATGCGGTAAGCAGCGGTGGCTAACCGCGGCGAGCTCGCAGCGCCGTCCCACGGCCAGAACCGCTTGACCAAGCCAAATCCGGCAACCACGGCGAATCCGGAGAACCGAGCGATCTCCTCCCTGTTAGCGGCGTCGCCCGGTCAAGTCCTGGACGGCTCGACCTCCGACGCGTCGCCGGCGCGCTCGGCGGGGGCTCCGACGAGCGGCCCGACGCAGAAGTACTGCATGTGCTGCTCGGCGAGCCGGCTGTGGTACTCGCCGAACTCCGCCGTAGCGTCCTTGCCGCCGTACATGCGCGCGACGAAGGGCCCGCCCGGGTGGTGGTCCTTCCACTCGCTGAAGTCGTAGACCTTGCCGCGGATGACGACCCAGCAGTCGTCGAACGTCGTGTGCTGTGCGAGCTCCTCGCGCGTGACGGGCCGGTCGCCGGTCCTTGGCTTCGCCGGCTTCCAGAGGTTGGTGGCGACCTCCCTGCGGGCGCTTTTGAGCGCCTCGTTCCGCGAGCGGAAGTGCCACGGCCCGAGCTTCCTGATCGGCAGCTTGTCGCCGATCGCGCGCGCGTCGAACGCGTAGATCCACGAGTCGTCGCTGCCCGCACGCTCTGTGTGATCGAAGACGGGGTAGTCCCGCTCGTTGACCGCAGCGAGGATCATCCGGCGCTGAGGTGAGTCCTCCGGCTCGAGGTGCTTGAAGAGGAACTTCGACGCGAACTGGAAGCGCGTCGCGCGGTAGTAGCGCACGCGCTCGTAGTGCAGCAGCGCGCGGTAGATGTCCGTGCCGTGGAGCTCGAAGCACTTGCCCAGAGCCGCGGCGTCCTCGAACGCCTGCGCGGCACCCTGGCCGAAGGTCGGCAGCATCGGGTGAGCGGCGTCACCCACCAGGCCCACGCGACCCTCCGTCCAGTTCTCGAGTGCGTCCCGGTCGTAGAGCCCCCACTTCGTCGGGTTCTCCATCAGGCTCGTGAGTGCGACGACGTCGTCGTGACGGGGGTCGCCCTCGAACGCCTTGCTCATGTTGCCGACCATCTCATCG
>Ga0068856_100001623_pt1 | contig 23549 bp, 21 predicted proteins | sample KBSCornC62_FD_66595 | JGI IMG/M metagenome (GOLD analysis project Ga0068856, IMG submission 66595) | Corn rhizosphere microbial communities from Kellogg Biological Station, Michigan, USA - KBS Corn C6-2 | ecosystem: Host-associated > Plants > Roots > Rhizosphere > Soil ... | reverse complement strand
CGCTATCGCAATGACGCGCAGCAGTTCGGCTATGGCGATAATACGGCCGATAAGCTGGGCATCCCAGGCATCAACGGCATTCCGTGGACTAGCGGACCTCCTCAGATCAACCTGCCCAACTTCGGAGACCCCTTTATCGGCTTTTCGGCCAGCCTCCCCTGGATTCGAGCCGAGAGCAACGTGCTGTTCACCAATATCTGGACCAAGACAAAGGGGAACCACACGATCAAGTTCGGCGGTGATTTGCGCCGCGTCCGTGATGATCTACAACAAACACAAACCTATAATCCGCGCGGACGGTATGAATTTAACGTGTCGCAAACTTCGAATTCCATAGCGAGCACAAGCTTTGGAAACTCGCTGGCCAGCTTCCTTCTCGATGTGCCGTTGAATATCGGCCGCGACTACCCGGTCATCTTTCCGGCATACCGCGCGTGGCAGTTCTTTACGTTCGTCCAGGACAAATGGGTGGTCACTCCGAAGCTGACGCTTGACCTGGGTTTGCGCTGGGAGTTCTACCCGGCCGCCACGCCCGCCCACAGCGCAGGTTTTTCGCAGTATGATCCCGCAACCAACTCGCTGCTGATTGGCGGCGTCGGCAATGTTCCCTCCAACGTCGGCATCAACACCAACTATCACGATTTCGCGCCGCGCATCGGAATCGCGTACCGGTGGAACGATAAAACGGTCATTCGTACCGGTTTTGGCATCAGCTACTCGCCGTTCCCGGATAACACTTACGCTTACAACTACCCCGTAAAACAGAACAACTTCTTTGGCAACACATCCTCATTCTTCGGTGCGACGCTGCCCGACGGACGCCCCGCAACCTTTGAGAACGGCTTTCCGCCCTTCCAGCAGACCGTAATTCCCTCAAACGGAATCATTCCAAACGCCGACCTGAATCAAAGCTACGTGGTCATCAATCCGCAATTCAAAGAGCCCTATGTGGAGTCTTGGAGTTTTGCGATCCAGCGCGCATTACCTAAGAACATGACGTTCGATATCGCGTACGTCGGCAACCATGGCGTCGATCAGCCCGCACAATACAATTTGAACGCTTCACAGACTCTCGGCGGTGGCGCGGCCAGCCAACCACTAAACCAGAAATTCGGAAAAAAAGCGGATGTGACGCAGTACTTTGTTGGTTACAGTTCCAGCTATAACGGCCTGCAGGTGAAGCTCGACAAGCGCTTCTCGGGCGGTTTTGGCATGACCACGGCATACACCTACAGCAAATCTCTGGGTTATCAGTCCGAAGATAGCCGTATCGATTTCTATATCAATGCCAGACGCAATTGGCGGAGGCTCGACTTCGACCGCACGCATGTTTTCGTGCAGAGCTACATTTACGAACTGCCGTTCGGGAAGAACAAGAAATATTTGCAGTCTGGTGCGGCCGGATGGATCCTCGGCGGCTGGCAGATCAATGGGGTGTTGCAGATCTCGAGCGGGGCTCCCATCGATTTCAGCGCCCCTAATAGCAATCTGAACGCTCCCGGCAATAACAATACGTTGGATTACTTCGGCGATGGCGGGATCCAAGTTCTTCACGGAACCGGTCCCGGCAACTCCTGGTTCAAGAATACGAAGTGTAGTTTCAGTTCTTCCGGAACGCTTACTACTACCGACGGGTGTTTTGCACAATCCGGAACAAATCAGTTCGGCAACCTGAGCAAGAACGTGATCAGCGGACCCGGCTTCTGGAACCTCGATGCTTCGCTATACCGAACGTTTGACATCAAAGAGCGCTTCAAGCTGCAGATTCGAGCGAATGCCACCAGCGTTGTGAATACGCCGCAATGGGCGAATCCGAGCACGGATATCACCAGCGCCAATTTCGGGCTTATTACAAGTGTCGGCAACGGGCGGTCCGGCCAGACGCTTCCCGGAGGTTATGGATCGGGAGCGCGGCAATTTGAATTCGGCGCTAAGCTGATCTTTTGACGCGCTATCTTGGCTTGCCGGCCGCGCTGCTATTCGTCTTCGCAGCGCGGCCGGCTTCGCTTACGCAAACGGAATTGTTCCAAGCCGGCGAAGGCGGCTATCACACCTATCGCATTCCGTCTCTGATTGTCACCGTGAAAGGCACACTGCTGGCGTTCTGCGAGGGGCGGCATAACTCGGGTAGCGATGCAGGCGATATCGACGTTTTGCTGCGGCGCAGTTTCGATCACGGCAAAACCTGGTCCGCGGTTCAGAAAATTGCCAACAAAGGTGAAGACACCGTAGGCAATCCGACGCCAGTGGTCGAACGCAAAAGCGGGACGATCTTTCTTTTGCTCACGAGCAATCCGGGCTGGGCGAGCGAGCGGCAGATTACCGAACACGCCCCCGGTGCCGTCCGTACCGTCTGGATCACACACAGCACCGATGACGGCGCTAACTGGAGCTCCCTCGAAGACATCACGGCGCAAGTGAAAAAGCCGGAGTGGACTTGGTACGCGACAGGACCGGGTAACGGAATACAACTGCGCAGCGGGCGCCTGGTGATTCCCTGCGATCACAACGGTAGCTCGCACGTCATCTATAGCGACGATCGCGGTGCAAGCTGGAAAATCGGCGGCAGCGCGGAAGACAAGACCAACGAATCTGCCGTGGTCGAGCGGAAAGACGGCAGCCTGCTTTTGAATATGAGGAGCTACCACGGAAAGCACCGGCGCGCCGTGCAGCGCAGCCGTGACGGCGGTCTCACTTGGTCTCCTCTCACATTCGATGAAACGCTGATCGAACCGGTTTGCCAGGCGAGCCTCATCGCGGCCGGCCGCGGTGGCCTCTTGTTTTCCAACCCCGCCGCTACCACGCGCACGCAGCTCACTGTGCGCTTGAGCGCGGATGATGGCGCGAGCTGGAAAGCATCGCGGCTGGTGTACGAAGGTCCTTCCGCCTACTCCTCGCTGGCCATGCTGCCGGGCGGAACGGTTGGCCTGCTCTATGAACGCGGCGAGCGAAGTCCCTACGAGCAGATCATGTTCGCTCACTTCGACCTGTCATGGGCTACGCATTGAGGATCACGCATTGAGCGCTATGGTTTACTGGCGAAATGACCCCATATTTCGATCTTTCCGGCAAGGTGGCGCTCGTGACGGGCGCGTCTTCCGGAATTGGCGCAGCAACCGCGCAGGTTCTCGCCGAGCTCGGCGCGGACGTCGCCATCGGCTTTTTCCATAACGCGGACGGCGCCGCGCGCACCAGGCAGCAAGTGGAAAAAGCCGGCCGGAAAGCCGCTGCGATTCACGCGGACATGCGCCAGAGCGGCGAAATTCAGAGGCTCGTCGAGGAAACGCGCTCCGCGCTCGGTCCTATCGATATCTTGATCAACAATGCAGGCTCGCTCATCCAGCGGCAGCCGCTGCTGAACATGCCCGAGGAACGTTGGGACGAGGTCGTCAATCTCAATTTGAAGAGCGTTCTGCTGTGTACGCAAGCCGTCGCGCCATCGATGATCGAGCGCAAGGGGGGCAGCATCATCAATATCGTCTCCATTGCGGGAAGGAACGGAGGAGGGACCGGCTCGGGCGCTTACTCGACAGCCAAAGGAGGCCTCATCACGTTGACCAAAGCCTGGGCCAAGGAGCTCGCGCCTCACAATATTCGGGTGAACGCCGTTTCGCCGGGTGTGATCGATACTCCATTTCACGAAGTCTTCTCGACGCCCGAAATGATTGCCGGCTTCGTCAAAACGATTCCGATGGGACGCGTGGGGACATCGCTCGAAACAGCGACGGCCATCGCTTTTTTGGCTTGCAGCGCATCCAGCTACATCACCGGCGAAACGATCGAAGTGAACGGCGGCCAATTGATGCTGTAGCTGCGACGTATTAAGAAGTACCACGAGTTTTTGTGGAACCCCTTAGTCGTCCCAGAGCAATTTCAAACAAAGCAGAACCATCCTACGCTCGAAGCATGGTTATTGAGCACTCTCGGAAATGGCTCGATAGAGCAAAAGACCTTTGGTGTGAGTTATTCCACGATAAACCCATGTGGCCTGTGAATGGGCGGTATCAATGCGGGTACTGCTTCCGGTATCATCCCGTATGCTGGGAAAAATCGGCTGGACGGCAGGCAGAATGCCGGCCGTCGCATTCGACTCAAATGCCGGCGCCGCGCTTGGCCGCTGTGCGGGTTAGCAGTAGCGATTGATAATTTTGAGCCGGTACCAGCACAGCAGCAGCTTAGGAGGTTGTGGGGACTTGGAGCGGCATAAACTTCTGGCTGAACTGTTCGCCGTTATTCCGCGCTGGCCATTTGAGCTTTCGCCGGCAGCCAAGGCAAAGGCCATGGCTAGGATAAGGAAAAATGGAAGGACGAGCACCATGGTGAGGACCGCTCGTCGCGCTATTTCCGGCAAGAGGATTACGGTCCGATCGTGCATTACTACAACGGGCCGATGAATCTTCCTCCAGGACTGCAGAAGAAATACGAGCGGACCGGCACCTTACCACCAAGGTGGCAAAAGAATATGCGGCCCTTTCCTCCTGAGTTGGTCCGCCGGATGCCTCCCCCGCCGCCGGATTGCGAGTTCGGCTATATCGAGGGTGTGGCTAGGCTGTGGTCTACAATGATTGCGCGCCCGCATCCAACGCACCGTCGTATATATCTTTCGATTAAGGACCCGTGGGCGAGATGGCAAGCTCGGCGCTACTTTGGTTCTTCGATGGTTAGCCGTACGTTTCCACGCGGGGAGATATCACCGTTACTCTGATTGAGATCAACTTCATCAGCCCGCATAATCATTACTCCGTGAGGGTCTTTTGTTGCTGTGTAAATCCTGACGCGAGCGTTCCCCTTGAGATGAACGATAAGGGAACTCCAATCCTTGTCAATTTCATCCGCTTGTGCGCTAATACGGCCCTTAGGCATTGGGACGACAATGTGTTTAGCCTCGGTAGGACTTGTAGCGCCGGGCACTTGGGAGCCGGGCGGTTGACACATCATTGTCATTGCTGAAGCAAGCGCAAGAGGCATAACAAATCGGTTCACGGGCAGGACTCCGTGTTGCTTATCGTACCGCTTTCAAATGGGTTGCAGCGATCCTTCAATTGGCATTTCACACGTTGGCGCGGCCGAAAGGACGGGCGGAAAAAATGAATTGTGCGGATATCGCCGCGCTACTCGCTCGCTGATGACGGAATCCGCGCCAATGCTCCGATTCCGACAGCCAAGGCCGCAATAGCTACCAGCACGAGCAGCGTAAGATCGTGTTGCCCGCTGATCTTCATATATTTGAATGCGAATTGGCCCCAATTGTTGAAAGCGCCATGCGCCAGCGAGACGAGCGGCAGGCTGCCAGTCCGGAACCAAAGCAGCGCCAGGAACAGACCCGCGCCGAAAGTGCCCATCGGATGGACAATTGCCAATCCAAGCCTGGATACATTCTCCACGTGCAGAATGCCGGAAAGCGAATACGGAATGTGCCACAGCGCCCAGATCGCGGCACTCAGCGCGGCAGCGCGGCGCATCCCAAAGCGATCGGCCAAACGCGGGAGTAGAAACGCGCGCCAACCGATCTCTTCGAAGAACGCGAGAAACGAGACCACCAGAAGACCGGCAATCGCGTTCAAAACAACGCGTGGCCACGAGACCGCAATCCAAGGCAGCTTTCCTTCAAGAAAGAAGACGCCGGGAAGGCAGATCGCGTGAATTGCAAAAGGCAGAAGGAAGAGCACAGCCGGAAGCCCGCGGAGCGGCAGGTACATTCCGTCAACGTCCAGCCGGGCGCTGGTTGTCTTGCGAACAGCCAGCACAGCCAGAGCCGGCACAAACATCGTCAAGGGAGCGAGCGGAAGGAGCGAACTCGCGCTGCCCCCGGATAATCCGATTACGAGTGACAGCAGAATCGATCCGCCAAACGCCACAACGAGAAATACAGCAATTTCCCTCCTGCGATTGCGCAGATTGACGCCATCTTCAGGAGTGGGGACGGGAGCCATTGGCAGACGGCGTTTCTTCGTGAATACGGGTGGCGCGAAATGTGCCTTTGTATTCCAGAAACGTCTAGTCTCCCGAGAGAGCTTTGCCCGCCAAGGCGCCTTTTAGTTTCAAGTTGCCCGGGCCAACTTCTTCCGAGTTAACGGGGAACTCGATATCCAACTTACAGCCGGAGAACGTGCCTTTCACGTTGCCGTCACGCCATTTGCCGGTCACCTTGTCCCCGTCCTGCTGGAAGATGGGCTCCAGTACGCGGTCGCCATCCTCGGTCTGCAACACAAAATGCCATTTTCCAGATACGTTTGCTGCGCCTTGCGCACCCAGCACCACAGTCATCCGCGCTAGCAGCCACCGACATCTATTCATACGCGGAAACAATCCACGCCTTCTTGTGTTTTGGTTTTCTACGCTGAGGTTCGGCTGGAAGGACTCGCGCGGCGGGCGGCGTCCCGACTCGTTTTCGGGCCACCGCCTTTACGCGCTTATTTTTATCGAGCGCCGGACGCCTCAAGCTGCCATTGTATGCGCAGACGTGGGGGCGAATGCCAATTCGACGAACTCGGCTTCAAACCGTGCCTGCTCAGTCGGATTCTCCGAAGGCCGAAGCCGCCGGCACACCGTCCGTAAGCTTTCTTCCAAAGCCCGGTTCGCCGCCTCATCGCCGAGGACGAGTTGTACTAGTTCACGGGCCGCTTTCCGTGCTGCGTCCGGTGATTTGGCGAACATCAACGCGTCGTACTGCGCGTTGATTGCTGCTTGCGTGTTTCTATCCATGAGTGTCCTCACAACTTTAGATGCGCGAGAACGGATTTTGGCTCACTCGAAGAAGGCGTCGCCGATAAGGAACGTACAGGACAGCTCTCGCGCAGCAGGCTGTCTGAGGGGCGCTAACCCCTTATTTTTCAATGCGAAATTTGCTAAAGATCGTCGAGGGTTGGGGCAGCGGCTGTTCCGCGGCCGGGTTTCTGCTCCCCGCCGGCATTACGTTTTTCGCGCTGCTTCTGATCTGCTTGCTGGTTCGTAGCCGGTTTGCCGCTCGCGCCCGTACCTGGATCGCCCAGCTCGCCTCCGAAGTCGCGCGCCGGGAGGCGGCGGAAGCCGGCAACCAGATTAAGGCTGATTTCCTCGGCTACATGAGCCATCAGATCCGCATACCCCTCAACGCGATCATCGGATTTAGCGAACTCGCGCTCGAGACACCGCTGAAAACCGAATTGCGGGAGTACCTGGGCACGGTCCGCACCTCCGCCGATTGGCTGTATCACGTCGCCAACGACGTCCTCGAATTTGCCCGTATAGAAGCCGGTACTCTCAAGCTGGAACAGGCGGATTTTTCGCTTGCCGATTGCGTTCGCTCAACTGTAAACATTGTGCGCGCCGAAGCCGATGCCCGCCATCTTGCACTGAAACATAGAGTCGACGAGAAGATCCCGCCGCTACTGCGCGGCGACGCCGGCCGCTTGCGGCAAATACTCTTCAATCTTGTCGAAAACGCCGTAAAATATACGACTTCCGGAAGCGTCATCGTCACGGCCCAGGCGCTAAGTATCTCTCCAAACTCGGTTACCGTGCAATTCAAAGTCGCCGACACGGGTATCGGCATGTCGGAGGGGAAACAGAAGGACCTGTTCGAGCCTCTTGCACACGGGACGTCGGTAGACACGAAATGGAAGAGCTCCGCATTCGGGTTGGGAATTTCGCAGCGCCTGGTCGGCATGATGGGCGGGACCATTGAAGCCCAGAGCATGCTGGGAGCCGGCACGACGGTTCGCTTCGATGCTTCTTTCGAAGTGGCCTCCGCGCCTGCTTCCGCAGCTCATCCGGTCGATGTTAACGGCACGGCCAACGGTGCGCTTAACGGTACGCGCGGCTTGTCTGTTCTTGCGGCCTCCGGTTCACACTCTCGGCAACCAGCCGCTGAGTATCCGCCAATTCCTTCCCCGTCAGCGTGAGCCGCGGCGGCCGGACACGTTGGCTGCCCATCCCGACCTCTTCCTGGACCAACTTGATGAACTGTACGAACTTCGGAAGGGTATCGAGCCGCAGAAGCGGCAGGAACCAACGATACAGCTCAAATACTTCCTGACGCTTGCCCGCCGAAGCAAGATCGAACAATTCCACTGACTCGCTAGGGAAAGCGTTCACGAGGCCGGCGATCCAGCCAATGGCTCCGGCGTAAATCGCTTCTACAATCTCGTCGTCTACGCCACACAGAATTTGCAAACGCTCGCCGGCAATGGCGCGCAGCGCCGACACGCGCCGCACATCCGCGCTCGATTCTTTGATGGCCTCCAGGTTCGGATGCGCCTCGAGCAGGTCCTGCACTTGTTCCGGGAGAAAGTCGGTTTTGTAGGCGATCGGATTGTTATACAACATCGCTGGCAGACCGGCCGCCGAAAGTACTGCGCTCACATGCGCCCGCATCTCGCGCCAGTCGCCGACGTAGACATAGGGAGGCAGCACCATGAGCGCGTGACATCCGATCTTTTCCGCCGACTGCGCCATGGCGGCAGCTTCGGCGGTGCTCAGCGACGATACGCCTGCGATTACAAATGCGCGATCACCCACAGCCTCGAGACAGGTCCGGAGCAGCCGGTCTTTTTCTTCGCGTGCGAGCGTGGCGCCTTCGCCCAATGACCCGCCCACCACGATCCCGCGACAGCCATTGTCCACCAGCCAGCGGCAGTGCTTCGCGAAAAAAGCATAGTCGATCGAAAGATCCTCGTGAAACGGCGTGGTGATCGCCGGGAAAACGCCGTGCCAGTTCATCTTCATCTTGAAACTCCTCCTGAAACGCCAGATTACCTTCATTGCTGCCGGAAGTACGTGCTGTATGTTTCGCTCTTCACTTCATAGAATGGCTTAAATCGTTGATCCAGTTCACGGGTGAACGCGATTTCCGGAAATGCATCGCCTGGAGGACTCACGGCCACCATCATGAGTGGACCTTTCATCAGCGCCACGATGTCCTTATTGCGATCGTCAATCGCTTCTCCACGCACCGGCAGTGATAGTTCGAGTTCCATCGTGTCCCCGTTTCTCCACTTGCGGCGCACATCTGAAAATTTTCCCTGCGCCTTATCGCCGTTCCAGGCTTTTCCATTCACACGAATCTTTGCCGAGGTTGTTGCCCAGGCCGGTATGCGCAGATATGCGGTGAAGTCCTGTGGCATGGCAGTCTCGATGCGAAATTCCGCGGAGCCTTCCGCCGGATAACGTGTAGTCTGAATCAGCCGGATAGGAGCGCCGCGTTTTGTCCAGCGAACTTCCGAAGGTGTGTACAGATTTACATAAATCCCGCTTCGGTTGTAGAAGTAAACGTCGATTGGGTAGTCGGCCACACCCTGTATCAGGGTTCCCGAACAGCAGGGCCATTTACTGTGATAAAAGGTCTTTACCGCCCGTGCCTGGTAATCGGAATAGTAAAAGAAATCGCCTTGGTTCGTGGGATCGAGCGCGCCGAGCAGCGTGTTATAGAGGACACGCTCGAGCCCATCACCATAACGCGCTTCGCCGGTGAACCGCAGCAGATAACGTGCCAACTTCGCCTGCGCATAGTAGCCGCAGGGCGTCTCGAAATGATCACGCGTCGAACTCAGGCTCGCGGCCAGTTTCCCTTCGTGCGGCGGCACGAACGCTTCCTTCGGCCCCCACCCGCCGGAGGCATATTGCTGTGTCGCTTCGAGCATGTCCCAGCCATTCCGTATCGCCGCCAGATATTTCGGATCGCCAACCAACAGATAGGCCTTCGCCGCGGAGCTAAGCGCAATCGCATGGCTGTAGGCATGCTTCCCTGGAAGCACATTCCTGTTCTGGGCGAGCGGGTCGAAATACAATGCATCCAGCAGATATTTTTTCGCCATATCGAAATACGCGCGATCGCCCGTTATTTCGTAGGTGGCGAACAAATTCTCAGGCAAAATGTATGGCTCATCGTAGGGCGCTTGCTTAGGGCTGTTGGGCCCGCGGTCATACGTATGATCCGGAATATAGGCCTGCGCTCCACGCACTACGCGCCGCAACAGCTCACGCGCCTCGGCAATGCCCGTGAGGCGGTAGGCGTCGATTAAGCCCGCCTCGTATTTGTCGAGGATGTAGCACGGCCAGGTCGTGGAGGCCTTCCTGCTCGCATACGGATTATCGCCGGCTCCCAGCGTCGCCGCATATCCCATTACGAGTTCGCGAACTTTATCGGCTGCGCCAAAGCGCGCTAGGCCGGAGATATATTGTCCAAGACCGTGCCCCGGTACGAACCCCTCGGCATCGTACCAGCCGCCCATGTCCTCGCCTGGCGCGGCCAGCCCGGCTTTCTGCCGATATACTTTCAACAGCCGGTCGTTATTGAGAGACAGATAAAAACGGTAGATCCGCTCGTACTGTTCCTTGAGCGGCCCCGCGGTAAGCTTGACGTCGCGATACGCGAATTCGCGCAGCTTCTCGCGTTCGCGCGGGGCGCCCCAAAGGAGCGCGCCGGCGGCTGCCGCTCCGGTACATTGCAAAAACGTTCTGCGGGAAGCGGCCGTCACGTTCTTACCGATATCACACGGATTCGCTACTGTGGATAAGTTGCCACTCACACTCGCTTTTATTCATACCAGCCACGTATTGATTCCGACTTTCACCGCTCTTGCCCGCCGCGAGCTGCCGCAAGTGAAAAGCTTTCACATGGTGGATGAGAGTTTGATCCAGAACACGATTGCGGCCGGGTATTTGACTCGGCAAACGACTCATCGCCTGGTCCAAATGATCGGTTCCGCCCACCAGGCCGGCGCAGGCGCTGTCATGGTGACTTGTTCTTCCATTGGCGCCGCCATTTCGGTGGCACGCGCCGTTTACGATTTCCCAGTTCTCCGAATCGACGAGGCTATGGCGGAACAAGCCGTTCAATCCGCCGCTCGCCTTGGTGTCATTGCCACTCTGAAAACTACTCTCGATCCAACGGTCAGTCTTCTCCGTTCGACGGCGGCAGAACGTCATCGTCCGATCGAGGTGATCGAAAGCCTGTGTGCCGGGGCGTTTGAAAAAGTGATCGCCGGCGACACCGATACCCATGACCGCATGGTTTCCGAAGCCTTGATCCAGTTGGGGACGCAGGTGGACGCGGTGGTTCTCGCTCAAGCTTCCATGGCCCGCGTAGTCGAAAAACTGTCTCCCGGCGCTTTGACGGTGCCCGTTTTTTCTAGTCCCGAACTCGCCCTCCGGCAAGCTCGCCAAATCCTATCCGAGTAAATCGCTCTTGCGCAATCGAACCGGCGTCCTGTCGCTCCTGTGCGCGCTCGCCATCATCACATTTCTCGATCGCCTTTGTATTTCTGTGGCCGGCCCACGCATGCAGGCCGACCTCCATCTCTCTCCTATTCAGTGGGGCTGGATCCTGGGCGCGTTTGTTCTCGCCTATGGCCTGTTCGAAATACCTTCGGGCGCCCTCGGCGACCGATACGGTCATCCGCGCATGCTGGTTCGCATCGTGCTCTGGTGGTCGCTATTCACTTCGTTGACCGGGGCCGCGCGTGGTTTCGGGCAACTGCTGGCAACACGATTCTTATTTGGCATGGGTGAAGCCGGCGCATATCCCAACATGTCCGGCGTGATTGTCCGTTGGTTCGAGCCTGCCGCCCGCGCCCGCGCACAGTCGTTCATTTGGGCAGCAAGCCGCCTGGGAGGCGCTCTCTCGCCGGTACTCGTGGTACCGCTCTTGCGCTGGATCGACTGGCGCTATACGTTCGCCGTGCTGGGCGCCGTCGGCGTGCTATGGGTCCTCCTCTGGCGCGCGTGTTATCACGATGCGTCAATCCCGCGTCCTGCCGCTCTCCCGCATGCCTGGCGGCGCGTTTTGCGCTATCGCCAAATCTGGCTGATTTTTGCAATGTACGGCTGCTACTCCTGGGGATCCTGGTTTTTTATGTCGTGGTTTCCGGTCTTTCTGGTCCGCGGCTGCGGATTCACCGAATCGGAAATGGGCATCTATTCGTCGCTGCCCTTTCTGCTCGGTGTGGCCGGAAATCTCATTGGCGGATACCTGAGCGATCGTTTAGTAACGCGATACGGACTCAAAATCGGCAGAAGATCGGTCGCCTGCGTGAGCCTTGCCGCGTCGTCTCTGCTTGTTGCGGCTTTGGCCCTCACGCGCAGTAAAGCTGCCATTGTCGTTTTGTCTTCGTGCGGATTCGGAATCATGGACCTGATGCTACCTGTGTCCTGGGCCGTCTGCCTTGACATCGCGCCTCACCGTTCGGGCACGGTCACAGGCATTATGAATAGCGCGGGCCAGCTCGGTGGATTCCTATGCACCGTGCTATTTGGCTATCTGGTTCAAATCAGCGGTAGCTATCGCTCGCCGCTCTGGATCATCTCCGGAATGCTATTGTTCAGCGCATTCTTGTTTTCGAGAATTGACCCGACGCGCGAATTGGATTGATTAGCCGCATTTGCCCGCGAGCACCGCTCCGAAAAAATCTTTCGGTCCGATTTGCCCGCCCTTGAATACCAGCTCTAACGGGTGGGAATTCCCGCCGCTCATGTGAGCCTTGCACAACGGCGCGCCGGGAGCCATGGGCGCCAGCATCGTGAGCGCGTAGGCGCCCAACTGGCGCCCGGCATGGCTTGCTGTGTCGCCCCCTGCAACGACTGCCCGCTTCACTTCCGACGCGGTCAACAGTTCATGCAGCAGTTTGCCCATTTGTATCCCGAGTAGATTCCGGTCGACCGGGGCGGTCGCCGTATCCGGTCCACGGGTGCAATACAGCACCACGCTTTTCCCTGATTCCAGGCGCCGGAGAGCGGCCTTGAATAAAGCCGCGCGAGCTGCTTCCGCACACCCGCTATCGGAGAGTGTTGATGCGTTGATAGGAATGCCTTCGAACCCGTTAGCCCTAGCCCAGTGAATCTGCTGTTCCGTTGCCCCGGAAAGACTGCCTGCGATTACGATCAGCCGGTCCACGGGCCCTGGGTTTGAAAAATCGTCTGTCATTTTGAGCAATCCGGCCGTACGCCAATGAACTGCCAGGCCATGGGTAAAACCCGAGCTACCCACTACAAAACAGGCCTCCGCCCGGCGCTTCCATATCATTTCGGCGACTCGGCGCATGGTTTCGCCGCTCGCGCCATCAAAAATAACTCCCGCAGGATTCTGCTCGAGTATCGCGTCCAAGTGAGAATCCGGGTCCAGGCTGGTTAGTGCAAGCATGTCGAGCGACTTCACACCGCTGTTCGTTTGTTTCGCCAGATGAAGACGCAAATCGCTTTCCATCATCGGCGTAACCGGGTGACGGCTCATCGCCGGATGCCGGTCGATCCGGTGTGTTCCTTCCTCGTCGCCGGCAAAGAGGTGCGAAAAAATTACGTATCGCTTAAGTCGCGGAGCCGCCGGCACGATCGGCACGAACCCCGCTCCAAATACCTCCTTGCCGATCTCGAGCGCGCGTCCAATGCTGCCCACTCGCGGTCCGCTGTCGAATGTCGAGCAGATCTTGTACTGGCAGATCGGCGCTTTCAAGGCGCGCAACTTTTTGAAGATGCCGGGCAGGTGCGCTGACATCCATTCCGGAGACCGGCTGCGGCTTTCCCCCGCTACACCGATCGCCGCGGCATGGCTAAATTCCTTCAATCGGGCCGCGTCCGGCGTTTCAAGAAATAAGACGCTTGCGACGCCATTTGAGGCAAGCGCCTCCAGCGCGTCCGTCGAGCCGGTAAAATCGTCGCCGTAAAAGGTGAGAGCCGGGTTGCTTCGTCCTTCGCGTCTCATCGTCCGGCAAATTTCTCCAGCGCCAGCCGCAGCTCCGGCCGTGTGCGCGCGTAATCTTCGAGTGGCGCTCCGGAAAGAGCCGCTTCCCAGGCCTGCCGCAAACTGCGGACTCCGGAGCCCACTCCGTCCGGATGCGCCATTATGCCCCCGCCGCACGCGAATATCAGGTCCGCCGAACGCAGTGCGCGAAACGTATCGGGAGCCTGCTTCGCCGATTGTCCCGACGAGAATACCGGCATAATTTCGCAGCCCCTGCCCGCAATGTCGAACATCGGCGTGAGGCATTCCCGCGCCGATTCCATCACTGATTCATCGCTCTCGCAGAATTTATTCTTCAGTCCATTTACGTGCATATGGTCCACCCCAGCCAATCGCCAAAATTTTTGATAGGCCACGTAGCTCATCCCAATTGCGGGTGAGCGGCTGTAGATACCCCAGCCATTGCGATGGCCATGAAGGGCCACCTGGCTTACATTTCGCAAGGCATGAAGCGCTGGTAATCCAATGCTATTCAGGCTCACCATGGCGCATGTCCCGCCCAAAGCGTGCACCTGGGCCTGTCTTTCCAGCATTTCATCCAGCTCGCCGGTAATATTGGCCGCGTACATTACCTTTTTTCCAGTCTTATCCGCATGCTTGTTGATCGCGTGCATTACGGCCTCGAGCCGCTCGGAAAAAGGGCAATGCGGCCCATCGGCCTGCAGTTCATCATCTTTGATGAAATCGATTCCCCCCTCGGCGAGCCGTGCTACAAGATCGCCGGTGGCCTCGGCCGAAAGCCCGACGCTTGGCTTGATGATGGTTCCGATAAGCGGCCGGCCCTCGACGCCGCATAAACGGCGTGTGCCCGTAACACCGAATTGTGGTCCGCGATAGCGCTCGAGAAATGCCGCGGGAAACGTAATGTCTAGGAGCCGTAATCCAGAAAACGGTTGCAGCTCGAACAAATTTCCGGCGACCGTCGCTAGCACGTTCGGAAGAGAGACGCCCATGTTCTCGAGCGGCCATGACAATGTCACTTCGGCGCGCCGATATACAGATGGCGCATTTTTAGGTTTACCCGCGCCTGGCAGAGACGGACTGCTGACGCGCTCCTTCTCTATAATCTGGTCCACACGCGCCGCATGCCGGTCCCGCAGCTCATCCGTCTCCCCGTATACACGCGTAAACGTTCCAGTTGACTGCTCGCCGGCCATGATTTCGGCCGCATCCTCCAGCGGGAATGCGGTTTCGATCCAGTACCGGGCGCGTAGCCGCTCAGTTGTCAAATTCATCACCTTTTCGAATGGCCGCGACAACGCGCGGGAGGGCAAGCACATCTCACACTGAGATTTGCCTGTCTAGACATAGCACGTTTAGTGCCGCTTGTAGCGATTCAACTGAAAATTTTTATCAGTGTCCTGATGTGCGGGGGAGTATGACCCGCTCGAGACATCGCGGTGATCGCCGATGTAAAAAGAAAGGCCAAGGGCGGCGGCGTTTGGAAACATTCAATCTTCCCCTGCTGAGCGAGTGCCAAAAATCGCACACAACTTATGGCGAACTGGATCGTCATTGTCCCTTCACCCCATATCGCAAATCGTGCGCGTCGTAAACGCAAAATTCGCTGTTTTGGAATGCTATACGGATACCGGCGGCCCGATGCTCCCTCTTGTATACGTAGTAATCAATCGGTTGGGAAGGGTTATTCTGCCATCGCTGAAACCACTCGACCGCGAGCGCTTGAGACGACGCTGCCAGCATTCCGGTTTTCCAATCCACCCAGATCGCGCGCCGAGAGAGCGCGCGAAACACCCCGGGAGAGAGGTCGCCGCCGGCATCCGGAAACAGAAAAAGCGAACCACCCCAGGTGTTCTGCTCCGCCCATTTCGCGAGCTCGATGACTGTGGGCCTCGATTCGGTGAACGGGACACGCGTTGTGATCCCTAGCGCCATAAGCGTGGCGATGAAAGTGAGCGGAAGCCATCTCGAGCGCGCTGTCCAGGTCAACAGGGCAGCTATGCCAAAGCACAGTGCCAACTGAAACGCGTGGCTTTTTTCGAGGACTCGCAGGAAGTCGAGTAGGCGCGCATTCAACGGCAATGCCACGACCAGAGCAAACCACGCGAAAGCCTCCAGTCGGCGCGAGCGTGTCAGCGCTTGGACGGCGGCGAGCGCGCAAAGCAACGAGGTGAATAAGACCGTGAAGATCACCAGCCGCGATGGCTCGAGAGCGGCAGCGGTGGCGAGATGCGCACGATCGACTAGCAGGTAGGAACAGCACATGGCGGCGATTCCGGCCAGGCCCATTCCCGTAACGAGCCATCGCATCTGGCGGTTCAGCCGCGGCCATACGCGGGCCGCAGCCCAGATTCCCAGGACCGCCAGCGCGAGGTAATTCCAGAGTTCGTGCCGCCAAAGCGAAACCCATGCATACGGAGTGCGAAGCTGTTGGATCGCGGCCACGCTCGCTGATAAGCGCGCGAATAGCCCTTCACCAGTTCCTACTTGCGGCTGCAACTGGGCAAGATTCGCCAGCAGTAGAACAGCGACAACCAGGATCGGCAGGATCGGCTTCATTCGTCGCCGGAGAGTGTGGTCCAGGATAAACGCGAGAAGAACAATTATCCAGAATGGCGCAGAGATAATCGGCTCGTACAGTAGCGCGACAGCCCCCGATAAGGCGCTGGCCGACACTTTGCCGCGAGCGAGCAGGCCGGCGGCGAGCAGTATGGCGCCACATGCAAACGCTAACGGAACGGGTTCCGGATCTACGGTGCACACTGCCGGGCCGGGCAGCGTGGCGCCCCAATTCACCAAGCCTGCTACAAACAGACTGGTCGCGTCGCCAAAGCCCGCCGCTTGCGCCAGAAGAAAAATTCCCACCAGTCCAGCCAGTCGGAAGACAAACTGCTGGATTTCGAGCGCCTTCTCGAAATCGATCCGTGGCTGGCGATGCAGAAAAAGAGTTATTTCATCGTAGATCGTGTAAGAGAGATTGGGATGGGTAGCCGCTAAGTCACGCGACAGATAGCCGGGCGCATCGATGCGCTCGAGCATCGGAAGATAGACCTGGGTTGCCGAATGTAAGTAACTATGTCCGGGAAAAATCGCGAATTCAAACCAGCCGAGGGCCACCAACGCCAGCCACAACCACAGCAGCCGGCGCATTTACTGGGCCGGTGTTTTATCTAACTGCTGCTTGGTCCAAAGCCGCGCCGGATTCAATTGTGCGGCGCGCGCCAGCGCCTGGCGGGCCTCCCCATTGCGATTGGCTTTGCGCAGCGCGACTCCCTTCCAGAGATACGCGTCCGGCAGCTTTGCGTCGAGCGAAATCGCTTTGTCGAAATCTTTCAGCGCCACATCCACTCCGCCTCCCATGGAAGCCGGCAGATAATAATTTCCCACACCGCGGCTCACATAAGCCATGGCCAATTTGCTGTCCATCTGCAGCGCCTTGGCAATTTCATCGCGCGCGCACTGGCCGTATTTCAAAGCGCCTAGAAGAGGATTGGCGGGTATCACTTGTCCGCAGATTTGGCCGAGCAGACGATGATACTCGGCATTGCCGCCGTTGGCCGCTACGGCCTTCTGCGCCGGATCGATGCCGGCTTGAGCGTAACTCTCCGCTTTCTTTTTGTCTCGTAGTTCCAGGGCGACTTCCGCCGCATAGGAATTCGCCAGCGCCAGATGGTAGAGGCCGTCCGGCGCCTGCGCCGATTTCTGATAACGCGCGATCAAGCCGTCGAGGGCGGCCAAATCCTGCCGGTCGCGCGCGGCGCTCAACTCGCTTGCCGCCGCCAGGCTGCAAACGCCGGCCAATAACGCTATCACCTTGGTTATCATCCTTGCCTTCATTCTAGGAGGGACGATTTTCTTCGTTCAGAGTTTCGAAAGTTTCTTCCCAACGAGGAGAAAGTACAGCGCCAATGCTACGACGAGTACGCCGTTTCCGGCCATGATCGCCGGCGCCGATGTTTGTTTGATGAGAACGCCGGAGACCAGGCTGCCGAACGGCATTCCTCCGCGGAAAGCCACGTTGTAGACGCTCATGACGCGGCCGCGCATGGTGTCGCTTACGTACAACTGCACCAGCGATGTATTCAACGCGAATACGATCATGAGCAGCGAGCCTGAGACGAAGACCAGTACCGAGCTGATGGCCAGTACTCGCGACAATCCGAATGCGGTGATAACAACGCCTAAAGCGGCCATAGCGAGTAGCGATTTTCGTGCTTGCCCGCCTTTCGACGCGCTGCCGGCTACCAGCAGCGCACCGGTTACGGAGCCGGCACCGGATAAGCACAAAAACAGAGTGAACGTGTTGGCGTTTCCATGGAAGACATCGCGCGCCATTACCGGAAGAAATGTGATCAGCGGATAAGAAAGCAGCGTGGCTCCGAAAGCGAGCACCACGAGACTCGCCATGCCTTCGCGCTTGCGCAGAAAATCGATTCCTTCCCGCATGCTATGGATAACGGACTCCTGTGTGCGGGCGGGTACAAAGACGGGCCGAATAGCCAATAGGCTGGCGATCACCGCCAGGTAAGAAATGCCGTTCAACGTGAAGCACCAGAACGAGCCCAGCTTTACCAGCGCCAATCCACCCAGGGCGGGGCCGACCACGCGCGCCAGATTGAACTGAATTGAGTTCAGCGCAATGGCATTCTGCAGATCTTCCTTCTTCACCAGCGTGGGAATTAGCGCCGAATAGGCGGGCCCCCCGAATGACTGTGCCAATCCCACCAGGAAAGAGAGACACCAGATATGCCAGATCTGCACCGTGTGCGTCCACATCAGCGCAGCCAGCGCGAAGGCGCACACCAGTTGTACGACTTGGGAAGCCAGCAGAATGCCGCGGCGGCTGTGGCGGTCGGCGAAAACGCCACCGAACAGCGAAAACAGGAAAACCGGAATCTGGCCAAGGAACACGTCGAGGCCGAGATAGAACGATGAATTCGAGAGCTGCAGTACCAGCCAGCTCTGGGCGAGGATCTGCATCCAGGTTCCGATGCTCGACATACAGGCGCCGAACCACATCAGCCGGAAGTCCCGATACTCGAAGGCTTTGAAAACTCTACTCAGCAAGCCATGCTCTTTGTAGCATGCTCACCTGACATCATCATGCGCGTTTTGTGGGCAGAGGCTTGCTGCGTTGGATCAGATGTATCAGATTGCCATCGCCATCTCGGAAGAAAAGCAACCGGTTCCCCTGCGTTTCGTAGGGCTCGCCGGCAAAGGCGACGCCTTGTGTCTTTAATTGTTGGTGCGCGCGGTCGAAATCCGCAACCGAGATGGCGATGTGGCGCAAACCGGGAGTCCGCATTCCGGCGTGTCCGGCGGCGCCCTCGGCCGGAATAATTTCGATGAGACCGCCATTCGGGGCTTCGATGAAGTAGTTGCCTGCGTATTCGAAGGTGATCTCGAATTCTAGATTGGCGACATACCAATCGGCCAGGCGCTTTGGATTGGGTGATGCGATAGCGAAGTGTTCGATGCCAGTGAACATTAACGGGGATTGTAGCAAGCAGCCAGCTTCGCGAATAGCCGCTTCGGACGCTATAATCGAGGCAAACATACAAAGTAAGCCCCGCGCGAAGGACACCCGTTATTCCTGAACAAGAAACAAAGCCGGCAACACCGGAGACGCGCTGGCGGATACGCCTTGTCCTCGGCGGTCTGCTGGCAATCGTGCTTTTGATGGCGATCGCGCCGTTCATCAGCGCGGCGGCGTTTGCTCCGGCGGTCGACAGCGCCCTCGAAGCTTCGTTGGGACGCAAAGTGGATTTCGAGAAGATCTATTTCTCGCTATTTCCGGTGCCCGGTTTTTCGCTCGAGAACGTCACCATCCATGAAGATCCGCGCTATGGACTGGAACCGTTTGCGCATGCCAATGGTCTTCAAGTCCGGCTTCGCGCCGACAAACTCCTGCTCGGCCAGCTGCGCCTATCCACGCTGCGCTTGGTAGAGCCGTCCTTAAATCTGGTGAAGCGAGGCGATGGAACGTGGAACGTGGTCGAGCTTGTGCAGCGGCTGAGCGCGCCCCGGCGGATGCCGCTCAGCTTATTTCCTGCCATCGAAGTTTCCGGCGGCCGTATCGATTTTAAGTTGGGTACGCGCAAGACAACTCTCTATATCACGGACTCCGACCTCTCCATCTATCCGGAAAGGTCTGGCAGCGTGGTGGTCCGGTTTTCAGGCTCGCCGGCGCGCACCGATCGCGCGGGGAACGGATTCGGCCATTTGCGCGGCACTCTCAATTGGCATTTCAGTCCGCTCGCCAACGGCAGCCAATTGGACGCGGATGTGAATCTCGACCCCAGCAATTTGAGCGAGATCACCGCTCTCATCGAAGGTCACGACATCGGCATTCATGGGACTGTAAGCGCGAGCGCTCATTTGGAAGGACCTCTCAGGGCTCTGCGGATCGCGGGAGATCTGCGCCTGGAAGACGTACACCGCTGGGACTTGCTGCCTTCCAGCGGCGATTTTTGGCGCGTGGCCTACCAAGGCAAAGCGGATCTTGTGACGCACCACTTCGCGATTCGGACTCTTCCTCCGTCCTCGAAGGAAGCGGCGCCGGTGGCCCTGGAAGTACGGATTAATGAGTTTCTCACCCAGCCGGCGTGGTCCGTGTTTGCGACTCTCCACAAAGCGCCGATTCAACCTTTGCTTCCGCTCGGTAAGCGCATGGGCCTGGCATTACCGCCGGATTTGGAGATGCATGGCACGCTCGACGGCGTGGTGGGCTACTCTAATGCATCCGGGCTTGAGGGAGGTATCGCCATTACGAATGCGGTAGCGATGCTGCCCGGTATCCCTGCATTACATTCAGCGGTAGCCAACGTGCGAATCTCCGGCGGCAACATTCATATTGACCCAGCCATTCTGGAAGCAGGTGTTGGCGGCACGCTTCGCGCCGGCGGCGATTACAGTCTTTCTTCGCAACACCTCACCGCTTCTTTGAATGTGAACGAATTTCCAGTCAGCGCGTTCAAAACAACTGCGCAGACGTGGTTCGGCGCTCCCGCCGCGCTGGCCGGCCTAACCGACGGATATGTTACCGGACAATTTCTATACACGTCCGAAGAGCGCGGCGACAGTTACGTGAAAGCGCCGGCCTGGTCCGGACAATTTCAGTTTTCTAACGCCACGCTTGCTCCACCCGGCGTTGCCACTCCATTGAAGCAGGGCGAAGGGAGGGCGCAGTTTGGTCCTACGACATTCGATCTTGCTCACTTTTCGGCTACATTGGCGGGGCAACCTGTTTTTGGCAGTTATCACTACAATCTTGCGGCGAAGCGGCCAGAGCGGATCCATCTGGAACTGCCTTCCTGCAATCTGCCGGAGATTCAAGCGGCGCTAGGTCCGGTTCTCGAAGAGACAAGTCTGCTGGCGCGTTTGCGATTCACGCGACGCTCGATACCTCAATTTTTGGCCGCCCGCAAGCTCGAAGGAGACCTTACGATTGACCGGCTGTCTGTCGAGCGCGCTGAACTGGGACCGCTCGCCGCTCGTTTTTTCTGGCAAGGCACGAACCTTCAATTCACGTCGCTCGAATTGCATTTACCGGAAGGCGTGCTCAAAGCCTCCGGCGCGATGAATCTTTCCTCGTATTCGCCGCGCTCCCATTTCGTCGTGCATGCGGCCGGCTTACCGTGGGGCGGAGGAGCGCTCCAGGCTACCGGGCAGATCCACACCTCCGGCATAGGCATGGAAAGCCTTTCGAATCTGCACGCTGGCGGATCCTTTTCGGCGCGGCATGTTGTCCTCCCGGCGGCCGGAGCTTTCAGTAATGTGTCGGGTACGTTCGAGCTCTCTTTCGGCGCCGGATGGCCGGACCTTCGGCTCTCCAACCTAAAGGCCTCTCAGGATGAAGAAGACTGGAGCGGGCAAGCGGCAAGTAACTCCGACGGAAAACTGATTTTTGATCTGGATCATGACGGGCGTCAATTGCATGTCGTCAGTGATTTAATACCCCAAGCGCCGGTTCCTTCTACACCGCTGGCGAGTCAGGCCCTTCCTCAATGAGCACGGCTATGCATCCGCTGCATGAGGCCTGGCGCGATCTCGAGCGACGCTTCGAGGCCGCTTGCGCACGATCCCGCGCCCAGGCAATTATCGAATTAAACCAGCTTCTGCGACGGCTGCGGCAATACAAAGGTGAAAAGGAGTGGACGCGCCTGGTTTTGGAGGGAGCCGCAATATTTGCCCATCGCGCTGCTCTTTTCTCCATTAACGGCGGCAAAGCGAGTCTGCTCGGCCAAAAGAATCTCGATCTTCCGGAGTCTCTTTCATTTTCCTGCACAGAGGCGTTGGCATTCGAAGCGGCGCGTCTTTCCGCCGATGGAATAATCGCTTTAAGAAGCTCGAGCGAAGTCACTGAAATACTTAGCGATAACGATCCGGCATCGCGTGCTCATCTGTTTCCGATTTCGAACGCGATGCGTGTCGTAGCGGTTCTTTTCGGGGCTGCCGAACCTGAGACCGATGCTCACGGGCTCGAGCTTATCGCCGGGCTGGCTTCTTGCGCGCTCGAAAGGCAGAGCAGTACGGCGCCGCATGCCCAGATTGCGCGCGCTCCTGCAGCGGCGCCTAAAGCAGGTCTTCCGGTATGGGCCGGTGCCGAGGAATCGCAGCGACTGCTTCATATACGCGCCCGGCGTTTTGCCCGTGTCGCGGTTGCCGAAATGCAACTATCGAAACCCGAGGCATGCCGTGCCGGCCGCGAGCAAAACGATCTCTACCTGCTTTTGAAGAACGAAATAGATAAGGCTCGCGAGATATATAGACGGCAATTCGGAACTATATCTCCGATGGCCGATTATCTTCACGTGGAGCTCGTGCACACGGCAGCCGAAGGCGACGAGATGAAATTAGGAGCGGACTATCCCGGGCAGTTGGTTTAGCCGCATTCGCGCGATCGTTTTGGGAGTAGCAATTGGCGCCCTGTTGGTGGCGGCGCCTCCCAAAGCTCATAAATCGAAACGCGTAGTTAAGCGGGCTCCGAAGCCCAAGCCGCCACAGAGTCCGAAAGCAGTGGGCGCGGCGGGGGTGCTGGCCGTTGCGCAGCACCAGCTCGATCAGGGCAATTTCAACGCGGCTGTCGACTATGCCGTAGCCGCGGCGCGCAAAGCCCCGCTGTTAAACGACTATGCCCAGTATGTTCGCGCCCAGGCTGAATATAAGTTGAAAAACTATCCGGAGGTGGTGAAGGCAGCTACGCAGGTATTTAGCCAGGATCCTGTATCGCCGCTACTCGGTCCGGCGGCGGCGCTGGCTGTCAACGCCGATCTGGATAATGATAATCCGAAACACGCTCTCGAGCTGGTGAAGAAATATTGCGACCGGATTCCACAGCCGGAGGCGACCGTACTTCTCGCCCGAACGTTTCAAGCGAATGGCGATCTCGGTCAGGCGGCGGAATATTTCCAGCGCGTGTACTATAACTATCCGATTTCCAAAGAGGCCGCGGATGCCGCCAACGCCTTAGTCAGTCTGAAAGCTCGCTTGGGCGAAGCGTACCCGCCGGTGAAGTCCGGGGCCATGTTAGGCCGCGCCGAAAAAATGTTCCAGGCGAGACGGCCTGCCGATGCAACTACCGAACTGGCCGCTGCGATCCCTCAGCTTGGTGGCGCGCAACGCGATCTCGCGCGAGTTCGGTTGGGAGAGGCCGACTTCTTCGCGGGCAAAGCGCAGTCCGCCTTCGAGTACCTGATTGCGCTCAAGGTGGACGATGCCGAAGCAGATGCCGAGCGGCTATCGTATTTGATTCGCTGCGCCCGCAAGCTGAATCGCGATGCTGACGTGAAACCCTTCCTGGATCAATTGCAGCAACATCATCCGGCCTCCGGCTGGCGGTTGGAAGCGCTTATTTTTGTAGCCGACCAGGCGC